>Ga0314774_1000076_pt1 | contig 90460 bp, 83 predicted proteins | sample MetaGCBIA2018_FD_204515 | JGI IMG/M metagenome (GOLD analysis project Ga0314774, IMG submission 204515) | Cryopeg brine microbial communities from Beaufort Sea near Barrow, Alaska, United States - CBIA 2018 | ecosystem: Environmental > Aquatic > Marine > Coastal | place: USA: Alaska | collected... | reverse complement strand
AGATGAAACCAAGGAAAAAATACATTGCTAAGAAGGCTTAACTTAGTGCCATTCGGGTCTGGGCTTTTTTATATTTATAAATAGTCTAGTTATTAAAATTTTATGTAACAAGTGTGCAGTACTTTAATTAATAAAAATCGAACTTATTAGCATAATATATTTAAAGCCTTACCCAAAACATCCCAAATTAAAAAGTTTAACTTTTAAAATATTTTTGATTGCCACGCTGATCTATCGCCCCCGCTAAACGTTTAATTCCTTGAATATAGGCCGCGGTTCTTAAAGAGCATTGATGACTTAAAGCCAAATCAAAAATCGCATTGGACTCGGTTTTCATAATCTTCTTAAGCTTAGTGATTACCTCCTTCTCCTCCCAATAAAATCCGGCTCTGTTTTGCACCCACTCAAAGTAACTAACAATAACTCCGCCGCAATTGGCCAATACATCCGGAATCACTTCAATACCCTTCTCTGCGAGTATTTCATCAGCGGGTGGCGTAACTGGGCCATTGGCTATTTCTAGAATTGTTTTGGCTTTAATTTGATGCGCATTTAACTGTGTTATTTGATTCTCTAAAGCGGCTAACACCAAAACATCTACAGGTAACTCAAGCAGTTCATCATTTGTAAGCTGTTCATAGTCGAGCGTATTGCAAACTGAACCATCGCAATAGACCGAAGCCAATTTATCCTCTTCCACTTTATAACGAAAAATATCTTCAATATTAAGTCCGCTGTTGCTATAGATAGCCCCTTGAGAGTCGGACACTGCGATCACACGAAAGCCCATTTTTTTGGCCAGTCGAGCAAAGTGAAAACCAGCATTCCCAAAGCCTTGAACGGCTACCGTCACCGTTGAAACATCCCAACCATGACGACGTCCATATTCTGCTAAAGCATATAAAGCACCTTGCCCGGTAGCCGCTTCGCGCCCTTCAGAACCGCCTAAGTGCAGGGGTTTACCAGTGATCATGCCCGGTTCTTGACGGCGGTACATAACAGCATATTCATCTGCCATCCAGCCCATAATAGTGGCATTGGTATAGACATCCGGCGCGGGAATATCGCGAGACTCACCCAATATATCTGAAAATGCCCGAATATAACCACGAGACAATCTCTCTAGCTCTAATTTTGAAAGTTCTTTTGGATTCACCGTCACACCGCCTTTAGCCCCACCAAAAGGCAAGCCAGCGACGGCACACTTGACCGTCATCCAAAAACTCAAAGAGGTGACTTCATCTAAGTTGACGCGAGGATGGTAACGAATACCGCCTTTGGTCGGCCCGCGGGTATCGTCATATTGCACTCTATAACCGGTAAAAATACGTAGTTCTCCGCTGTCCATACGCACTGGAATACTTGCCATATAAGAGCGCTTGGCGACAGATAACCGACACATAACCTCTTCATCGACTTCAATATATTTAAAAACAGATTCCAATCGTTGTTTTGCCAACTCAAACATAACGGATTCAACCTCAAGACTTTAGATAATTTAAAAGTTCATTTTAACGCTAAATAGACGATTGGCGGATGGATTTATCAACACATCGTTTTAAATAGCTTGCATCTCATAAATAAAGCCTACCAGGCCTGGCATGTCCTGCGACTTTACAAAATCATGTGAGCACAGGGCACGTCCTGTGGCTTTATAAAACCATGTGAGCGCAGGGCACGTCCTGTGGCTTTATAAAACCATGTGAGCGCAGAGCATGTCCTGCGGCTTTATAAAACCATGTGAGCGTAGGATCAATCCGGATTTTGTCTTAGTGGGAGAGATAAATGGCAGATAATAGTGTTTACCTTACAAAGACGATTAAAATAGTCGGTATCACGCAATCCCTATCACTTCACTTTTTTACCAAGGTCTTTTACTACTTTCTATGCCTACAGCCACTGAGTTACCGATCCATGCCTTTATTCCACAGATTCAGAACTGTTTAGCGGAGCATTCGGCCTGCATACTCCAAGCTGAGCCTGGAGCGGGTAAATCAACACAAGTGCCTTTAGCATTGATGCAGGCGGCATGGTTACAAGGTCGCAAAATCATCCTTTTAGAGCCTCGTCGATTGGCGGTGCGCTCTTTGGCTGCTTTTTTAGCGAAACAACTAGGCGAAAAAGTCGGCCAACGCATCGGTTATCAAGTGCGGAATGACCGTCAAATCTCCAAAGAGACGGTGGTTGAAATCATGACCGAAGGGATTTTAATTCGACGCCTGCAGAACGACCCCGAACTCAGTGAAACGGCACTGATTATTTTTGATGAGTTTCATGAACGTTCTTTGGATTCGGATTTAGCGCTGGCTTTATGTTTAGACAGCCAATCCGCATTACGCGAAGATTTAAAACTATTGATTATGTCTGCCACCATAAAAAGCGATTCATTAAGCGTCTTTTTGGACAATGCGCCGGTTATTCAATGTCCTGGTCGGACCTTCCCCGTCAATATCCACTACTTAACCAGTCCACTGTCGAAACCGTTATCGCAACTCTATGGTCAGCCCCTTTATAGAGTGATTACTCAGGCTTTACTCAAGGGACTTGAGCAACATAAAGGCGACTGCCTGATTTTTTTACCGGGTCAAAAAGAGATTCTAGAAACCATCAGACATGCCTCCGAAAGCATCAACTCTGCTGAAGTGGCTCTGATTCCGCTCTATGGTGGACTCACGCCTGAAGCCCAAAGCAAGGTATTGCAGAAAGACTCTAAACACCGTCGTAAAGTCATCTTCTCGACCAACATTGCTGAAACTAGCTTGACCATCGAAGGCATTCACATCGTCATAGACAGCGGTTTAGTGCGTCACGCGGCTTATGATGCCAGTAGCGGCATGACCCGCATGCTGACCCAAAACATCTCGCAAGCGTCCGCCACACAACGTGCTGGTCGCGCAGGTCGATTGGCTGAAGGCCATGCTTATCGTTTATGGACAGAATCCGATCACAACAGTCGTATAGCCTTCACAGCCGAATCGATTTTAAACTCCGATCTGACAGACTTAAGTTTAGAGATGTCCATGTGGGGCGTGACTAATTTGGAAGATTTACGCTGGTTAACGCCACCGCCAAAAGCACACTATCAAATCGCGCAAGCTCTGTTAATCCAGTTAGGTTTTTTAAAAACGAACGGCTCACTTAATCCCTTAGGAGAACAAGCCAGTCAACTCGGCCTTTCGGCACGTTTGGCGAAGATGCTTTTGATTGCCAAGCAAGGTGGCGTACAACAAGTAGGACAAAGCTCGCTCACCACCGCTTGCGATATAGCCGCCATTTTGAGTGAGCGGGATATTTTCAGGCGAGGTTATGGGGTTAATTTAGAAGACCGAGTGGAGGCCTTGCAGGCTTATCGTCAGAACCCACAAACGTTAAAATCATCCCCGCTGATTCTAGCGGCGACACAAGTCGCCTTAACCAATAGCCAGCAATGGAAAAAACGCGCGCTTGCCTTGCCGAACACTTTAAAGTCAGAAAAAACAGCAACCCACCTCTCAATAGGCCAACTATTAGCCTTGGCTTATCCTGATCGAGTCGCCAAACGCCGCTCAAATGCCGATGGCCGTTATCAACTCAGCAATGGCAAAGGCTGTTTTCTGTCGCCAGAAGATCGTTTAAATGACCAGGCCTGGTTAGTCGTTGCCGATTTAGATGGCCAACGTCGCGATGGTAAAGTCTTTATGGCAGCACCGATTACCCTAGAGGAAATAGAATCGCTATTTGCCACACGAATCATCATCGAAACGTCTGTCTCGTTTGATGACAAGAAACAGCGTATTTTAGGGATTACCCATCGAAAGCTGGGCGCACTGAGTTTACAGCAAACCACCAGCCAAAAACTTAATCCAGCCGATGTTCAGGTCTGTATGAAACAGGTCATTATTGCGTCCAATCTAGAAAAACTACCGTGGAATAAAACCAACCAGGCCTGGTTAGATCGCGTGTCTTGGTTAGGCCAATACTTGCCAGAATACGCCCTGTTTTCGACAGAGGAATTAATAAGTGATTTTGATCAGTGGTGCCTGCCCTACTTGAGTCAGATGAAACAGTGGTCAGATTTGGCTAAGTTGGATTTATTAAGTCTATTGCAAGCCAAACTCAGTTATTCAGAACTACAAGCGATAGAACAATACGCCCCCACACATTACACCGCCCCTTCGGGCAAACGCGTGGCGATTCATTACGAAATCGGTAAATTGCCCAAGGTGGCGATTCAACTGCAAGAACTGTTTGGTGAACTGTCCTCACCTAAACTCGCGAATGGCAAAGTCGCTCTCACGTTTGAATTACTGTCGCCCGCTCAAAAACCCATTCAAATCACCGCCGATTTAGCCAACTTTTGGAACACCTCTTATATAGAGGTCGCCAAAGAGATGCGCGGGAAATACCGCAGACACCGCTGGCCAGAAAAACCCCTAGAAGAAAAAGCCGGTAGATCTATCCAGCCGCGTCGACCGCGCACAAAGTAACCCTGCGCTCACATAGTTTTTTAAAGCCGCAGGGCGTGCCCTGCGCTCACATAGTTTTTTAAAGCCGCAGGGCGTGCCCTGCGCTCACATAGTTTTTTAAGGCCGCAGGGCGTGCCCTGCGCTCACATAGTTTTTTAAGGCCGCAGGGCGTGCCCTGCGCTCACATAGTTTTTTAAAGCCGCAGGGCGTGCCCTGCGCTCACATAGTTTTTTAAAGCCGCAGGGCGTGCCCTGCGCTTACATAGTTTTTTAAGGCCGCAGGACATGCCTGGCCTGGTAAAATACTTAATCGACAACAATCACGTTAAATTCGGCTAATATAGCTATGCTTAGATACTACGGAACAAAACCATGCACTTATTACCCCTCAGCAACGAAGAAATCGACTTTCTTAATGACACGTTTCTCAAATATGGCAATGATGCTTCAATTCTAGACATCTCTGAATTGGACGGTTTTTTCACCGCGATTGTTTCTGGACCAAACATGCTCGTGCCCAGCCAATGGTATCCCGATATCTGGGGACGAGAAGCCAATCAGCCAGAATGGGAAAGTGAATCCGAAGTTGAGCGGTTTTTCCACTTAATTATCCAGCATATGAATAATATAGCTGAGATGTTAATGGAATCTCCTGAAGATTTTGAAGCACTCTTAAGCATTGATGCTCTGAGCGAAAAACAGATTCTAACGATTGAAGAGTGGTGTTTTGGGTATATGAAGGGAGTGGCACTTGGTAAATGGCCAAAACTTGAAAGCTATATGCAAAAACAACTAGATATAATGGCTTTGTATGGCTTGGAAGAAAACTTCTCTACTATTGACAACTTAACACCTGATCAACATCAGAAAACAATCTCTAAAATTGAATCCGCTGCGCGCAAACTTCATGCTTGTTTTTTAGAAAAGCGTTCTCATTGAGTCCCAAGAACGAATGTCTCTAGTTGCCATGCTTAGCGTGGGTACGACAAATTCCCGTCATTGCGAGCGAAGCGAAGCAATCCAGAGTTCACGTTTAAATGCAGTACTTCGCTCTAAGCTGCCTGGATTGCCACGTCACTGCGTTCCTCGCAATGACAAAACCTCAACACACTCAATCCACTGCGTTTCTCGCAATGACAAAACCCCAGCACACTCACATCAAACGCCATCGCCATGTCTGAAGCGTCTGCGAATCTCATCCACCAGTTTGATGATATAAGGCGTTTTAAAAGAGCTGTCTCCTATATTTGTAAAATGATTATTACAGTATTCATAAAACAATACCGCTCTTAAAGTGTTCAGCTCTTTAGGTAACTTCCAATTCCTCTTATACTCAGCTCGTGCCGTTTTACCCAATTCTTGCAAACCATTTAAGGAACTTTGCCCTGCGTCTCTTTTCCCACCGACACTTTGTGCGACAAATCCATAACCATCAAACGTCTCCGCAAACTGCAAAAAATCGGCATCCATGTGAACACTGCTCGGAATACAGTCTAAGGTTAAGACTGTAGAACAACTGTCATAATCATACGCACGCTTTAGATTAAACCCCAAAACATAGTTAGGCCAAAAATTCAGTGACTGGCCAGACTTCTTAGTTGAACAAGGCACATCCGACAAGCGATAAGAAACCCAAGATTCAGGCATTTCTTCCACGGTCGTTTGATCCAATTCAACCATCAATTCCAAATCTTGTTTACGTAACCTTAATGTCCCCTGAACCGAACGATTCGTCTCGGTATCAAAATAGAGCTGACTCTCTTTTAACGAAACGGCCAAGGTTTCAATCAAAACCAACTCGATTTTAGATTTAAGTAACGAATTAACCAGTACATCCATAAACTGCTCAGATAAGGTCTTTAAACTCGCTTTGGTAATATTGGCAATCACCACGACCATTCTAGAATCATCATGGCAAAAAATAAGGTGTTTCTTGCGCTTTAACGTCATCAAATCGGCATGCCAAGCACCTACTACTGGGTGCTCAAGATCACGAGGCTGAAACGCAGGTAAATCAAGATAATCAAATAATTTTTTAGTCGCATGAATACGAATCATCTCTTTTTCCCTGCCTTTAATAAGGTAAAACTAAAGCCGATTAGCGCAACGACTGATTTCACGATTTACTATTTAAGGGCTTAACGATCTGCAAGCAAATACTCAAACATAAACTTCTTAAAGCTCGCTGCTCTGGCTGGGTCAGACAACAACTGCATCATCTGGTTTTGATGGGCGTCGCTGCTGTCCATAATGGCATCATCAAAGGCTTTAGAGAAATCGCCTAACATCGCTTGTTCTGGCGTATTGTTGGCCATTTGATTAATCACCAAACTGTTTTCTCGCATTTTATCCCGCACGGTATTTACATAATTAACCAAGTCACTATTAGTGAGATTATCAGTGATAAACAGTTCATTTAGGCGATTGATAATTTGCGAGAGAAACTCTTCTTTGGGGTCTTTGGCTTTCGCTGTCCCCAACGCATCTCCAGGGGTTAAATACTCGCCTGCATCTTCTTTAATTTTAATATCTTGCTGTTTTATTTTAGACAATCGGTATTGATGTAATACCACATCATCCAGATCAATATCCTCTTCATCCACCAAGGTTTCACGCAACATTGGGCGTAGGTTACGCGCATACAAACTGAGTTTTTCGAGCTCTTTATTATTGTAATCCACGATCTGTGACATAAACTCATAGAAACGCACAAAAGTGCCCAAATCCTTTTTAAAGATTTCCAATGCATCCTTCTCTTGTTTGCAGGCTTTAAAACTGTTGTCCGCATTCGCGATTAAAACCGCATCGCCGGTTTTCTTGGTACGTTCAAACATCTCACGCGCTTGGTTATAAGCCTCAACCGCCGACTTATAACGCTTTTGCCAGCGTTCTACTGCGGGTTTACAGATATTCGCAATGGCCGCACTGCTTTTACTCTTTTGTAAAAACGCCCCACAAAATTGCTCAACTTCATGCCAGTTAAAAATCCCCGAGGCACGTAATTTATCAAACAGATCAAATATCATGTCAGGATCAGAAACATCCTCTAACTCAGCTGTTTCAAAATAAGGTTGAAAAGCTTCTAGAATCTCTTCTGGTTCATTAAAGAAATCTAATACAAACGTACCGCTCATCGCTTTACCCGGATAGGTTCGATTTAAACGCGACAGGGTTTGTACACACTCTACGCCACCGAGTTTTTTATCAACATACATGGCGCACAATTTCGGTTGATCAAACCCCGTCTGGAATTTATTGGCGACAATCATTACCTGATAATCATCCGAATCAAACGCCTTTCGCAAATCACGGCCTTTCAGGTTCGGATTCATATTGGTCTCGGTAAACTTCTCACCCAACAAAGTGTCTACATTCGGATCTTTTTCATCAAACTCCACTTCTCCCGAAAACGCCACCATCGCTTGCAAGCTTTGATAACCCTTATTTGATGCGGCATCCGCGACTTTTTCGGCAATGTATTTATCAAAGCCCAATTTATAACGCACCGCCTCTTTACGCGAGCTGGTCACCACCATCGCTTTGGCTTGGCCGCCTAATAAACCCATCACATTGTCTTTAAAGTGCTCAACAATCACCTGCACTTTTTGGGCGATATTGTAGTCATGCAAACGCACCCATTGGTTGAGTTTGACCTTGGCTTTTTTACTTTCGACCGATTGATCTGAACCGGCTATTTTCATGGCTAGGTTATAAGCCACTTTATAATTGGTGTAGTTTTTAAGCACATCTAAAATAAAGCCCTCTTCAATCGCCTGACGCATGCTGTAGACATGAAAAGCCGCCGGTTTATTGGTTTTAGAGGGCGGTTCATTCGGTTTCGGCAAACGCCCAAACAGCTCCAAGGTTTTGGTTTTAGGGGTCGCGGTAAACGCAAAATAACTTAGATTGGCGGAGACTCGGCGCGAAGCGACTGTCGCATCTAGAATATCTTCCGTGTCCAGTTCATCATTTTCTGCATTCGCCTGACCGTCCATCATCAGCACCTCTTTTAGCTGACGTGCCGTCGATCCGGTTTGAGAAGAGTGTGCTTCATCGGCGATAATCGCATATTGGCGTTCTTTTAAACTCACACTGTTTTCAATGGCTTTTAAGACATGTGGAAAGGTTTGAATGGTGACGATAATAATGGGCTGAGCATTTTCTAACGCACTGGCGAGTTTCTCGGACTTTGAGCCATCGCCCTCTTTATTATTAATGCGACCGACCACGCCATCGACATGTTCAAACTGGTTAATGGTGTCTTGTAACTGGTCATCTAACACCGTGCGATCGGTCACTACAATCACCGAATCAAACTGTTTATGACCCTGCGCATCATAGAGCGATGACAACTGATGTGCTGTCCAAGCAATCGAGTTAGATTTTCCAGAGCCCGCGCTGTGCTGAATTAAATACTTATGCCCGGCGCCGTTTATACGCGCATCATTCACTAAGCGGTTCACCACATCCCATTGATGATAACGTGGAAAGATCAAGGTCTCTTTCTTGAACTTTCGTCCCTCAAAATCCTCTTTTTCTTCGATCTGTAAATGCACATAACGCGCTAGAATAGTCAATAGATTGTCAGGTAGTAACACCTCATTCCATAAATAATCCGTGGCGTATTGGTTTACATCCTCAGGCACATCATTACCCGCGCCACCTTCCTTTGTACCTTTATTAAAAGGCAAAAAGAAGGTATTAGCGTCTTCCAGTCTGGTCGCCATATAGACTTCATACTGGCTCACTGCAAAATGCACCAAAGCACCGCGTTTAAAGGTCAGTAAAGGTTCTGGTTTTTTAGTCACAGGATCAATCGCAAAACGTGTCGTTTTATACTGTTTAATGGCATTTTGCACCGCCTGTTTAAACTCCGACTTTAATTCCAAAGTCACAATCGGTAAGCCATTCACAAACAGCACCAAATCAATTCGCCAGGCCTGGGCTTTTTGGCCAGTTTCCGCTTCGTGTGCCGCGGTTGCCCAAGGGCTATACACCAACTCAGGCACCACGCGGCAACGGTTTTGTTTATAACGTTGCAAGGTATCGGGATTTAGATCATGTTCAGGTTTAAACTGACACAGACTAAAGCGTGTGCCTCTATCCCGTAACTCATGGCGCAACACCCCCAAAGTACCAAAAGTACGCAACTCTTTATTGACCGCATTCGGGTCGGCTTTATTTAGCTGAGATGCCACGCGTTCTAAAAAACTTTGCTCTGGATTATGCGGATAAAGCTGACAGAATTTTTGCCACTGTTCATCTTGAGTCTCTTTCACAAAACCCAATAGATCTTCTGAATACAACGCCAATTCACGGTTGTAGTTTTCAGGTTTTCCCAATAACCAACCATTCGCTAACAACTGTTGAATCATCTCATTTTGAAAAGTGAACTCTGTGGCTTTATCTGCCATAACGGTTATCCTGTTTTTTCTGGTTTTTGTGCTAAACGTGGGAATGAGAGAATTCACCACGAAGGCACGAATAAAAGATGTTTATAAAATGCTACGGACTTATCAGCATTTGCAATTTGCATCTTTTGCAAATTGCTTTGTTTCTGGCTATCGTTCCCATGCTTGGTATGCGAACGCGAATGTTTTGGTACCGTAATCAATTACGGCACCATATACCAACTCTTTGAATAAATTGAACTTTATCAACCGCTCCCCCCTCCTTAGTGAGAAACACCGAACGGCCGTCCCTTGTTTGAACTGTTGCATATTTTGCAACAGTTGCCTCTCAACGACTTAGCAGAGTATTCCTGCGCTCACATAGTTTTTTAAAGCCGCAGAATATACCTGGCCTGGTTGGTTTTTTATATTTTCTGACCTTCTGGTTCCCGTGCTAAACGTGGGAATGAGAGAATTCACCACGAAGGCACGAAGAAAAGACGGTTGTAAAATATGACCAGGCCTGTCCAAGCCGCGTCATTGCGAGCGAAGCGAAGCAATCCAGAGTTTACGTCTAAATCCCGTACTTCGCTCTAAGCTATGGATTGCCACGTCACTACGTTCCTCGCAATGACGGTGGTTTTGGTTTTCCCTGTAAAAAGATATATTTTTTTGTCTTTCTTCGAGTCTCAGTGCCTTCGTGGTGAATAGGTTTTAGCCTTTCAACTCGTTCCCACGCTCCCGCGTGGGAATGCATGCCTAGCGAACCCTTGTAGTGGTGACACTTCATCACGCCGTCGGTGCAAGTTGCGGAAAGTACCATGCTTCTGCATGTTCTGGAATTTCCCAACGTAAAGGAGATTTACTGCTAGTTTCACTTAACAAACCTTCGCTTTTCAGCTGGCTTAATAAACGTCTCGCACTGCGCTCTGGCATGGCACACAATTCCAAAGCTTGATCGCGCTGAAGTTCGCCATGAATGAACGCCGTGTGTAATATCAAACCCGCCTGAGTTTTTAACTCATTTTTCATACCAGGCACTCTAAAATCATTACGCGCTTGTACATAACGATTAATCCGCATACGCAAATCAACCAGATTGAGTAAATCGCTCATATAAGCCACTTGATCCACCGCCGTAGCCAGCATGTAATCACAAAAATTGACCAAGCCTTTTTCTGTCAAACTTCCCCTGCCATCACGATCGCCTTGGCGTGGCCCATCCGCAATTGCCAATAAGTTCTTATAGTTGTTAGCTGTCTTTGCCAAACCTCGGCTTAAACACCAAGCACCATAACTCTCTAAACCGACTGCTTTTAAGGCCATATCCGTTAGTAATCGACCTACGCGTCCATTACCATCTGCAAAAGGGTGAATCCATGCAAAGCGATGATGCGCAGCCATAATGGCAATCAACTTAGCATCCCCCCTAAAGTTTTTAGGATGATACGTCTCACAAAACCCCACCATCAAATCGTTGACCGTTTCAGGCTCAGGGGCAATGTGTTTGCCAACTTCTACCACGCGACCGCGCCATGCACCCGGTACAACCTTATCCACCGCATTGCCTTGACGATCCTTAATCTCCCACAAGCTTTCAGGCACATGCTGATAAAATTGTAGATGTAATGCTTGAATAAATTCAGGGCTAAAAATTGTATCTAAATCGGGATTCAAATCACGTATCCACTGCTGTACGGCCAAATGCGCTAAAGACTCTTCCTGCAAATCACGTTTAGCCGGATCGCTACTATAATCGCCTCTTTGTGCCGCTCTAATCTCATAAGGCTTTGTTGCATGCCCCTCTATTAGATTCGAATAATAAGAGTTAATCACCCCCATATACTCTTCTAGCGTTGCCAGGCTTAAAGGTGATAATTGTCCCGTTAGCTTTGCAGACTGCTTATTCAATTCAAAAGAGTTGTCTTGCAGGTTCGATTGCTCAAGCGCCCTATCGCTGGGAATAAAAGGTGCTAACGCTAATATTGATATTTTCATACTTTCCCTTTCGATAGAGTCCAATATGGATGGCATGTTCCGTATTTTTAGCCCACAATATGGCCGCTTAACTGGCCGGTTTAAATTTTATTAACTTAATGATAATAATACACTATTAAACATAAAAATACATTATTACTCTAAAGTTTGGCCGGTTGTCTGGCCGGTTTATCTACTCTAAAAAACCCTAAGAGATCTGGATAAATTGATCCTACGCTCACATAGTTTTTTAATGCCGCAGGAGTCGGTCTGTATTCCCATATGGGAGTGTGGGAACGAGAGAATTCACCACGAAGACACGAAGTCACGAAGACATTACCTTTGTAAAATATGACCAGGCCTGGTTGGTTTTTTATATTTTCTGACTTTCTGGTTTCCGTGCTATGCGTGGGAACGAGAGAGTTCACCACGAAGGCACGAAGTCACGAAGAAAAGACCTTTGTAAAATATGACCAGGCCTGGTGGCTTTGTTTTTTATGTTTTCTAGTTGTCATGCTTGGTCTGGAAATCCATCCCCATATTGATCTTTGAACTTGGTCTGCATTCCCGCACGGAATGTGGCCACGAGCCTGACTAGCCTTTAGGGGCTTGCCAATCTCTGACATCGATTTTTCCGGTGACCGCAGCGGAGATTAGGGCTGTTCGGCGTTCTTTTAGCAGAGCGATTCCTCGGACAGTACGTTCTTCTATATTTTGAAAAATGGTCATTTGTTCATTTACCACTTTATTGACATTTAACTGCTCTTCAATAGTTGGTACTGGGAATAAACTATTCGATAAATACTCCTGCTCAATACTTTCAACTGTTGCACCTTCTTTTGACCATTCAAGCAAAAGAGAGCCGACAAATCCAAGAATGAAATTAGCTACATATTCAACATTCATCCGAGAATTGAATTTCAATGCTTTCATATCTTGATTAAGCGTGACCCTAACTGTATTGATTGCAATAGGTATTGTTCGTTGCAATATTCCTGAACGAACGACCATTAACAAAGCACCTTCTTCGACAAAATTAGTCGATGACTCATCAACTGCTTTCTTTGTTAATTTATCTTGAGTGTCCGACACCCAAAAAGTCTTCATATCTTTGGGAGAAACCCAAGGGATGTCTCCACCAGTCCAATACTCAAGATTATCTTTACTGGGAGTACCACCTCCACTGAATTTACAAAGGTATTTCAAAGGCACCATTTCCCAATGCTCAGGCACTTCACCCAACCACTCTACGCCTGAGTCTTTCATGGGGGTTTTGGGGTTGAGGCCTTTGGTGACGGCGTGGCTAATGACCGCTTGGCGTTTTTCTTTGAGCAGTTGAATGAGCTGTTGTTGTTTTTCAATTAATAGATCAATTTTGGCAGTTTCGTGATCGAGGAAGTTGGCGATTTTTTTCTGTTCCTCCAGTAGGGGTTCAAAAAAGAAACTGTTTCCTATATCAGTATAATTAATTGTTTGCCTTACGCCTGATCCCAGAGTTTTCATGTGCGCAACATCAAACTCTTGCAGCAACCAGCGTACATATCTCTTATCCAAACATTCATCATTCTTTACGACGATATAGCCTGTACTCACCACAACATTAATAGAAGACAGAGCTGTACGTAAACTTAATAAATCATAATTCATATTTAAAGGGTTTATCAAAAACTCACCTTCAAGAACTTCTTGATAAGATTCTTTTGTCTCTAAAGCTAAATTTTCTGAATTTTTATAAATTACACGTCCAAAACTAATTGATCCAGCTTCAAGATTTGGATTTAAAGTCTTTTTCTTTTCAAACAGTACACGCTTAAAACGAACAGAACTCCAATGACTAGGAACACTACCTAGCCAAGCAACCCCAGAATCCTTATAACTCGGATAAGCTTTATACTTCCTTCGTGACTTCGTGTCTTCGTGGTTCAAAATCATTTAAGAATGCACCTCACGCAATAAACCCATAATCTCAGCCGAAACCAAATCCAAATCCGCATCAATCTCCATCAAATCGCGTGGCGGTTGGTATTGATAAAAATGGCGGTTAAAGGGGATTTCATAGCCCACAATACCAATCTCTTGGTCTTTAGCGTCTATTTTACTGGCGTCAATCCAAGCATCAGGCACATGCGGCAAGACTTCTTTAGCGAAGTAGGCTTCATTAATGTCGTTGACGGTTTGGCTTGGGTCTAAGCCGACGTTTTCATTGTCACGCAGGTCGCCATCGGCTTTGTATTCAATGGTTAACCCGTTGACATCAAATAGACCGTAATTTGGATTAGCTTTAGCTTTATGGATTTTTTTAATGACTTTTTCGGCGTCTGGGTTTTTCCAACTGACGGCTGTCACAATCTGTTTTTTCTCTTTAATATCTAAACTTAATCCGAGTTCTTTGCAGGCCTTTTTAAGCACTTTCTCATAGTCGTTCATATCATTATATTGTTCAAAACCGAAAACTTGCTGTAACTGTTGGGCTTTGAGCATGATCTGCTTTTGGTTCTGCCAAAATTTACGGTCTAGCAGTTCTTTAATCTGTTTTTCTTTGAGTTCGCTAAAGTGGCTTTTAATATGGACGCGAATCCCTACTTCTAACCCTTTCAATAGACCATAATTTTCACACTCAAACCCATCTGACCAGGCCTGGTCAGATGCATACTCGGCATAAATCCATTGCATCGGTGCCATTAAGGGTTTGGCGGCAAAACGCAGTGTGGCAATGGATTCATCACTAAACTGATAAGACTCACGCAGTGGCCGTTCGATGGTGATGCGCCTATAACCAAATTCATGGCTGGCGAAGATTTTACTGGAGAAGGTTTTGGCGGCTTCAACTTTAGGAGTGGCCGACTGACGACCGCGATTGCTTTTAGGTTCAGTCGGTTTATCCAATAGTTGATTATCGACTTCGGCAAACGCTCCGAAATTGCGAACAATAGTGGCAATGTCGGCGTCGTCCATAACATTACGTTTAGAGCCTAAAGATTTGCGCATTTTTCCACAAAGATTGACGCCATTAATCAGCTGTACTTTGCCTTTACGCTCGGCGACTTTTTTATTGGAGAGCACCCAAATATAGGTGGCAATGCCGGTGTTGTAGAACATATCCGTCGGTAAAGCGATAATAGATTCGAGCAGATCGGCTTCTAAAATATAACGCCTAATCTCGGACTCGCCAGAGCCTGCGCCGCCCGTAAACAGCGGTGAGCCGTTGAGGATAATACCAATGCGTCCGCCAACAGATCCATCAACTTTGCCTTGCTGGTTATGCGCTTGCGGATCGCGCAGTTTGCTAATCAGGTGCATCAAAAACAGCAGAGATCCATCGGAGACTCTGGGCAGGCCTGGTCCGAATCGGCCGTCAAAGCCTTTTAAAGCGTGTTCGTCTTTAATATCGCCTTCAATCTTTTTCCAATCCACCCCAAATGGTGGATTAGAAAGCATATAGTCAAACTTATCGGCATAGAGTTGGTCATTAGAGAGTGTATTGCCGAGTTTTATATTGTTTACCTCTTGGCCTTTAATGAGCATATCGGCCTTACAGATGGCATAGGATTCTGGGTTAAGTTCTTGACCATAGGCACGCATCACGGCTAAAGGATTCAATTCATGCACATATTCCATACCCGACGACAAGAAGCCGCCTGTACCCGCTGTAGGATCGTATATGGTGCGGATAATGCCTGGCTTGCTGAGCGCGTCACCATCTTCGGTAAACACCAGCGAAGTGGTAAGGCGCACTATGTCGCGCGGAGTAAAATGCTCCCCAGCGGTTTCATTAGAACTTTCTGCAAAACGGCGAATCAGTTCTTCAAACACCAAACCCATATCGTGATTAGAGATGGCCTGAGGACTCAGATCGGTTTGTCGGACTTTTTGGATGATTTTGTAGAGCAAATTAGCGTCATTTAACTGGCCGATAAAGTCGGAGAATTTAAAGTGTTCAAAAATCTCACGGGCATCTTTGGAAAAACCTTGCAGATAAGATTCCAAATTAGCTTTAATACCCGATTCACCGAGTTTAGATAGATCCATTTTAGAGAGGTTATAAAAGGAGAGATCCCCTGCCGCACGCAAGAGAAACTTCTCTTGAACCTCTTCTGCCAAGTCCATCGATTGAATGCGTTGGTGTTCTGCCAATACAGCTGGTTTAGAGGATTCCAAAACGCCTTCTAAACGGCGTAATAAAGTAAACGGTAAAATAATACGACCGTATTGACTCTGTTTAAAATCGCCCCGCAATAGATCGGCTAAAGACCAGATAAAGGCAGCGAGATTATTAGGCGTTTGAGTTGGCGTTTGGGCGTTGGTCGAGGCTGTATTATTTGGGCTGTGTGGCATTCAATTCTTCTCAAAATAGACGGTTGTTATATAGTTAATACGTAGTTTACAGCTTAGAGCATAGAATCAGGGGGTTTTTGAACATTGAGGCGGATTAAAATTTGTAAAAATTGAAACCTACCAGGCCTGGCATGTCCTGCGGCCTTAAAATTCCATGTGAGCGCAGGGCACGTCCTGCGGCCTTACAAAACAATGTGAGCGCAGGGTCGGTTTAAAAGAGAATTCTTTTAAGTGATACTCAGCAATCTATTCGTAATTCAAAACAATATTTGCTAGAGTAAGGCTAATTTCGTCAAAAGAGCCTTTGTATAGATATGTCCGTTTCAAAAACAGCTTTAAAATCAACTTTATTGCTTCCTGTCTTTATCCCCGCTATCGCGGTCATATTGTTAATCATTATTGGCACACTCAGCAACCCAGAACTGGCGGGCACGTTCTTTGCCAGCATCTTGGCCAGCATCACCCAAAATTTTGGCTGGTTTTATATGTTGGCCGTGGCAATATTTCTGGTGTTTATTGTCACTATTGCGCTTTCGCCATGGGGTAAAATTAAACTTGGACCGGATCATGTCGAAGCCGAATACACCTTTCTGGCCTGGTTTGCGATGTTGTTTTCTGCAGGTTATGGTATTGCGCTGTTGTTCTTTGGGGTTGCAGAACCGGTCTTACATTTTGCCTCACCACCAACAGGTCCCGCTGAAACGGTAGGCGCTGCTAAGGAAGCTATGCAAATTGCATTTTTCCATTGGGGCTTTCATATTTGGGCCATTTACGGCCTGGTTGGTTTAACGTTAGCCTATTTCTCCTTTAGACATAACTTACCGCTTTCCATGCGTTCAACGCTCTACCCCTTAATTGGCGATCGTATTTATGGCCCTATTGGGCATAGCGTGGATACCTTTGCTATTTTAGGAACGGTCTTTGGGCTTGCGACCACACTTGGTTTATCGGTCACTCAAATTAACGCGGGAATTCATTATCTTATTCCGTCGATTCCAATCGCCACCTCTGTACAAATTATAGCGATTGTTATTATTACCGGCCTGGCGATTTTCTCGGTTGTGGCAGGTATGGATAAAGGCATAAAACGACTCTCTTTGCTCAATATTGGTTTAGCGATTGCCTTAATGCTCTTTGTGTTTGTGGCGGGGCCGTCTATCTTTATCTTAGAAACCTTTTTACAGAATACTGGCAGTTATCTCAGCAATATAGTCGAGCGTACCTTTAACTTACAAGCCTACTCTTCAAGTGATTGGATCGGCCACTGGACTATATTTATCTTTGGTTGGACCATTGCCTGGGCACCCTTTGTAGGCTTGTTTATTGCCAAAATCAGCAAAGGGCGCACTATTCGCCAATTTGTCTTGGGCGTGATGCTGGTGCCTACCATATTTACCTTCTTTTGGTTTTCGGTGTTTGGAGATACCGCCTTACACTTAATCATGCAAGAGGGTTACCATGGCTTTATTCAGGCGGTTCAAGATAATAATGCCATCGCACTATTCCAGCTATTTGAACACCTACCTCTCAGTGGCATTGTGTCAACATTGGCGGTGATTTTAATCATAACCTTCTTTGTTACCTCGGCAGATTCAGGTGCCTTAGTCCTTGATTCACTAGCCTCTGGCGGTAGCCCTAACACTCCTGTCTGGCAACGCGTATTCTGGGCAAGCTTATTGGGTACAGTGGCTTCGGTTCTGCTCTTAGCCGGTGGACTCAAAGCCCTACAAACAGCATCCATTGTCAGTGCACTGCCTTTTGCAATTATTATGCTCATTGCCATGGTAGGCATGTGGCGCGCACTGGTTCTTGAAAGCCATCGAGAAATGAGCTTACAAAGTGCTGTGCGCCACAGCGGTAAAGCCATGGAACTAGGCAGCCTCAATTGGAAAGACCGTCTAGCAAAACTAGTGGAATACCCTAATAAAGAGGATGTCTCAACCTTTATTAAAGACGTTGCTCATGAAAGCATGGAAACGGTTCAAACCGAACTCAAGCGTCGTGGATGGGAGTCAGAGGTCTACATGGATGACGATCCAGTTAGAACCCGTATAGAGGTGATTAAGTCGGAGCAAATGGCCTTCATTTATGAAGTCCGTTTATGTGAATACATTATTCCTGGATTTGCTTTCTCGGAACTACACGTGGAAACTGAAACAAAAACTGAAACAAAAACAGAAACAGAAACACAAGATGAAAATTATTACCGTGCAGAGGTCTTTTTAAGAGAAGGCGGAGAATCTTATGATGTGTATGGTTACGATCGCCACAATATGATTAGTGATATATTGAACCACTTTGAACACTACCTACACAAATTGCACCATTCCGCCGAGTTATTACCTTGGGATATTGAGCAACATGAAAAACAACTGCAACCCAACCTGAATCTCAATAAAGAGCCTTAAAACAACCAGGCCGGAATGGATAATTTAATCATGTCGTTCGATGATAAATCATAATCATCGGGCGGCATGATTAGATGAGTTGCAAAGAATAGACACAAAACTAAAAGCAACCACGTTAAGTTGAACCTTATGCAAGCCCCATATGAAGTCATTGCGCTGGAAACAGTCGATTCGACCAGTCGATACTTAAAAGAGTACGTCGCTGAAAAAAGACCCATTAAGCCTATTTTTTGCACCACCAAAATTCAGACCTCAGGCTATGGCCAACAAAAGCGTAGCTGGGTAACAAATCAAGAGTCGGCAATATTCTCTTTAGCTTACCCGCTGGAGGCTGGTTTTGAACTGTCTGGCCTATTAAGTCTGCATATTGCAGCTTTGCTACACCAAAGTCTAAATGAACTCACCGCTGACACCCTCTATTTAAAGTGGCCCAATGATCTTTTTAACGGTCAAGGCAAAGTAGCAGGCATGTTGATTGAACAAGTCCTAAAAAAGGACTATCGTGCTTTGATTATAGGTATTGGCATTAATCGAGGTCGGTCAGGAGTGATAGACGGCTCAAGCAGCGTTCAACCGTTTGATTTGGATGTCTTATTTGAGCACTTCTTTCTTAAAATCCAACAAGCTGGATTGCAAAACTACTCGCTAATTGAACTCAATGAATACTGGCAAAGACATGACCTGTTTCAAATTAATGAAACGGTTCGCCTTATCTCACCCGAAAAAGAAGAGTCCGGACTTTATTTAGGCATTAACCCACAAGGCCAAGCGCTTATAGAGGTTAGTGGCGAAATCAAAGCCCTATCATCAGGTCTTACTTCAATTAGGAAAGCGCTCTAAGACAGATTGAACAAATATCATTAAGCGCGCCAACTTGAAATACACCCTCCCCCTATAAGTGCCCTGTCTTCACCCAAATAAGTGTGTCTTGTTCCACATAAGGATAATGCTTACTTAAATGTGGGCTGCGTAGCCAGGTACCTTTTGGATAGTGGCCGTTTTCATCAATTAACTCACCCGTTAAGACTAAAATTTCTTCACCACCCCAATGAGTGTGTGGCTGAAAATGTTCACCTGCAGGCCAAAAGACCAAAGCACAGCTTTCAGTCCCAAACTGATGCAACCCCATCACTTTTAAACCCCCTAGACCTTGGTTCAAAGGGTTAAAACCTGTTTGAATTTTTACCTGCTCTAAATCTAATGGATCAAACTGATCTAGCTTTACGAATAAGGTACAACCTTCTTTGGAAAACGGTTGGTGTTTTGAACCTGGCGGATTTCTAAAATAGGTACCTGCGGGAAAATCACCTGTTTCATCCGAAAACACACCTTCCAAAACCAGCACCTCTTCGCCTAATGGATGGCTATGCGGAGAAAAGGCCGCACCAGGCATAAACTTAACCAGACTGGTGGTACGCCCGGATTCTGTACACTCTCGCTCTAAAGGCTTACGTAATACACCCTCGGAGGGACTGCCAAGCCATTCCATCTCTGCGGTCTTTACGACAAGAGACTCCTCAAAATTCATACCAATATTTTCTTGCATCATATTTCCCAAGTTAGGCTTAATTTAAAAATCATTTTTACACTTTAAAAGACTATCTCGTATTTTTAGGCTTTATAAAAATACAGCACTCTCACTATACTAAAGATACAGTGAAAATCCTTCAAACAATGTAATTGATATTTAGAACGAGAGAAGAAGAAAAAAATATTATAAGTAAGGTTTCAATAAACGCTATTCACTAAACGATCTCGTAATACAAGAGTGCTTATAAGCAGGCTTAGTTACATTTTGAGGGCAAAAAACAGTAGAATTGAATCAATAGAAAATGTATAGAAATACAGCACAGTGTGTGTGTAAAAATCATCAAGAAAATAAAGAGAAGAATAAATGGGGCGAGCGACGGGGCTTGAACCCGCGACAACCGGAATCACAATCCGGGACTCTACCAACTGAGCTACGCCCGCCATAGTAGATACTAACTGTAGAAAGGATCTCGCCCATTCGCCTTAGAAAGACGATACTCAACTGTTTTGAGCGCTGGACGTTTTGCAGAACCTTTTGAATATAACCTGAAGAGGAATTATCGTCCTCTGCAAGATTTTAAGAATATGGTCGGAGTGGAGGGATTTGAACCCCCGACCACCTGTACCCAAAACAGGTGCGCTACCAAGCTGCGCTACACTCCGAGAAGTGGCGTATTGTATAGACCGACCCACTTTCTGTCAAGAGATAAACACGCATTATTGTAAAAATTCCAGACGCTACTGTTATGCCGGTTTTTTATAAAGACTTAAGGAAAAAATGTATAGGTTTTTGGAATAGATTAATTCTTATTTATTACAGGCGTGGGTATAAAAGATAACGTGGCGAGCGACGGGATTTAGAGAATCAAAAATCACCCTACTTCGTTGGGAACAAGCTGTTATCTCACAAGGCATTGTCTATATAGAAGGAGATGACATTCTAAAGAGTGAACAAGCTTTTGTCGTTCCGCTCTCTGAAGTCGCTATAGAGGTCATTAGAAGACAAAAAGGTAAGCACCCAACAATGTATTCACCTATAAGGGTAAATCCATTAGACTGACGTATACAGCACCTGACCTCTTGTCACAACCGTAAGCGACTCCATAGTGCTAGAGCAATCTCGGTCAACTACGGTTTATCTTCCTGGTACAAAACTTGACGCTGGTTAGCATCTATTGTCGGTGTGGCGACTTCGGTGAAAAGTCATCTGCAGCTTCAGTCCAGTCGGAAGCTTTTGTATCAGTGATTTCAGTGCCGTAGTCATCGATATTACCGACGTCCTCAGCACCGGCCCAACTTAGTGGTGCCTCGCAAAATTCCAGATCCTCCTGATACCATGTATCAAAGTCGTACTCGATCAATGTACCTTCAAAATCCTGCATCTCCACCGTGCGTGCAGATTCATCTATGGCCACCACGCGAAAACGCTGACCTTTGTCCAGATGACAGTACCAGTTATCTACAATCGGTTCAACGTCTAAGGGCATGATTATGTAACTCCATCTTGTTTTCCTATTTCTCATCATATCGTACAAATAGCTAACTTGTAAAGTTACGTATTTTAATTGCTAGACGCGCATTCATGCCTACACTGCGATCACCCAGCCTACTTTCGTGGTGAGCTGCTGTTAAGTTTTGAGGCTTTTACCGTGCATGCTTTGGACTGAATATATTTAAAATCATTAATCATACCCAATAAAGTGACTAAAGGTAGGTATTGGACATCTACGCTGGCATGATCTACGACATACCTGAGCAACCTGGCATGTTCAAAGGGGAACGCCTTTAGAGATACTTCAAGAATTAGGGGTAGATGGTCTGATTTTAAGATGGTTAAGCGTTACGCTCATTTTACCCATCAGCATCTACAGCAATATGTATATAAGACTTCCGAACAACGTCCCTCTCCAACAAGGACAAGTCTTAGGTAGACAAATTATCATACATATAGTAATATTTAAATATCTGAATATATGAATATTTATTGGTAGCAATCATATGAACATTAATGAAATTTTAAAAACGCTCGACAATTCCATGCGAATGGATATTTTACATTGGTTGAAAGCACCTGAAGAGAATTTTGATGTATCCAACCAACTTGTCGATGCAAAGATAGAGGGCGTTTGCGTCAGTATTATTCAAGAAAAGTCAGGCTTGTCACAATCAACTGTCTCGATTTATTTGGCTGCATTACAAAGAGTCGGGTTAGTCCGGTCAAAACGCATTGGTGCATGGACTTATTACCAACGTGATGAGAAAAACATTAAAAAGTTCCTAACAAAGCTAAAAAACACCTTATAAAAATCGCACGCCACCCGGTTCTTTGGGCGAGACCTTATCGTCTTGCATTTCGTAATAATCGAAGATCTACACATCTAATTGAAGAGAGTTATAGTTATGAAAATACTAAAATCATTTAATCCAAGTAATGGCGAGCTATTGGGCGAATTGCCTATAAGCGATAAAGAGAAGATCACCGACACGCTTCGTCTGGCAAAGACCGCCGCAAAATCCTGGAAGCAACTCAGTATGCTTGATCGTGTTCAGCAGATTAAAGCGGCTTACGAGCAGATTAAACCTGAGGCAAATAGGCTGGCACAGTTATTAAGCCAGGAAATGGGCAAAGATATTCGCCGTGCCGCGGGGGAAGTCGAGGGCGCGATCTATAATAGCGCCTATTTAGCAGATGAGGCAATGGCCGCGTTACAAACACGTAATTTGGGCCACGGTACAGAGTTGCATTACAAAGCACTAGGCGTAGTTGCAGTGATTTCTCCATGGAATTATCCAGTTATGATGGCAAACAATTTGATTGTACCAGCCTTAGTAGCGGGTAATTGTGTGATCCTTAAACCGTCAGAAGAAACACCTCTTATCGCTCAGGCTTTTTTTGAAATTTTAGCCAGGCACTTACCTGACGGTGTTTTTAATCTGCTTCATGGTGATGCTGAAGTCGGTAAAATGTTAGTTGAAAGTGATGTTGATTTAATTGCCTTTACCGGCTCGCAAGCCGTTGGTAAAGATATTATGGCGAGGGCTGCAAGTCAGTTAAAACGACTGGTCATGGAACTGGGCGGTAATGATCCGATGATCGTTATGGCGAATGCAAATATCGAGCAAGCCGTACGCTTTGCGGTGGCAAGCAGTTTTGAAAATGCCGGTCAGATGTGTAATTCAACTGAACGTGTTTATGTTGATGAAGCCGTCGCAGATCAATTCGAGCAGCAAGTGGTTAAACTTGCATCCAGGTATAAAGTGGGTGCTTGGGATGAACCCGGCGTTAATATTGGTCCCATCATTAATGCTAAGCAACATGGAAAAATTATTGAGCACATCCGTGATGCAGAAGAAAAAGGCGCCAAGATATTGTTAGGCGGTGTTGAACAACCAGCTCGATACATTCATCCCACTGTTATAAGCCACGTCAGCAGAGACATGCGGATGGAGCAGGAAGAAACTTTCGGCCCTGTCGTTTCTATCTGCCGATATTCACGCATCGAACAAGCGATTGAACTCGCTAATGATTCTGATTATGGACTAGGCGCTGTCGTGTTTGGTGCAGAAGGGTCGGAAGCTGTTGCCCATCAACTAGAGGCAGGTATGATTGGCATTAATCAAGGCCCTGGCGGTTCAGGTGATGCCCCCTGGGTAGGCGCTAAACAAAGTGGTTTTGGTTTTCATGGTTCTGCCGAAGGCCATCGGCAGTTCGCTCAAGTATCGGTTCTGGGGAAATAAAATGACAAACAATAATAATTCAATGCTTGAAGAGTTTTATGTGGTAGCAAAAGAACCAGGGGCTGAGCACCCAGAATTGCCGACCTGGGCGGGGCATTCAGTTAACCCCGCAAAGCTTGCAAGTAATTATCAAGAAACTGTCGAGCGGATCGATATTGATGGAGTACCTGGCGCCTTTCAGTTATTGAATGTATTGTCGCCAGCAGAGTGCCAACGCCTGATAGAGATAACCGAAGAATTAGGTTATTTGAAAGATGCACCAGTTTCTTTGCCCCGCGATGTACGCCATAACGACAGTGTAACCTGGGTAGTGGACGAAGCAACCGATGCAACTATCTGGGATCGGTGCAAGCATTTAATGACGGATGATAAAAACATTTTTGGTGGTAAAAAAGCATTGGGTTTAAATGCCAGGTTTCGATTTTACCGTTATAAAGAAGGCGATTTTTTTAAAACGCATAGTGATGGAGCATGGCCCGGAAGCCGAGTGATAGACGGTGAGCTTGTGGCTAATGCTTATCCAGACCGCTGGAGCCAGATGACTTTCTTAGTTTTATTAAGCGATAATTTTGAAGGTGGAAGCACACAGTTTATGGTCAACAAGCACGATCCAGAACTACGAGTACAATTTATGAAAGATGTAAAAACAGTCAGCGTTAAAACTCCAACAGGCGGAGTACTGTGCTTCCCTCATGGCATGCATCCGTTGCATCGATTACACAGCTCAGAACAGATCTCATCGGGTATTAAATATATTATTCGCAGTGATGTTTTGTTCGAGCTGTAAGGTACACGAATTAACTAGAACAGAATTACAACCGACCCTGTAAATTAAACTTAACGTTTAGTTCCCTTTTTAACAAAATGAACAGGCTCTAAATAACATTATAGATTTAGAAATCATTACGACCACTGGAAAATCCAAAAAGGGGCTTACACAAAATTATTTACAGGCTTATGTAGGTAAACCCATTAGAGGGCTAATACTAAAGCTTTTAAGAAGCTTGCCTAAAGGTGGGTATTGGACATCTACGCCGGCATGGTCTACGGCATACCTGGGCAACCTGGCATATCCAAAGAGGAACGTCTTTAGAGATACTTCAAGGGTTAGGGGTAGATGGTCTGATTATAAGATGGTTAAGCGTTATGCTCATTTTACCCATCAGCATCTACTGGAGCTTCAACACCTTATCATGCACTCGATATTAAGGGGATTATTTGCCAAGTCCGAGTAAAACATCTACTCCTGTAAAATAGTAGCCAAATCAATTACGTAAAAACCAAGCTCAAACTCAATGATTAAGATACTCCTCAACGACAAGCCTCTCGCAATTAATAGACTTACAAAGCAATCACTTTGACTGAGCTGCCTGTCAAACTTGGGACAACATCAATTCTATTGGCCATTTGCTCTTTTAACTCAGTAACGTGGGAGATGATTCCTATGCTTCGACCGTTGGCTTGCAGTTGTTTGAGTGTTTCTATCGACAGATCAAGCGAGTCTTGATCCAAACTACCAAAGCCTTCATCAATAAACAGGGTGTCGAGTTTGATGCCACCCGAATAGGACTGAACGACCTCCGATAGACCTAATGCTAAAGACAAGGCCGCCATAAAGGATTCTCCACCTGAAAGAGTCGCTACCCCACGACTGCTGTTATTCCAGGTATCGAATATTTCTAAATCCAATCCAGATGCCTTATTGCCTTTACTTCGTTCTTCTTTACGAATCAACTCATAACGCCCTTTGCTCATCATTTTTAAGCGTTCAGAAGCTACCTGTAATACATCATCGAGCAATAGACTTAAAACAAACCGTTGAAGGTTTACTTTATCGCCCTCTCTACCTGAAAGCACCTCACTTAAAGTGCCAATCAGTCGATATTCTACGAGTAATTTTTGGTTCTCTTCTTGAGCAATGCAAAGCTTTTCTTGCACCGACTTTAGTAACACCATTCTATGGTCAAGTAGGTTAAATGAATTTTCAGCCTCATCTAAAGTCGCTTTCATTGCGTCGACCTTCTCGCGGATTAGAGTTAAATCCGGAATATTTCTTTCCTTTAAAGTAACCTTTAGCTGTTTAATAGCGCCATTTAATTGGTTTAAATCCTCTTCAAAATTTTTGATGCTTTGTTGGGTTTCTTCAAATTTAGCTTGAGTCCACTGAGCCGCCTTAAACTCGACATCATCACTGAAATCACTTGCCGCTAAAGTCTCTTGCCACTGCTGCTCACTTTGAGACACTTTAAAAGTAAGATCGCTAAGTTGCTGCACACTAATATCGAGAGACTGCTGAGCTTTATCCGCACTACTTTTAGCTTCATCTAATGCAATTCTCATCGTCTCTTGCGCTTGCTTTAGCTTTTGTATGCGATTTTGAATGTTTTGAATCTCGTTTAATAGCTCTACCGAGTTACGATAGGATTCTGGCAGTTGCGACTGAATCGTTTTCCAAGCTTGCTCTTTTAACTGGACCTGAGTCTGCTTAGTATTTACGTCCACTTGCAGTATTTTAAAATTTGCGTCTAGCTCCTGACGTTGCTGTTTAAGCGACTGTAAATCAGACGTCACTTGAGTTTTCTCAGTTTGCGCGGCTTCAATCTGCTTAATGCTCTTTTCAACCTCAGCTAAGCTACTATGCAGCTCCTCTAGAGTACCCGATGGATACTTAGATAAGGCTTGCTCTAGCTTATCAAGCTGTAATTTCATTACCTCAAACTCACTACGCAATCCTGTTAGATGATTTTCTGCTTGAGCATGCTTTTGTTGATGAGCATTGGTTTCAGCCTGAGCGGCTTCTAGTTGCGCTTTATCTACAGCCTGAGTTGGGTCTTGCCACTGAGCGAGCTGAGGATGATCTAAACTTCCACAGACTGGGCAGGCCTGGTCATTTTGAAGCGTGCCAGCCAAAATAGCCGCTTGCCCTAAATGCCATCGCACTTCCAATTCAATGGTTGTTTTTCGAGACGTTTCGTATACTAAAAATGCTTGATCAACTTGGTCTTTAGCCAGCAGACCTTCAGCCTGTTTCTTTTGCAGTAATCCATCTTGCAGCTGATACTCTTGCAACGCTTTAATATGCGCATTGAGTTCAGAGGCTTTCAATTTTTCCTGAGATTCTTGATTCACAATGCTTTGTAACGCTTGTGCCCTTTTCTCTAACTGCTCATGTAATTTAGACAGTTCATCAACTGAAAGAATGGTTTGAGAGAGTTGTTCTTGAGTTTTCTCAGATTGCTGCTTAGCCGTTTGCATTTCAGAATAGGCTTGCTCTAAGGTTTGAATTGCACCTTGATAGGTTTGCAATTTGTCATGTTCACGACTTAATTCGTCTAAGGCTTGCGCACCGACATTAGCGGCTTGCCAATTCTTTTCAGCAACGATTAACTTTTTGGCCGCTGCTTGGTGCGTTAAGGTAATGGTTTGTGCTGTGGCTTCCATTAAGATCTTGTCTTGCTTAAGACCTTGCATCGCCTCAAACACAGTACGAATTTTATCGGCAGACATCGCACGTTGCATAGCGATTTCTAAACTATCAACATGTGGCTGTTGCAACTGATGCTGAGTTAACGTCTCTTGCTCTATCTTTAAATTTTCAAACTGTTGCTGTAAACCCTCGGCTACCTGATTTTCCTCAATGGCTCGCTTATGCCCATCGGCGGCCGTTATTTTTTGCAGTTGATGCGTTTTATGCTCGGGATCAAGGCTGAGTATGCTTTCCTCTACCTCTTCTTCTGAACTGAGATCCACTGTTTCTAAAATCCCACTCATTTTTATGTGATAAGCCTCTATGCGCTCTTTAACACTTTTGGCTTGAGCCTTAATATCCTCTTCAACTTGCTTATAGATCTGAGTTTGGAACAGCTGACTAAAAATGTCTTCGCGATCTTTTGAATCCGCTAACAGCAGCTCACGAAAACGGCCTTGGGGTAAAACCATTACTTGGCGAAACTGCTCACTGTTTAGCCCCATCAATTCAATGACTTTTTTAGTCACGTCAGAGACCTTTCTAGGAACGATTAAAGACTCCTCTCCATCAGCGTCCACTTCCCATAAATTAGCTTCTGCGGCTTTAGTCGTCGTGCCTTCGCCTCTAGATTTTTTTATCTCTTGCTTAGGCATTCTCTGAATACGGTATATTTTCTCACCCAATTTAAATTCAAAGATGACTTCCGTTGGCAAGTTCGCATCGGCGTAATCACAACGCATATCAGATGCTTCACGTTCTTTTCCGGTAGTATCGCCATACAAAGCAAAACTAATCGCATCTAAGATAGTCGTTTTACCAGAACCGGTATTACCATTAATCAGGTAGAGCGAACTTTCACCAAACAAGCTGAAATCAATTTTTTGTGTTTTCGCGAATGGCCCAAAAGCTTGGATAGTGAGTGTTAATGCTTTCAATGAATCAAACCTCTGACTTAAGAATAGATTTCAAGGTATTTTCAATAACCACTGATTGCTCAGCTGTCATATCGCTCCCCGTCACTTGTTTAAAAAAGTCCTGAATCATGTGCTCTTCACCCCGTTTTAACGCTTCCCTATTTGGGGTTTTTCCCATCGCTTGACTCAGCATCGTTTTTTCAATATGCAGAATATTAGGGTAAACCGCACGTAGCTTTCCAAGTGGATCAAGCAAGGCCGTTTTATCCGTTAAACGTACCATCACATAATCCTCTTTATGTGGATCCGTCTTTCCTTGTGCAATGATTTCATCTAATAAACCTTCTAACACCCGTACCTCTTTTTGAGGTTTAAGGGGGAGATGTTTTTGATTCACCAGGCCTGTTTTATCAAACTCTAGAAGCGTTATGCCTTTTTTCTGTTTGTGTTCAGAGAAACTGTATTTAAGGATAGAGCCTGAATATCGAATATGATCAGCCCCCTTTTTTTGCGGGCTATGAAGATGACCCAAAGCAACATAATCAAAATCCAACATTGGTTCAAATGAGACGCGATCTGAGCCACCGATTGACAATGTTTTTTCGGATTCAGACGTTTCTGCTCCATCCACAAAACAATGGCTCATCAGAAGATTATTCTCTTTAACATTGTAAGAAGCTTTAACTTGATCAACCAAGTACGTGTGCGCCGCATCGAAGCCTTTTACATCGGCATCAAATGTATCTCGAACACTTTCAGGATCAGCATAAGGAATCCCATAAACGTTTACTTTTACATCAGACTTTTCCAATACAACGGGTTCATTAATCTGGCTTAAATTACCTAAGATATGCACGCCAGAATCTTGAAGTTGCTCAGAGGCAAAACTCAATCGCTGGGCACCATCATGATTACCCGTAATCATAATAATAGGCACCTTCAACTTCGCTAATCGATTTATAAATGAATTTAAAAGCGTGATTGCTTCCGAGGGCGGAATGGAACGGTCATAGATGTCCCCTGCAACTAATAAAGCATCAACTTGATGCGCTTCAATATAAGCTAGGATTTGCTCGAGAACATGAGATTGGTCTTCTAATAACGACTCGTTATGAAGCACTCGACCTAAATGCCAGTCTGCTGTGTGGATTATTTTCAATTGACACCTCTTCTCTCTTCTTCACCAGGGCATTATATATTAAGGAGGATGACATTCTAAAGAGTGAACAAGCTTTTGTCGTTCCGCTTTCAGAAGTCGCCATAGATGTCATTAGAAGACAAAAAGGTAAGCACCCAACCAATGTATTCACCTATAAGGGTAAATCCATTAGACGGGCTAATACTGGCTCTTTTAAGAAAGCTGGCGACAAAGCAGGCATTGGGCATCTACGCTGGCATGGCTTACGACATACCTGGGCAACCTGGCATGCTCAAAGAGGAACGCCTTTAGAGATACTTCAAGAATTGGGTGGATGGTCTGATTATAAGATGGTTAAGCGTTATGCTCATTTTACCCATCAGTATCTACAGCAATATGTAAATAAGACCCAGAACGACGTACCCACAATTTTCCCCACAAGGACAAATTTTAGGTAAAAAAAAACCCGACCTTCAAAACACTAAAAGTGTATGAAAATCAGGTTCTTAGAATGTGGTAGCGGGGAGAGGATTTGAACCCCTGACCTTCGGGTTATGAGCCCGACGAGCTACCAAGCTGCTCCACCCCGCGACAAATTGTAAACTGAACCGATATTTTACTAAAAAATCGTTTCTAGAAATTATGGTAGCGGGGAGAGGATTTGAACCCCTGACCTTCGGGTTATGAGCCCGACGAGCTACCAAGCTGCTCCACCCCGCGACAATTTCTAATCAAACCGAGAGTTCTTCCCGTTTCGATGGGGCGTATTATAGGGGGTTCTAGGATTTAAGCAACCCTAATATCATTTATTTATACTTTATTTTTCTTTAAGAATTGTTTTAGGTTATATCGGTAGATAAACCCTGGAAAAGCGAAGATTATAAACATGAATAAGTTGATGGTATAGAACTCCCAAGTCTGCGGAGAAACGTGCCCCATGCTTTTACTTTCAAGTTGATATGCAAATAAGCCCGTAAGGATGAAGTAGGAGAACCATTCGATTAGGTTTACAACAATGGACTTGTGCGACACCTTAATGAATAAGAATAGTCTATTACTAAGTATGAAAGGGATATTCGCTAAAACGATTGCTGTCACGAGTAACAGCCAAACGGCTTGATTTAATTCCATGATTTACGTCCTTAAATTGAAAAAGCCCGAATATCGGGCTCTAATTGAATACGATTTGGTTAGAGAGCTTTGAGACTGTTGTAACAAAGATCAATCAATGAACTTGGTAGTAACCCAAGCACAACTAGCAAAATTGCAGTAAAGCTTACCGCCCAAGTTAAACTTGGATTAACAGGCTCTAGAGGTGAGTCATCTTCCGGCTTGTCAAAATACATGGCCTTAACGACCTTCAAGTAATAGAAGGCACTGATAACCGCCATAATCACTGCAAGAACTGCAAGCCATGTGAATCCAGCCTTGACCACTTCTTCGATAACGACAATCTTGGCCCAGAAGCCAACAAACGGTGGAATCCCCGCCATTGAGAACATTACAATCAACATCATGACTGCTAACCAAGGATTGCGTACGTTTAGCCCTTTAAAGTCTGATATTAAATCGAATTCTTTACCTGTTCTAGAAAGCGCAATAATCATTCCGAAACCTGCAACACCTGTAATCGCGTAGATAATCACGTAGAACATCGCGGCTGAATAGCCTTCTGGCGTAGCCGCAATGACCCCTAGTAATAAAAAACCTACGTGACCGATACCTGAATAGGCTAATAATCGCTTAAGGTTGTCCTGTGCGATCGCGACAATAGAACCGATTACCATCGATAAGACAGAAATCATAATGATGAGCGACTGCCAATCTTCAATCAGGCCAGGCATGCCTTCTGCAAGCAGGCGATATAACATTGCAAAACCAGCGATTTTTGGCGCGGTACCAATGTATAGGGTTACAGCTGTCGGTGCGCCATGATAAACATCTGGAACCCACATGTGAAATGGCACGGCACCTAACTTAAACGCTAAACCAATCACCACGAAAACAACACCAAAGGAAAGCACAACACTATCAACCTGCCCAGAAGCAATAATCTCGGCCATTTCAGGGAAAGTGATTGATCCGGTTGCACCATAAATCATTGAGAAACCGTATAAGAGCATTCCCGTCGCTAAAGCACCCAGGACAAAGTACTTAAGTGCTGCTTCTACAGCATGCGCGGAGTCTCTACGCAAAGCAATCATAGCAATCATAGCCAGTGACATAATCTCTAGACCAAGGTACATAGTAATCATATTGTGGGCAGAGATCATAACGAACATGCCCAGAATACCAAACAAGCCTAATACAAAATATTCGCCGCTGAAGAACTTATGCTGTACCAAGTACTCTCTTGAAAAGAGGAAAATCCCCATTGAAATGGCAATGGTAAAGAGTTTAAGAATGTCAGCAAAACTATCACGTACAAAACTGCCATCGAAGGTAATGACTTGAGTTGTGGTAAAGCTGCTTAATATTAGGTAACCAACGACGACTAAACTGATCTGAGTCGCATAATAGGTAGCAAATTGATAACGTTTTGACCAAAAGGTATCTGCAACCAAGATAAAAGAGATTAGCGCCAATAACGCCATCTCTGGTATAGCAGGTGCAAATGCTGGAATCACAAAATTCATATTGTTAACTCACCTATTCCGTATTAAAGTTTAGAAGTTGTTGCTTGAACAAGTAACTGTTCAACAGAAGTATGCATCACTTCAATTAATGGACTTGGGAACACACCCAGTGCAATAATCGCAACTGCAAGTGTCGCCATAATGGCAAACTCGCGTTTATTTAGATCTTGTAGCTGCTCGACGTTCTCATTGGTCACAGGACCAAAGAAAACACGCTTCACCATCCAGAGCGTATAAGCCGCACCGATCACCAAGGTTAGAGCAGCAAAGGTTCCGTACCATAGGTTCGCTTTAAAGGCACTTAAGATAACCATGAATTCACCAACGAACCCAGAAGTTCCCGGCAGACCTACATTCGCCATAGAGAAGATGACCGCAAACAGAACGAACCATGGCATTTTATTAACCACACCGCTATAAGCTGAAATTTCACGCGTATGCATTCGGTCGTAAAGCACACCAATCGCTAGGAACATTGCGCCAGAGATGAAACCGTGGGAAATCATCTGAACCATCGCCCCTTCCATACCTAACTGAGCACCTTGCATTGAACCTGTCGACTGAACAATGTCATACACTAAGAACAGACCGAGTGTTACAAAACCCATATGAGAAATTGAGGAGTAAGCGACCAATTTCTTCATATCATTTTGTGCAAGCGCCACGATACCAATATAAACGATAGCGATTAATGATAAGACAATGATCAACCAATCTAAGGTCATGGAAGCATCAGGCGTAATCGGCAAACTGAAACGAACGAAACCATATCCCCCCATTTTCAACATGATTGCAGCCAGAACAACAGAACCTGCTGTAGGTGCTTCAACGTGTGCATCTGGTAACCATGTATGCACAGGGAACATTGGGATTTTAACGGCGAAAGCCGCTAAGAATGCCAAGAATATCAGAATCTGTGCAGTCATGCCTAAAGGCATACCTTGGAAATCAAGGATTGAGAAACTGCCTGATTGGGAATACATGTATAGGAATGAAACCAACATGAAGACCGAACCTAAAAAGGTGTAGAGAAAGAACTTCAAGGTTGCGTAAACGCGACGCGGCCCACCCCATTTACCGATCACGATAAACATTGGAATTAATAGCGCTTCCCAGAACACATAAAACAGAATCGAGTCGAGCGCAACAAATACACCGACCATAATCCCACCCATAATCAGGAAGGCACCCATATACTGTTCAACACGATCTTTAATCACGTCCCATGCAGAAGCAATGACTAACACTTGTGTAAACGTGGTGAGCAATACCAAAGGCATAGACAGACCATCAACCCCTAAATGGTAGTTGATGTTAAACATGGGAATCCATGCAATATGTTCTACAAACTGCATTGAAGCCGTCGAATTATCGAATCCAATCCACAATGGAATTGAAAGAATAAACGTTAACCCAACGGTTATAAGTGATAACCATTTTGCAGCAGTATCGTTGTTACGACCTGCAAACAGTACTAATAGGCCACCCAAAATAGGTAGCCAGATCAATGTACTTAAAATAGGAAAGCTTGTTAGCATGAATTCCAGTCCCTTATCTTCTTATTCTTTTAAATTACCAAAGTGTCCAAACTAGCATTACTAGCAGGCCTAAAATCATGACGAACGCATAGTGATACAGGAAACCTGTCTGAGTTTGACGTAACGCTTTTGCCGAATTAGCCACGGCCGTAAAAGTGTTTGTCACCATTCCGGTATCAATAATTTTAGTATCAACGACACGGCTAAAGAAATGACCTAACTTGCGTGCTCCATCAACAAAGACTATGTCATTTAAGCGATCAAAACCATATGCACTGTCTAGCACGTAGAAACCACGTGGACACATTTTCTTTAACTTAGCTGGTATTGTCGGTACTTTGATATAGAGCAACCATGCTAAGAACACCCCTGATACCGCTAAGATAACGGGTAGTGTCAGCAATGAATGCACAATCATATCTATCGCACCATGGAAGTAATTTGTGTAGACCGAAAGCATCACATCATTAGCAGGCTGTACATAAATAGAATCACCAAAATAGGCACCATTTAACATCGGTTCAATCATTGGTAAGCCCATTAGTGCGGCCGGAATAGCTAACAATACTAATGGCACAGTGACGACCCATGGTGACTCTTTAATCTGATGCGTTTTCACATATTCACTTTCTTCGCCGTGGAACACGAGGAAGAACATACGGAAGCTATAGAATGCAGTGATAAAGACACCCGCCATCAACAACACATAAGCGAATGATGAACCGAAACGCTCTGCTTCATTAAGTGACAATAAGATACTGTCCTTTGAGAAGAATCCTGAGAATCCAGGGAAACCAATGAGTGCCAATGAACCGACTAGCATCGCGACATAAGTGATTGGCATATACTTCTTCAGGCCACCCATATCTGCAATTTCTTGTTTATGGTGCATCGCGATAATCACCGAACCAGCGGCAAGGAATAACAGTGCTTTAAAGAATGCGTGTGTTAATACATGGAACATACCTGCTGCGTAGGCAGAAGCACCCATTGCGGCGATCATATAACCCAATTGAGATAAGGTAGAGTAAGCAATTACACGTTTGATATCTGTCTGTATTAAGCCTAGCAACCCCATTAGGAAAGCCGTTGAGGCACCGATAATCAACACCACACTCAAGGCCGTTTCAGATAATTCGAATGCTGGAGACAGACGTGCAATCAAGAACACCCCTGCTGTTACCATTGTTGCTGCATGAATTAAGGCCGAAATAGGCGTTGGGCCTTCCATTGACTCTGGAAGCCAAACATGTAATGGCATTTGAGCCGACTTACCCATCGCACCAACAAATAATAGGATCAACATCAAAGTAATCATTGACCATTCAACGCCTGGAATAATTTCAATCATAACGTCTTTATTCGCCGCTAACTGACCGAAGAACTCATTGTAGTCCATGGTATTGAAGTAAACGAAGATCACGGCAATCCCAAGAATAAATCCTAAATCACCGACTCGGTTAACTAAGAATGCTTTTAGGTTTGCCTGAATCGCTGACTCGCGTTTCGTATAGAAACCAATCAACAGGTATGAAACAAGTCCGACCGCTTCCCAACCAAAGAACAGTTGTAGAAAGTTATTAGCCATAACCAAGGAAAGCATTGCGAAAGTAAACAACGAGATATAGCTGAAAAAGCGCTGATAGTAAGGGTCATTATGACCATAATCTTCATCATGATCCATATAACCTACCGTGTAGATATGTACCATTAATGAGACAAACGTCACCACCAACATCATGGTTGCTGATAGTTGGTCAATCATAAAGCCAATTTCGAAACGAATACCGTCAGAGACCATCCAGGTGTAAAGACTCGCGTTGTAAGCTTCTGTGCTATTTAGGACAAACATATTGAAGATGTAGGCCGACAAGAGCATTGAAATAGCGACACTAATAATAGCCGAAAAATGCGCACCACTGCGGCCAATCTGACGTCCAAACAAACCTGCAATCAAGGCGCCTATAAGCGGAGTAACAAGGATTAAAGTTAAAATCGTGTGTAACATTAACAACTACCCTTTTAGTGAGCTAAGATCATCAATATTGATGCTCTTACGTTTACGGAATACTAAAACTACTATCGCCAAACCAATGGCTGCCTCAGCAGCTGCCACAGTAAGTATGAAGAAGACAAATATCTGTCCAGTCACATCATTTAGGTAGTGAGAAAATGCGACAAGATTTGTATTAACGGCCAAGAGCAATAACTCAATCGACATCAGTAAGACAATGACGTTTTTTCTATTTAAGAAAATACCCGCCATACTAATCATAAATAGGACAGCGCCAAAAATTAGGTAATCAGAAAGAGCAATCATTTTTCGTCCTCTTCTTTACTCGGGAGATCTTTTTCAACCACTGAAGACATTTTGACCATTCTGAAACGGTCAGTCGCCAATGTCTTAACTTGCTTATCGATATTTTGATACAAAACTTCAGTTGTTGGACGTCGACGAAGCGTTAAGGATATTGCCGCAACAATACCAAGCAATAACAAGACGGCTGCTAATATAAAAGCATAAACATGAGTCGTATATAAAGGAATCGCAATCGACTGAGTGTTGTTGTAATTCGCTGGATTATTCACCGGCTCACCCGTTACTTCGAGACCGAAATGCTCTGGCCCAACGACTAGATACATCATGGAGAAAATAGCAATGGATGCCATCACACCTAAAGGTAGGTATGGTGTAAAGCCTTCCTTTAATATACTTATATTGATATCCAACATCATAACGACGAATAGAAATAACACCATAAGAGCACCAACATACACAAGTATTAAAACCAGACCTAGGAATTCAGCCTGAGCCATAATCCAAACACCGGCCGTAGCAATAAAAGCGAGTATTAACCAAAGAGCCGCTTTTACTGGGTTTTTGATGGTAATCATCATAAGCCCGGAAATGGTGGCAACCGCCGTTAATAGATAAAAGATAAATAGTTCAAATGTCATATTGAGTTCGCTTTCCGTTATCGATACTTAGCATCAACCGCGCGATCCGCAGCGATTTGAGCTTCATGTTTATCGCCAAACTCTAAAAGTTTGTCTTTCGTCATAATATGAGGACCCCGTTCTAGGTAGGCATATTCTAATACACGTGTCTCAACAACCGCGTCCACCGGACAAGCTTCTTCACAGAAACCGCAGTAGATGCACTTGAACATATCAATATCGTACTGTGTCGTTCTACGTGACCCATCTTCACGTTCCTCTGATTCAATGGTAATCGCATTGGCTGGACAAACAGCTTCACACAACTTACAAGCGATACACCGCTCTTCACCATTTTCATAGCGACGCAGTGCGTGATGACCGCGGAAACGAGGAGAAATAGGTGTTTTTTCTTCTGGATAGCGAACCGTAATTTTTCTTTTGAAAAAATATTTACCGGTTACGCGCAGACCTCTGAATAAATCAAGGAGGCCCCATGTTTTTATTTGATGCTTTAAAAATCTAACCATATCACCCTCTAAATTAATTAAACCAAGGACCGAAGTCGAAGTATTTCATAACGCCGACCACAAAAACCCAAAGGATTGTCACTGGAATCAGTACTTTCCAACCCAAACGCATTAGTTGATCATAACGGTATCTTGGGAAAGTCGCTCGTAACCAAATGAATACGAATAATAAGAAAGAAACTTTAAACGCTAACCAACCTAATTGAGGAACCCAAGCGAAAGCCGCTTCTAGATATGGAATGCCTTCAAACGGCGATAACCACCCTCCAAGAAACATAATGGAAGTCATAAATGAGATTAGAATCATCATGGCGTATTCCGCCAGCATGAAAATACCGAATGTCATACCAGAGTAATCAACGTGGAAACCAGCAACAATCTCAGCCTCCCCTTCAATGACATCAAAGGGTGTACGGTTCGTTTCAGCTAAACCAGAGATAAAGTAGACAAAAAACATCGGTAACAATGGTAATAAATACCAATTAAGCATGCCGCCCTGTTGACCCTTGACTATTTCAGTGAGGTTCATGCTTCCGGCAATCATTAATACGGTGACCAGTGCAAAACCCATCGCAATTTCGTATGAAATCTTCTGAGCAGCTCCACGCATCGCACCTAAAAAAGCATACTTGGAGTTAGAAGCCCAACCCGCAATAATGACACCATAAACCAATATCGATGAAACGGCTAAGATGTATAGAACACCCGCATTGAGATCGGATACAACCATGCCATCTGCAAAAGGAATCACCGCCCAAGCCGCAACCGCTGGAGCGATTGCTAATACAGGCGCAATGATAAATAGGAATTTATTGGCCTGATCCGGAAAGATGATCTCTTTATTCATTAATTTAATGGCATCCGCGATCGGTTGCAGTAAACCAAAATAACCTACTCGGTTAGGCCCCATACGAGCCTGCATATAACCAATCACTTTACGTTCAGCATAGGTCAACCATGCAACTACCAACATAATGGGTAGCACGACAGAAACCGCCTGAATGACTAAAGTCATTAGAATAGCCAACCATTCAAATAGGAAGGTTGATAAAAAAGCTTGGAGAGTCTCAAACATCCGTATTATCCTCTTCCCATAGTTGCTGAGTCAGCATCTGGTGTGGCTTGTAATGAAGGTGATCTTCTAACCACTGCATCCATTTGATACGGCGACACTATCTGTACTTTAGAATCGTTGTTAGCCGCTGGCAATTGGCTAATGACAGCAGAAAAATCTACCTTGTCAGCGGTATTGTCTAAGACTTCACGTAACACGTCATTACTATGGACGTAATCAAAACCAGCAATATCAAACATATTACCCAAAACACGTAATACCTTCCAAGCCGCTTTCGCATCGCCTTTTGGTTCTACTGACATTTTGAATGATTGTTTCAGGCCATTGGCATTAACGAAAGTACCAGCCGTTTCAGCAAAGGTTGCAACGGGGAGCATGACATCAGCATATTCACGCTGCAAATCGCTATCGAATGCTGTTAAATTGACAACAAATTCGGCATTCTTCATAGCATTAACGGCGGCATCTGCATCCGTAAAATCAGCTTCAACTTCAATATTCATATTAATAAATGCTTTTAAGCCATCATTAACCATTTGAGCACTGTTCTTACCCGATTTAGGTAGGAAGTTCACTAAGTGAGCACCGACTTCATTCGCGGCTATCGGTAGAATATTAAGCGTAGTTGAGCTGTTTTCAGCAATGATACTAGCCAATTTTTGCAAGACACCATAGTCTGCGTGCATTTGACTGATCTGACCCAGCATAATGCTAGATTTTTTAGCATCCACAAGCGTTGTTGCAATTGCAATATGCTCATCAGTCGGCTGAATTGAATTCAACCAGGCCTGGTCAGTTTCACCCGCTATATCAAGTACCGCTTTAGCGATGCCTGCAAGGTTAAAGACCATTCCCGTTTCGATACTCGGCTCTGTTATCTTGTAGTTAAAATCGAACTTAACTGGATTGATTACAGTAATCTTAGCACCCTCTAAGAAGGCTTTACGGACACGATGATTAAGAATCGGTAATTCCTTTCTCAAGTAAGAACCGACAATCAATACTGTCTCTAATGTTTCAACGTCAACGATATCATGTGCCAGAGTTGGTAGATTAAAACCGGTTTCATCTAGAGTAAAATCAACTTGACGATGACGGAAATCGATATTATCAATGCCGACACCGCGAGCCATTTTTTGCAGTAAATGTAACTCTTCTAACGTTGAGTTCGCTGAAGCTAATACACCAATATCTTGACTGTTGACTAAGACTCTTTGTAAACCGGCAACGGTAAATTCAAGCGCCGTTTCCCAATCAACAACATTCCAAGATCCATTCTGCTTGATCATTGGCTGTGTTAAGCGCGATTCAGAGTTAATGCCTTCATATGCAAAACGATCTCTATCAGATAACCAGACTTCATTAATCGCCTCATTCTCACGAGGCACAACACGTTTTACATCATTGTCTTTTGCGTGGACAATTATGTTAGAACCCATACTGTCGTGAGCCGAAATAGAGTTATGGGCTTTAAGTTCCCAAGCACGTGCTGTATATCTATAGGGCTTAGAGGTTAAAGCGCCTACTGGACACAAATCAATCATATTACCGGACATTTCAGAGGTGATGGACTTCTCGATATAGGTACCGATTTCCATCCATTCACTACGGCCTGTCGCCCCTAACTCCATCATCCCAGCCACTTCTTGGCCGAAACGAACGCAACGAGTACAGTGAATACAACGCGTCATGTCTGTCTTAATCAAAGATCCAGCATCGCCATCACTGACAACACGCTTTGCTTCTGTATAACGGGAAACATCATCGCCATATTCCATAGCAACATCTTGTAGTTCACACTCTCCACCTTGATCGCAAATAGGACAATCAAGTGGGTGGTTAATCAACAAAAATTCCATTACAGACTTCTGTGCCGAAATGGCTTTCGCTGATTTAGTATGTACCTTCATACCATCCGTGACCGGAGTGGCACAAGCAGGTAGTGCTTTCCAAGCACCTTCAACTTCAACAAGGCACATGCGGCAGTTTGCTGCAATTGATAGCTTCTTGTGGTAACAAAAACGGGGAATTTGAATCTGAGCGTCATCAGCAACATCAATGAGCATGCAGCCTTCTTTAGCTTCGACCATTTGTCCGTTTATCTCAATTTTTACCATAATTCTTTAACCTAAGTTTTCTGATGGAAGCTAATATTTCACACATACCCACTATCTAGGTAGCATGATTCATTAACTACGATCGTAAATACTGCATCCATGTTCAATATAGTGAACAAATTCATCTTCAAAGTGTTCTAGCGCACTCGTCAAACCAATGGTGGCTGCGTCGCCTAAACCACAGATAACGTGACCCATGATTTTCCCAGAAACGTCTTTTAATGCCTGAATATCTTCTGGTTTGCCCTTGCCTTCAACAATTCGAGTCAAAACCCGGTATAACCAACCGGTTCCTTCTCGACAAGGTGTACATTGACCACAAGACTCATCCCAATAAAAGTGGCTTAAGTTCTGCATGACTTTTACGATGTCTGTTTGATCATCCATAATAATCACCGAACCTGCGCCCAAAAATGAACCTGCTTTCGCGATGGAATCATAATCCATGTTCATTTCAAGTGCTTTTGCAGCTGGTAAAATGGCAGTGGATGCACCGCCTGGAATGACCGCCTTGAGTTGACGTCCTTTCCAAATACCGCCAGAAAGTTCTAATAAATCTTTAAATGAAGTCCCCATTCGCACTTCAAAGTTTCCTGGATTATTAACATGTCCAGACACTGAGTAACATTTGGTTCCGCCAGCGTTATTCACACCTAAATCTTTAAACCAATCACCACCATTCGCTAAAATCATAGGAATAGACGCTAAGGTTTCAGTATTATTGACGGTGGTCGGTTTGCCGTACAATCCGTAACTTGCTGGGAACGGTGGCTTAAAGCGTGGTTGGCCTTTCTTACCTTCGAGAGACTCTATTAAGGCGGTTTCTTCACCACAGATGTAAGCCCCAGCACCCAAGTGGGCAAACAGGTCGAAATCAAAACCAGACTCTAGTAAATTTTTACCCAAAAAACCAGCTTCACGCGCTTGCTTAAGCGCATTATTAAAACGCTGGTAAGGCTCCCAGAATTCACCACGTATGTAGTTATAACCCGTTGAAGCGCCAATAACATAGGCTGCAATCGCCATACCTTCTACTAAGGCATGAGGGTTATAACGGAGAATATCTCTGTCCTTAAAGGTTCCAGGCTCACCTTCGTCAGAATTACAGACAATGTATTTCTGACCAGGTGCATAACGGTTCATAAAACTCCACTTCAAGCCCGTAGGGAAACCAGCTCCACCACGCCCACGAAGATTAGATGTTTTAATTTCTTCTATAATTTCTGAAGGCTCTAATTCGCCTGCCAATACTTTTTTCCAGACTTCATAACCACCATTAGCAACATAGGTCTCTAGGTCCCACGAGTTTTCGAGATGGTTTAAGCGGAAGCAGTTTTCATTTTGTACAACCATCTATTTCTCCCATTCAGCTAGAAGTAAATCAATTGATTGATTTGTTAAATTCTCATGATAATCTTTGCCGACCTGCATCATTGGTGCACCACCACAAGCGCCTAAACACTCAACTTTTTTGATCGTAAAACGGCCATCTGCTGTCGTTTCACCAGGTTTGATACCGAGCTTTTGCTCTAGGTAATCGTAAATACCTTGGTTACCACGCAACATACAAGAAATACTATTACAGATACAAAGCTTAATCTCACCCACTGGAGCATGTTCATAGTTACCGTAGAAAGTCGCGACTTCATAAACTTCCATCGGAGAAATTTCTAGATAAGCGGCAACTTGATCCATTAAATCACTGGTCAAATAGCCGTTATGGCACTCTTGAACAATACGTAATGCCGAAATTACTGCTGACTTTTTTTGATCTTCTGGATAGTTTGCAATCCACTTATCAATACGTGCCTTAACATCACCTTGAATGAAGTTTGCCGGACTAGTCGTTGTCGAACTCATCGATCTACCTCTCCAAATACAATATCTTGGGTACCAATAATGGAAACTACATCTGCAATCATATGGCCTTTTACCATCTCATCAAGTGATGCTAAATGCGCAAATCCAGGGGCACGAACTTTCATGCGATAAGGCTTATTTGCACCATCGGATACCATATAAATACCGAACTCACCTTTTGGATGCTCTACCGCAGCATAAATTTCACTTTCAGGCACTGTGTAACCTTCGGTATAAAGCTTAAAGTGGTGAATCAACGCTTCCATACTCGATTTTGCATCTTCACGCGAAGGTGGCGCTACCTTATGATCGTCTGACATTACGGCACCAGGGTTGGCTTTTAACCAATCGACACACTGCTTAATAATCTTATTAGACTCACGCATTTCTGCAACACGGACTAAATAACGATCGTAACAATCACCGGTGACACCCACGGGAATATCGAAATCAAGCTTGTCATAAACTTCATAAGGTTGTTTCTTACGTAAATCCCACTCAATTCCTGAACCACGTAACATCGGTCCAGTAAAGCCAAGCTGCAATGCCCGCTCTGGTGAAACAATACCAATGTCAACAGTACGTTGTTTCCAGATACGGTTATCTGTTAACAATGTTTCATATTCATCAATGTAACCCGGAAAACGATCCGTAAAAGCCTCGATAAAATCGAGCAATGAACCTTCACGAGTTTCATTTAATTCATCTAGTTTTTTACCGGAATTCCATTTTGATTTTTCATGCTTCGCCATAGTCTCCGGTAGGTCACGATAGACGCCACCAGGACGGTAATAGGTCGCATGCATACGTGCGCCTGAAACCGCTTCATAACAATCCATCAAATCTTCTCGCTCACGGAAAGCGTATAGAAAAACGGTCATGGCACCGATATCAAGTGCGTGCGCACCTAACCACATCAAGTGATTAAGCACACGGGTAATTTCATCAAACATGACTCGAATATATTGAGCTCGCTCAGGGATTTCAAGTGCAAGCATCTTTTCAATCGCCATCACATAGGCATGTTCATTAGACATCATTGAGACGTAATCTAAACGGTCCATGTAACCAATAGATTGGTTGTAAGGCTTATATTCAACAAGTTTTTCTGTTCCACGGTGCAACAGACCGATATGAGGATCAGAACGAACAATGGTTTCACCATCCAACTCGAGTACCAAACGTAACACACCATGCGCTGATGGGTGCTGAGGACCGAAGTTGAGGGTATAGTTACGAATTTCTGGCATTACTTAATCCTAATTACACTTTAAAGGTGATTATTTACGAATCACTCGTGGCACATTGATTCTGTTTTCAATCGTGACAGGTTCATAGATAACACGTTTCTTTTCTGCGTCATAGCGCACTTGTACATGTCCAGTAAGTGGAAAGTCTTTCCTTAATGGGTGGCCGATAAAGCCGTAATCGGTCAAAAGACGACGTAAATCAGGATGGTTTTTGAACAAAAGACCAAACAGGTCAAAGGCTTCGCGTTCATACCAATTAGCACAATTCCAAACATCAATGACACTATCAACAATCGGCATCTGAGTTGTTTCTGGGAAGACTTTGACACGAATTCTTAAGTTATGTTGTATCGACAACAAATGATAGACAACCGCAAAACGGCGTTCCATATCTAAAGATTCATCATCGTTATCTTCAGCGAAATCAAAAACGCCACGACTGAAACCACTATTAACAGCGGTCATGGTTTCCCAATTAGCTTGACCATAATCTAGGTAATCAACGCCACAAAGATCCATTAGCTGTTCAAAACCAAGCTCTTCTTTTAAAAGAGTGAACGCTGCCAATGCTTTTGTTGGAGACAATTCAATAGTGAGTTCACCTAAGGCAATCGTGGATGACACAACATCATCACCAAGGACTTGATTAACTTTATTTTGTAAATCTAATACTGACTGTTTCATAGTAAAACTACTTTATCGCCTATTTCGCCAATGAAGAACCAAAGCTCTATCTTGCAATGGTATTGGTGCGTTTAATTTTATTCTGTAACTGAATAATGCCGTATAACAGTGCTTCTGCCGTTGGAGGGCAACCCGGGACATAAACATCAACCGGAACAATACGATCACAACCACGAACAACGGAATAGGAATAATGGTAATAACCACCACCATTGGCGCAAGAACCCATTGAAATAACCCAACGAGGCTCAGCCATCTGATCGTAGACTTTACGTAATGCAGGTGCCATCTTATTCACTAGAGTACCCGCAACGACCATAACATCAGATTGACGGGGACTTGGACGGAAGATAATACCGAATCTATCCAAATCATATCGAGAAGCACCCGCATGCATCATCTCAACCGCGCAACAAGCCAAACCAAACGTCATAGGCCACAAAGAGCCCGTTCTTGCCCAGTTAATCAGCTTATCAGCAGAAGTCGTGACAATCCCTTCTTTTAAAACGCCTTCTACTCCCATTCAAGCGCTCCCTTTCTCCACTCGTAAATAAAACCAACCACCAATAGAGTTAAGAAAACCCCCATTGCCAGTAAACCAAATGTTCCTACTTCCTCAAGAGCAAGCGCCCAAGGAAACAGAAATGCAATTTCTAAATCAAAAATAATGAATAGAATGGCTACAAGATAAAATCGCACATCAAACTTCATGCGTGAATCTTCAAAGGCTTCAAACCCACACTCATAGGGTGAGTTTTTCTCTGAATCAGGCCTTTGTGGACCGAGCAAATACCCAATCAGGATAGGCCCTACACCAAACATAGTTCCTAGCACGATAAAAACTAGGACTGGAAGATAGTTTTCTAGCATTGCTACACACCTCGTCTAGCTTTAAATTAATCTACAGCTACTTAGCAATAGATCTAAATATGGTGCCGATGGCCGGACTCGAACCGGCACAGCTTGCGCCACTACCCCCTCAAGGTAGCGTGTCTACCAATTTCACCACATCGGCATATAGATTGAATCCAGCTTGAAAAACTGAATTCGAATATTAGTTTGTTACTTTAGTTTGGAACAACAGGCACATCAGTTGGTTCAACAACTGCTGCTGACGCGGCTTCTTTAGCAACACTTTGGTAACCTTTTGCTTTCTGACTACCGATATAAGCCAAGGTTAAACTTGTCACGAAGAAAATCGTTGCAACAATAGCCGTCATTCTGGACAAAAATGACCCTGAACCACCACTACCAAATACAGACTGAGAAGAAGAAGAACCACCACCGCCAAAATTGGCACCTGCATCCGCACCCTTACCATGTTGAATAAGAACCAACATTATCAGAAGGAAAGCTATAATTAAATGAACCGTTAGAACTATTTCAAACATCACACACCTGCCGCTTTACAAATTGCCATAAAATCATTTGCATCCAAAGATGCCCCACCAATTAAGCCACCATCAATATCAGGCTGACCAAAGAGTTCTACTGCATTACCAGGCTTAACACTACCACCGTACTGAATAATAACTTTCTCAGCAACCGCCGAATCTAAAGCAGCCAATTCAGAACGAATAAACGCGTGAACTTCTTGAGCTTGCGCAGGAGAAGCCGTAACACCGGTACCAATCGCCCAGATAGGCTCATAGGCAATCACTACCCTTTCAAACGCAGCGACACCCACAACATCAAGCACCGCTTTAAGTTGTGTTGCAATCACTGATTCCATCACACCTGACTGGCGCTCTTCGAGGGTTTCGCCTATACATAAGATAGGGGTAACATCTGCTTTCATTGCAACTTTAACTTTCTGTGCAACTTGCGCATCCGTTTCACCGTAAATAGTACGGCGCTCAGAATGGCCTAAAACCACATATTGGCATCCTAAATCTTTAAGCATTTCAACAGATGATTCACCTGTAAAAGCACCTTGACTTGGCTCTTCAGCGATATTTTGCCCGCCGATAAAAATATTATCCGCAGACAAACAACGGCTTGTATAGTCTATATAAATCGTTGGTGGGCAGATTGCAATATCAACACCACTAACTTCGCTTGATTTCTCATTTAGCCCAGTGACTAAACTTAAAATAGAAGCCTTTGAACCGTGCATTTTCCAGTTCCCTGCTACAAATGGTTTTCTCACCTGATATTCTCCGACACAAAATTTTCACAATATTAGCGTTTTCTTTAATTAAAAACAATATTGAAATCTTACGAAAATTCTGATTTAACCAAATTAGCTAACAGTTCAGCGGCTGTTTCTACTAAATCAGCCTCTTTACCCTCAACCATGACTCGAATTAAAGGTTCGGTTCCTGAAGCACGAATCAAAATTCGGCCTTCACTTCCCATTAAACCTTCAAGTTCGGCTACTTTTTCTTTAAGTGGAACGTTCTCATTCAATCCAAGCGCGCTCTCGACTCTAATATTCTTTAATACCTGAGGATACATCACAACAGCAGAAGATAACTCTAATAAACTTTTACCTGACTGCACCATGGCCGTTAAAACTTGCAACGCTGCAACAATTCCATCACCTGTTGTCGTCTTATCCAAACAAAGAACATGTCCTGAAGGCTCTGCACCATACAACCACTGGTTTTCGACCAGTCGCTCCATGACATAGCGATCACCGACATTGGTACGATGTAAATCAACCCCGACGGCTTTAAGAGCATTCTCCACGCCCAAATTACTCATAACAGTTCCAACAACACCCGTTACATCACTGCGTAATACTGTCGCCAATATATACAGAATAATATCGCCATCAACAATACCACCTTGCTCATCAACCATCATAACGCGGTCGCCATCACCATCAAATGCAATGCCAAAATCGGCGCCTTCTGTTACGACTGTTTTCTGCAGTAAATCGAGATGAGTCGCACCACAATCCTGATTGATATTAACGCCATTAGGCTCAGCACCAATGGTAATCACTTCAGCACCCAACTCAGCAAATACATGTGGACCAATGTGATAGGTCGCACCATGTGAACAATCTACTACAATCTTATAATCATCTAGCTTGTGCTTGCCATGAAAGGTACTTTTACAAAATTCTATATAACGACCGGCCGCATCCTCTATTCGACGCGCCTTCCCCAGCTCTTCTGAGGGGACAACTTCCATCTCTAATTCAAAAGCTGCTTCGACCGCTAATTCAATCTGATCACTGATTTTTTTCCCCGCAGCCGAAAAAAACTTAATGCCATTGTCATAATGAGGATTATGCGATGCACTTATCACGATACCGGCATCAGCACGAAAGGTTTGGGTTAGATAAGCAACCGCTGGCGTTGGCATTGGACCTAACAACAACACATCGATACCTGCAGCAATAAAACCTGATTCCAGAGCCGACTCAAACATGTAGCCAGAAATGCGTGTATCCTTGCCAATCATGACCGTTTTTTCACCACGCTCTCGCATGACCATTCCGGTTGCCCAACCAAGCTTTAACACCTGATCCGGGCGAATCATTCCTTGACCGACACGATTCCGAATTCCATCCGTCCCAAAGTATTTCTTCTTACTCTGCATACTCTCTCAACTCTTTATGTAAAACGCAGCAACCACTACATTAAATGCATCGTGACCCGTAAAGCCTCAACGGTTGCTTTAACATCATGAACTCGGACAATACTAGCCCCTTTAAGCGACGCTAAAACCGCTGCGGCCACACTACCGACAATTCGATCTTCTACAGCAGTCGCATTTAAAATCTCACCAATCATGCGCTTTCTAGAAACACCCACTAACAGGGGGTACTCCAATAGGACCAAACGCTCTAAATTTTCGAATAGCTCGCTATTATGCGCTAAAGTCTTGCCAAACCCAAACCCTGGATCCAAGATAATTTTATTTTTATGCATTCCCGCTTGTTGACACAAGTTTGCTCGAGCTAATAAAAAGTCACAAACATTCATCACCACATCTTGATATTCAGGTGCATCCTGCATCGTCGCAAACTCACCCAACTTATGCATAAGACAAACCGTAGCACCGGAATCTACAACACATTCGATAGCACCTTCAGCTTGCAAAGCATTGACATCATTAATCAATACCGCACCTCGACTAACGGCTTCCATCATCACCTGAGGCTTATAGGTATCAATTGAGATTGGCGTATCGTAACGTCCTGCAATCCACTCAATCACCGGCAGCACCCGATCTAACTCCTCCTGAAGCCCTACTTTAGTCGCACCAGGCCTGGTGGACTCTCCACCGATATCAATAATATCAACACCCGATAAAACCATATCTACAACGTGCTGATTAAACTGATCTTGAGTGACAAAGCGCCCACCATCTGAAAAAGAGTCTAGGGTGACATTCAAAACACCCATCACTAAAGGCATGCCATTTTGATTTGATGATTTTTCGGCAATCAACGTTTTAATGTTAAACATGACTTTCCTTATTCAAAAAAAAACCCCGATACAACGGGGTTTCGTTAGGCCTTAAAATGACCTTATACAGAAGTTAAAGTGCTTTAGGCTCACCATCTTCAACAGCTGGTCCATCACCGCTTAAATCATCAGAACTACTCTCTTCACTTGTGTCTTCTGCGACCTCATCTTCAGATGCAGCTTCACCAGGCGTTTTATCAGAAGCGTCATCTTCATTAGAGTCATGCCAATCCTTAGGTTCTCCTGAAGGACGGCCTTCCATAATATTTTTGATCTGATCCGCATCAATCGTTTCATAAGTCATTAATGCTACAGTCATTAACTCAAGTTCACTTGCACGCTCCAGAAGAATCTTCTGGGCGCGTCTGTAGTTACGGTCAATTAGATTACGGATTTCAACATCTATTTGTTTTGAAACTTCACCTGAAACATTTGCATTACGGGAAGCCCCCATAATACTACCATTATCTTCTTCTTCGTATAATAAAGGCCCTAGATTATCAGACATACCCCATTTAGTAACCATATTACGAGCAATCGCTGTGGCGCGTTCAATATCATTACTGGCACCCGTAGTCACCATATCAGGACCGTAGATCTGTTCTTCAGCGATACGACCACCGTACAAGCTTGATAACTGACTTTCTAGCTTTTGCTTACTGTAGCTATAAGAGTCCTCTTCAGGCAAGTACATAGTGACACCTAAGGCACGACCACGCGGCATAATACTGACCTTATAGACGGGATCATGCTCTGGCACTAACCAACCGATAATTGCATGCCCAGCTTCATGGTAAGCGGTCATCTTACGTTCTTTCTCGTTCATGACCATACTCTTACGCTCAACCCCCATCAAAATCTTATCTTTGGCTTTTTCAAAGTGCTTCTGGGTAACTAACTTATCATTCATTCTTGCTGCAAACAGTGCCGCTTCATTGACCAAGTTTGCCAAATCGGCACCAGAAAATCCAGGCGTACCTCGAGCGATATAAGATGGATTAACATCAGCAGCCAAAGGGACCTTACGCATATGAACTTTCAATATTTGCTCACGGCCACGAATATCCGGTAAACCAACCGTTACCTGGCGATCGAAACGACCAGGACGCAGTAACGCAACATCCAAAACATCAGCACGGTTTGTGGCCGCAATGACAATCACGCCCTCATTACCTTCAAAACCATCCATTTCAACCAATAGTTGGTTCAATGTCTGCTCACGTTCATCGTTACCGCCGCCCATGCCTGAACCACGTTTACGGCCAACTGCATCAATCTCATCAATAAAGATAATACAAGGCGCATGTGCCTTAGCTTGCTCAAACATATCACGAACACGTGAAGCACCAACCCCAACAAACATTTCAACAAAATCAGAACCCGAAATGGTAAAGAATGGTACTTGCGCTTCACCGGCAATTGCTTTAGCCAACAATGTTTTACCCGTACCTGGAGGTCCGATCATTAAAACACCACGAGGAATACTTCCTCCTAAGTTTTGGTATTTACCAGGATCCTTCAAGAAATCAACAATCTCTCCAACCTCTTGTTTGGCTTCATCCGCACCAGCAACATCATCCAAGGTAACCTTAATCTGCTCATCCGTCAGCATCTTGGCTTTACTCTTACCGAATGACATAGGACCGCCTTTGCCACCCATGCCACCACCAACAGATTTCATGAAGAAAATCCAAACACCAATCAATAGCAACATAGGGAACCATGAGATAAAGATCTGCATCAACACGCCTTGTTGCTCTGGCGGTTGTGCCGTAATCTTAACGTGGTTATCTAATAGGTCGCCCATTAGACCTGCATCACCAGGATTATAAGTCGTAAATGAATCCCCATTGATATAAACCCCACGAATCGTAGGACCTTCAATATTAACTTTACTGACTTGCCCCCGCTGAACTTCATCAATAAACTCAGAATAATCTAAGCGACTAGAAGCACTTTGCCCCTGACTACTGAAATGATTGAATACAGACATCATTATCATTGCCGCAATCGCCCAAATCAGTACATTTTTTAGCATATCATTCTTCATTGACTACCCTTAACCACTCTCTAAGATCCTTTTCAAGGAGAGCATTCCGCTCTCTGAAAAGTATCGTTTAAATTAATCCAATTTTGCTACTTTACCATATTTTTCATAAATAAAACTTATGGCGCACTTAAAAAACTAGGCCTTACTACTTCTTAAGCTTTTTTCCCTCGCGCCAACAAATAAATTTCTTTGCTTCTTGAGCGCGAAGAATCTGGTTTACGAGTGATGACCTTTTGGTACTTTGACCGCAAGGCCTTTAACAGTTGTTCGTAGCCTTCGCCTTGGAAGACTTTCATCAATAAATCTCCATTAGGTTTCAACACCTGATCAGCAAGTTCAATGCACAACTCAACTAAATACATAGCACGAGGAATATCAACACCTTTATTGCCACTCATATTCGGCGCCATATCGGACATAACCACATCGACATCGCGGCCTGCTAAAGCGGTCAACAAGCCATCATAGACTTCGTCCTCTCTAAAGTCACCCTGAATAAAGGTCACTCCAGCAAAAGGCTCTACGGGTAGAATATCTAATGCAAAAACTTCCCCCTTAGTGCCGACCTTGTGGGTTGTCCACTGTGACCAACCGCCAGGAGCCGCGCCCAAATCAACGACGCACATACCCGGTTTAAACAGGCCATCCTTGTCATCAACCTCTTGTAGCTTATAAACGGCACGCGAACGCCAGCCTTCTTGCTTTGCCTTTTTGACATAGGGATCGTTAAAATGTTCTTTTAACCAAACGTCACTTGATTTACTTCTCGCCATAATGTGTTTTCAACTACAATGTACAAATACTATTAATTAATAATGACCATGATTGGAATATTCAATGAGCCAGCCAGAAAAACTTACCAATAATCAAAAAAAATACCTACGTGGCATAGCACACGGATTAAACCCAATGATTATGATTGGTGCGAATGGTGTAACAGAAAGCCTAATGGCTGAACTAGAAAGCACCCTCACGCATCATGAAATTCTTAAAATCAAAATCGCCAGTGCTGATCGAGATGAACGTAAAGAGATCATCGAGCACCTTCTGAAAGAAAGCGGTGCGCTTCTTGTTCAAACAATCGGTAAAATCTGCGTAATCTATCGCCAGAATGATGAAACAGAGCAGCCACTTCCTAGAAACTAGTTAAGCAGCCTAGAAGAGTGAAATCAGAATAATGATAACCACTCATCAATCCGCTAAGTAACCACTCTGTTACTTAGCGAATCAAAAACCTACCTACTTCAATAGATCTAAACCTCTTGCAAGGTCCGCTTTAATATCTTCGATTGACTCCAAACCAACTGACACTCGTACCAAGTTATCCGTAATACCAGCCTTAAGTCTCGCTTCAGACTCTACTCGAACATGCGTTGTTGTCGCTGGATGGGTAATACTGGTTTTGACATCACCTAGATTTGCAGTGATCGATACCATTTGAGTATGATCGATGACCGACCACGCTTCAACTTGGTTGCCTTTGACTTTAAAACTCACCAAACCTCCGCCACCCGATTGTTGTTTACACGCCAGTTCATACTGTGGATGTGACTTTAATCCCGGATAATAAACTTGCTCTACCGCGGGATGCAAAGAAAGCCACTCTGCTAATTGCAATGCGCTTTGACAGTGTGCGGCCATTCTAATCGGTAAGGTTTCCAGACCCTTTAAAAAAATCCAAGCATTGAATGGACTCATTGAAGGCCCTGCTGTTCGCATAAAACCACGAACATGCTCATCAACCAATTCATTTGATCCAACGACGGCACCACCGATTCCTCGTCCTTGCCCATCTAGAAACTTTGTTGCTGAATGGATAATAATATCAGCACCTTGCTCAAGGGGTCTTTGCAGAATCGGTGTACAGAAACAATTATCGACAATCAGTAAACAATCATTGGCCTTGGCCAAAGCGCTTATGGTCGATAAATCTGCAATTTCTGTCAATGGATTAGAAGGGGTCTCTAAAAAGAAAGCTTTGGTATTTGGCTGAATCGCGTCATCCCATTCCGAAGTGTTCGTTTGCGAGACAAACGTTACCTCAAGTCCAAATTTGGCCAAGTATTTATTAAAAAGAACTTTGGTCGTCCCAAAAACACTTTGTGAACAAATGACATGATCACCCGACTCACATAAAGCCATAAAGGTAGAGAGAATAGCTGCCATGCCTGATGCCGTGCCTACACAAGCTTCACCACCTTCCATGAGCGCAAGACGATTCTCAAACGCACGGACGGTTGGATTGGTAAAGCGAGAATAAACATTACCCTTCTCTTCGCCGCTAAAACGAGCAGCGGCTTGAGCCGCAGAGTTATAACGAAAACTCGAAGTCGGAAAAATCGCCTCACTATTCTCTTGCTCTTGCGTTTGATCGTAACCCGCACGAACGGCTAATGTTTCAATATCAAATGAATGCATTGTAATTCTCTATCGTTAAAAACAGTAAAGCCACCAGGTCAGGCATGTTCTGCGGCTTTACAAAATCATGTGAGCGCAGGGTCAAATTCAATAATGACCTAAAAACCTGATAACCATTCTAGTCACCGTTGTAAATTCCGACGGTTTCCTGACCGGAAGCTTGTTTAGTAGATTGCGCATCATCATTACGTGCCGTATCTATAGACGCTAAATACTCAGGCGTAATATCTCCTGTAGCATAAATTCCACTGAAACAAGAGGTGTCGAATTCAGCAATATTCTCATTACCAGCTCCTACCGCTTCAATCAAATCTTCCAAGTCTTGATAGATTAATTTATCACAACCAATAATTTCACCCACTTCCTCAACGGTTCGATTACTCGCGACCAACTCTGTTGGTGATGGCATATCAATTCCATAAACATAAGGAAAGCGAACCGGAGGTGCCGCAGAGGCGAAATATACTTTTTTAGCGCCCGCTTCACGTGCCATTTCAACAATTTGTGCAGAGGTAGTGCCACGAACAATGGAATCATCGACCAATAACACGTTTTTGCCCTCGAACTCTAAACCAATTGCATTCAACTTTTGACGTACTGATTTTTTACGTAACTGTTGTCCAGGCATAATGAAGGTACGGCCGATATAGCGGTTTTTGATAAACCCTTCGCGATACGGACAACCCAATCTAGAGGCCAACTCTAATGCAGAGGTGCGACTGGTATCTGGAATCGGCATCACCACATCGATATCATGATCTGGCCACTCTTTAAGGATTTTATCCGCAAGCGTTACACCCATACGAAGACGAGACTTATGAACGGAGATGTTATCAATCATTGAATCAGGACGAGCAAAATAAACAAACTCAAAGATACAAGGTGATAATTTAGGATTTTCAGCACACTGCTGAAAGAAAATCTCACCGGAATTAGTAATGACGACCGCTTCACCAGGTGCCAAATCTTTCATTAACTCGTAACCCAGTCCATCTAAAGCGACGGACTCAGAAGCCACCATGTAATCAAAACCATTAACGTTTGCACGCTTACCAACTACCACAGGACGTAAACCAAAAGGATCACGAAAAGCGACTATGCCGATATTAGAGATAACGCCGACAGCCGCGTAACCACCTTTTACACGTTTATGCACATTGCGAACTGCATTAAAGACATCTTCATGGTCAATAAAGAGTTTCTTCTGTTGCATCAACTCATGTGCAAAAATATTCAATAGTACTTCAGAATCAGAGTTGGTATTAAGGTGGCGTAAGTCTTGGCGGTAAATGTCTTGTGCCAACGCATCAGCATTGGTTAAGTTACCGTTATGGCCCATTGCGATGCCATAAGGAGAGTTCACATAAAATGGCTGGGCTTCCGCGCTTGAGGAAGAACCTGCCGTAGGATAACGAACATGACCAATTCCGATATTACCATGCAAATCCCGCATGTGACGTGTACGAAACACATCCTTAACCATGCCGTTCGCTTTACGCTGAAAAAAACGTCCATTTTCACAAGTCACAATACCCGCGGCATCCTGACCACGATGTTGTAACGTAGTTAAAGCGTCATAAATCTCTTGACCAACCGTTTGGCCGCTAGCCAATACAATCCCAACAATACCGCACATCTTTGCACACTCTCTCTTACTTAAAATTTATTGTTCAACTTATCGCTGTTCAATTAAGTTGTACGACTTCTGCATTCGTTCGTAACATTTTATCTAATTTTCGTTTATCTTGTTCAGCTTTGGCTTTAGAAAGATAAGGCCCCGTTCGTACTGAATAAGTTCCACTTTTCTTAAATTCTTTAATCCACACCGCATAATTAGACTCAAGACGCCCCAGTAACTCGTTGGCTGGCTTGATATCTTTATAGGCTGTAATTCTAACAAGCCATTGTAGAGAACTGGCTTGCTCTATTTTTTTTGAATCGTCAGCAACCGATTTATTGTCGGTCATTCTGTCTTGGGGTACTTTGATCGATTTAACGACCATTTCCTTATCCGCAGCTTGACTATTTACCAATGGACTACTTTGAACCTCGACTTGCTTTTGGGCCGCTTGCACAGGCAGTTCGTAAATATGTTCAACCAAAGGATGCTCACCCTTGACACTGATGCTTTGATGCCCTTCGGGATGGAAATTTACGGGATTACTATACCAACTAGGCACTAAAATCACCAATAACAAAAGCCAAAGAAAAGCACCTGTTAAACGGTACTTACTTAGATCATCCATGTGCTTTCTCTGTTTTTAAAACTGTTGTTTTCACAGCTAAATTTGCTAATACTTGAGACACTGTAAAAAATGAACCCCAGACTAAAATATCTTTTTCCGAAGTGCTTTTGGTATAAGCAACGGCATCTGCCATACTTTTCTTAATGATGATATTCGAATTTTCAATACCTGCTCTATTTAATAAAGCACACAAATCTTCAACGGAAGTTGCTCGTGGAATTTGTAAATCGGCAATGACCCAACGGGAAACAAAAGGGGCTATTTTCTGAACCATCGGTAAAGCATCTTTATCGCTTAATACCGAAAATAGGCACAAATATTGTAACTTAATACGCTTGGCTTGTTGTTGCTGCAAATAACTCGCTAAAGCTAAAGCGGATTGGGGGTTATGTGCAACATCAATCAACCAGGATTGTGACCCAAGCTCTATGGATTGCAATCTACCAGGGTGACTGACCTGATGCAAGCCTAACTTGATTGCATTACTATCAACTCGCACTGAGGAGGTCAATTTAGATAATAGCGCAATCACACCCGCCGCATTATTCAGTTGAAATTCCCCCTTAAGCGCTGGAAAAGGCAAATCATCTAATGGGCCAGTCAACGGTACAGAATCTTGCTGTTTTAACCACTTAAATGACCAGGCCTGGTCATTTATCTGCAAATCAAAATCAACTTTAAACTGACTTAAGGGTACGCGTTTCTCATTTGCATAAGCCATTAAGCTTTTAGGAGGAGCCACATCCGAACAAATTGCGGGTTTTCCACTGCGCATGATACCGGCTTTTTCTGTGGCTATAACAGAGCGGTCACTGCCTAACCAATCGACATGGTCAATATCAATCGCCGTAATCAAAGCGGCATCCGCATCGATTATATTGACTGCATCCAGACGCCCACCTAAACCAACTTCAAGCACGACCACATCTAACGAAGCTCGTTTAAAGATATAGAGTGCTGCTAAGGTTGAAAACTCAAAATAGGTTAATTTAGTTTCTGCTCTAGCCGCTTCAATCGCTATAAAGGCCTCAATGATTAAATCATCGCTAACCGGATTACCGTTAATTTGAATGCGTTCATTAAAAAACTGGATATGCGGAGAAGTATAAGCGCCGACTTGGTGTCCAGCCGCTTTGAGAATCGCAACCAGGAGAGCAACACTAGAACCTTTGCCATTCGTGCCAGCAACACTAATCACCAATGGAGCAGGCTTAGTCAATTGCATAGCATCAGCCACCAGACGAATCCGGTCGAGGCCAAGGTCTATTTCTTGAGCGTGTAATTGAAGTAACCAATCAACCCAGTCCGTTAGGCTGGATTGACGATTCGGAATTGTCATATTTTTTTGAATCTTTGCCCCCGAGCAGGGCGGGATTTAGGTAAATAATTACAAATAGATAAGTGACTAGCCACTAAACTAGATCAAGCAGATTTATTCAACAACATCTTACAAATATCAGACAGCTCATCTGTGAGTTCATGACGGTGAATAATACGATCAATCGCACCATGCTCTAGCAAAAACTCACTACGCTGAAAGCCTTCAGGCAATTTCTCACGAACGGTCTGTTCGATAACGCGCGGCCCTGCGAAACCAATCAAGGCTTTAGGTTCAGCGACATTCAAATCGCCTAACATAGCAAAACTGGCTGAAACGCCACCCATAGTAGGATCCGTCAACACAGAGATAAACGGTAAACCTTTTGCACGTAATCGACCTAACGCAGCACTGGTCTTCGCCATCTGCATTAAAGAGAACAACGCTTCCTGCATACGCGCCCCACCACTGGCTGAGAAACAGATAAATGGGCATTGACGTTCAATCGCCTCATCCACACAACGCACAAATTTCTCGCCAACAACCGATCCCATTGAGCCGCCCATAAACTTGAATTCAAATGCAGCCGCCACGATTTCTAAGCCATTAATCGTTCCAACACCAGTGATCAAAGCATCCTTCTCACCTGTGGCTTTTTGTGCGGCCGAAATTCGATCTTTGTATCTTTTAATGTCTTTAAATTTAAGGGCATCCACAGGTGAGATATTCGCAGCCGTCTCTTTGAAACTGCCTTCATCCAAAAATGCATGTAAACGCTGACGACCGCCTAAACGCATATGGTGCTGACACTTAGGACAGACCTCCTTGTTGCGTGCAACTTCAGAACGATAAAGCGTTGCTTCACATTTAGGACACTTAGTCCACAAACCTTCAGGAACGGATTTTTTGCGTTCAGTGACTTGCTTAATACTCGGTAAAATCTTTTCAAACCAGCTCATGTTTACTCCTGACCTTTAAGTGCATCGGCTCTGTCTATAGCGTGCCGAAATTCTGCCATCTTTTCACCAAGAGCAAGATGAATATCATAACGCCCCTTGGATTCATTGGCTTCTATTAATTTGACTAACGAAGAACCTACCACAATAGCATCGCCCAGTTTAGCCATTTCAAACGCCATTGGGCCATTATTAATCCCAAAACCAATACCAATAGGTATATTTAACTTTGTTTGTAGTCGCGCCATATTATTGGCAACATCCACCGTATCTAACTCTTTTGATCCCGTCACTCCCTTTAGGGAGACATAATAGACAAAACCGCTGCCTTTCTCATTGACAGAGTGTAAACGACTCTCCGGCGTGGTCGGAGAAACTAAAAAGATACGATCTAATTCATGTGTACTCAGTGCCTGTAAATAACCTTGAGATTCTTCAGGTGGCATATCAACTGTCAATACCGCATCTACACCCACAGAACTTGCTGCGTTGGCAAATTCTTCATAACCCATGACTTCAATCGGGTTTAGATACCCCATTAAAATAATCGGGGTTTCACTATCCTCTTCACGAAAGACACGGACAAACTCAAGCACATCATCCAAACTGACATTGTGACGTAACGCACGTTCAACGGCTTTTTGAATCACAGGGCCATCGGCCATCGGATCCGAAAAAGGCACACCCAATTCAAGCATGTCCGCACCCTTTTTAACGAGCAGATGCATTAAATCTATGGTTGCATTTGGCTCTGGATCACCGGCTGTGATATACGGAATTAGAGCCGTTTTACCGACTCTTTTTAATTCCTCGAATTTTTGTTGTATCCTGCTCATACTATTTCCCTAAAAAAGACTTCATCAAATCATTATGGATTTTGTTTCAAACTGAATCATTTATCTACGAATCGTCGCTAAGAGCTAAGCCCTTCGAATGCGTTTTAAACGTCATAACCTTCAATTTGTGCAATGGTATTCATGTCCTTATCGCCACGACCTGACAAGTTAACCACAATCATCTGATCCTTAGACAGTGTCGGCGCCAATTTAGTAGTATAAGCAATTGCATGACTCGATTCCAATGCTGGAATAATGCCTTCATACTTAGTCAGATCTCTAAACCCTTGTAACGCTTCTTCATCATCAATCGCGACATATTCAACACGCTTAATATCTTTTAGCCATGAATGTTCAGGGCCAACGCCAGGATAATCCAGACCTGCTGATATAGAGTGGGTGCCTAAAATCTGACCATTTTCATCTTGCATTAAATAGGTACGATTGCCATGAAGCACGCCCGGAGAACCTTTGCATAAAGGGGCTGCATGTTGACCTGTTTCTAGACCTAAACCGCCCGGTTCAACCCCGACCATTTTGACACTGTCATCGCCTAAAAACTCATGAAACAGACCAATGGCATTCGAACCACCGCCCACACAAGCAATCAACACATCCGGCAACTTACCTTCTTGTACTAATGATTGCTGCTTGGCTTCGCGACCAATAATCGCTTGAAAATCTCTGACCATACCAGGATAAGGATGGGGGCCAGCAACTGTACCGATAATATAGAAAGTATCATCAACATTGGTTACCCAATCACGCATTGCTTCATTTAAGGCATCTTTTAAAGTACGTGAACCCGACTCAACAGCGACCACTGTCGCGCCAAGCATCTTCATTCTCATAACATTAGGCGCTTGACGAATAATATCATCCGCGCCCATATAGACGACACACTCCAAACCTAAACGCGCAGCCACTGTTGCACTGGCAACGCCATGTTGGCCTGCGCCCGTTTCAGCGATAATACGCGTCTTACCCAGCCGTTTTGCGAGTAAGGCTTGACCAATCGCATTGTTCACTTTGTGCGCGCCAGTGTGATTCAAATCTTCACGCTTTAAATAGATTTTTGCACCACCCAAAGATTCAGACCAACGTTTTGCATAATATAAAGGTGTAGGACGCCCTACATAGTTTTGTAAGTCTTCGGCCAACTCTTTTAAAAAGTCAGGATCGTTCTTAACGCTTTTATATTCCTGATTAAGCTGCTCCAATGCGGCCATTAAAGTTTCTGGCGCGAACATACCACCATAAGGACCAAAATGCCCGTGCTCATCAGGGTATTTAGAATAATCTATTGTCATTGGACTGTACTCATAACTTGTTGCATAAATTTTTGTATTTTTTCGGCGGATTTTACCCCTCTCGAAGCCTCTACCCCGCCACTGACGTCAAGCGCCCAAGGCGCGACCTGGTGAATGGCTTGCTGAACGTTTTCAGCGTTTAAGCCACCCGCTAAAATAATTCTTGGGGCTATGCCAGATGGAATACTCGCCCAATCAAACTGCTCTCCAGTACCACCAGGAACCCCTTTTTTATAGGCATCTAGCAGTAAACCTGCTGAACCGCCATAAGACTTTTCTAAAGCCACTAGATCAATCTCTTTACGCATTCGAACGGCTTTAATATAGGTCAGACCAAACTGTTCACAGAACTCGGGACTCTCATCACCATGAAACTGTAATAGATCAATTTTAACCGTTCTTAACACCGTTTTAACGTATTCAACGTCCGGGTTCACGAACAGGGCCGTCTTGGTCACAAATGCAGGAATCGATTCTGAAATTGACCAGGCCTGGTCAATACTTACGTGACGTGGACTTGGTTCATAAAACACCAAGCCAATGGCATCTACGCCGCAATTCACTGCTAATAAAGCATCTTTCACAGAGGTCAATCCGCAAATCTTAATACGTGTTCTTCGATTAATTAGACTCAATGCCACAGCACCTCATCTAAAGCTACCTTAGGTATTCCATATTGCTCTGGATAAAATGCATTCACAAAATACAATCCCGTTGCCGGCCCAGTGGCCGCCGCCTTAGTTCTGTCCATTAAAGCCAGCACCTCAGCAACCCATTCCACGGGTTTCTGTGACAAGCCGATTTGAAACAATGTCCCTGCAATATTGCGAACCATGTGATGTAAAAAAGCGTTCGCCTGAATATCAATAAAGACAAAATCCCCTTTACGTGATACCGACACCGACTCCACGGTTCGCAATGCATTACTTGCCTGACAACCTGAGGCTCTAAAGGAACTGAAATCGTGATGACCTAATAACGCTTGCGCGCCCTGGTGCATTTTATCGACGTCCAAATGGGAGTAAATCCATGTCACCCTATTGGCTAAGACCGCTGAATTCACGCTACGATTATAAATCACATAACGATACTGACGAGAGCCCGCTGAAAAACGGGCATGGAACTCTTCCGTAACTTCTTTGGCCCAGCTAATACGAATATCAAATGGCAACTTGGTATTTGCCCCTTGAACCCAAGCTTTTAACTGTCGTACTGCCTTGGTTTCAAAATGCACTACCTGGCCGACAGCATGCACACCCGTATCGGTACGACCTGCACAGGTTAACGCAATCGGTTCATTGGCAATACTAGAAAGCGCTTTCTCCAAATTCCCTTGAACCGTTGGACAATCCAATTGTCGCTGGTATCCACAGTATTGAGTACCTTGGTACTCTATGCCCAGTGCAATTTTAATCACGGTTTAAATATGATCTTTAATCAACAATTCAGCGATTTGTACCGTGTTGGTTGCAGCGCCCTTACGCACGTTATCTGCAACCACCCAAATATTCAAACCAGTCTCCATTGTAATATCTTCACGAATACGTCCAACATAAACCGGATTTGTATCTGCAGCATCACTTACGGCTGTCGGATAACCGCCATCAACATGCTCATCAATCAAGACAATGCCATCTGCGGCTTCCATTAAAGCTTTCGCCTCTGCTGCCGTAATTTTTTTATCTGTTTCGATATGAATCGCTTCACTATGACCAAAGAAGACTGGTACACGTACTGCCGTAGCATTGACCTTAATATTAGGGTCATTCATGATTTTCTGCGTTTCCCACACCATTTTCATCTCTTCTTTGGTGTAGCCATTTTCCATAAAGACATCAATTTGCGGAATAACGTTGAAAGCGATTTGCTTAGGATAAACTTCAATTTCTACCGGCTTCATATTCAACAAATTAGCGGTCTGTTTAGCAAGTTCTTCAATCGCATTCTTACCCGTTCCTGATACAGCTTGGTAAGTTGCAACATTAATGCGCTTAATACCGACAGCATCATAAATAGGCTTTAAAGCCACCATCATTTGAATGGTAGAACAGTTAGGGTTGGCGATAATACCATGCTTTTTATACCCGGCGACGGCTTCAGGATTAACTTCAGGGACAACCAATGGAATCTCATCGTCATAACGGAACTCTGAGGTATTATCTATAACGATACAACCTGCTGCAGCCGCTTTACGGGCATAGACTTTAGAGACACTTGCACCAGGGGAGAAGAGACCAATTTGAGCTTGAGAAAAATCAAACTCAGCCAAATCTAAAACCTTAATCCACTTACCAGCAAACAAGATCTTTTTACCTGCAGAACGGCTACTCGCTAATGGGTATAAATTGCCCACAGGAAAATTACGCTCTTGAAGTACTTTTAAAATTGTCTCACCAACTGCGCCGGTTGCACCGACAACGGCAATATCGTATAACTTAGTCATCTTTCTACCCTTCAATATTATTCCATCGCAATGCAGTCTTATTTCTGGCAAATTAACTTGCTCTAAAACGCTATTTACGATGTATGCTCTTCTTGAGCAAAAACCTAAAATTTGTTTATTTTTTTTCAAAAAAACATGATTTATGAATTATTACTTACGTACTTCTCTTGAGGCCGTATCAACCTCACCCATCGGTTTATCTGTATTATTTGTCTGATTGTTCAATGAGACCCTTGCTAAGGTCGAAGTCTGTGCCACATCATCTAATTGCTCAAAAGTTTCCGGCAAACTCACGACCATACCGCCTTCAGTCATCTCATGACTCTGGCCGATAAATTTACCGCCGGTTTCTAGCGTAAACTCACCACAAATCAACTCGCCAATAAGCTTGCCAGTCGATAAAATTTCAATACTTTCGCAAGCAACCTTACCTTCTAGGATACCACTCAACACAATTTGCTTGGCTTTGATCAAGCCTGTGACATGCCCCGATTCACCAATAGACACATCGTAACCACTATCAATAATACCATCAATACGCCCATCAATATGTAAAGCACCCTTTAAATCGGCGATTTCACCGCTAATGAGGCACCCTTCAGCAATAATTGTTTTTCCACCTTCTTGACGTGCATGTCGACGGCTTGACTTAAAGAACCCCATGGAACCCCTTTTACCTTTGTGAACATTTCATCGTACTTCCCAACTGACCAGTCATTAAATGCCTGAGGGTTGAGTCGCTTATATAAGAACCAAACTTCATAATGTAAATGCGAACCAGTAGAACGTCCGGTATTACCCATTTCGCCAATTTTTTCGCCCTTTTGCACATAGTCGCCGAGTTTTACTGTTCGTTTGCTTAGATGCGCATAACGCGTCATAAAACCATTGGCATGCACCAAAGTAACTAAGTTGCCAAAACCACTCTCTTTATTCCTTGTAGAATACTTGACCACTCCATCTGCCGTTGCAATGACCGTATCGCCAGTTTTACCGCGATAATCAAGCCCACCATGTAAATGTTTTTTACCAGTAATCGGATGAATTCTCCGCCCGTACTTACTGCTTAAACCTTTATAATCGGCAATGGCAGGTCCGCTAGGCACCATGCTCATCATGATATTTTTACCTAAGGAGTTTAACTGAACGCGTTTAACCCGTTCATCTAACGGGAGAGATGGAATATCAATTTCAGATTCAGAATCACCTTCGCCTACCAACTCCTCCAGGCCTTGCAACGCTTGATCTAAAAAAGCGACCTGAGAGCTGGTGCTCAATAAATCTTGCTCCAACTTAGTCTTTTCAATTAGCAGACTTTCATAGTCAGAACGCGTCATTTCTAAACTTTCTGTAAACGCTTTGACAGAAGCTTTATACGCCAACTCAACATTGTCGGCTTCGTGATTTAACCACCAAATTGAAACCCCACCTATCGTCCAAACAGCGACAAAAACTGCAAATAGAATCCATACAAACTTGCGGACAAACTGTTTAAACGAATAGTGACGTGCACCATAAACATCACTAATGGTAATCGTAAAATGATTTCGCATCGGAGTTAAAGCCGTCTGACCTTCAGTGTCTTAAAGTGCTGCAACAACTGCGTCACCCATTTCACTACAACTGACTTGAGTCATGCCCGTAGAACAGATATCACCAGTACGAAACCCTTGATCTAATACTTTAGAGACCGCTGATTCAATCTTGACAGCCAAATCTTCACGACCTAAGGTATAACGCAACATCATCGCAGCCGATAAAATTGTGGCCAATGGATTTGCTAAGTTCTGTCCCGCAATATCAGGTGCCGAACCATGGCTTGGCTCATACATACCTTTATTATTCGCATCCAAAGAGGCTGACGCTAACATGCCGATAGAGCCTGTTAACATAGAAGCTTCATCCGACAAAATATCACCAAACATATTACCAGTGACCATAACATCGAACTGTTTAGGGTTAAACACTAACTGCATCGCGGCGTTATCAACGTACATGTGATTCACAGTGACTTCTGGGTACTCTTTAGCAACAATCTCAACAACCTCACGCCAAAGCTCTGTCACTTCTAATACATTGGCCTTATCAATAGAGGTTAACTTTTTATCACGCTTCATTGCCGCTTGGAAAGCAACGTGCGCGATTCGCTTGATTTCAGACTCTTTATAAACGTAGGTATTGTACCCCTGACGTTCACCGTTTTCTAAAGTACGAATGCCTCGTGGCTGACCGAAATAGATTCCACCCGTTAATTCACGGACAATCAAAATATCTAAACCAGCAACGACTTCAGGCTTTAGAGTTGAAGCATCTGCCAACTGAGGAAACAGGTAAGCAGGACGTAAGTTAGCGAACAACTGCATTTCCGAACGTAAACGCAATAAGCCTTTCTCAGGGCGGACGGAGATATCTAATGACTCCCATTTATAACCACCAACGGCACCTAATAAAACGGCATCTGCCGCCTGTGCTTTCGCCATAGTTTCATCAGACAATGGCACACCATGCACATCATAAGCGGCACCACCGACTAAATCTTCAGAGAGAGTAATATCTAAATTATCAGATCGATTTAATGCTTCTAAAACCTTAACCGCTTCTGCCGTAATCTCTGGGCCGATTCCATCACCTGGTAAAACTAATACTTGCTGTGTCATTTCATTAACTCTTAATTCTTTAAATTTAAATTCTGTTTTGTAACTGACCAGGCCTGGTCAGTTCACACTCTTAGCTAAACAACCAAGGTGTGGTTTTTTTAGTCTTGGCTTCATAAGCTTTAATCTCATCTTGATAAGCCAAGGTTAAGCCGATGTCATCCAATCCATTCATTAAACAGTGCTTCCTAAAGGAGTCCACTTCAAATGGAATCGTTTCTCCACTAGGCTTAATGATTTGTTGCGCCGCTAAATCGACCGTTAGCTGATAATCTTCTGTGGCCAAAACCTCTTTAAACAGACCATCCACTATAGCCTCGTCTAAAACAATCGGCACTATACCGTTTTTAAAGCAGTTATTAAAAAAGATATCCGCAAAACTTGGCGCTATAATCACATCAAAGCCGTAATCCTTCAGTGCCCAAGGCGCGTGTTCACGACTTGACCCACAACCAAAGTTTTCACGCGCCAATAAAATCTGAGCACCTTGATAACGCGGTTGGTTTAAAACAAATTCTTTACGTAATGGACGACGTGAATTATCGGAATCTGGCTGCCCGACATCTTCATAACGCCACTCATCAAACAAGTTAGGACCAAAACCTGAACGTTTAATTGATTTTAAAAACTGCTTAGGAATAATCGCATCTGTATCCACATTGGCACGATCCATCGGGGCAACAATTGAGGTCTTTTTTATAAACTTTTCCATCTTATCTCTCCACTCCTGCTCGGTTAGATGTAATCACGCACGTCAACAAAATGACCTGCTATCGCTGCCGCTGCCGCCATTTCTGGGCTGACTAGATGGGTACGACCACCTGCGCCTTGACGACCTTCAAAGTTACGGTTTGAAGTTGAGGCACAATGCTTACCGGTCGGCAACTTGTCCGCGTTCATCGCTAAACACATTGAACAGCCCGGATTACGCCATTCGAAACCCGCTTCAATAAAGATCTTATCTAACCCTTCGGCTTCAGCTTGCTGCTTAACCAAACCCGAACCCGGCACAACTAGGGCCAGTTCGACCTTATCTGAAATCTTTCTACCTTTCAGTATGGCGGCGGCGGCTCTAAAATCTTCAATACGCGAATTGGTACAAGAACCGATAAAGACATATTCAGCAGGAATGTCTTTAATCGCCATATCCGCCTCAAGCCCCATATAAGCCAAAGCACGACGAATTCCGTCCGCTTTCACGACATCCATTTCATTCGCTGGATTTGGCACCTTGCCATTCACGTCTAAAACCATCTCTGGCGAAGTACCCCAAGTCACTTGAGGCTCAATAGTTGAACCATCTAACTCAACGACTTTATCAAATAGAGCATCCGCATCAGAGGTTAAATCCTTCCAAGCGGTGACAGCCATATCCCAATGTTCGCCTTTTGGTGCAAAAGTACGTCCCTGAACATATTCAACGGTCTTTTCATCGACAGCCACTAAACCAACGCGCGCGCCGCCTTCAATCGCCATATTACAGACCGTCATACGCCCTTCAACAGACATATCACGAAAAACCTGACCACCGAATTCGATCGCATGGCCATTACCGCCAGCTGTACCGATTTTACCAATAATCGCCAACACGACATCTTTTGGGGTCACACCAGCAGATAACTTTCCGTCTACCTTGACCAGCATATTTTTCATCTTTTTCTGAATTAAGCACTGAGTCGCTAAGACATGTTCAACTTCAGAGGTTCCTATACCGTGTGCTAATGCACCCAAGGCGCCATGAGTGGCCGTATGAGAATCGCCACAAACCACAGTCATTCCTGGTAAAGTTGCACCTGACTCAGGCCCTATGACATGGACAATACCCTGACGAATATCACCCATTGCGTATTCGGTAATCCCAAACTCACGCGTATTCATACCTAAAGTTTCGACCTGGATACGAGAAACGGGGTCGGTAATACTCGCAATCCCGTTACTTAAATCGGTGGTTGGCACGTTATGATCCGGCGTGGCCAAATTGGTATCAATACGCCATGGCTTACGGTGCGCTATACGCAGACCTTCAAATGCCTGTGGAGAAGTCACTTCATGCAGTAACTGGCGATCAATATAAATCAGAGCCGTTCCATCATCTTCTTGACGCACTATATGCGCATCCCACAATTTATCGTATAAAGTCTTTGCTGACATCGCGCTTAACCCAACCCGTGTAAATATAAAAAATAATCACAAATTATATCACTTCACACCTCAATCTAAATAGTAAAATACACACATAAACCAACCATTTCAGGTAAAAGGAAAGTTAATATGAGTTATTCGGTAAAAGAAGTCTTCTACTCACTACAAGGAGAAGGATTCCATAGCGGTCGCCCTGCTATTTTTTGCCGAATGAGCAAATGCAACCTATGGACAGGCCGTGAAGAAGATCGTGCCACGGCCGTTTGCCAATTTTGCGATACCGACTTTATTGGCACAGATGGTCAAAACGGTGGCAAGTTTGCAGATGCGCAAGCGCTTTGCCAGCATCTGTTACAGATGTGGCCAACTGATACGGACGAACACCCTTTTGTGGTGATTACTGGTGGCGAGCCGCTTTTACAGGTTGATAAGTTACTAATCGACCAACTGCATAAACATCGATTCGAGATTGCCATTGAAACTAATGGCACCAAATCTGCACCTGAGCATATTGACTGGATTTGCATGAGCCCTAAGGCCAATGCACCCTTGATTTTAGAATCTGGTCACGAATTAAAACTAGTTTACCCTCAGCCGGACTTAATGCCTGAGAAAGTGGCTGACTTGGATTATGATTACTTCTATTTACAACCCATGGATGACAAAGATCCTTTGGTAACAAAACAAAACATTAAACAAGCCGTGGCATATTGCTTAGCTCACCCGCAATGGAAATTGAGTTTACAAACTCATAAGCTATTGGGCATTGATTAACTGAAACCGCTCTTAAAGCCAACTGACCAGGCCTGGCATGTCCTACGGCTTTACAAAACCATGTGAGCGAAGGGCATGTCCTGCGGCTTTATAAAGCCATGTGAGCGCAGGGTCAGTTTATAAAAACACTTTTTGACCGAACATACTTAACTTGAACCTAACCCAAATTAACTGAATCGCAGAAGCCTATGACACAAAAAAACCAGCCAAACACATTGATTGACTCTTTAGAAATCACCGGACTAACACATGACGGGCGCGGAGTTGCTCGCCATAATGGCAAAACCATTTTTGTTAATCAGGCTGTGCCTGGCGACATTGTTAAGGCCAAAACCACTCAATCTTTAGACAAGTTTGACGAAGCCGACTGCCTAGAAATCCTGGCACCTTCAGCTGATCGGGTTGAGCCTTTTTGTGAATACTATGCAACTTGTGGTGGCTGTCAACTACAACACCTTTCACTGGATGCGCAACGTTTGTGGAAAAACCAAAACTTTATGACGGGTCTTATTCAGGCAGTGGATTCTAAGCTGTGCAAAACCGTCGAACCTTTAATAGGGACCGGTATTGGTTATCGCAGACGCGCGCGTCTAGGTTTAGTGATTAGTAAAAAAGACAAGATCGCCCGCTTAGGCTTTAGGCAAAAAGCGTCTAATGAGCTCGTCGACATAAAAAACTGCCCTGTATTGAGCCCTGCTTTAAACCAAGCCATTCAAGATAATCGTGCAGCCTTATTAGAATCGGCTAGTCGTGCTTATAAAGAGATTACCTTTGTAGAAGCCGACAATGGCATCTTTATCAACAACTCTACCGATAAAGCAGACGATTCTGAATCAAACACAACCGCCCTACCTTATTACCAACTCAACACTGAAGTGAATAAAACCCCGACAACACTGACCCTAACGTTTCCCAAAGAGGGATTTATTCAGGTCAATGCAGAACAGAACAAAATCATGGTCAACCAGGCGGTGAAGTGGCTTAACCTTGAACCCTCTCACAAGGTATTAGATCTATTCTGTGGCGTTGGTAATTTCACTCTGCCAATTGCCCAGCAAGTTTCGCAAGTGGTCGGCATTGAAGGTGAAAAATCTTTAGTTGATGTCGCCAATCACAACGCACAATTCAATCAACTAGACAATGTTAAGTTCGAAAAAGCCAACTTGTTTAACGACATGCGTCCACTACATTGGTTCAAGAACAACAAGTATGACCGTATTTTGTTAGATCCAGGCCGTCAGGGTGCATTTGAACTGTGCAAAACACTAGGACTGCTTAAAGCAGAAATCATCGTTTATGTTTCTTGTCATGCCGCCACTTTGATTCGAGACGTTAAAGAACTTGAAAAACAAGGATATCGCCTAACCAAAACGGGCCTTATCGACATGTTTCCGCACACAACCCATACGGAAGTCATGGTGCAATTGACCAAGACGCAAAAAGCGACGCCTAAAATTAAGAAACGTCCGATTTTTAGGCTTTAAATCTTTATCGCCAGAGATAAAACGCCTTATCTCTGGCTGTTTCAGAATTCGCAACTCCCCGCAAGCCAACTTCAACACTCGACCAATGATAAATAGCCTGCACATTTAGTTGATTCTTTTCAACATTAAACTTTCATGATATAGTGAACTCCTAATTTTTATTAGTCGAGACTAATTTTTTATTTAACCATGCCTTAGTCAACTGATTTTTCAAGATATTCGACACAATCAAAAACAGAACAAACAATGTTATTTTAATGAGAAAACTTATGCCGCCGTTGATGACTTACAACACGATAAACCGCACAATAGACTTAAGTTTCAGCCGAGCCTTAAAGACTTTATTTAGTTTAATTGGCTTGATTTTACTGCTCTTAACCTTTTCAGCACAGGCTCAACTGAAAGTCACCACCACCACCGGGATGATTGCCGACCTGGCACAAAACATCGGTGGCCAATACGTTGAAGTCACGGCTTTAATGGGTAGCGGTATAGATCCTCATTTATACAAGGCCACTCATGGCGACTTACGTCGATTAACTCAAGCGGACATTATTCTGTATAACGGCTTACACCTTGAAGGAAAAATGCAGGATATATTTGAGAAGATGAAACGTACTAGGCCTGTCTTTGCAGTCAGCAGTTTGATTCCCAAAACGCAACTTCGACAATACGGTCACTTTCCCGACCCGCATATTTGGTTTGACTTGAGCCTTTGGCAACAAGCGGGGCAACGGGTATTACAGATCCTCCAACAACAAGATCCAAAAAATAAGCAGGCCTATGCCGATAATGCCAGGTCTTATCTAAATGAAATGCTCCAACTGCATGAGTGGATTAAAGACCAAATTTTAAGCATTCCACAAGCCCAGCGTATTTTAATTACCGCTCATGATGCCTTTGGCTATTTTGGTCAAGCCTATGGTATGCAGGTGGAGGGTTTACAGGGCATCAGTACCGCGTCTCAATTTGGCCTGCAAGACATTAAACTGTTAAAAGACATTATTGTTAAATACCAGATTAAAGCCGTTTTTGTAGAATCCAGCGTCTCCCCGCGCTTTATCCAATCGCTCGTCGCCGGCGTTAAAGCCGAAGGTCATGATTTGAGCATTGGTGGAGAACTCTATTCCGATGCGATGGGTCAAAGTGATACACCAACCGGTCATTATTTTGGCATGGTCAAACACAATGTAAAAACCATTGTCGATGCCCTGAAAAATGCAAAACCACAACCTTAAAACAGTCTCATTTTAAAGCGCTATATTAAAGAGCTAACCTATGAACCGATCTAATTCAAACACACATACCTCTCCTTTGAGTGTCCAACACTTGAGCATGCGTTATCACCATAAACCGGTGTTAACCGATGTCAGCTTTGAGATTCCAGAAGGCAAAACCATTGCCATAGTCGGACCGAATGGTGCAGGTAAATCCACTCTTCTCAAAGGCATAATGGGGTTGGAACCGAGTATTGAAGGCCAGGTCAGCTTCTTTGGTGAATCACTAGACAAAAAACGACAAGCGACCGCTTATGTTCCGCAACGTGAAGAGATCGATTGGGATTTTCCAATCAATGTCTTGGATGTTGTATTGATGGGTCGACACGGGCACCTTAAATTGTGGCAACGTCCTAGCCAACTCGATAGAGATATTGCCGAGCAAGCGCTGAAAGATCTTAAAATGTGGGAGTTTAAAGAGCGTCAGATTAGCCAGCTTTCAGGCGGACAACAACAGCGTGTCTTTTTGGCTCGTGCTCTCGCCCAGCAAGCCACTTTATATCTAATGGACGAACCTTTTGCAGGAGTCGATGTTGCCACCGAGCAAGCCATTATCGAACTCTTTAAAGAACTTAAATCACAAGGTAAAACCATTGTCTGCGTACATCACGATTTGAATACGGTCGGCGAATACTTCGATTGGATTATTTTAATCAATGCACGTCTGATTGCCGCAGGTCCGGTAGAGGAAGTCCTGACTAAAGAGAATCTTAATAAAACCTACGGCGGTCGCCTTTCGCTATTGAATGATTTAACCGAGCAGATGTACCGCTCTCAGCTTAACAAAGCCCACGATACGGATTAGGTCAACTCATGGATGCATTTAACTTACTTGAAACACCTTCTGTCTGGAGTAACTGGTTAGCCTTCTGGTCTTTCGAAGATATCAACGTACTCTGGGTATTGATGGGCAGCATTTTGCTGGGCATGAGCGCCTCTGTGATTGGCGGTTTTGCGTTTTTACGCAAACGCTCTTTGGTTGGTGATGCTCTGGCGCATGCGGCTCTACCTGGAGTTATGATGGCTTTTTTACTCTTTCAAAGCCGTGATCCCATAGTGATGTTCTTAGGTGCGGTGACCAGTAGTTTTATCGGTTTCTATTTAATTGACTGGCTACCGAAAAACACCAAAATCAAAGCGGATGCGGCACTGGCCATCACCCTGTCGTTTTTCTTCGCTCTGGGGCTCATGCTACTCTCTTATATTCAGGGACTAGAAGTCGACAATAAGAGTGGTTTAGATAAAATCCTGTTTGGTCAAGCGGCGGCCATGACTCAAAAAGACATTAAACTATTGGGTTATGTCGCACTCTTTGTACTGAGCTGTGTCGTACTGTTTTTTCAGAAGTTCCGCCTAATCGCTTTTAGCGCAACCTATGCACGCACCATCGGCATCGCCGTTAATCGTTATGAACTGCTATTGGCTCTGTTGATTGTCATGTCGGTAGTAGTTGGCTTGCAACTCGTCGGTGTGGTCTTAATGGCTGCTGTACTGCTTACGCCGGTTGCCACCGCTCGTTTTTGGAGCAATCAACTTTCACATATCCTAATAATCGCCGCAACCTTAGGGGCTTTAAGTGCCATTATAAGCACACAGATTTCCTACCTAGCGCCAGCCATGCCAACAGGCCCTTGGATGGTTGTGAGTTTATCGGCACTATTTTTCCTCTCGCTATTATTTGCCCCGGAAAAAGGGCTCTTAAAACGCTATACAGAACACAAAAAACTGCGTAAAAGAGTCGCCGAAGAGAATGTTCTCCGCACACTTTATAAGCTACTAGAACGTAAAGATTTTCAGCACAAAACTTTCAATATTGCTGATATCCAAGCCCTGAGAAGTATGCCACTCGAGCATTTACAAACAACCTTAAAACAGCTCGGTAAAAAAGCCCTCATAACGTCATCGACCGCGGGGTTTGAAATGACAACGACTGGTTTTGGATTAGCCGAACAGCTGACTCTTCGCCATCGTTTATGGGAAAACTATTTAACCGAACATGCAGAGTTAACGCCGAAACAGGTACACCAACATGCGGAGCGCATTGAGCACATATTGACGCCATCGCAAGAGTTGCAGCTACAGGCGGAGTTAACCAACAGCCAATCTGATCCACATGGCAATCTGATTCCTAGCTCAAATTCAACAAGCCAAGGAGACTCTAAATGACAAACGATATTTGGATTATTGCCACAGCTGCTTTAGTGGCTGCGTCTTGTGCTCTGGTTGGGGTGTTTTTAATTTTACGCAGGCAGGCCTTGATAGGCGATGCCATCAGTCACTCGGTGCTCTTAGGAATCGTACTGGCCTATATTATTACCGACAGCCGAGCACTCCCCATTATGCTAGGGGGTGCCGTTATTATCGGCTTATTGACTGCCTGGTTAAGTGACAGTTTACATCGCGTCGGTAAATTACAAAGTGATGCCAGCATTGGGATTATTTTTACCTTGTTTTTTGCCATAGGCATTATTTTGATATCGCTCTATGCTGGACAAATTGATTTAGACCAATCGTGTGTCCTCTATGGTGAAATAGCTTTTATCCCTTTCGATACCCTTTATATTGGTAATCTCGACACTGAATCTGGCTTTGATATTGGTCCGCGTGCTTTTTGGGGGATTGGTATTGTTTTTATAATCGTTTTAAGCAGTATCATCATCAGCTTTAATCGTCTAAAGACCATCGCTTTCCATCCGAGCCTGGCGCTCTCTTTAGGCATTAACGTTATCTTTTGGCATTACTTTCTAATGACCTTAGTTTCGATGACAACCGTTGCCTCATTTGAGGCGGTCGGTGCTATTTTAGTGGTGGCATTACTGGTAATTCCTGCGAGCAGTGCATATCTGGTGGCACGCTCTTTAAAAGCTATGCTATGGATGGCGGTAGGCTATTCACAGCTTGCGGTATTGATAGGGTATGCTTTAGCATTCTGGCTAGACAGCTCAATATCGGCTTCTATTGCAGTGAGTGCCGGGTTGTTGCTCTTTGTAACGATTGCCTGGCAGAAAGTACAATCAAAGCGCAGACTACTACAACCAATCGACTCTGTATAAACAGGTAGCAACATGAATTTAAGAATGACCAGGCCTGGTCATTCTTAAATCGACTTGAACCTCGTAAATGCCATAAATGAGGTAGTTTAACTCAACCGAATTTACTCAGTGTTTATAGAGCCTCTACCCTCAAGTAAGGCCTCTATTTTAAAATGGCAACTGCCACACCCCTGGCAGGCATAGGTGAGATCGCTGATTTTCTCTACACTGTCAGCACCATTTTGAATAGCCTCTATAATCTCATCTGCATAAACATCGTAACAAACGCAGATTTGTTGACCACTTTGCCCAAAGGAGAGTGGGTTTTCTTGTATTTGACTCTTTCTATGATCTGCCATGGTACTTTTCCGCCTTAATCAAGGGCTCTTAACTCTTTACCCATCAAATAACGCGCAATGTGCGCTTCTCCTACCTGGTAGTCTTTCTCCATCATCAGAGAAATCCACCCGCTGCAAAATTGATGCGTTCAATAGGCCACTTTTCATATTCAGATAATTTTTGATAGGCTCGCTTAAGTTTATTTAAAAGTGTTACATAATAATTAAATTTAAAAATAAGCTTTTCAATCACACTCGCCATAAAAAAGCGCCTAAAGGCGCTTTTTAAAATATGAATATCAATAACAGCGGTGCTATGCTTTACCGCTGGTCGATACGTGATAATGAGGATCTTCTGAAACATTCACTTCAATCAAGTCTTTAGCCGTATCCAACAACACTTGGCACTCAGGGCTCAAATGCTTAAGTACCAATTTTTTACCCGCGGCTTCATATTTTTTGGTTAATGAATCAATCGCTTCAATCCCGGTATGGTCATATACTCGAGAGTGCATAAAGTCGATTTTGACGCATTCAGGATCATCTTTAGGGTTAAACATGTCAATAAAGTTTTTAGCCGAAGCAAAGAATAACGGCCCTTGTACTTTATAAGTTTTAATCGTCTTACCGTTAATGACTTCTATTGATTCTTCCAACATAACGCGTTGCGCATGTTCCCATGCGAATACTAACGCGGCCACAATAACCCCCGCAATAACCGCAACCGCTAAATCAAACATGACGGTAAGAACAGTGACTAACACCATGACAAAGGCATCGGCTTTACTCATGCCGCGCATGATATTCCAACTAGACCAGTTGAAGGTTGCAATCACCACGAAGAACATCAAACCAACCAAAGCCCCTACCGGCACCATCTCAATCCAAGAAGAGGCCACTAAGACGATAACCATCAATGCTAAAGCAGCCGAAACACCTGACCAACGCCCTGTTCCACCAGAGTTGACGTTAATCATTGACTGACCAATCAACGCACAGCCCCCCATAGTACCGAAAGTACCGGCGGTACAGTTTGCCGCACCTAAAGCGATACATTCTTTATTGCCTTTACCACGTGTATTGGTAATGTCATCAATCAACGTCATGGTTAATAGGGATTCAACCGAGCCTATAATGGTTAAAATTACTGCATAAGGCAGAACAATCCATAATGTTTCTAAGCTCCAGAAGCCTTCAGGTAACGTCGTAAGCCAACTCAAACCCTGAAAACCACCCTCAAGACCATCACCATAAATCAAAGATTCTAAAGTCCCGGAAACGGAGGCTTTATCACCGACGGTAATCGCATTGATATCAAAGAAAATTACCGCCAAAGAGACCAATACTATTGCCGCTAAAGCCGAAGGTACGGCTTTGGTAATCTTAGGCAAGAGATAGATAATCGCTAAGGTGGCCGCAATAATCATTAGCATGATATTCAGGCTCGCACCTGTCAGCCACTCACCATTGACATCTTTAAACTGGGTGAACTGCGCCACTAAGATAATCAAGGCCAGGCCGTTCACAAAGCCAAGCATAACCGAGCTCGGCACCATGCGGATAAAACGCCCCCACTTCATCAATCCAATAAATATTTGCATAACACCCATCATAATGACCGCTAAGAACAAGAAAGAAGCGCCATGTTCCATCACCAAGTGCATCATGACTACTGCCAAAGAACCGGCGGCGGCGGTAATCATGCCTGGACGTCCGCCAAAGACTGCGGTGATCATCCCCACAATAATCGCAGCATACAGACCGACCAAAGGGTGAACCCCTGCGACAAATGAAAAAGCCACCGCTTCAGGTACCAATGCCAATGCGACGGTAATACCGGAAAGCGTATCATTTTTATACGTTTGCCACTGAAATGGCTGACTTGGGTGACTCATGGAAACTCCTTGATTTAAAGTGCTGCAAATTTTACCAAAAACGCAGTACAATTATCGGGTAATCAACGATTTATAGGGAATCAATTATGTGGATTCATCATATTGGCGAGATTGCTATAGGTTTCTTTATACTTCTGATTGTCTTACATTTTTCAGTGCACTTTATCTTTAAAGCCCTGCGTATGAAAAAGAGAAGGAATGCACTTAAGCAACAACAAGAGGAGTGAACACCATGATTGGGAAAATACTTGGATTAATAATCGGCACCGCCTATCTCATTTTCTTCTGGGTGGGTGGTCCCTTCTCTTTATATGTTTTGTTTTTTGAATCTACGACTATGATTCGTGACTGGTTTTTTATAATGGCGGCCGGCGCCACTATCGTCACCATTTTGGCGTTATTGCATCAAAGATATACACAATCCGAAACGGCCGCTGGTGCGCCGGGGTTTTCTCTTCTGCCGATGGGTATCGTATCTACAGCATTAAACTTACTTATCGCCATTACCGCGGCTTTTTGGTACTAATCAAATCTGTTATATTGCGCCAATGACCGTATCGCAAAAACAAAAAACCAATTCACCCGCTCTAAGTAAGAAGCTTTTAATATGACCATCAAACCGCTCACCATTAGTAATACAGCAAAGCAAGCTGGCGTAGGTATTGAAACGATTCGTTACTATCAGCGTATTGGCCTCATTACAGAGCCGGCAAAGCCGCCTACTGGCTACCGAATTTATCCAGCAGAAACTGTTTCCAGACTGCTTTTCATTCATCGAAGCAAAGAACTTGGATTCAGCCTGTCTGAAATAGCAACCCTACTAACGCTAGGTGAAGAGCATTGCTTAGAAACCAAAAACATGGCATCCGCTAAGTTAGATCTCATCAAAAATAAAATAAAAGACCTTCAGGGGATGGTCAACACGCTAGAGCAGTTGGTTCATTCCTGCGAAGTAAACCAAACTCAGCCAACCTGCCCTATTATCAACGCCATTCATAAACGTTAAAGAATTCGCTTGACTCTGTACTTAGGTACGGAGCTTATACTAAATCCTATTCAGGCATTTCAGTATTATTTCAGGAGTCTAACAATGTTTAACAAATCGAGCATTCCTCTCATTGGAGGCATCATTGCGGGTATAGGAGCTTCATTATGTTGCGTTGGCCCTTTGGTTCTATTATTACTTGGTTTCGGTGGCGCGTGGGTCAGTAACTTAACCCTCCTTGAACCTTATAGACCCCTCTTTATTGGCGCGGCATTGATTGCATTGAGCATTGCCTACTCACAAATATTTAAGCCAAAATCAAACTGTGAAGCCGGCAAAATCTGTGCAAAACCGCAAACCAATCGTTTGTATAAATATTTATTTTCAGGAGTCACGATTATCACGGTGATTGCGATCAGCTCACCTTATTTAATAGCCTTATTTTATTAACATACATTTTTAAACCTAGAAGGACTTAGAAAAATCATGAAAAATATATTTATTTTTTTGGCGACTTTAATTTTCACAAATGTCTCGCTTGCCGCTGTACAGCACATTAAACTCTCCGTTCCAGGAATGAACTGTGCTGTCTGCCCCATTACGGTTAAAAAGAGCTTAACCAGTGTTGAAGGGGTTACTCTTGTTAAGGTCGTCTACGACACCAAGACGGCTCACGTTAGTTATGATGACTCGCTCACCGATATCGATAGCTTACGCTTTGCAACTGAATATGTAGGATATCCTTCACAGCTGCTCAAGGAGAAAAACTAATGAGCAAAGAAATCATTCTTGAATCGACCATTACCTGCCCCGAGTGTGGACATCAAAAAACTGAAACCATACCCACCGACGCTTGCCAGTGGTACTATGAGTGCGAAAATTGTCACACTTTACTCCGTCCTAAAGAAGGAGATTGCTGTGTCTATTGCTCCTATGGAGACATCCCTTGTCCACCTATCCAACAAGACAATAGCTGTTATAGCTGAGTGGTGAATAATCGATCGCAATCAGGGCCCATATCTCTACTCCTTAGACAACATGGCTTCCTGACATTTTAATAGCTCGATTTTGTTTATAATGGCTTTTTGTAGCGACTTTTAGATTGTCACCTCATTATACTAACCCAAGAGAGAAGTCCAATGTGGGATGAAAAATACAGTGCGCCAGATTACATCTATGGTACAAAACCTAACGAATTTTTATCACAGAACTTCAACCTTCTCCCCAAAGGCAATATTCTTTGCTTAGCCGAAGGAGAAGGACGAAACGCGGTATTTCTTGCGAAACAGGGATACTCAGTGACAGCTGTCGATGGCTCTGCCATCGGACTCAAAAAAGCCCAACGATTGGCTGACGACAACAATGTTTCTATAGAGTTCATTCATGCCGATTTAGCCGATTATGAGCTTGGCGAAGAGAAGTGGGACGGTATCGTCTCTATTTTTTGCCACTTACCGGTCAATATCAGACAAACTCTACATCAGAAAGTCGTTACCAGCCTTAAACAAAATGGAGTCATGTTGTTGGAAGCCTATACTCCTGAACAACTAAAGCATGGGACTGGCGGACCGCCAACTGCAGACCTGACAATGACCACGGCACAATTAACCGAAGAACTTAAAGGCTTACAGTTTAGTCTTATTCAAGAACTTGAACGTGAAGTGGTGGAAGGCACTCATCACACAGGGACTGGCGCAGTCATTCAAGTGATCGCCTTAAAGCAATAACTGCAAAGATGACCCAACAAAAAAGCCATCTAACCAGGCCTGGTTAGATGGCTTTTTTTCAATAAATAGTTCTAACTTAAAAGCTGATTACTCAGCAATATAAGAACAGCAGAAATCCGCAATATTATTCACTTTAATGCCAAACTTAGAGTTTGCAGGCACATCAAAACTCGTGCCATTTGGAATCGCTTTCATCTCAGTTTCACCTGGCAATAACACTTCCACATCACCAGACTGCATTTCCATCTCTTCAGCTAACTCAGTACCAAATTCATACTCGCCAGGCATCATAATGCCTAACGTTTTTTTAGAACCGTCTGCAAACAAAATCGTACGACTGGTGACCTTGCCACCGAAATAAACAGAAGCTTCTTTTAAAACCGTGACATTTTCAAATTTAGACATGATGTTTTCCCTTTTATAACAAATTTCTTAATAATTTTTTAACTCTGATATTTTCGGCGAATTATACCCGAATCTGAAGCTCTAAATCCGACTACGGTGCTTTAATCAAAATTCCTACGGCTTTTTTAACCAACGGTGCAACCATAGTAATCGTTGGAAAGGCCACCGCAAAAGCAAACACCCAGGCTGTAAGCCAGAGAGTAACAAAACCATCTACCCAGCCTAAATTAAAAGCAGTAATCACAAAAGACATAATAAAGGACATAGTGAACGACATAACGAATGCGAAAACAATATGCTGATATCTTTGATGAATCAGTTAGCTTTCTTCATTAAAAGTTGGGCGTTTAGTTTTTTTGTCTACAAAATGCTTTTGGACCAATACATAAAACAGTGGAATAAAGAACACACCTAAAAAGGTTGCTGAAATCATCCCGCCAATAACCCCCGCCCCAATCGCATTATGCGCACCAGACCCAGCACCCGTACTTAAGGCTAAGGGTAAAACGCCAAAACCAAAGGCCAATGAGGTCATGATTATGGGACGAAAGCGCATTTTTGCTGCATGGACTGTCGCTTCGACCAATTCAACCCCCTCTTCGACTTGCGCCTTAGCAAACTCGACTATCAGAATGGCATTTTTAGTGGCCAAACCGATAATCGTCATTAAGCCGACCTGAAAATAGATATCACTCGGTTTATCCGTGAGCATGGCCGCCACTAAGGTTCCTAAAATCGCCAGAGGCAACATCAACATAACTGAAATCGGTAAAGACCAACTCTCATACAGTGCTGCCAAAACCAAAAATACAATTAGAACCGACAATACATACAAATAGATCGCCATTTGACCGGACTTCTTCTCTTCATAAGACAAACCTGTCCAATCGATTGAAACCCCTTTAGGTAAAGACGCGGCTACTTTTTCGACCATAGCCATCGCCTCACCTGAACTCACATCAGGTCGCCACATTCCCATGACCTCAACTGCTGGCTGGCCATTATAACGCTCAAGTTTAGACGATGCTTGCCCCCAACTTAAGGTTGCAAAAGAGCTCACCGCAACCATATTGCCTTCATTATTACGCACATACCAACTTCGCAGATCTTCTGGTGTCATTCTGCTTTCTGCTTCAGCCTGCACGAAGATCTTTTTCACTTTACCGTGATAAACAAAGTCATCGACATAAGCACTGCCCCAAGCCACCGAAAGTGCTTTATTTAAATCCGCCAAAGATAAGCCCAATGCGGCGGCTTTTTCACGATCAACTTCTAGCTGCAATGTTGGCGCAGGTTCCTGACCATTCGGACGAACGGCAACCAAACCTGGCTGGGCATTCCCCGCAGCCAGTAACTGATTACGCGCATCCATCAGCTTTTCACGCCCCATGCCGATATTATCTTTTAAGAAGAGATTAAATCCAGCGGCATTCCCCAGCTCCATAACAGGTGGCGGGGCAAACGCAAACACCCTCGCTTCATTGATCTTGCTGAACTTTTTCATCGCTCTTGCACTCATTGCAGTAACGGATTGATCTGGGTTTGGTCGTTCACTCCAATCTTTGAGTTTAATAAACGCCATGGCCGTATTTTGGCCTGTGCCCGAAAAGTTAAAGCCTAAAATAGTGAATAAGGCATCGATATTCTCAGCTTCATCCTTTAGAAAATGGTCTTCCAATTTTTTGACGACGGCTAAAGTTTGTTCTTGGGTCGCGCCAGCAGGCATCATCACTTGACTCATCATCATGCCCTGGTCTTCGTTCGGCAAAAAGCCCGACGGAGTTCTTAGATATAAAAACGTCACCACAACGATCAACAGTAAATAAAACACAATAAAAACATAGCGCCAACGAATCATACTCTTTACGCCCGTTACATAACCATTGGTCACACGATCAAAACCACGATTAAACCAACCGTATAACCCTTTTGATTCAGCATTATGATCCACGGGTTTCAAAATAGTGGCACATAACGCAGGCGTCAAAATAAAGGCCGTCAGCACCGAGATCACCATCGCTGAAACGATGGTCACTGAGAATTGTTGGTAAATCACGCCAGAAGAACCGGGGAAAAAGGCCATAGGTAAAAATACCGCGCTCAATACCAGGCCAATCCCAATCAATGCGCTGGAAATTTGATTCATGGACTTACGGGTCGCTTCGGGCGCAGAAAGTCCCTCTTCGTGCATCAGCCTTTCGACGTTCTCGACCACAATAATGGCATCATCCACTAATAGACCGATTGCCAACACCATCGCAAACATCGTCAAGGTATTAATCGAATAACCAAACAGTGACAAGACCCCAAAAGTGCCTAATAAGACCACAGGCACAGCGATGGTCGGAATCAAGGTCGCTCTAAAGTTACCTAGAAAGATAAACATCACTACAAACACTAATAAAATAGCTTCAATCAAAGTTTGAATAACTGATTCAATCGAGGCTTTTACAAAAGGGGTGGTGTCATAAGCAATGACATAATCCATTCCCTGAGGGAAAAAAGTCTTAAGCTCTTCTAGCTTAGCTAAAACATTTTCTTGTGTATCTAAAGCATTTGCGCCACTGGATAACTTGACCGCTAAGCCCGCAACCGGTACGCCTTTATAACGAGCCATTTTAGTGTAACTTTCTGCACCTAATTCAACCCGTGCAACATCACGAATTCGAACAGTTGCCCCCTGCTCATTAGCACGAATCAAAATATTAGAAAATTCTTCAGCCGTTTTTAAGCGACTCTGTAAATTAATCGTCGCATTAATCGGCTGCCCTGCCACCGCTGGCACTTCACCCAACTGACCTGCAGTCACTACAGCATTATTGACCTGCAGAGCATTCACCACATCTGTCGCGGTGAGATTGTATTTGACTAGTTTTGGGCGATCCAACCAAACACGCATGGCATATTGTGAAGAGAACAAGGTGATATCCCCCACACCATCGACTCGGCTTAAGGGGTCGGCAATATTGGTTGCAATGTAATCCCCCAGATCAATGGCTGTTTGGCTATTATCCTTAGAAATAAAGCCAACCACCATCAAGAAGTTTCTAACCGCCTTATTGACCTGGACTCCTTGACGTTGTACTTCTGGAGGTAAAGCCGCCGTCGCGAGCTGCAATTTATTTTGAACCTGCGTCTGTGCCATATCAGGATCAACATCGTTATTAAATGTCAGGGTGATGGTTGACGTTCCTGTCGACTCACTTGCCGACTTCATATACAAAAGGCCATCTAAGCCTTTCATCTTATTTTCTATAACTTGAGTAACCGACTCTTCAATAGTCTTGGCAGAAGCACCTGGATAGGTTGCAATAACGGAAATAGAGGGTGGCGCGATACTCGGGTATTGTGAAACAGGCAGGCTAAATAATGAGATAGTGCCCGCCAACATAACTAACAGTGCAAGAACCCATGCAAACACAGGCCTATTTACAAAAAATGTCGCAAAAGTTGCACGGTTTACGGTAGAGCTCTCTTTCATGAGTGCGCTCCTTCTAAAGCTTCGACACTCTTAGGATTGGCTTTAGATGGCACAACTTCAATATCTGCTTTTGCACCTGGGCGTACATACTGCAAGCCTTTGGTAATCACTTGATCTCCAGCGCTCAATCCAGCTGTAATGACCCATTGACCTTCAAATAGACCCGACTCAACCACAGGTTTTACGCCGACTATATGATCAGCGCTCAGCACCATGACCATAGCGCCTCCCTTAGCATTACGAATTAGAGTTGTAGATGGCATTAAAAATACTTTATTTCGATGACCTAAAACCAACTGCCCTCTGACAAATAACCCTGGCAATAAAGTAAAATCTGGATTCGAAAACGACGCTCTTAACACGACACTATCCGTTCCTCTATCCACCATAAATTCCGAAAACCTGATAGAGCCCTGATGAGGATAAAGCGATCCATCCTCCAATGTGATATCGACTTTAAGACGATTATCCGATTGAGACATTACTTGTTGCAGTGACACCATTTTGCTTGCCGGCAAAGCAAAGTCTACATACATTGGATCCATAGTTTGAACAATGGCGAGAGGGTTGGCTTGGCTCTCAGTAACCAATGATCCCTGCGTAACTAATGAACGGCCAATTTTTCCAGCAATCGGCGAATCGATTACAGTACGGTCAAGTTTAATTTTAGCAAATTTAAGCGCCGCTTTACTGGCAATGACGTTCGCCTTGGCTACGGCTTCTGCGGCAATCGCATCATCAACGTCTTGTTCACTGATGGCATCAATCTTAATGACCTGCTTATTACGTTTGGTGGTTAAGCGCGCATTGTTTAACACAGACTGCGCTCGATTGACTTGTGCAAGCGCAATCTCATATTCGGCTTGATAAGACGCAGAATCTATTTGATACAACGACTGATCCGCTTTAACCCAGCTGCCTTCTGTAACTAATTTCTGCTGAATAATTCCTGTGACCTGAGGTCTAATTTCAGCGACCATGCTGGCTTCTGCCCGCCCAGTCAAATGGATAAAATTGGGAATAGATTGAGGTTTCGCAATGATAACGGCTACTTTAGGCAGAGGTTTCGCGGAAGGGACGCCTTCTTGTGGGGCTTCGCCGCAAGCAGACAACATCAATAAAACAGCGATAAAACTGAACCCTTTTAGCAAAAACTGTATTTGAAAACCACGCAGGTTCATAAACGACCCTTTTAAATATAATTTAGCTTTCTTGAAAGCTATCTAAGAAACGTCATTCTAACGAAAAACTATCTTTCTAGAAAGCTTTTTTATACAATCATTGCCATAAACGACTCGGAAACTGAATACATGACCACGACCCGCCTTAAAGATCACTACCAACTTTTCGATGATGCGCCAGAAATGCACGCTTTTATACTGAATCTATTTTTAGCACATAAACGCATTATGCAATACTCTGAAAAAATATTTGCCGCGCATGGGTTTACCACACTTGAATTTGATGCATTAGCCACCCTACTCAGGGTAGCGGATAATGGTCGAATGAAACCTTGTGAAATTTATAAAAACCTCATCGTCTCTTCAGGTGGAATCACCAAGGTATTAAAGAAACTGGAACAGTTACAACTCATCACTCGAATCCCTGATCCTGATGATAAACGTAGTCATTGGGTGGAAATTACGCCCAAAGGTGAAACGATTGGTTTAGCGATTCTTAAAGAGGTTATTCAAGCCCATAAAAACAACCTTAGAGCGACCGCAAAAGAGTTGCAATCGATGGGTGATAAGCTTGAAAAGATAGTCGAGCAACTTAACTAAATAAACAATATTGTCATTCAGATATAAAAAAGCACCAGGCCTGGTACTTTTTGGTAGACAAAACTTTAATTCACCGCTTAAGTACGGATATGACCTTCGCCTATGAACTCAATCTGATAGCCATCAGGGTCTTCGGCAAACGCAATAATCGTATTACCCGCATTCATCGGTCCTGCTTCACGGATAATTGTACCTCCGGCTTTTTTAATCGCCTCTGCTGTCGCATAAACATCTGGCACTTCAATGGCGATATGACCATAGCCTGAACCCAAGTCGTATTCCGTTTCGCCCCAGTTGTAGGTCAACTCTAATACGGTATTCTCTTCTTCATTGGCATAACCTAGAAACGCTAAGGTAAACTCACCTTTTGGATACTCTTTTTGACGCAGTAACGTCATACCTAGCACTTCGGTATAAAACTGAATCGACTTCTCTAGGTGACCAACTCGTAACATGGTGTGTAATAAACGCATCAAATTCTCCTTAATAGTTTCTTGATTTTTGATGATTCGATTTTAACAATTTTATTCTCTTATTTGGTAAGTATTGAAGATTCACTTAGTCCAACGCCAAGCGATACCCAAAGCAATCAGCGCCGCAAAGGCACTTAAGCCATAACTCAACATTGCACCACCAGCTGCCCAGGCATAGCCCGCCATTAACATGCCTAAAGCGCCACCCAACCCATGACTGGATGCAGCGTAAATCGCTTGGCCTTTGCCATGGTGTTTACCGGTAAAGTAGTCATCGATCAAATGAATTGCGGCGGCATGAAATAGTCCAAAACTGGCGGCATGCAGCAGTTGCGCCACAATCATCCACCATAGACTATCATCTAAAGTCCCGGTCATTAGCCAACGCACTAAGGTTAAAAATAGACTCAATAAGATTAAAAAACGGACATTATAGTGATTGAATATTTTTCGCATCCAGAAGAAGACGGCCACTTCAGCGACTACGCCTAATGCCCACAAAGAGGCAATGGTGGTTTTATCGTAGCCTAAATCACTCAATTGAATCGTGAAGAAGCCGTAATAAACGCCGTGTGATAATTGGGCTAAAAAACTGACAATCAATAAGCTGATGACTTCTGGGCGCTTGAGGATTTCTAAAAACCCCAATGACAGCTCACTTTCATGATGGCGTTTACCATCCTTGACTAAATAAGCACTCAACCACACCAGCGCCAGTAAAATCAGTAGATCCCAAGGCAAAACCGAAACGCTGAAAACTTCAATCTGCCAACCAATCAGTACCACCGCCGCGATAAAACCAATCGAACCCCAAAGTCGAATATCCCCATAACGATGTTTTTCATCGCCCAAACAGCCAAAGGTATAAGACTCAAATTGAGGTAAAGAAGCATGCCAGAAAAAGCTGAATAGCAGAATCGTCAGCATTAAACCCCAGTAGCTTTCAAAGACCACCAAACCGATACCCGTCAGTAAAGTCAAACCCGTGGCGACCCTTATCCAGTGAATGGTTTTACCGTTTCGATCTGCTAACCAACCCCAAACATTGGGCGCGACAATTTTGGTTAAGAGCAATGCGGCCAATAACTGGCCTATTTCAATCGGGTTAAAATTCAGTGACTGTAAATACAGTCCCAAATAAGGCAGTAATGCACCGAGCACACTAAAGTATAAAAAGTAGTGTAACGATAAGCGCTTATGGGTAGATTGAAAAGAATAGTCTGACATAAAGGTAAATTAGTGACTCTGAGGTTATGGTTTGAATGCTTTAAGAGCGAGCTTTAGCACCGTCTAAAAACAAAAACGGAGTATTTATGTTGATTCATAAATACTCCGTTTTGTTTGTGTCGTTCACTTTGACGTTAACAGCACGAACATTCCATTCGTGCAATACGGCTAATCAGAAGCGTGAGCTAAATCCATAATCGGAGGAACGACATCGCCATTCTGAGCACGGTTACGCATAAAATGATCTAGCAAGACAATGGCCATCTGCGCTTCGGCAATTGGCGTGGCGCGAATACCTACACAAGGATCGTGACGACCTTTAGTGACCATCTCAACCGCTTCACCTGCCGCATTGATACTGCGACCTGGCGTCATAATACTCGACGTTGGCTTTAAGGCGATGTGCGCGATAATCTCTTGACCCGTTGAAATTCCGCCTAAGACTCCCCCTGCATGATTCGATTCAAAGCCTTGTGGCGTCATCTCGTCACGGTGTTCAGTTCCGCGTTGCGCTGCGACCGCAAAACCGTCCCCCATCTCCACACCTTTAACCGCGTTAATGCTCATTAAGGCGTGTGCTAAGTCAGCATCCAAACGATCGAACACAGGCTCACCTAATCCAACCGGGACATTCTTCGCTATAATAGTAATTTTTGCGCCAACCGAATCCTTCTGCTTGAGTAACTCATCCATATAGACACGAATCTCTTCGGTTTTGACCAAATCAGGGCAGAAGTATTCATTGCTGTTATCGAATGGCCAAGTGACGTTTTCAACCATAATCGGACCAAGTTGCGACAAGTAACCTTTCACCTCTACGCCCAAACGCTCTTTAAGATATTTCTTAGCAATCGCCCCCGCCGCAACACGCATCGCCGTTTCACGTGCCGAAGAGCGTCCACCACCACGGTAATCACGTAGGCCATACTTTTGCGTGTAAGTGTAATCAGCATGCGCTGGGCGGAAAGTTTCCGCCACCTTAGAGTAATCCTTAGAACGCTGATCTTTATTGTAGATCATCAAACCAATTGGCGTGCCCGTGGTCTTACCTTCAAATACGCCCGATAGAATCTGTACTTCATCATCTTCGCGACGCGCTGTTGCGTGTTTAGAGGTGCCGGGCTTACGACGGTCAAGCTCAGCTTGAATGTCCGCTTCACATAAGTCCATACCTGGAGGACAGCCGTCTACAATACAGCCTAATGCAATACCGTGGCTCTCGCCAAAGGTAGTGACTTTGAAATTTTGTCCTAGCGTATTACCCGACATAAGCCTACTTCTTTCTAATCTTGGTTATAATCATTGTATTCTACCTAAAAAACGCCTAGCGTGCATTGTGGAGATCCTTAAAAACAATCGAAAACGCGCCCAAAACGAACTCCATTCCAACTTCAGGACATCCCTATGAAGCCACAACCGAATTGGCAATCGCCCCAGCCTTTTATTCACCCTCATACCGTGCAAGTCGATGAGTTGGATTTTCTAAAGCATGTCAACAATAAAACCTATCTGACCTGGATGGAACAAGTGGCCTGGTTACACAGTAAATCGGTGGGTATAAATCACGAAACACAAAAAGAACTGAATCGGATTATGGTGATTAAAGAACATCGTATGTCTTACCATGCTGGTGGTTATTTGGGCGATGAACTGTTAATTGGCACTTGGCTAGGGGAACAAAAAGGCTGCTGTTTAAGAGAGCGTCATTATCAGATTATTCGAGTAGGTGATGGGCGAACCCTATTCACCGCGACCACTGAGTTTGTTTGCGTTGATTTAAAATCCCTACGTCCCAAACCCATTCCTACAGAATTCATTGAAGCTTATCTTATTAAGGATAAGCCCTCTAAATAAAGCCAACCAGGCATGGTTGAAATCGACAGCGGCTGATGACTGTTTTTACAACAGTAAATCCCCAAAACCCCAAATTAAGGTGCCGAGGATAATGGTCAGGTGAGATAGCAAAACTTTTTTATGATGCCATTTAGAGGGCGATAAATCGGGAATATCACCCGAATCATCAACCTTCTCTAAACTGGCATATAAACGATCTAATTCATTATGGAGCAATATGTATTCGCCCACCAATGAGAGCAACACCATTAAACTGCCAAAGCGAGCAAACCACATAGGCTCTAAAGCAAGACCTAAAACTAAACCCACCAGGCCTGCTAACCAAGCCAATAATAACAACAATCCACTTTTTTTCTGCACTCTTACCTCCAAACAAATAATTTTATAGCCGCTAGACTACCGAATCCAAACAGACTTGTCTAATGATGTTCTTCGCTGCCGTTTAATTGTATGGAGCTACCCGCTCCTGTCTAACTATTTATCACTTGACCTCTTCGCGGTTTTTTCATTTTAAGAGTTGGTCTGCAGTTATAAATTGAGAATTAAATAATAAGGAGTCATCTTCATATTACCGTAAGTAACTGCTTGATTCTTGAGGCAAATCATTATTTAGTTTCATTTCACTAAATCAATTCCAAAACAGATCCTAAATAGGTCTAAAATGATTATGCGTATTAATAATAACTGCATGTCAAATAAAGACGCTTTATCTCGACAGCCCTTAGTGATTTAAATCTAATACAAGTGAGATCGACCATGAGCATTAAGAAAGAGTTTGAAAATCTATCAGAAAAATTGGCCACAGAGCGCGAGCTGATCAATTCCAAATTGCATCAAGCGTCTACTGAAATTAATAAAGAGTTTGTCGTGGCTGAAAAACAATGGCAGAGTCTGAAAGATAAAATAGCTGAAATCGTTGATGAGAGCCAAGAGAGCTCTGAAGAGCTGATAGCTAAAGCTAAACTAGAAGGCGAACATTTGAAACAGCGTTATCATGAGATGGGTCAGAGTCTCTCAACTAAGGCCACCTCTACTCAAGCAGAACTTGCAACGTCATTGGAAGCCCTAAGAGTAGAACGCGATGAAATAAAGCTACAAATACATCTGGCATCAATGGACGTACAGAAAGCGTTCGAACCGACAGAAAAGCAATTGCAAACTTTAAAAGTAGATGCTGCAAATATCGCTGATGCGACCAAAGAGAGTTCTGAAGCCTTGGTGGCAGATGCCAAAATAGTGGCCGATGAACTTAGTAAGGCATATCAGCACATCAAGCAACGTATTGCCAAGTAATGGCCTCTCTCCACCGATAAATCTGGGGTAAGCAGTGCAATGAGTTTGCTGTTCGCTAGTGGCAAAGAGTTATTTTCACATTATCCAACATGGTACTTGATGATACTGGTTTATGAACCACAGTAATAAACCGTTGAAGTTTTGATTGGCGCTCTTTTTAAATTCTATCCAGTGGTTATTTAAATTACTGTCATCAAATCACTTCTAATGCGATTCCACCAGTAAATATTGAGTTAACCCTAAGTGATATGTTTAACCAACAACCTTTACGATTAAGGAAAGAATATGCAGATCCCACTACAAATCACATTTAAAGACATGAAACACTCAGATGCTATTGAGGCCAGGGTCATCGAAAAAGCCCAAAAACTAGAGCCATTATCTAAGGAGATAATAAGTTGCAGTGTCGTTATTGAAGCCCCCAATAAACGACATCAGCATGGTAATCTTTTTAATATCAATATAGAGATTACCCTACCTGGGACTAAAATCGTTGCCAGCAAGCATTCGGATCAACATCACGCGCATGAAGACGTTTATGTCGCGATTCGTGATGCATTTGATGCGGTTCGCCGTCAATTACAAGATTTTATTCTAAAGCAACGCGGCGAAGTTAAAGCGCATCCCGAGGCACCACATGGCACCATTAAGGAACTTTTTCCCGTGATGGATTATGGCGTCATTGAAACAGCAGATGCTCGGCAAATTTACTTTCACCGCAACAGTCTGCTGAATATTGATTTTGATGATCTTAATATTGGGGATAGCGTGCATCTTGAAGGCAAGCATCATTCAGTTTCATAAGCCCGTTTCCTCCGTCAACCATGGCTACAAGAAACCCAGTGAATTAATCAAAACCTGTAAGTTGTTTGAAATTGAAATGAGAAACAATAACAGCGCCATGTACATTAAAGTCGCACGCCCATAACTGAATAACCAACAATATTGGCATATTTTTCACTTAAGCCAAGGGAAAGCGAAGTGTAATGTTCGTTATCCCAACGATTACTAGCAAACAGCAGATGCTCTACACTTTATTTTTTATCAGAAGTTTCAGAAGTATCAGAAGTATCAGAAATATCAGAAATATCAGCAGTATCAGCAGTTTCAGCTACTTCTGTTGTTTCTGCTGCTTCTGGCCACTCTCCCATAGGATAAGGATGGTCTTCACTGTTGTAAGTTAAGAACAGCATAACTTCATATTGGTATAGACTTAAGCTTTTTCCAAATCTAACCAATTTCTCGTTGGTTTCTGCGGTAAACAGCACCGTTAAAAACTGAATCAGTATCACGACAAACGAAACAAATTCCGCGACACCCAATAAGAGCATGAATATCAGCATATACAAGCCACGCATCCACACGCTTTTATCTTTGTATGATTTTACGGTTTCTTCTTTCATATTACGTTCCTTTTATTCAATGCTTTAATCATTAATTGTTTGGATACTTTGACGTTATTAATCTTACAGATAAATACGTAAAAGAAAAGCTGAAATTTCTAAACGGACCCTGCGCTCACATGGTTTTGTAAAGCCGTAGGACATGCCAGATACCGTGTTTGATTCTTTAAGTCAAACACACATCTTATATTCTGGATCAAAAGGTTTGCCGCTGTTTAAAACAGCAAACACAATGTGAATTAATTTACGCATGACGGCCGCTTT
>Ga0314774_1000075_pt1 | contig 90769 bp, 86 predicted proteins | sample MetaGCBIA2018_FD_204515 | JGI IMG/M metagenome (GOLD analysis project Ga0314774, IMG submission 204515) | Cryopeg brine microbial communities from Beaufort Sea near Barrow, Alaska, United States - CBIA 2018 | ecosystem: Environmental > Aquatic > Marine > Coastal | place: USA: Alaska | collected... | reverse complement strand
ATTCCGACGGCGTTTTCCCCGCAGCCAGGCTCATTACGACCAGCGCAATCAAGTCTTGCATCACCAGAATACCGATGGCTACGCGGCCATGGAAGGCGCGCAACTCGCGCTTACTTTCCAGCACTTTGGCGGCAAGAATGGTGGATGAAAACGACAGCGCCACCGCCAGCATGAAGGCAATGTACCAGGTAATATCCAGAAACAGATACAGCCCGGGGGTGAACACAAAGCAGGTTATGCCAAAGTGCAGCAGGCTACCGCCAATGACTTCACGGCTGATGATGGTCTTGAACTTCAGCTTCAAGCCCACCGTAAACAGCATCAGCAACACGCCCAGGTGAGCAATGTGGCCTAATACTTCGGTGGGCTCGGCAGAGATATTGGAACCCGGGAACGCCGTTAGTGCGCTGAGTGTGAAACCGGCCGCCAGATAACCCACCAGGGGTGGTAAATGAACCACCTTGACCAGCAGGCCAAGACCAAACGCAAAGGAAATCCATACAGCTTCAGGCATGAGAGGTTCTTTCAGGGAAAACGGATTATAGTCGGCGTAAGGCTACCTTGTTTTTCCCAATCGTTGAAGCCGATAACAACAGAGCCTCTTGCCTGTTTGTGTTACTCGGCTTTTGAAGCATGGGATTTGGCAAACTCCAGGAACAGACGGGCTGACTCTTCCGGCGCTTCAATCATGGGCGCGTGACCAACACCGTCCAATACCTCCAGTTGTGCACCCGGGATGATGTCCACAAAGACTTCGCCGTTACGGTAGTTAATCACACGGTCTTCCTTGCCCCAGACGACCAGGACCGGGGCTTTGATGCGGCTGACCATACTGCGGAAACCCGTCTCGAAGCCAGCGCCCCGGATGGCGGCAAAAATCACTTCATTCACTGTCTGATTGGCAAGAGCCTGGTCTTCCATAACCCCAAGAATGGGCCAGGGAATAAACGGCTTTTTCTCAAGAGCGAAATCCATCAGACGCTCAAAATCGCCAGGTTTTGAGGGGATAAGTGGGTTGTCACCAGCTGCGACCAAATCAAACAGTTCGCTCTCGTAGTCAAGGATACCGGCCGGGTCGAACAGTACGGCAGTTTTGATCTGTTCCGGATAAGTGGCGGCATATAAGGCCGTAATGGCGCCGCCCATGGAGTTGCCCATCATGTGCATCTTGGCAATGTCCAGAGCCTGAAGAATACGGGCAAGGTGTGCCACTTGCTGGTCCAGCCGATAACCGAGATCCAGCGGTTTGCTGCTTTCGCCGTGGCCCGGAAGGTCTATGGCATAAACGTTAAATTTATCTGTGAGCTCCCGGGCCATGCGGGTCCAGTTGTCTTTGTTGGCACCAAAACCATGAACCATCACGATGGTCTCGCCGTTGTTCATTTCTGCGTTTCGCAGGTACGCAATGTTCAGTTCGCCCAGAGTAATGCTGGCAGCCTCAAGTCCGGCGGTGGAACGCTCATAGTCGATAGCCTTCTGATATATGTCATTGCGGGAGCATGCGCTTAAAAGCACAACGGATAAGAGCAAGAAAAAGGTAATATTAGGTGACTTTTGCAGCATTTGAGCAGTTCCAGGCTGTTTGTGTAACGGGGCAGGCGCGTGAGTTTACATTACCCCATAAAAAAGCCCGGTCAACGACCGGGCTTTTGCTCAGGGTGTCGTATTACGCCTGCTCGCGGGCTATGGCTCGATACGCGATGTCTTTGCGATAAAACGCACCGTCCCAGCTTATCTTTCCAGCAAGTCTGTAAGCCCGTTGTTGGGCTTCGGTCACAGTATTGCCCAGTGCGGTTGCGCAGAGCACCCGGCCACCGCTGGTGACCACCTGGTTGCCATTCAGCTTTGTGCCGGCGTGGAAAGCTTTTTCGCCCTCGGTTTCGGTTTCCGACAGGCCAGAGATGGCATCCCCTTTGCTGTAGCTGCCGGGATAACCACCTGCCGCCAGAACAATACCCACGGCGGCCCGGGGGTCCCAATCGGAGCTGCACTGGTCCAGTTTGCCGTCAATCGCGGCCTGACACAGAGCCACTAGATCCGACTGCATGCGCAGCATGATGGGCTGGGTTTCCGGATCGCCAAAGCGGCAGTTGAATTCGATCACCCTGGGAGCACCAACAGAGTCGATCATCAGGCCGGCGTACAGGAAACCTTTGTAGGGGTGGCCTTCGGCTTTCATGCCGCGCACGGTCGGGTAGATAACCTCATCCATAATGCGCTGGTGCACCTCGGGGGTTACCACCGGAGCCGGGGAATAAGCACCCATGCCACCTGTGTTGGGGCCGATATCGCCATCGCCCACGCGTTTGTGGTCTTGCGAGGTCGCCATGGCCAGCACGTTATCGCCGTCGACCATGACGATGAAGCTGGCTTCTTCGCCGTCCAGAAACTCTTCAACAACCACGCGGCTGCCGGCGTCGCCAAAAGCGTTGCCCGCTAGCATATCGCGGATGGCGTCTTCCGCTTCGGCCAGGGTCATGGCCACAATCACGCCTTTACCTGCAGCCAGGCCGTCAGCTTTGACCACAATAGGCGCGCCTTGCTGGCGCACGTAGGCCAATGCTTCATCCACGTCGGTAAAGTTGCCGTAGGAACCCGTGGGGATTTTATGGCGCGCCAGAAAGTCTTTGGTAAAAGCTTTTGAGCCTTCTAGTTGCGCGGCGCCGGCGCTGGGGCCAAACACCCTCAGGCCACGCTCTTCAAACAGATCCACAACACCGGCAACCAACGGCGCCTCGGGCCCGACGATGGTCAGGCCGACGTTGTTGCTGGCGGCAAAGTCAGCCAAACCGTCCAAATCCATCACATCAATGGCGACGTTTTCCACACCGGCTTCAGTGGCGGTGCCGGCGTTACCGGGCGCTACGAAAACGGTGTCGGCCAGTTCCGACTGCGCGACTTTCCACGCCAGGGCGTGTTCGCGCCCGCCATTACCAATAATCAGAATATTCATGATGCTGTCCCTACGGGTTAATGGCGGAAATGGCGCATGCCAGTGAACACCATAGCAATGCCGTGCTCGTTAGCGGCGTCGATCACTTCCTGATCACGCATGGAACCACCGGGTTGGATCACCGCGGTAATACCGGCGGCGGCGGCGGCATCAATACCGTCGCGGAACGGGAAGAAGGCGTCAGAAGACATGACCGAGCCTTTTACTTCCAGGCCTTCATCGGCGGCTTTAATGCCGGCAATTCTGGCGCTGTACACGCGGCTCATCTGGCCTGCGCCCACGCCGATGGTGCGGCCCGCTCTAGCGTAAACAATGGCGTTGGATTTGACGTATTTGGCCACTTCCCAGGCAAACAGCAAATCGTTCAGTTCTTCTTCGCTGGGCTGGCGTTGGGTGACCACTTTTACATCAGCCATGGCGACCATGCCCAGGTCACGTTCTTGCACCAGCAAGCCGCCGGTCACGCGTTTGTAATCCAAAGCCGGGGCGCGCTCACCGTCAAATTCGCCGCAGGCCAGCAAACGCACGTTTTTCTTGGCGGCTATCAGTTCTACTGCTTCGGCGCTGATGCTGGGGGCGATGATCACTTCCACAAACTGGCGCTCAATAATGGCTTTGGCGGTCGCTGCGTCCAGCTCGCGGTTGAAGGCAATGATGCCGCCAAACGCCGAGGTGGGGTCTGTTGCATAGGCCAGCTCGTAAGCTTGCAGAATGTCGGCACCAATGGCTACACCGCAGGGATTGGCGTGCTTGACGATCACGCAAGCCGGGTCGGCGAAAGGTTTTACACACTCGAGCGCGGCGTCGGTGTCGGCCACGTTGTTGTACGACAACGCCTTACCTTGCAGCTGGGTGGCGGTGGCCACACAGGCTTCTTTCGGGTTGCGCTCGGCGTAGAACGCGGCGCGCTGGTGCGGGTTTTCGCCGTAGCGCATGTCCTGCACTTTCACAAACTGGGCGTTGAAGGTGCGCGGGAAATCCGGGTTGTCGTTATCGGCGGTGCGCCCGCCCAGATAGTTGGCAATAGCGCCGTCGTAGCCCGCGGTGTGCTCAAAGGCTTTTACGGCCAGATCGAAACGGGTAGCAAAGGTCAGTTCGCCATCGTTACTTTCCAGTTCTTTCAATACCCGGCTGTAATCGCGGGTATTCACTACTATGGCCACATCGTTGTGATTCTTGGCTGCCGCGCGAACCATGGTGGGGCCGCCAATGTCGATGTTTTCAATGGCGGTCGCCAAGTCGCAATCCGGATTGGCTATGGTGTCTTCAAACGGATAGAGATTCACCACCACCATGTCGATGGGGTCTATGCCGTGTTCGGCCATGACGGCGTCGTCGGTGCCACGGCGGCCCAAAACGCCACCGTGAATTTTCGGGTGCAGGGTTTTTACCCGGCCATCCATTATCTCCGGAAAACCGGTGTAGTCAGACACCTCGGTGACCGCGACGTTGTTTTTCTTAAGCAGACGAAAGGTGCCGCCGGTGGACAGCAACTCTATGCCGCGCTCGCTGAGCGCGCGACCAAATTCAACAATGCCGGTTTTGTCACTGACACTGATCAGCGCGCGACGAACGGGAGTATTTGCCTGATTTGCCATGGGTCACTTTCTTCCGGATCGGATGTCGGGTTTAAAGCAGATCGTATTGCTTGAGCTTCTTGCGCAGGGTGCCGCGGTTCAGGCCCAGCATGGTGGACGCTTTGGTCTGGTTGTTGCGGGTGTACTTCATCACCTGTTCCAGTAACGGAGCTTCTACTTCTGATAGCACCAATTGATAAACCTCGGTTACCGGAGCGCCATCAAGCTGGGTGAAGTAGTTGGTCAGTGCAATTTCTACGCTGTCACGCAGGGTGACTGGGTTGCCGCTGGTGCCAACCGTTTGCAGTTGGTGAATGTCATCATTGGCGGATGCGTTCAGGGTGTCGTTTGCCAAAGTTTCAGCTTTCATGCTGCGAATACCTCTTCATTTCGTAAGCTTGCGAAATACTGTTGAATGCTGTTGTGCTGCTCCAACGCGTCGTTTATGGCATTGAAGCGTTGCCGGAAGCGTTTGTCTTGGTCGTGGCTTTGCAAATACCAGCCCACATGTTTGCGGGCAATGCGCACACCCATGGTTTCTCCATAAAAATCGTGCAGTGCCAGCAGGTGCTCGCTCAATATCGTTTCCACTTCATCCAGTGGCGGCGGTTTCATGTGTTCGCCTGTTTCCAGAAAATGCAGGATTTCCCGAAAAATCCAAGGCTGGCCCTGAGCCGCGCGGCCAATCAGCAGGCCATCAGCCCCGGTGTATTGAAGCACGTCGCGCGCTTTTTCCGGGCTGGTGATGTCGCCATTGGCGAATACCGGAATACCAACGTCGGACTTCACCCGGGCAATGGTGTCGTACTCGGCATTGCCCGTGTATTTGTCGGTGCGGGTGCGGCCATGTATGGCCAGCGCCTGAATACCGGCTTCTTCTGCCATGCGCGCAATAATCGGCGCGTTGCGGTGATCCTCATCCCAACCGGTGCGCATTTTTAGGGTCACCGGTATGTCTACGGCGGCTACTACCGCCTTCAGAATCTGCAGCACCAGAGCTTCGTCTTTCATCAGTGCAGAGCCGGCCGCTTTATTACAGACTTTTTTGGCCGGACAACCCATATTGATGTCGATGATCTGGGCGCCAGACGCAGCGTTCATACGCGCCGCCTGCGCCAGCATCTCTGGATCGCCGCCGGCAATCTGCACCGAGCGGGGCTCAGGCTCACCTTGATGATTCAGGCGGCTGCGAGATTTTCGGGTGTGCCACATTTTGCTATCAGCAATCACCATTTCCGAAACGGCCAGCCCTGCGCCCATACGCCGACACAACAGGCGAAAAGGCCGGTCTGTCACACCGGCCATGGGCGCAACAATCAGCGGATTGGGCAAGGTATACGGCCCGATTTTTGCCGTTGGCAGCATGATCTGAATCCGTGTTACGGAAGTTAACGCAAGGCCTGAATATCGGTGAATTGTTCAATAATTGAACGGCCGAATTCCGGAGGGCGCTAATGATACCGCTGGTGCGGCCGCGATTGAAGAGGCAAGGCCGTGAAAAAATTGATTATTTTTCGTGCTTTTTGATTGACTTTTGTGTGCTTGTCGAAAGCCTGCAAGTCGAGTTCGGCCAGCGAGCTTGCGCTGGCTTACTCGGCCTGTGAGCGGAAGTCGATGTTGTAGCTGACCGCCGTTTGTCCCGGGTCTTGAATAGCGATGGCGATGCGTATTGGCGTCTGCGGCGGCATTTCCCGCAACTGTGCGCCCTGGTCCGCCAGGTAGTCTGCAGGGCTGAATACACGCTGTGTAACCTCTTGCCCGTTCAAGTCTGCGAAGGTGAGAACAATGGCCGGAAACGGCTGTGCGAAGGCGGCACGGTTGATAATCACTGCGTCTACCACCAGTTCGCTGCGGTTGGCAGGGTTGGTTTTCACCACCAGTTTGCGGCTGTCTATGGCGCTCATGTCTATCAGCGGTGGCAGCGTGCAACCGGCAAGTTCGCAGCCTTTTTCGTAAAAAGGACGCAGCTGGGGAATTTTGGAAAATTTGTCAAATTGAACCCAAGCCAACTGTGAGGCGATCACCCCGAGAATGGCCAGAACAATCAGTGACCAGGCCAACGCCCGAATTTTTCCGCTGTGATTGGACTGAACCGGAATGGGTTCCTGGCGAAGATTGCTGTAAAGCGTATGCTGCGGTCGGGCGCCGCTCTCGGCGTAAATCTGATGCTCGGACGGCAACGGCCGGCTGTCGCTGGGTTGCGCGAGGCCTTGTGTTTCAAGATTTTGAGCTTCAGCAAGTGGTTCATTCTTGGGTGGTGTTGATTCGGCGGGTGGGGCTGAGCGCCTTGGGCTGTTGTGGCGACTGGCTTCATCCAGAATGGCGTGGGCCCAGCTTTCATCCGAATCCGGGTTTATATCGCTGCTGCTGTCGCGGTCATCGCTATAAACACTGTGGTCCATGGAGCGAAAGCTGTCGCTGAGCTCGTCTTCGGCAAACGTCATGTCGGCTTTAATGTAAGCGCCGTGGGCTGCATCTTCTTCCGGGTTGTCCGCAAACACCAGATCGGCGTCCGGGTCCGGGTTGATAACCGGCTCCGGGGGTGTTGTGATGACAGGTTTTAGCTCTTTGATGCGATTCTCTAAGGCATTGAAAATCTTCATACAGCTGCCGCAGCGCACTCGCCCCTTGGCAGCCTCCAGTTGCTCCCCGGTTACCCGGAAACGCGTCTGGCAGTGGGAGCACTGAGTTTGAAGGTTGCTGGAAGCCATTCTAAATCCCTGAATACAAAGAAACTGAATGCACGGTCGTCTAAATCTTTGGCCTTACCGCTTGATCAATCGTGGCGTCGCCCTGTAAGCCGTATCCATTCACCCTGCTGTTCTGGTTCATCCATAATAAACCAGGGTTCGTAAGCCACCATCACATCGCGGGCCTGATGATTGAGAATGCCAGACAGCACAATGTCGCCGCCCGGGCGGGTTTTCGCTGCCAGGTGTGGCGCCAGTCCGATCAGTGGCTGAGCCAGAATATTGGCGAGCGTAATGTCGGCCAAGGCGTCGGGTTCGTCTTTCGGCAGATACAAAGACAGCCTGCTTTCGTCTACGTCGTTGCGGCGGGCGTTTTCACGGCTGGCTTCCAGCGCCTGTGGGTCGGTGTCGACTCCCATTACATGGTCAGCGCCTAGCAACAGTGCAGCCAGGCCTAAAATGCCGGAGCCACAGCCATAATCGATCACTTGTTTGCCCTTTACATCCGCGCCGTCTAGCCACTGTAGGCACAGAGCCGTCGTGTCGTGGGTGCCGGTACCAAACGCCAGGCCTGGGTCCAGCAGCAAATTGGCTGCGTCCGGGTCAGGCGCGTCGTGCCAGCTGGGTACTATCCACAAACGTTCGCCAAAGCGCAGGGGGTGGAAATCGTCCATCCAGGCCCGCGCCCAGTCTTTATCTTCAACCAGCGTTACGTCTATGTCCGCCAGGCTCTGCTGGGTTTGCTGGTGCCAGGCGTCGCGGATGTTGGAACACAACTCGGTAATATCGTAACTGGACTGAAACAGTCCGGTTACGGTGGTTTGGCTCCACAAAGGTGTGGTGCCATGGTCCGGCTCGTACAGAGGCTGGTCAGCGGCGTCTTCCATCGACACCGCATCGGCACCCATTTCCATCAGCACATCTTCGAGCTGATCGGCGCTGTCTGGGTCAGCCGAAATCTTTAATTGTATCCAGGGCATGGTGCTTCCCGCATTGTCGACGCAGGACTCAGTCCCGAATCAGTTTTTCAAGGTAATGTATGGTGAAGTCTACCTGTTTAAAGCCGCCATCGCGCACCAATCTGCGGTGCAGCGGCTGATTGGTTTTAATGCCTTCAACCACCATCTCGTCGAGGGCGTTTTTCATGCGCCGGCGCGCTATTTCGCGGTCGTCACCCCAAGTGATCAGTTTGGCGATCAGCGAATCGTAGTAGGGCGGCACGGTGTAACCACTGTAAAGGTGCGAATCCACCCGTACACCGTTACCGCCGGGCGCATGAAAATGCTTCACTTTACCGGGGCTAGGCACAAAAGTTTGGGGGTCTTCTGCGTTGATCCGGCACTCGATGGCGTGCCCGGTAATCTTGATGTCGTCCTGCGTGTACTGCAACGGCAGGCCGCTGGCGATACGCAGCTGTTCGCGCACGATATCGACGCCGGTCACCATTTCCGATACCGGGTGTTCAACCTGCACCCGGGTGTTCATCTCGATGAAGTAGAAACCACCGTCCTGATACAGAAATTCGAAGGTGCCGGCACCCACATAGCCAATTTCCTTACAGGCATCAACACAGGCTTTCAGGGTTCTTTCCCGAGCTTCGGGGTCAATTCCCGGCGCCGGCGCTTCTTCCAGCACTTTCTGGTGACGGCGCTGGAACGAGCAGTCGCGGTCGCCCAAGTGAATACAGTTGCCATGCATATCGGCCAATATCTGTATTTCAACGTGACGCGGGCGTTCTAGGAACTTTTCAAGATACACGGTCGGGTCGCCAAACACGCTGCGCGCTTCGGTCTGGGTAATCTGTACGGCCTTAAGCAATGCCGCTTCCGAATGCACCACCTGCATGCCGCGACCACCGCCGCCCGATGCGGCTTTAATAATCACCGGGTAGCCGATTTTTTTAGCGACTCTAAGAGTCAGGTCGTCGTCGTCGGTTAGCGCGCCGTTAGAACCTGGAACCGTTGGTACGCCTGCACTGATCATGGCGTTGATGGCCGACACTTTGTTGCCCATCAGCCGAATGGTCTCGGCTCTGGGGCCGATAAAGCGGAACCCGCTTTTTTCGACCTGCTCGGCAAAGTCGGCGTTTTCCGCCAAAAAGCCGTAACCGGGGTGGATGCCCACTGAGTCGGTTACTTCCGCTGCGCTGATGATGGCAGGGATGTTCAAATAGCTGTCGGTCGGGCTGTTGGGGCCGATACAGACGGTTTCATCGGCTAAGCGCACGTGCATCAGGTCGCGGTCGACCTTGGAGTGCACGGCTACGGTTTTGATACCTAATTCTTTACAGGCGCGCAAAATCCGCAGGGCGATTTCACCGCGGTTTGCGATCAATACTTTTTCTAACATAGCCATGGCTCACAATCACCGGGTTCAGGAAATGACGACCAGAGGCTGGTCAAACTCCACCGGCTGGCCGTTTTCGACCAGTATTTCGGTGATGGTGCCGCTCTTGTCCGCTTCAATCTGGTTCATCATCTTCATCGCTTCTACGATACAGATAACATCACCGGCTTTGATGGATTGGCCCACGGCGATGAATTCCGGCGCGGTAGGCGATGGCGCACTGTAGTAAGTGCCCACCATAGGTGAATTAATGGTGTGGCCCTTGGGCGCTGCAGGCTTGCTTTCATGGCCAACCGGGCCCGGTGCTTCCGGTGCTGGTGCGTACATAGGCGCGGCATGCTGTGGTGCCATGTGACTAACGTAATGCGTGCCGGCTGGCTGCTCACGGCGGCGCGAGATACGCACGGAATCATCGCCCTCGTGAATTTCCAGTTCTTCGACGTCGGATTCGTCAAGCAGTTCGATCAATTTCTTGATTTTGCGAATATCCATGATTTGTTCAGCCTCTTTTGTAAGGTCTAGCTAATGCGTTTGTTTGAGTGCGGCCTGAAGCGCCAGGTCATAGCCCTGGCTGCCGAGGCCGCAGATAACGCCTTTGGCGATATCCGAGAAATAGGAGTGGTGCCGAAAGGCTTCCCGCTGGTGCACATTGGACAGATGCACCTCAATGAACGGTATGGCAACCGCCAACAGCGCGTCACGCAATGCGACGCTGGTGTGGGTAAAAGCCGCCGGATTAAATAGAATATAGTCCACACCTTCTACCCTGGCGGCGTGAATGCGTTCAATCAATTCATATTCGGCGTTTGATTGCAGGTGGAGCAGATGATGGCCCGCGGCTGCAGCGCTGCTCTGTAGCCGCTGATTAATGTCTGCGAGAGTTTCGTGGCCATATACCTCAGGTTCGCGGGTGCCTAGCATGTTCAAATTTGGCCCGTGAAGCACGAGAATACTTGCCATAAAAACGAATACCTTTGTTTTACAGAATTGCCAAACTTAGCGACACAATGCGCCCATGGTGCGCACTTATGCTGCTCATATCAATACTTTTTGATAAATTTGGATGGTGATCAGGAGCCTTAATGTGACCTAATGCAGGCCCAGCCGTTCTGATACCGCCGATTATTGTCAGACAGCTCTGTAACAGCGTCCATAAGACGTTGGTTCCATATAGAGCAACCTATTGGCGGATTTGGCGTACGCTTACTACAATAATCAACGTTATCGCGACTATTATAAGGCAGGTTCGCCATTTGTGAGCGTCGCACGCAACGCCAAACGCCCGGAGCAGTTCATTTATGACCAAGGCACGCGCCCGGATGAGTTTGCAGTCAGCCCGCATGGATCGCCAGCGAGGCAGTTTTTCGCTGCGCACTTTGCTGCTGCTGTTCACTGGGGTGTTGTTGGTAGCGTTGCTGTTGGCCAGCGTGGGCGCTAGCTACGGTTATTTCCGCGAGTACGTCAGCAGCCAGCTGGCTGGCCACGCCCAAGATGGCGCTACCGCCGTTGGTCTGTCCCTATCAAACGCCATTGACGGCCGCGACCCCGTTGCATCGAACTCGTTAATTGATGCCGTATTCGACAGCGGGCGTTACTTATCTGTTGAGTATCTTGATCATTCGGGCGCTGTGGTGGCTGGGCGCCGTATCAGCCTTAGTAAGGTTGACGCACCTGCCTGGTTTGTTCATTTCGCAGACTTGCCGACACCGGTCGCCACGGCCCAAGTGGTGCGGGGCTGGCAGCGCTTGGGTCTGGTTAATGTGGTCAGTCATCCCGGTCGGGCGTATCAGGACCTTTGGCGCATCGCAGCGGCGCTGGTTTTGAGTACCGCCGTTATCAGCAGTATTGGTCTGCTATGTCTGTGGTTGTTACTGCGGCAGACTCTGCGGCCGTTGCATGCACTGGAGCGCCAGGCTGACGCTATTGGTCGGCGTGAATTCCGCCAACGCATTCGGGTGGCAGGCGCCCGTGAGCTACGCCAGGTCACCGTGGCCATGAACACCATGACCGATCAGCTGGAAAAGCTGTTTTATGGGCAGGCACGGCTGATCCAGCAGCTGCGCAAGCTTAACAATGAAGATCCGGTGACCGGCCTCGCCAGCCGCACCGCTTTTGACCAGCGCCTGAAAGTAGAGGTGCTGTCTGAAGAGCGATCGGCGCCGGGCGTGCTGCTGATTTTTCAGTTGTCGCAGTTTGCCAAGTTCAATGTGTCGCTGGGGCGCCAGGAGGGTGACCGGCTTTTGGCGCGCCTGGCCAAAATCATCGAACACTTTACTCGCCAGCACGCCGATGCCTTCGCGGGCCGGCGCATGGGCGCCTCGTTCGTGCTGTATCTGCCCGGTGTCAGCTCTGACGATGCCTTACCTTGGTGTCAGTCACTGCTGGCGGATATTGATGACGCCTACAGTGCCATTGCCAGGCCCTTGGCTGTAGCTGTGCACGGGGGGTTGGCGCCGACCGTTCAAGGCGGCGGCGTGCTGGAGTTGCTGATTGCCGCCGACAACGCCCTGCGCCAGGCTCAGTCGCAGAGCGAGTCTGGCTGTCGCCTGCTGGTTCCCGGTGACGGCACGCAGCTAGGCGCTGAGGCCTGGCGCTTAACGTTGCAGGAAGCTCTGGCGCAGAAGCGTTTCGCACTGTGGCTTCAGCCCGTGATAAATTGTGCAGGGCCGGTTCATGGTGAGCCGCTTTACCATCAGGTATTTTCGCGCATTAATACCGCCGATGGCGCGCTAAAGGCCGCGCTGTTCGTGCCTATGGCGGAGCACCTCGGGCTGATTGCGGCTATTGACCGCCAACTGGTGCACAGCGTTCTGGAGCATCTGCGGCAGCGTCCGCAGATGCCGCTGGCTGTTTCTTTGGGCAACGCCTCAGTTACAGACCCACAGTTTCAGCAGGACCTGCTGGTAGAATTAAAAGCAGCAGGAGCGGTGGTCCGTAACCTGTGGGTGGGCATTTCGGAATTGGCCATTCATCGCCACCGCGAGGAAGCTACCCGGCTCGTGCAGTCGCTGAATGACTTGCAGGTGCCGGTGATAGTTGATCGTTTTGGCGTCGGCGGAGTGCCGTTTAGCTATTTGAAAAATCTGCGACTGGCAGCTCTGCGCATTGACAACAGCTTCACCCACGGCATTAACGAACATGGCGATAACCGCTTCTTTTTGAAGTCGGTTGTTGATATTGCCCACAGTAGCGGTGTGAAAGTGTTTGCCAGCGGCGTGGAAACCGTTGAGGAATTCAAAGTACTGTGTGATTTGGGCATTGATGGTGCAATGGGCTACCATCTAGGGCGTCCATTCACCGCAGAAAACCACCAATTGATAGGGGAATAATACGCTTATGCCAGGCAAAATCAGGCAGTATTTCAAGGACAAAAAAGGCGATGCCCGGGACTCCTTCGGTGGTGGAATGGTGGGTAAGTTGCTGCTTATCATTGTGGTGGTTTACTTGCTGATTGCCATGATCGTGGGTATGTACTGGAGCAGCGAGCCCGACAGTTTTTCGGTGCGTGAACACACCCGCGCAACCGCCAACGCCATGCAGCGTGAACCGGTAACCGGCTTTGCCACTACCGCGACCATGATCCGCATTGCGGAAACCCTGCTGGATAAACCCGGCGGTTACATTACCAACGACATTTTCCCTCCGGGCCTTTGGCTGGACAACGTGCCCAACTGGGAATTCGGTGTGCTGGTGCAGGTACGTGATCTGGCCCGAGCCATGCGTCAAGACATCAGTCGCGCCCAGAGCCAGTCTTCGGAAGACGCGGACCTGATTATTGCCGAGCCCCAGTTGCACTTTGATAGCGATAGCTGGGCGATTCCCTCAACCGAATCTGAATACCGTCGCGGGATCACCGCTTTGAAGCGCTATTTGGATCGGCTGTCGAGCCCTGATCAGGCCGATGCGCAGTTCTATACACGTGCCGATAGCTTGAACAGTTGGTTGGCCGACCTGGAAACCCGTTTGGGCAGCTTGTCCCGCACCCTGGGTGAGAGTGTGGGTAAAGCCTCCATCTCTGAGACGGTAGCGGATTCGGAAGGCCAGGATCCGCTGGATGAACGGACCGACGGCGCTGATGTAAAAACCGACTGGACCAAAATAGACGATGTGTTTTACGAGGCTCGCGGCAGTTCCTGGGCGCTACTGCACATATTCCGTGCCATTGAAGTGGATTTCCGCAAGGTATTGCAGGACAAGAACGCTACGGCCAGCGTTAAGCAGATCATCATTGAGCTTGAGGGAGCGCAGGGCGACATGTGGAGCCCGGTGATTCTCAACGGCAGTGGCTTTGGCATAATGGCTAACCATTCGCTGACCATGGCGGCCTATTTGTCGCGGGCCAACGCGGCGATCAGTGACATGCGGGCGTTACTGTCGCGGGGCTAGTAATTGTCTCCCGCTGATGTGCAGGCAACAAAAAACCGGGCTTGATGCCCGGTTTTTTGTGAACGGTATAAAGCGATACGCTTTTAGCCGCCGTAAGCTTTGATGGCGTCAACAATGGCTTTTTTCGCAGCTGCTGCGTTGTCCCAGCCTTGGATTTTCACCCATTTTCCGGCTTCCAGCGCTTTGTAGTTTTCAAAGAAGTGATGAATCTGGTTGCGCAGCAGTTCTGGCAAGTCCGTCACGTCTTGTACGTGGGCGTAAGCCGTGGTCAGTTTGTCGTGGGGCACTGCGACCAGCTTGGCGTCGCCGCCGGCTTCGTCTTCCATGTTGAGTACGCCTACCGGGCGACAGCGAATCACACAGCCCGCCTGAACCGGGTAGGGGGTAATGACCAATACGTCCAGGGCATCACCGTCGTCGGCCAGAGTGTGGGGAATAAAACCGTAGTTGGCCGGGTAGAACATGGGTGTAGCCATAAAACGGTCTACCAGCAAGGCGCCCATGTCTTTGTCCAGTTCGTACTTCACCGGTGAGCTATTGGCCGGGATTTCAATGGCGACATAGATATCGTCGGGTGCATTTTTGCCGGCAGGGATGTTATCGAAGTGCATCGGGTGGTCCTTCCTGGGTAGGGTTAAAAAGTGAGCGCTATTGTACGAAACTGCGCCGCTCTGTGAAACTAAACGTTGGTCTGGCATGGCAGCCGGCCTTGGCTGCCATGCCAGTCGAGTGGGTCAGCCGCGCTTGAGAGTCTGTACGCCGGTTTTTGTACCCAGCAGCAGCAGATCGGCGGGGCGGCGGGCAAACAGGCCGTTGGTGACTACACCTACAATCTGGTTCAGGCGTTCTTCCACCTGAATCGGGCGCGACAGGTCCAGATTATAGACGTCAATAATGATGTTGCCGTTGTCGGTGGTGAAATCATCGCGGTACACCGGATCGCCGCCAAGTTTCACGATTTCCCGGCCGACGTGGCTGCGGGCCATAGGCAACACTTCCAGTGGCAGTGGGAATTCACCCAGAATATCCACTTTTTTGGACTCGTCGGCAATGCAGATAAACGTCTGCGCCACTTCCGCCACAATTTTTTCCCGCGTGAGCGCGCCGCCGCCGCCTTTGATCAGTTCCAGTTGTTCGTTGACTTCGTCTGCGCCGTCTACATAAAACTCCAGATCTGCGGTGCTGTTCAGCTCATAAACGGGAATGCCGTGGCTTTTCAGGCGTTCAGCGGTGGCTTCGGAGCTGGCTACGGCGCCGTCAAAATCGTTGCGAATGGCCGCCAGCAAATCAATAAAGCAGTTGGCGGTGCTGCCGGTGCCCACACCAATGATGCTGCTGCTGTTCAGGCGGGGGCTGATGTAGTCGATAGCGGCTTTGGCGACCGCTTGCTTCAGTTCGTCCTGGTTCATGGTTGAGCCCGTTGCGGAAAATGAATGGGATGCTTGTAGTATACAGCGTCTGGACGGGCTGCTTATAGACGGTTGCGGGTAAAACTTTCTACACTACGGGCTCTTTCGGTGGTGCCTTACGCCAAATCTCTTTCGAATCACGCCTAATTCATTCTTAAATTACATTGCGGAATCGACATGCCCCAACGCTATATCAAGAAAATACTGAATGCCCGCGTTTACGATGTTGCTAATAAAACGCCGCTGACCGAGGCCGTTAGCCTGTCGCGGCGCTTCGGCAACAACATTTTTTTGAAGCGTGAAGATTTGCAACCGGTATTCTCGTTCAAGATTCGCGGGGCCTACAACAAGCTGGTGCAGTTGTCGGAGGAGCAGAAGGCCAAGGGGATAATCTGTGCGTCTGCCGGTAATCACGCCCAGGGTGTGGCCTTGTCGGCAAAAAAACTGGGCATCAAGGCCGTCATCGTAATGCCTCAGACGACGCCAGAGATCAAAGTGAAGTCTGTGCGTGGGCACGGTGCCAAGGTAGTGCTCAGAGGCGACGCTTTCGACGAAGCCGCGGCCCACGCCCACGAGCTGATTGAAAAGCATGGTTACACTTACATTCCTCCCTACGATGACCCAGACGTGATCGCCGGTCAGGGCACGGTCGCCATGGAGTTGTTGTTGCAATTCAGCAAGCCCATCCACGCGGTGTTTATCTGTGTAGGCGGTGGTGGGCTGATTGCTGGTATGGCCGCCTACATAAAATATCTGCGCCCGGAAATAAAAGTGATAGGTGTAGAGCCGGAAGACTCAAACTGCTTGCAGGCAGCCATGAAAGCCGGCGAGCGGGTGATATTGGACGAAGTTGGGATATTTGCTGACGGCGTGGCGGTCAAACAGATTGGTGCCTACCCGTGGGAAATCTGCAAAGATCACGTAGACGAAGTGATTACCGTATCCACCGATGAAATCTGCGCCGCGATAAAAGACATTTTTGAAGACACCCGTTCCATTGCCGAACCCGCCGGGGCGCTCGGTGTGGCCGGTATTAAAAAATACATAGAGCGGGAAAAAATCGAAGACGAAAATCTGATCGCGACCCTCAGCGGCGCCAATATGAACTTTGACCGTCTGCGTTATATTTCGGAGCGCACCGAAATCGGCGAGAAGCGCGAAGCCATCCTGGCGGTGACCATTCCGGAGAAGCCCGGCGCGTTCAAAACCTTTATCAACGCTCTGCACAAGCGCAGCATCACCGAGTTCAATTACCGTTACGCGGATAGCAAGCAAGCCACGATATTTGTTGGCATTCAGATTCAGGCCGGTGGCCTGGGCCGAGACGAACTGGTGCGGGAACTGCGCGAAACCGGTTATTTGGTACTGGACCTGACAGACAGCGACTTGGCCAAGCAGCACATTCGGCACATGGTGGGGGGGCACGCTCCGGGTATCAGCAATGAAAAAGTGTTTCAGTTCGAGTTCCCCGAGCGTCCCGGTGCCCTGCTGAAGTTTTTGATGTCGCTTGGCACGCGTTGGAATATTTCGATGTTTCATTACCGCAATCACGGTGCAGCGTACAGCCGCGTGCTGTTAGGCGCTGAAGTGGACGATGACGAAGTGAGGGACTTTGAGAAAATGCTTGAGAAGGTCGGTTTCCGCTATGAAAACATGACCAATAACGAAGCCTACCAGCTGTTTCTTGGAGCAGGAAACGGCAACAGCCACTCTAGCTGATGGCGTCGCGGGCGCTGAGTGCCTGCTTGGACCTTTGAGTGACTGAAAGTTAATCTGTCAAAAATTGTAAAATGGCGGGGGAATGATAATCTTCCGTCATTCTACTAACGGCGGCATCAGCCCTCCGTTTCCTGTATGAGTTACCATCGCAGTTCCGGAGTTAAGAAATGGGCCGCAAGCCAGATATGATCCGCACCATCGCACTGATATTCGCTGCTGGCCTTATTATTACCGGATTCACCTCGCTGCAAGCGTCTGAACAGAGCCCCCGAGCGGCGGAGCCTTGGTATCAGACCACTACCCGATAACAGCCACGCTCGGTAACCACCGAGTGCAAAGGCACATCCCAAGGCTCAATCGGTAAGCTATCCACCCTCTGAAAATCATGAGCCAGGCCAATCAGCTTGGGTGCGAGTCTTGGCCGAGTGCGGCTGAAGGCAAATGTCCGGTCGTAAAACCCCCCGCCCATGCCCAGCCTTCCTCCGCGCTCGTCAAACCCTACCAGCGGAAACAATATTGCGTCCATCGCCCAGGCTGGCCGTTTCAGGCCGGCGCTAAACGCAGGTTCCGCGATGCCAAAACGATTGGGGCGCAGGCGGGTGTGCGACGTGTAAGGGCTGAATGCCAGCTTCCCGGGGATTAGCGGATGCAATACCGGTAAGTAAACGCGTATGCCGCGGCGGCGCGCAGCCTGCATATAGGGCAGCGGGCTGATTTCACCGTCGTTTGGCAAGTAAATGGCAATGTGGCGGGCGCGATAAAGGTCAGGGTTGGCTAACAGGCGCTTGGCCAGTTGCTGCGATGCGTGTCTTTGCTGCAACGGAGACAGGGCGTTGCGTTGTTGGCGCAAGTGTCTACGCAACTGATTGCGGGAAGTATCCAAGTGTGCAGAAGACGATAAAAAAGAGGGGTGGGCGATGCTGTCGCTCAAAATAAAGCTTCCCGGGCTGCCGTTATCGGATGTAGGCCCTTGAACCCGAAGTTCAAGGTTGGTGGCCGCTGTGACATATTAGGCTTTCCCCCGCAGGGGACATGCACACAATGCCCTAAAGTGGCCACCTGGGTAAAGCGCATCGGCTCGAGGACGTACCCGACGAGCGTACAACCCAGGAAGGTGATTCCATTATAGGGTCAAGATGGGGGCTTATTGCAAGTGCTCTTGGTCATTCCGTTAAAAATCGCCGCTTGTTGCTGTTTTATAAGACTTTCTTATTACTTTAGGACCATGTTTAGCTTGTCGTCCATGGCCTTTAGCAAGGTGCTGCTGCCTTCTGACATGGTGTCGCGCTCCAGCATTTCGTTGGTGATATTCAGCGCCGCCATCACCGCAATTCGCTCGGTTCCAAACACCTTACCGCTGTTACGGATCTCCCGCATTTTACGGTCCAGATGTCGTGCCGATCGCAACAAGGCTTCCTGTTCCTCCTCGGAGCAGGTAACCAGGTATTCCTTGTCGAGAATTCTCACCTCAACAGTCGATTTGGTGGACATTAATGCTGCTCCAGTGCCCGCAGGCGGCCTATCATGGCTTCAAGTTTGGTTTTTGCGAGGTCATTCTTGTGAGCCAGCTGGGCACGCTCGCGAATCCAGTTTTCCTGGCGGTTTTTCAGTGCCTGGTTTTCCAGTTCAAGCTTGCCGTAGCGCTCAAGAAGCTGATCCAGCTTGTCCGCCAACACCTTTACTTCGGGCTGTTCCATGGGGCGCCTGATCTCGATGAGTGATAATAATCAACAACTATAAGTGTGCGCGGGATACCGGTCAATTTACAGCTCTGTTATCCCCTTTTGAGTAAAGGTTTCAGGCGTCATCCAGTACTTGCCAACCAGGCCGTCGACCGCGGCGCCAAGCGCTCAGCGCCGGCACTAAGCCAATCACCAGCGCTGCAACCGGCACCGCTGCCAGCAGAACCCACTCGACCTGATTCAGTGGGCGCAGTGTGAGCAAGACGCCGTAGTTGGCTTGCAGCCAAGGGCTGACAGTGGCTATACCGGCAGCGCCCAGCGCCAACGCTAAAACGCAGGCCAGCAGCGCGATTGCCAATGATTCCAGCAGATACAGGCTGGCAATCAAACCCGCAGAGGCGCCGGTTGCGCGAAGTATGGCGATTTCGGCTGATCGCTGGGCCTGCAACGTTAGCAACACCGTGGCCAGGCTAATCAGACATACCACGACCACAAAGCCGGTGATGCCCAGCAGCGCTTTTTCAAACTGGCCCAACAGGCGCCAGAGCTCGCTCAGGGCGACGCCGGGCAGTATGGCGGTTAGCGGCTCTTTACTATAGGTGTTGATGTCGCGCTGGATACGAAAGGTCAGTACTTTGCGTTCTACGCCGGCAAACGCGGCGGTAATGTTGGACGGGGTAAGATTGCGTTGTTTGGCCTGCTCCAGGGTTAACGTGCGCCCGGGAATGCCCACACCAGACTCCCAGCCCACATGCATGGCTTCCATGCTGTCCAGGCTGATATAAACCGCCTGGTCTACCGGCGTGCCTGTGGCATCAAGCACGCCGGCTACGGTAAACGGCGTGCTGTCGTGGCGGGCGAAGCTGACGCTGCCACCGCCGTGACCCATAATGAGTTGGTCGCCAACGTTATGATTGAAAGTACGGGCGACATCGGCGCCCAATACCACCTCAAACAGATCGTTAAACCACTGGCCGCGTTGCACTGCCAGCGGCTGGCTGCGGCCATAGCGAAAGTGCTCGAACATGGCGCCGGTGGTTGCCACTACGCGGTGGCCGTTGTAGCTGTCGCCCAGGGAAATGGGGATCAGCCAGCTTAAGCGTTCGTCATCTTTCAGGTCTTGATAACTTTGCCAGCTCAGGTTGTTCGTCGCATCGCCAATGTGAAACACGCTGTATAACAAAAGGTTCAACTGACCACTGCGGGCGCCGATGATCAGATCTGTATTGCTGATGGTGTTGGTGAACGACTGGCGAATTTCGCTGCGCACATACTGGATGCCCAGCAGCAGGCTCACGCTGAGCGTGAGGGTGAGGGTAACCAGCAACAGTATCCGCCGGCGGTGCCAAAGGCTGGATTTTGTGAGTGTCAGAGCAAGGTGGGCTGTCATGCGGGTGGTCATGAGGATAGCCATGAGGGCTGCTCCAGTTCAATTTGGTGGTGAAAATGGTGTGCCAGGGCGGAGTCGTGGCTGACAAATACCACCGAGGTTTTATTCTGCTGTGCCATCTCTAGCAGCAACTGCATAAAGCGGTCCCGATTGTTGCTGTCCAGCGCCGAGGTGGGCTCGTCAGCCAGAATCAGCTCTGGTGCGCCCATCAACGCGCGGGCGGCCGCAACCCGCTGTTGCTGACCAATGCTCAGCTGCGCGGGTTTTCGGCTATGCAATTCCTGAGGAATGGATAGCTCTGTCAGTAGTGTTATTGCCCGCGTGTGAATAGCCGCCTGGGTGTCTGAATGACTGGCGCCCGAGCTGATGCGGTCACGGCGAACGGGGGAAAGCTGACAGGGAAGAATGACATTAGCCAGCGCGGTCAAATAGGGCACCAGATTGAACTGCTGAAAGATCACACCGATATGGTCGGCGCGGAAACGATCCCGTGCTGAGGGTGCAAGGCCCCCTATAGACTTTCCTAGCAGGCGGATTTCGCCGTTGTCTGCGGTGTTTAGCCCGGCCAGAAGGCCCAGCAACGTGCTTTTACCGCTGCCGCTGGCCCCGCGTAAAAACAGGTGGTCGCCGGCGTCCAGAGTGATATCCGGAAAGGTCAGGGCAGGTTGGCGGGACTGCCAGCGAAAGGTCAGCTCTCGGATTTCTAGAGAGGGCAGGGCAAGCGGAGCGCTTGCGCTGTCAGAGTCTGGAGTGATCATGGTGGCTGTCGTTTTGGTCATGGTGATTGATTCTGGTGGGTGTATGATAACTCTTTTCAATCCACAGCTTGGCGGGGTTAAACGAATACATGGTGAATAAGTTGCATAGAGTGAGTCGTGTTCGGCGCTGTTTTGCTTTGCCCCTGGGTTTGCTGCTAATGGTATTTTTACCTTTGGCGCACGCGGAGCTGCCGGAGATTGATTGGCTGGATTTGATGCCGGCGGAGGATTTGGCACTGCTAGAGAGCATGCCGGAGATTGTGCACGATGGCGAAGGCCCGCCCTTGCTTCCAGACGAAATTATGACCGGGCGCGTGGTAACGGCCATGGCCAATACCCGGGGCCGTATTCCGGGTTTCGTTGTGCCGCTGAAGACGACAGAGGATATGCGCATTCTGGAGTTTTTCCTGGTGCCTTATTTTGGTGCCTGTATTCATGTGCCACCGCCGCCGCCCAATCAGCTTATCCATATGAAGTACAAAAAAGGCTTCAAGCTGACTGCGCTCTACGACCCGGTCTGGGTTGAGGGTACGATTTTGATTGACCGTACCGAGAATGTGATCGGGACTTCGTCTTATTCCATGGCGGTGGAGTCGGTTTATCCTTATGAGCCCTGAGAGCTGGCTCGTATTTTAATCTCAGATCAAGCTGCTTGAAATTGCCGTTTTGTATCTCTAGAGCCTGAGCTGATCGTTGGGTGCGCTTAGCTTTGTGCTGCCTTGGCCGCTATTGGTGACCCATTCCACGTTTAAATCCTGTATTTCCGGAAATTGGCCCATCAGTGGGGTTGCGAATCCGCCGCTGAAATCTGCGCCCGCGCAATCGAGTACCTGGCTGACTTCAATGTTGGCGTGTTCGTTGTTTGCCTCGTTGTGTGATTCTTCGTGGTCGTGGTGATCTTGTTCAGCTGCTTTTGCGCTGAAATCCATGCTGGCGGATTTCACGGTGCAGTTGCCAGCGTCGGGCGTGACCATTGCCTGGGTTGTTAGCCACTGGCGGGCGTTTTCCAGAGTCTTTTTTTGTTGTTGAGTACGGGGTTGATACTCGAATCCCAGCAGGTTGTGGGCAGGGCTGGTGAGGATCAGGTCAATGCTGTTGTTTTCCACCGCCATCTGCAGCTGGGCATGGCCGTGTTGGTGGGGTTGCTGTTCATTGGCGGTGCTGGTGGTGGCCAGTGCGCACAAACATAGGCTAATGGCGACATTAAGAGAGTTAATGGATTTCAGTGGGGTGCGGGGTGTCATGAGTGGCTCCTATAAAGTTATGTTATAACATATTTAACCGGGCGCGATGAAAAAGCAATAGCAAGTGTAACGAAAGAACAGAAAGTGCCATGCAGGCGCTGCAATGCTAGGATAATGGCAATCTTTATTATTCATCTATCAGGGTTTTTTCATGTCTTTATCCGATGCTTCCGCTGCTCCAAATATCGAGATTTCTGCGGAATTCGAGCGCTGGGCCAATGTGTTTTTGGCACACAAAGCGTTTAGCCACCCGTCTGAGTTACACGGCGTGCTCTGTGGTCGTTTCGCCGCCGGTGGGCGTATGCAAGAAGATGAGTGTGCCGCTGTGGTGTGCGAACATATCGGCCTGGCTTCGACAGCACTGGAAGAGTCGCCGGAGCTTAGGGTGTTCGCCGCGGGAATTTACCAACAGGCCCTGGCGCAGCTGAGCAGTATGGATATGAGCTTTCAGCCCCTGCTGCCAGATGATGATTATGCGCTTGACCAAAGGTTGGAATCGTTAATTTCGTGGGTGCGCGGCTTCCTGGCGGGTATGGCTCTGGCGGCGGGTGAATCACTTGGCGAGGCGCCGGAAGAAATCCGCGAGTTGATGGAAGACATGGTCGCGATCAGCCAGCTGTCTGACGAAGAAGACGCGAGCGAAGAAAACGATCAGCAGCTGGTAGAAATTACCGAATATGTAAGGTTGGGTGCGCTGGCCGTGTTTACCGAGTTTAACGAGCCGGAGCAACCGGCCAAGACGCCCCCTACTCTTCATTAGGACTCATTAAGATTCATTAAAGCTGGTTGGAGACTGTATGACGTCGATGTTACCTGTAAAGGAATTTGCTGAACGCCGCCGCAAGCTGATGGACCACATGGCGCCGGATAGCATTGCCATTCTGCCTTCGGCGCCAGAACGCGTGCGCAATCGCGACGTTTTGCACCCGTTTCGCCAAGACAGCGACTTTCATTATTTAACCGGCTTTGGTGAGCCTGAGTCGGTGCTGGTGTTGATTCCCGGGCGCGCTCATGGTGAATCGGTGTTGTTCTGCAAAGAGCGCGACCCGTTGAAAGAACAGTGGGACGGCTTTTTAGTGGGCCAGGAAGGTGCCGTTGAGCGTTACGGCGTGGACGACGCTTTCCCGATTGGTGACATCGACGACATCCTGCCGGGCTTGATTGAGGGCCGCAGCCGCATTTATTACCCGCTGGGAAAAGACCGTGGTTTTGACACCCGTGTGATGGACTGGGTAAAAGTGATTCGCAGCAAAGTGCGCACCGGTGCCCGTCCTCCCGGCGAATTTGCGGCCGTGGAGCATCTTTTGCACGATTTGCGCCTTTATAAAAGCGCGAATGAAATCAAAGTGATGGCCAAGGCCGGCGAAATCTCAGCCCAGGCCCACTGCAACGCCATGAAACTCGCCCGCGAGGGGTTGAGTGAATACCACCTCGAAGCCGAACTGATTCATACGTTTCGCCAGCACGGCACCCGCGAGACGGCGTATCCATCTATTGTGGGTGGCGGCGTGAACGGCTGTATTCTGCATTACATCGAAAACAGCGAGCCCCTGAACAACGGTGATCTGGTATTGATCGATGCCGGCTGCGAACTGGAATGCTATGCCTCTGATATTACCCGCACGTTTCCGGTGAGCGGCCATTTCAGCGAGCCGCAAAAAGCGCTTTACGAGGTGGTGTTGAATGCCCAGTACGCTGCGATTGATGCCGTGCGCCCCGGCAATCACTGGAACCAGCCCCACGAAGCGGCTTTGAATGTGCTTACCCAGGGCCTGATTGATCTGGGCCTGATTGCGGGGCCTGTTGATGACGCCATTGCCAATGAAACCTTCAAGCCGTTTTTCATGCATCGCACCGGCCATTGGTTAGGGTTGGACGTGCACGATGTGGGTGATTACAAGGTGGGTGATGCCTGGCGTCAGTTAGAGCCGGGCATGGTCATGACGGTGGAACCCGGGCTGTACGTGTCACCGAATAACACCGACGTGGATGAGCGCTGGCGCGGAATTGGTATTCGCATTGAAGACGATGTGGTGGTCACCAAAGACGGCTGCCGCGTGCTGACCAACGGCGTGCCAAAAACAATTGACGAAATTGAAGCATTGATGGCGGGCTGAGCGTGGCGGTAAACGATACGGATACCGATGTCCTGATTGCCGGCGGAGGTCTGGCCGGAGCGACCTTGGCTTTGGCGCTGGCACGCATGGTGCCGCAACTGCGTGTCACCGTGGCAGAGACTTTCCCCCTCGCCAGCAATGCTGAGCCAAGCAGCTACCAGCCCAGCTACGATGCACGGTCCACCGCCTTGGCCTGGGGTTCGAGGCTGATTTATGAGCAGCTTGGTTTGTGGCCTGCATTGGCCCAGCACGCCGCCCCGATACGTCACATTCACGTATCGGATCGCGGTCATTTTGGCGCTGCTCGTCTGCACGCCGCAGAATACCGCCAGGATGCCTTGGGCTACGTAGTGGATAACCGCTGGATGGGCCTGTGTTTGGTGCGTGAGCTGTTGAGAACGCCGGTGCAATGGTTAGCGCCGGCGGAGGTGACTGACATGACCTGCCACGGTGACCATGTGCGCGTGATGGTAACCACCGCAGGCGAGGCCAGGGAGCTGAGCGCGCGCTGCCTGGTGGTGGCTGACGGCGGCCGCTCCGATTTGCGTGAGCGCTTGGGATTTCAGATTCGGCACCAGCCCTACGGCCAGAATGCGTTGATTGCTAACGTAACCACCGCCGACAGTCATCAGTTTGCTGCCTACGAGCGCTTCACCGACAGCGGCCCCATGGCGTTGCTGCCCCATGGCTCGCCGACGCGCGCGAGCCATCAGTCAGCGCTGGTGTGGACCTTGTCGGATTCAGAGCTGGAAGAGGTGTTGGCCATGCCCGACGCCGACAAATGCACGCGCTTACAGCAACGCTTTGGATGGCGTCTGGGGCGCTTTAACCGCATTGGCGAATGCCATCACTACCCGCTGGCGCTAACGCTGGTAGACAACCCGGTGCGCCCGGGCGTTGCATTGGTGGGCAATGCTGCTCACAGTTTGCACCCGGTGGCGGGCCAAGGTTTTAATCTGGCCTTGCGCGGATTGATGACGTTGGTCGAGCAATTCCGCCTGGCCAGTGAGCAAGGCAGCAACCCCGGCGAACTTGCGGTATTGCAGCGTTACCAGCAATTACACCAGAGCGACCGCGTGCAAACCGCTGGTTTTTCCGACTCCCTGATTCAAATTTTTGGCTCGCCAATGCCACCGCTCGCGGCGGCCAGAGATGCCGGTTTAATGGGTTTAGACTTACTGCCTGCGGCAAAACGCTGGTTTGCAGGCAGCGCCATGGGTCTTGGCGGTCGCAAAGCCCGCATTCAGCGCCCCGGTTCTCATAACAGCAAGGCGCTGAGCCATGACTGAAGCGCACAGCTCACAAACGCCCGCCGTGGCGGACATTATGATTGTTGGTGGCGGTATGGTGGGGTCGGCCCTGGCTTTGGGGTTGGCGCAACAGGGTTGGCAAGTTGTTCTGGTTGAGGCCAGCCCCCTGGCGAGTTTGCAGACCGCTGCGGAGCCGGCGACCGGTGTTGATGATTTCGAGCCCCGTGTGAGCGCCATCTCCATGGCCAGCCAGCGGTTGCTGGAAGGGCTTGGTGCTTGGGCAGAAGTGGCCGCGGGCCGCCACTGCCCGTACCAGGTGATGACCGTGTGGGACGCCGAAGGCACTGGGCGCATCGAATTCGATGCCGCAGAGATGCGCGCCGAAGCGCTGGGCACGATTGTCGAAAACCGCCATATTGTGCGGGCCCTGTTTAATGCTCTGGAGGCCAGCCCGGCGACCATTATCAGTGGCGCCAAAGTTGCTGGCTGGCTGGCGAACGGGCCGAATGGAGAGGGTGGAGATGCTCCCGGTATTCGCCTGGAAGATGGCCAACAGCTGCGGGCGCGATTGGTGGTAGCGGCAGATGGCGCGCAATCACAGTTGCGTCAGTTAGTAGGTTTACCTACCCGCGAATGGGATTATGATCAACAGGCCATTGTGGCCACGGTGCGTAGCAAGCAGCTGCACCATTATACCGCGCGGCAAAGTTTCTCCTGCACTGGCCCGCTGGCATTGCTGCCGTTGCAGGCTGACAACGGCGACGAACATTTTTGTTCGATTGTGTGGTCTCAAGACACGCTGGAAGCCCGGCGCCTGATGGCGCTGGATGACGTCGCTTTCAACGCTGAACTGGCGCGTGCCATAGAACTGCCGGCGGATTCGATTGAAGCGATTTCCCGTCGCTTTGCGTTTCCTCTGCGCCAGCGCCACGCCATGGATTACACAGCGCCAGGCTTTGCGCTGGTGGGCGACGCCGCGCACAGTATTCATCCGCTGGCGGGCCAGGGTGCCAATCTGGGTTATGGCGACGTGGCGGTATTGCTGGAGGAATTAAAACGTGCCCGCAAGCTGGACTTGAACCCCGGCGATGCTTTGGTGCTTGGGCGCTACCAGCGCCGCCGAAAATCGGAAAATTTGGCCATGATGGCAGCCATGGAAGGTTTGAAGCAGCTGTTTGGCCGCGACGAACTGCCGTTACGGTGGCTGCGCAATCAGGGTATGAATTGGCTTAACCAGTTGGCGCCCCTGAAAAACCGGCTGGCCGCTGAAGCCATGGGGCTAAAGGACTAAACCTTTTAAACAGAGAATAATCCATGGCCGGAAGCAGCCTATTTGCACTGATTGATGACATTGCTACCATTCTTGACGACATATCGTTGATGACCAAGGCTGCCACCAAAAAGACCGCCGGCGTGCTGGGGGATGATTTGGCGCTTAACGCGCAACAGGTTGCCGGCGTAAAACCCTCGCGGGAATTGCCGGTGGTGTGGGCGGTGGCGAAAGGGTCGCTGCTGAACAAGGCGATTCTGGTGCCTGCGGCGGTGGCCATCAGCTTTTTTGTGCCCTGGCTGGTAACCCCCTTGCTGATGCTCGGCGGTGCCTTTCTGTGTTACGAGGGCGCGGAAAAACTGGTGCACCGGTTTTTGCACAAAGCCGAACACGACCAGCATAAAAAAGACCTGAAAGAAGCTCTGAAAAATCCGCAAGCCGACCTGAAACAAGTGGAAAAAGACAAAATAAAGGGCGCCATCCGCACCGACTTTATTCTGTCAGCAGAAATCATCGCTATTACCCTTGGCACAGTGACTCAACAGCCCATCGGCATGCAGTTCGCTGTGCTGTCAGTGGTGGCGTTTATGATTACCGTGGGTGTTTACGGTCTGGTGGCGGGTATTGTAAAACTGGACGATGGCGGCCTGTACCTGACGAAAAAAGACAGCGCCCTGGCGCAAAAACTGGGCCACGGTATTTTGTGGTTTGCGCCCTATATGATGAAAACCCTGTCGGTACTCGGCACCATTGCCATGTTTCTGGTGGGCGGTGGCATACTTACCCATGGTTTTTCCGCCATCGGCCACGGCATTGAGAGCTTTGCTGAAGGCCTGGGAGAGATGGCCAGCGCAGTATTGCCGATACTGGCCAACGGCCTATTCGGTTTGGTCGCAGGATTGCTGCTGGTGGCGGTACTAACGCCATTGCTGAAAAAATTTAAAAACCGGAAACTCAGCAAAGCTGAGGGTTAGGCACGCTTACACGCACCCGTCAAACAACCGGCTGACCAGCACCGGTACGGCGGTTTCTACCCGCAGTATGCGTTGGCCCAGATGTACAGCCTGGCACCCTGCCTGCTGCAGTTTATCCACTTCGTAATCGGTGAAGCCGCCTTCGGGGCCAATGCAAAGGGCCGCCGGGCCTGGCAGGTGCACAGGGCAAGGCTGTGCACTGCCGGGATGTGCCACCAGTGCTTGTTTGCCGGCCAGAAGCGCCGGTAACTCGTCTTCCACAAAGGGCTTGAACAGTTTGCGAATGTGCACTTTTGGCATCAATGTGTCGCGAGCTTGCTCCAGCCCCAACACCAAGTTGTCATGCAATGCCGGCTCTTGCAGCCATGGGGTTTGCCAAAAGCTCTTTTCCACTTTGTAGCTGTTCATCAGCCACAGTTCTTTTACGCCCAGAGTAGCGCAGGTTTGTAGAGTGCGACGGAACATTTTTGGCCGCGGCATGGCCAACATCAGTGTAAGCGGCAGAGGTGTTGGCGGGGCTTGGTCAAGGCTGATGTGAAGTTCGGCGTAGTGCTCGGTCAGGCTGGTAACCCGGCCCACGCCGATATTGCCGTTCACTTGGCCCACCGGCACGCTATCGCCCACGGCGATTTTACGAATGCGGCGTAAATGCTCCAGGCGGCGGTCGCTCAAGCGCACAGTATCGGCAGAAATAAAATCTGCGACGAACAGCAGAGCCAGATTCATTCGCTGCTGGGCTCTTTTCCCTCGCTGGTGTCCACAACTTTGCGTTTCATCAGCCGGCCGAACAGGATGCCGACCTCAAACAGAATCCACATGGGCAGCGCCAGCAAAGTTTGCGAGATAATGTCCGGTGGGGTCAGTAGCATACCTATCACAAAGCAACCTACCACCACATAAGGACGTTTCGCAGCTAAGTCATCCGGCGTGGTGATGCCGGTAATAATCAGCAGAATGGTGGCAATTGGAATCTCGAACGCCACGCCAAAGGCGAAGAACATTTTCAACACAAAATTCAGGTAGCTGGTGATGTCTGGCAGTTCCACAATGCTCTCAGGGCCAACCGAGGTAAAGAAGCCGAAAACCAGTGGAAACACCACGTAGTAGGCAAAAACAGCGCCCAGATAGAACAGCAGCACTGACGAAAAAAGCAGTGGAAAGGCTATTTTTTTCTCATGGGCGTACAGGCCCGGGGCAATAAAGCTCCAAAGCTGGTACAGAATGACCGGGATGGCGGCAAACACCGCCAGCACCAGGGCCAACTTCAGAGGGGCAAAAAACGGCGAGGTAACATCGGTGGCAATCATGCTCTGGCCGATCGGCAGCAGGCTGCGGATAGGTTCAGACAACCAAAGGTAAAGTTCGTTGGCAAACGGGTAAATAAAGGCGAAACACACCACTACCGCCAGTACCATTTTCAGCAGGCGGTTACGCAATTCCAGTAGATGTTCAATCAGCGGCATTTCAGGCTGGTCGGGCACGTGGTTACCGGCCCCGGTCTGTTCTGTCATGAACGCGTATCCGAAGCATCCCCAGAGCTAGGGGAAGGTTTGTTAAGGTCAACCGGGCTTTCTGGCGCCGCATTTGACGCTGTATCGGGAGTGCCATCTAACGCCTTTTCCGGCGAGCTGTCGGCGGGTTTGGAGATGGTGGGGGTGCCATTTTCGTCCCACAGCTCAGACAGCGCAGACGTTACGTTGCGGTTGGCCTGATCCAGCTGGTTCTGCGCCGGTTTGACCATGTTTTCGTATTTCTTAGCTTCATTCAGGGCATCACGGACGGTTTTTTGAACATCCTCCAGGCCCAAATCGCCAGCCTTGCGCAGTTCTTGGCGAAGTTCTTCGGCCTTTAGCTCACGGTCAAGCTCTGAGGTAAATTGACCCATCATACGGCGCGCCGATCCTATCCAACGCCCGGCAGCGCGCGCAGCCGAGGGCAAGCGCTCAGGCCCCAGCACCAGCAGAGCAATAACGCCGCAGATCAGTAGCTCAAGAAAGCCGATATCAAACATTTAGCGCACTCTCCATCGCACTCTCCATCGAGCTTTCAAACGAACTCTCAGCTTTGGGTTTTGTCCCGGGTTTTATCGTCCGCAGCGGACTGCTGAAACTGTGCGCTGTCTTTCTCCTCCAGATTATCCGGATTGGAGGTGTCGGTTTTACCATCGTCATCGGTCATGGACTTTTTAAAACCACGAATGGCGCCGCCAAGATCGGTACCGATATTGCGCAGTTTTTTAGTTCCGAACAGCAAAATAACAATGCCGAGTACGATAAGAAGTTGCCAAATACTGATGCCCATGGTGAATCCTCGTTCAAATGTTGGCAGTGGCCACTATTATACGCCACTGGTGGCACTGTAAAAAACCTCTTGTGAGGTAGATACCCCTATTCCTGGCGCGACGCTTTTTCTTCCAGGCCCGACAGGTCGAATCGCCGTGCCAGTTCGCTAATGACATCATCAGGCCCAACATTCAGACGCGACAACATTACCAGAGTGTGGAACCACAAGTCTGCGGTTTCGGCAATCAGCTCGTCGGTGTTTCCGCTGTGCTCGGCGTCTTTGGCGGCTAGCAGGGTTTCAGTGCATTCCTCACCAACTTTTTCCAATATTTTGTTCAGCCCTTTGGCGTGTAAGCTGGCCACATAAGAGCTTTCAGGATCGGCGTTCTTGCGGGCTTCCAGCACCTGCGCCAGTTGTTGCAATACGTCACTCACCTTTGGGCTCCTGGGCACTTTGTGCTGTGTTGTAAATGGTGCTTGGGTCTTTCAGTACCGGCTCTACGCTTTGCCATTGGCCGTGTTGCAGTGATTGGTAAAAGCAACTGCGCCTACCAGTGTGACAGGCAATGCCGCCTTTTTGTTCGACCTTCAGCAAAATTACATCGGCGTCGCAGTCCAGGCGGATGTCCCGTATCACCTGCTGATGGCCCGAACTTTCGCCCTTGCGCCAGAGTTTACCGCGGGACCGTGACCAATACACGGCCTGGCCTTCGGTAACGGTAAGCTGCAGCGATTCGGCGTTCATCCAGGCCATCATCAGTATGTCGCCGCTGTCGGCATCCTGAGCGATGGCGGGTACCAGACCGTCTGTCGTCCAGCGGATAGCGTCAAGCCAGGCGGGCTGGCATTCAGTGGCAGGTGTTTGCTTCATGGGTTCAGTCCTGAAAGCGGGTTAACGGCTGCCGCGCAATACCAGCGCGCCAGCGGCAATAAATAGTATCCAGCTCCACACCGGCAAGCCGCTGAGCCATTGTTGGCTGGGTGGATGGCTGGCGGTAACCGCAGCTGCGGCTAGCAACGCCGCTATAAAGCCCCGGCGCCAACGCCGTTCGCTGCGCAACTGCTGTTCTTTCAATAGCGCCAGAGTATCGCGATTTTGCTGTTCGGTGGGGCCCGCGCCTCGTAGCTGCAATAACGCATCGTGAATCAGCTGCGGCATTTCCGGAGACTGTTCCAGCCAGGCCGGAAAATGAGTTTGCAGGGTTTTCAAAAAGCCAGATGGCCCAATCCGCTTGCGCATCCATTGTTCCAGGTACGGTTGCGCGGTGCTCCACAGGTCCAGATCCGGATAGAGCTGGCGGCCAAGACCCTCCACATTCAGCAGAGTTTTTTGCAGCAGCACCAGCTGAGGCTGCACTTCCATATTGAAGCGGCGGGCGGTCTGAAACAGGCGCAGCAGAAAGTGGCCAAAGGAAATTTCTTTCAGTGGGCGTTCGAAAATCGGTTCGCACACGGTGCGAATAGCCGATTCAAATTCGTTCACCCGGGTTTCCGGTGGCACCCATCCGCTTTGAATGTGCAACTGCGCCACCTGGCGGTAATCGCGGCGAAAAAACGCCAACAGGTTGCGGGCGAGATAGCTTTGGTCGTCTGGGGACAGGGTGCCGACAATACCAAAATCAATGGCGATGTACTGGGGGTCGGCAGGGTTGGAGATATCCACAAAAATGTTGCCGGGGTGCATGTCCGCGTGAAAAAAACTGTCGCGGAACACTTGGGTGAAAAAGATTTCCACGCCTTTTTCGGCCAGCACTTTCATATTCACGCCGGCGGCGTTCAGCGTAGCAACATCCGCAATGGGCACGCCGTGAATACGCTCCATGACCAGTACCTGCTTGCGGGTGAAGTCCCAGTCGATAAAGGGAATGTAGATCAACGGTGAGTTGTCGAAATTACGCCGCAGCTGACTGGCGTTGGCGGCTTCACGCTGCAGGTCAAGTTCGTCGTGAATGGTGGCGTCGTAGTCAGCCACCACTTCCAACGGATGCAGACGTTTGCCTTCTACCCAGTATTTTTCAAGCAGGCCGGCCATCAGGTACATCAGGCTGAGGTCTTGACGGATGGTTTTTTCAATGCCCGGACGCAGCACTTTCACCACCACTTGCTGGCCGTTTTTCAGCGTGGCTGCGTGCACCTGAGCCACCGACGCAGACGCCATGGGATCTGCGCTGAATTCGGCAAACAGCTCGGTGACCGGGGCGCCCAGCGCGCGCTCTATAATTTCACGGGCGCTATCACTTGGAAACGGTGGGACTTTGTCTTGCAAGGTTTTCAGCGAGTCGGCCATGTCGTCTGGCAGCAAGTCGCGCCGAGTAGACAGTATCTGGCCGAATTTGACAAACACCGGCCCCAGCTCTTCCAGGGCGATGCGCAAACGGTCACCGCGGTCGAGCTTGGGTTGCGGGAAGAGATGCCAGGGGGCCAGTATGAAAATGACTTTCAGCACTGGCGGCAGCTCGGTCAGGGGCAGAAAAATATCCAGTCGGTAGCGGCAGAATACCCAAACTATCCGAAACAGGCGTTGCAGACGGCTCACGAATTCTCCTGCTTTTCAGACGGCTTAGGTGGTTCAGGCGGTTCAGCCGGGTGAGAGGAATGAGAAGCCGGCTGGCTCTGAGGCAGGAACCCCACACGGGCGGCCAGGCGCTCAACCCGAAGGCTCAGGGCATCTATATCCTGAAAGCTGGCCTCAAGCTCGCGGCGGCCGGGTAAGGCGCCGGTTTCTTCGTGCAGGTACTCTTCCAGATTGCTGGCCATGCTGTGTCGTGCATCACGGCTCCACTTCACGCTGTTGCGCAAGCGTTTGGCCAGAAAATGCGCGGGCACATCGCCCAGGTGGCGGGCCATGGCCGCTTCCCAATCTGGACTTAATTGTTCAATAGCACGCTGAAACTGATGCGCCAAAGCGGTGTCGCCGCTGATGCTCAAACGGCCGTCTTGAATGGCGCCTGTGTCGCCGCTGGCCATGGCGTAAAATGCCATAGCCGGCCCACCAATCACCAGCCCCGGCTGAGTGGCCGGCTGGCTGCCCACCAACACCCCTTTGGCGCCTTGGGTCAGGGTAAGTGTTAATGCGACGGGCACAGTCAGGTTAAACTGCACCGGGGCTGTCAGCGCTGCCAACAACGCCTTGCGGCCGGCCGGGTCAAACTCCAGGGCTTGGTTCAGCGCCGTTTCAACAATGGCGCTGGCTGCGCTGAGCAGGGTAGGGCCAGGGAACATCAGGGTTTGATTCCCACGTGCAGGGCCACAATACCACCGGTCATATTGTGGTATTTGCAGTTGGCGAAGCCGGCGGTTTCCATCATCGCTTTGAGAGTGTCTTGATCTGGATGCATACGGATGGATTCCGCCAGGTATTTGTAGCTCTCGCTGTCGCCGGCAATCAACTTGCCCATAAACGGCAAAGCGGTGAATGAGTATTTGTCATAGGCTTTGCTTAGGAGCGGGTTGGTGGGTTTGGAAAATTCCAGCACCATCAGTTTGCCGCCGGGTTTTAGTACCCGAGCCATGTCCCTCAGGGCCTGGTCTTTGTCGGTCACGTTGCGCAGGCCAAAGGCGATGGATACGGCGTTGAAGCTGTTGTCCGGAAATGGCAAATGTTCAGCATCGGCCTGCACGTATTCAATGTTGCCAACGTAGCCGCGGTCTGCCAGACGGCTGCGACCGACTTTCAACATGGAGGCGTTGATGTCAGCCAGCACCACTTTGCCACTGGGCCCGACCAAATCTGAAAATTTCATGGTCAGGTCGCCGGTACCGCCTGCGATGTCCAGTACCTGGTGCCCCGGGCGCACGCCGGAGAGCTCAATGGTGAAGCGTTTCCAAAGACGATGAACACCCATCGACATCAAATCGTTCATGAGGTCGTATTTGCTGGCCACGCTGTGAAAAACCTCGGCTACCTGGCCGGCCTTTTGGCTTTTTGGTACATCGCGAAAACCAAAATGGGTAACGTCATCTTGTGGCTTATCCGGTGTCGCGGTGCTGGCTGGCGTTTGCTGATCGCTCATGGAACTGTCCTGTCAGAATCTGAATCCCGTATTCTAACGCCTGCGGGGTTGGCTACAAGTTTAATACCGCCTTACACTATAAAACCTGTCATTTCGCGAGAGAAAACTGATTTATGTCCGTTATTGATATTCACCGCACTCACACCATGGACAAACAGCACGCCCGCGAAGCAGCTGAGACCCTGGCCGCCGACCTGTCCCGCCGTTTTGATGTAAATTACGCGTGGGACGGCGATGTTATGAAGTTCAAACGCAGCGGAGTGCAAGGCCAGCTCACGATTAATCACGGCGACTTGCACGTCTACTTGGAGCTGGGACTGCTGTTGCGGCCTATGAAGGGCCGGATTGCACAGGAAATCGAATCCCAGTTAGATCAGATTATTCGCGTTTGAAGAAGTAAAGCGGCTCGCATTAAAGCGAGGCGGGCAGTTCAAAGGGCTGCGATTGACCGGCCAAGATGTTGTCCATAATGTGCTGTTCACGCCGCACTAGCCGGTCAATCAGCTTGCCGACGTCATCCATACACCGGAACGCGCTGTAGCCGCGGTGCAGAAAACTGTGCAAATCCTGCAGGTTGGCCATCTCCGCCGGTCCGCGGCCCATCGACAGTAGCCAGCCCAGTGTTCGGTTGCGCACGTAGCGGTCGAGGCGATGGCCCACATCGGCGATCAGTTCAATCTGGCGCAGTCGCTGGGGTTGGTCATTGGCGTAACGGTAGGCTAGGCAGTAGTCTTTTACTGCCAACGCCTCGGCATTTATTTGATGGCTATGCAGCGCGCTTGCCAGATTATGGTCCAGTTGCTGGGTCAGTAGGTTGAGCTCTACGAGTCTGGCCAGGGTTCGTAACTGGTGGTCTGGCAGCCACTTCACCATTTTTGGAAAAACCCGATCGATATTGTCGTCGCGGTGGCTCATTCCGACGGGCGCGTACAAATCCGTCAGCAAAAACTCCAGCCCCTGGTGATAACCCGGGTTCTGGTATAAATCTTGGTGAGTCTGTTTTAGCCGAGCAGCCTGCCAGCTCGCCACCTGAGCGCTTTGCTGTTGCAGCGGATGATGGCGGTGGCCCTGACGAAAGTCATGATAGGCCAGTAGCCAATGCTGCAACTGACGGGCGTTATCGCTGTGAACGGCGGTTTCAACCAGGCGCTGGCGATACATGCAAAAGGCTCCGGCTAAGCGGTTGAATCGGGGGCGGCATTGTAACCGAGTAGCCTGAACTGTGCTGAAGTGACATCAATAGCTATTGAGGGTGTCAGGCGTCAGCAGTCGCAATCTGCGCTAACTCGGGTATCCATTTTTTGTCGTCCAGAATGATAAAGTGACTGGGCGCCGTGGTTTCCACAATCTTCAAGTTTTCGCCACCCTTGCGGGCACTGGCCAGCATGGCGTTGCGGTCGAGCACCCGGTCAGTGGCTGGAATCAGCACAATCCCGCGTGTGACGTGTTGGTAAACGCTGGTGTCGGTGCGCTCCATCCAGGCCAGAAGATTGTCGATATTGCGCACAATGGTCAGGTGATCTTTGGTGGCGTGGAACAGTTTGCTGAGCAGTTTTTTCTTGCGCCGGTTCATTTTGCCAAAAAATGTCTGGTTGTAAGCCGAATTGGGAGTGCTGTTCAACAGGCGGACAATCCATGGCCACATACTGGGGCTGAGCGGCTCCAGTAACGCCAGCATCAGCGGGTGAACGCGGCCCTGGGGCAGTATCGGGGCCTCCAGTACGAGTTCTATATCGCGGTAAAGCTCCGGCCATTGGCGGATAGCTTCCAGTGCCACTGCAGCACCGCGGGAGTGGCCGTGAATGCGCACATTGCTGCTGCCGATAAGGTTGCGCATGGCCTGGTTGAGTATGCATGCATCGTATTCGATGGTGCCGGCCAGATGCTTGATGTCCACCGCCCAGTCGGGCGTTTGCGGCACAACGCCGCTAACGGGCACGTGGTATTTGCTGCAGGTAATCAGGATCAGTTCGGTGGTGGGGGCGTTATAGGCTTGGGTAAAATAGCAGTGGTTTTCCATAAAACCGTGTATACACACCACTGTGTTCTCGGCCGGGCCACTGTGATTGCGCACAGAAATCGCACCTTCGCCGATAGAAAATACTTGGCCCGAAAACATCTCGGCGTAAGCGTTTTCGATAGGTTTGATCAGTTTTCGAATATGGCTTGCCTGCATAATCTCTCCTGATCGTTATAGCGAGCGCCCACATTGACAGCACGGTGGCTTGGCTCTGTGCTTATTATAAGCCTGCTGGTAAAGCCGTGCGCAACACTTTTACCCTGCGCCGGGTATAAGCAGGCTCTGGAGGCGCCGCTGGATGTCTGGCACAATATCGCCTTATTCTCATCCCCAGGATTCGGCGAGATTACCGCAACTTAGCTCATCCTATACAAAAGGCAGCGGATTTTGAGCCAGCAAGCTTTGCATTTGATGTTGCCTGCCGACGCAGGCTGGCTGGCTGCCGAACGGCCGGAAAACCCGCTGGTTACCACCGTATTGCTTCGTGTTCAGGGGCTGACAGCTGCTCGTCTGCGAGAATTCCTGCATGTTTACTGGGGTGCCTGGGAGCGTTTTCGCTTTCGCCCGGAACCTTATGCTGGCTATTGGCGCTGGCAGGAAAGTGCCGATTTTGATGTGCGTCAGCATCTGGATATTGTGCTGGATCGTTTTACGGCACCCCAGCAGCAGCCTTGGATAAACACCGTAGTTAGCCAGCCGCTGCCCATTTACCGGCCATTATGGAAATTCTGGTTGGCGCCCAACGCCGTTGGTGGTGGGTTGTTGCTCATGCGGATACACCATTGTTACGCCGATAGCGCCTCGTTGGCGCAACTGCTGGAACAATTGTTCACCGCGTCGCCGCAGCAACACCCGGTACTTTACGGCGCAGCGCACCCGGCAGACCTTGAACGCTGGCTGCAGTGCGCTAAAAATTGGCTGAGTGAGCGTGTTTTTGGTGCCGAGGGCCCTTCGCCCGAAAACGACGCGGTACAGACGGCTGCTGCTGGGCAGCTGCCGGTCACTTTTAGGTCAAGCGCTGCCACGGCGCTTGAGCTAGCGGGCCAGTTAGGCAGTTACTTGGCCCAGCCAGACGACAGTCCCAGCAACCTGAGCAGGCCATTAACCGGCCAGCGCCAGTGCTGTTGGTCTGCGGCGATTCCCGATGCGCGTTTACAAGCGGCGGCCCAGACGCTGCGCGTTAGCAGCCGCGACGTGTTGGCGGCCTGTATAACGGCGGCTTTGCAGGCGCAGCTCGGGCTGAGCCCGCAGGCGCTGGAACAGGCCCAGATTAACCTGTTGCTACCAGTGGATGTTCGTTCCCAACTGCCCGCCAGTTTAAGGCCAGCGCTGTCTGAGCCGGGTAATGGCAGTGGCAGTGAACGGTTGTTGCTGCCAATAGACGGCGACAGTTTTGTGGAACGGGTGTATCGCATAAAACAGGAGGCTCGCCGCCTTCGCGACAGCCTGCAGCCGTTGTTAACCTGGGGCCTGACCGCCTGCAGCGGTTTTTTGCCTGAAATGATAAAACAGACGCCACTATGGCCTTTTTCCGCTCGCCCAAGTGCAGCACTCGCCAGCTTCGACGGTGCCGGAGTGGTTCGCTATTTGGCGGGTTGTCGGATTGACGAACTGGTGGCCTGGAGCCCGCAAATTGCCGATGCGGGAGTCAGCGTGACCGCTTGCCGCTACGCCGGTCAGCTGCGACTGACAGTGGTTGCCGACCATTCTGCCAACCTGGATGTGCAGCGCTTTCAGAGCGATTGTATGGTGGCTTTGAATCAAGCGCTTGTCAGCCATTTGGATAATTGAGCTCCCATAACGTCGCGCATTGTCAAAAAACCTGCTGAGTGTCTACAGTATTAGGATCGGCGCCCCAGGATCTCACATCCTCAAGTGTGCGGCAGAGACCATAAATGCTTCAAGGAGATGCCATGAGCAACGAACGGGTAGAAAGCGACAGCCTTGGTGAAGTCCGGGTGCCGGCAAGCGCACTTTGGGGTGCACAAACCCAACGCGCCATCGAGAACTTCCCGGTTAGCGGGCAACCCATGCCGCCGGCGTTTATTGCCGCCGTGGTGCAGATAAAAAAAGCCGCGGCAGAAGCCAATGCCAGCCTGGCTTTGCTCAATGGCCCGATTCGCGACGCCATTGTGCTGGCCTGTGACCAGCTGTTGGCCGGTGATTATTATGATCAGTTTCCGGTAGATCGCTACCAGACCGGCTCTGGCACCAGCACCAACATGAACGTTAACGAGGTGATCGCGGCACTGGCCCAGCTCAGTGGTGTGGTGGTTCATCCCAACGACCACGTGAATATGAGCCAGAGCTCTAACGATGTCATCCCGTCGGCCATCCATATCAGCGCAGTGATAGCGATTCATCAGAACCTGGTGCCGGCGCTGACCCATTTACAAGGCGTTCTGTACGAACGCGAAGCCTTGTATGGCGGGCAGGTAAAAACCGGCAGAACCCACCTGATGGACGCGATGCCGGTAACCTTGGGCCAGGAACTGCGTACTTGGCGCGAGCAGTTGAAAGCGACGCAGGCACGCATCGAATGTGCAGCAGATGAACTCCTGGCGTTGCCCCAGGGCGGCACGGCTGTAGGCACCGGTATTAACGCCGTCAGCGAATTTGCGCCTGAGTTTACCCGTTGTCTGAAAGCCAATACCGGTTTTGGCTTCACGCCACTAACCCATAAGTTTGTGGCACAGAGCGCGGTGGATGCGCCGGTGGCGCTGTCGGCGCAGCTGCGTGGGCTTGGCATTGTGCTGACAAAAATCGCCAACGATTTGCGCTGGATGAACAGCGGCCCCATTCACGGGCTGTCAGAAATCAGCCTTCCGGTACTTCAGCCAGGCAGCAGCATTATGCCAGGCAAAGTGAACCCGGTGATCCCCGAGTCTGTGGCTATGGTAGGCGCCCAGATTATGGGACTTGATGCCTCTATCGCTTACGCCGGGCAATCTGGTAATTTCCAGCTCAACGTGATGTTACCGTTGGTAGGTGCCAATCTGCTGGAGATGATTGGCCTGTTAAGCAATGCCAGCAGTCTGCTGGGTGACAAAGCGCTAAAAGGCTTTACCGTCAATGCAGAGCATCTAAACACAGGTGTTGGCCGTAATCCTGTGCTGGTGACGGCGTTAAACCCCGAAATTGGTTACAACCTGGCGTCTGAAATTGCTAAAGAAGCCTACGCCAGTGGCCGCCCGGTCATTGATGTGGCTGAAGAACGCAGTGGTCTCAGCCGCGAGCGGCTTGAGCAACTTATGGACCCGTTAAAACTGACCCGCGGCGGGCTGGCAGGATAGCGAGTGTCCATTATGGCTAATTCGTGAACCTACTGAGATTCTGAGAGTCCGAAGAACCAGACGGGGTACTCGAGGCGGGACACTCCAGACGGGGCACTCCAGACGAGATAATAGTGGTCCGCGTGATCAGATTGAACGAACAATAGTTACACAAACAAGCGTATTTGCGGAGGTAGTAATGACAACATCCTGTAGCGTCCCCGGCATGACCGTGCCGCGCAGCCGGTTTCCGGATCCAGAGCAGGATCTTCCTGCAGACCAGGACAGCGGGCAGATCGTGCTTGCGGGTGGCTGTTTTTGGTGCGTGGAGGCGGTAATTATTGCCATGAACGGTGTGCACTCGGTTGAATCCGGCTACGCTGGCGGATCTGCTGACAGCGCTAATTATCAGGCTGTGTGCACCGGTACGACTGGCCACGCCGAAGTGATTAAGATTGAATACGACCCGGCCCAGGTGTCGTTGGGCAGCTTGCTGAAAATATTCTTTTCGGTAGCTCACGACCCCACCCAGCGTAACCGCCAGGGTAACGATATTGGCACTCAGTATCGCTCGGCGATTTTTTATCAGTCGGCGCAGCAGCGTCAGGTCGCGCAAGCTTACATTGAACAGTTGAACCAGGCAGGCGTGTTCCATTCCGCTGTGGTGACTGAACTGGAGCCTCTGGAAACCTTCTACGTTGCAGAAGCAGATCACCAGAATTTCGCCGCTCGCAACCCGGGTCAGCCCTATATCATGGCGGTTGCTGCACCTAAAGTGCAGAAACTGGTTGATCAATATAGCGATCGGTTAAAGCCGGGCGTAACGTCTAGATCTACCGATGACCACTCGAATAAAGCGTAAGGAGCACTATTTTGGCCGAATCTGCAGCAGGATACGATTTGACGCCGCTAACAGCGGAACAGATTGAAGAGCAAGCCGTTGGCTTGAGCGCCGACGAGCGCCGAATATTGTTAGACCATGGTACCGAGCCTCCGTTTTGCGGCACGCTGCTGGACAACAAAAAGCAGGGTGTTTACGAATGCCGGTTGTGTGACTTGCCGCTGTTTAGCTCTAACTCCAAGTTTGATTCGGGTACCGGTTGGCCCAGCTTTTTTCAGCCATTCGATCCGCAACACATTCATTATATCGAAGATGACACACTGGGTATGCGTCGTACAGAAGTGCGCTGCCCGCGCTGTGACAGCCATCTGGGTCACGTTTTTCCCGACGGCCCGGCGCCCACCGGTCAGCGTTACTGCCTGAACTCGGTGGCCCTTGTGTTCAAGGAAAACGCCGGCGATTAACCGGTGGCGGGTATCATGGTGGTTAACAGGAAGCCGGTGTACGCCACGTAGACCAGCAAGAGAATACCACCGTCTAACCGACTGATGATGCGGCTGCGGCCGGCAAAGCCAAAGCCCATCAGCAGTAGCCCAACGGTCAGCGCCAGCATCAGTGACCAGTCGCGATAGAGGACCTCGGGGTCCACCTGCAATGGGTTGATGGTCGCGGCAAGGCCAACCACGGCTAAGGTGTTGAAAATACCCGAACCCAGAATGTTGCCCAAAATCAGATCGTGCTCATTTTTACGCACTGCGGCCAAGGCTGAAGCCAGCTCCGGCAGAGACGTGCCAACGGCGACAACGGTAAGGCCAATAACAAGATCGCTGATGCCTAGGCTTTGGGCAACGTAAACCGCGCCCCACACCAGCATGCGGGAACTGGCGACCAGCAGCACCAAACCCGCAATCAGCCAGAAAACTGCGTTTCTCAGCGGCATAGGGTGGGCCAGCGCGCTTTCCTCTATGCCAGCTTCAATAGAGTCATCTTTATTGCGCAGACCCTGGAATATGAACCAGCCCATCACCGCTGCGAAAACCGTCAGCAAAACCCAACCGTCGGTGCGCGACAGTTCGCCGTCAATTAGCTGATAACCGGCGATCAGGGTAAGGCCGACAAGCAGGGGCAGTTCCTTGCGGATAATTTGCGAATGTACGGTAATGGGCGCAATGATGGCTGTTAAGCCAACAATCAGCGCTATGTTGGTAATGTTGGAGCCGTAGGCGTTGCCCAGGGCCAGGCCGGAGTTGCCTTCCATCGCCGCTATAGCAGAAACAGCCAGCTCGGGGGCGGATGTGCCAAAGCCGATAATCACCATGCCGATCAGCAAAGTGGGCATGCCCCAATGCTCAGCGGCGGCTGCGGCCCCGTCGACAAACTTGTCGGCGCTCCACACTAGAAGAATCAAGCCGGCAATGATTGCGCCTACCGCCAGTAACATACGTGCTACCTCTTTACCAAATCGGGGGGTGTGAGACTAAAGTTGCGGAGATATTGTCTGGCAAAGGCGGGAAAATCAATTACAACGGAGACAGAATCCCGGGGCCACGCGAGTCTTCACATGACGCGCAACCGTTGCCTATTACAATTTAATAGTGCTCCGAAAGCCGGGATAATTGTCACATCGTATTCAGGAAACAGTGGCCAGCATTATTATCTCCATCTGGCTGATTTCCGACAGGCTCTTTTGCTGATCGTGAAAGAGCACACAAGCTCAATACTCGCTAGGGTGAAAAACCAATGGCCGTAAGACAGGCAGACGTAGTGCTGGTCGGTGGGGGCGTGATGAGCGCTACCCTCGGCATGATACTGAAGCAGCTAGACCCAACCATAGACATCGTTCTGGTGGAGCGTCTGGACCATATTGCCCACGAAAGCACCGATGGCTGGAATAACGCAGGTACCGGTCACGCCGGCTACTGCGAGCTGAATTACACCCCCGAAACCGACGAGGGCGATGTGACCATCGACCGGGCTTTGCAGATAAACGCCCAATTCGAAGTAACGCTGCAGTTCTGGTCCTACCTAGTTGAGCAGGGCATATTGCCCGATCCGAAAAAATTCATAAACCGTACCCCGCACCAGAGCTTTGTCTGGGGCGAAAAAGACGTCGCCTTTCTTAAACGCCGCTTTGAACGCCTGAGTGCGCACCACCTGTTTCGTGAAATGGAATACAGCGAGTCGCCCGAAGACCTGGCCGAGTGGATGCCGCTGATCGTTAAACACCGCGACCCCATGCAGCGCGTTGCTGCTACCCGGATAAAGCACGGTGCCGATGTAGATTTCGGCTCCTTGACCCGCAGTATCGTAACGCACCTGGAAAGCCAGCCCGGTTTCGAGCTAATGCTGAACAGCCCGGTGCACTATATTGACCAACGCGATAACGGGCGCTGGAAAATAAGGGTAAAAAATCAGGAAACCGGTGAGCAAACCAAGCTGGAAGCCGGCTTTGTGTTCCTGGGTGCGGGTGGCGGCGCTTTGCCCCTGTTGCAGAAATCAGGGATTGATGAAGCCGAAGGTTACGGCGGTTTTCCGGTGAGCGGCCAGTGGTTGGTGTGTGACCGGCCGGAAGTGGTGCAGCAGCATCATTCCAAGGTTTACGGTAAAGCGCCGATGGGTGCGCCGCCCATGTCGGTGCCACACCTGGATACCCGCATAATTAACGGCGAGCCGGCCCTGTTGTTTGGACCCTTTGCCGGCTTTACCACCCGCTTCCTGAAGCAGGGTTCGGTGTTTGACCTGATCAGCTCGGTGCGCTCGTCGAACTTGCGCCCCATGCTGTCGGTGAGCAAGTCCAACATGGACCTGACCCGCTATCTGATTGGCGAAGTGTTTCAGTCCCACAGCGACCGGGTAGACGCACTGCGGAATTTCTTCCCGGATGCGCGCGAGGGCGACTGGCACCTGCAGGACGCAGGCCAACGGGTGCAGATCATCAAAAAAGCCAAAGACGGCGGTGGCAAACTGGAGTTTGGTACCGAAATAGTCGCTGCCAAAGACGGCACGCTGGCCGCGATGCTGGGAGCCTCGCCTGGCGCCTCAACGGCAGCAAACGCCATGCTCGACGTATTGCAACGCTGCTTCCCCGAGAAAATGAAAACCCCGGAGTGGCAGGCGCGGATGAAAGTTTTGGTACCATCCTACGGCCAGTCTCTGGTAGAAAACGAAGAGCTGCTGTTAAAAGTGCGTGAGCGTACGCTCACCACCCTCAAGCTCAAACCGTGACGCGGAATCCTGACGGGGCAAGCTTATAAAAAACCGGAGCCTGGTGAGCTGGCTCCGGTTTTTTGTCTTACGCTGCCGGCAATAATAGCCGGGCCATCAGGCCTGCTGCTGACGCCCTTTCGCCGCGATTAACATAGCGTGCATCAGTTCCTCAGCGTCGAACTTGGTTAGCGCGGTGTCAGCACCGACCTGTTCGGCATAACTCAGGCTCATTTCGCTGTTCAGTGAGGTATGCAGAATAATGTATGGCTGGTGCAGTTGGCTGTCGTCGCGCACCTTGAACGTCAGTTCATAGCCGTCCAGGCCCGGCATTTCGATGTCACTCACCAGAATATTCACCGGTTTTCCGTGGGCGCTGCTATCCAGCAGGTACTCGAACGCGGCCGTGCCGTTTTCGGTCACCTGATAGCCAATATTCTTGCGATCCAGCACATCGCACAGCTGTTTGCGCGCCACCCGTGAATCATCCACCAGCAGAATCGACATGTTGCGCAGGGTTTCTATCTCCATATCATTCAGCAGCACGTCCTGACTGTTCAAAGACTCCGGGTAAACCCGAGCCAGCAGCAATTCCAGATCCAGCAGTTGCACCAGAGCGCCATCAAGGGTCAGCAAACCGGTAATAAACGCGTTTTTACCCAGGGCCTGGGGCGGCGGTAACACCTTTTTCCAATCGGCTTCAACGATGCGTTGCACGCTGCGCACCATAAAACCGATTTCCTGACGCTGCACGTCGGTCACAATAATGGAGGCTTCGGCGCGCTCTTCCGCGCTTAGCGCCGGGTAACCGATAGCCGCGGCCATATCAATTACCGGCACCGCCGCGTTACGGAAGGTGGCCGTGCCAACAATGGCGTGGTGGCTATGGGGCAGGCGACTAAGACGCCTGAACGGCATAATTTCGCGAATTTTCAGAGTGCCCAGGCCAAACTGCCGCTGATCTGTCAGTTGAAACAGCAGCAGTTTTTGCAGCTGCTTGGGTTGGCTACTCATAAGCGCACCTGTCAAAAAACGAAATGAACACCCAGTATTACGGGTAGAGCAACACAGCATAACCGATGATGGTAAAAAGACAGCGTCACTGACACAATTTATGCGAGTACTTATTTGGCATGTTATCTTCTGATTTTGAAGTATGGCCCATTTGCTGTGCCGAACCGCAAATGTCAAAGGAATGAACGATGCGACCCGTCCCAATATCCATTACTGCTATGGTGGTGTTACTTGGCTTATCTGGCGCGGCAAAAGCCGATTACTACCGCTGGACCGACGCCAACGGCGTTACCCACTTCACCGACAAGCCCAAAACTCCCGGCAGCCAGGCGATCGACTTTCGCAGGCCCACCGTGATTCCTATCGCTGACAATAACCGGCGCCGTGACGACCGTTTGCAAGGCCTTCAGCCTGAAAAGCCGCAGAACTCGGCCAGCCCAATGTCTGATGGCAAGGCTCAAAAGGCCGCGCAATCCAATGCGGCCCAGATTGCCCAGCAAAAAACCTGTGAGAATTATGCAGACCGCATCGGCAATATAGAAAGCCGATTGCGCGCCGGTGGCTATTCAGCCTCTCGAGGAAACCGGCTAAGACGCGACAGGCGGGAGTTGGCCAGCAAGCGGACCTGGGAATGTTTGCGGCGATAGTGAGCGTATTTGCGTAATTATAAAAAAATTGAGCAAAATTGCGACGGTTCCAAAAACCCATCGAACGGATGGGGCTTAACGGCCAGTTCGCCCAGCCGTTGTCGTTGGGAGCTGAGGTCATTTGGCATTAAGCTGTCTGCAAAATCAGCAGCAGAACCATTGAACGGCTTGCGGAATCAGGATTTGGTCGAGTAGGTTTTTTTAAGAACTAATGTTTTTGTTTGGCTTCTTTTATTAACCAGCTACGAAAAATTTCAGCGTGTGGGTGAACGTATTTATTAGACGGGCGCAGGAGATAAAAGGCTTCGGCCGTTGGCACTTTTTGTGCAAACGGTGCCACAAGCAGGCCCTTTTCGAGCATATCTTCGACCAAACTCGTCCTGCCGAGGGCGAAGCCGCCCCCGTGTTTTGCCACCTCTAGCGCAGAAATCAAGGTATCAAACTGAATTTCGTGGGAAAACCGGATGTCAGACAAACCAGCCTGATCGAGCCAATGGCCCAAGCCTTCTTCATAACCGATAACGTGCAGCAGCGTCTGTTTACTCAGCCGGTCGCAGGCACCTAGGTCTGCTTGGTCGATCGACCCAAGGGTGCTCGCCAGACGCGGACTGCAGACAGGAAATAGCTCGTCCCAACTCAGCCGATCGGCATCGAAGCCCGGCCAATACCCCTTACCGTAGCGAATTCCCATATCGGAATCATGGGTGTGTATCTCTTTGTCCAGCCAGATATTGCTGGTGAAACGCACACCCACATCCGGATATTGCTCGTAGAAGCTGGCAAGCCGAGGGGCAATCCAAGTGGTAAAAAACACCAGATTCACTCTGACAGTTAACAATCGATTTTTGCTCTGACCGAAGATTTCTTCGGTTGCTGTGGTAAGCCGCCTGATGCACTCATGCACCACTGGCAAATACGCCTTGCCTGCGTCTGTCAATTCCAAGCCCCGCGGTAATCGTCGGAACAAGGCCGTGCAGAGCTGGGATTCAAGCCCCTTAATATGCTGACTGGTTGCGGCCTGGGTCAAATTCAATTCGACCGAAGCCTGGGTCAGGTTCAGATGGCGTGCTGCTGCTTCGAAAGTCCGCAACCAATTTAACGGTGGAAGTCTCTTTTTCATGGTCCGCAACTCTGTTTTTGTTGTTGAGCGCCGTATTGTGTCTTGTCGCTCAATTTGTCGCTCAATTTGTCGCTCAATTGGCTGCCAGCGTCGCGCCAGGCATAAAAAAAGCGGTGACTCATTTTGTGAGCACACCGCCCAGAATCAGCTTACAAAGAACAGGCGGCTGTTCTTTGCGCTTACTTCATCGTTGGCATTGAGAACTCGGCACCCTCGCGTACTCCGGCGGAAGGCCAGCGCTGCGTAATAGCCTTGCGACGGGTGTAGAAACGCACACCATCCGGGCCGTAGGCGTGCAAATCGCCAAACAAGGATCGCTTCCAGCCACCAAAGCTGTGATACGCCACGGGTACCGGTAAGGGCACGTTAATGCCGACCATGCCAACCATGATATGGTCGGTGAAGTAGCGTGCGGCTTCGCCATCACGTGTAAAGATGCAGGTGCCGTTACCGTACTCGTGAGCATTTATAAGATCCATGGCCTCCTGCATGGTTTTAACGCGCATCACCTGAAGCACCGGTCCAAAAATTTCTTCCTGATAGCTTGTCATCTCAGAAGTGACCCGGTCAATTAATGTGCCACCAACGAAAAAGCCGTTTTCGTGGCCGTTAACGACCTGGTTACGGCCATCTACAACAATGCGTGCGCCCTGCTTCTCTGCGCTGTCGATATAACCCACGATCTTGTCGCGGTGCTGAGCGGTGATCACGGGGCCAAAGTCATTGCTGGGTACGTTGTACGCACCCACTTTCAGCGCTTTCATGGCTTCGGCCATTTTGGCAACCAAGGCATCAGCGGCAGCGTCACCCACGGCAACCGCAACTGACAGCGCCATGCAGCGTTCACCCGAAGAGCCAAATGCAGCGCCTAGCAGTTGATTCACCGTGTTGTCCATATCAGCATCGGGCATCACGATGGCGTGGTTTTTGGCACCGCCCAAAGCCTGACAACGCTTGCCGTAAGCGCTGGCGGTGGTGTAGATGTATTCGGCAATCTGGGTTGAGCCCACGAAGCTAACCGCTTGAACGCGAGGGTCTCGTAACAGTGTATCTACTGCTTCTTTATCGCCATTGACCACGTTCATAACGCCGTCAGGCAAGCCTGCTTCTTGCAGCAGTTGAGCAATGAACAGCGTGGAGCTAGGGTCGCGTTCTGAAGGCTTCAGGATAAAACAGTTACCGCAAACAATTGCCATGGGGTACATCCACAGCGGAACCATGGCCGGAAAGTTAAACGGTGTGATGCCCGCAACTACCCCCAACGGTTGAAATTCACTCCAGGCGTCAATGCCGGGGCCAACGTTGGCGCTGTGCTCGCCTTTCAAAAGTTCGGGCGCACCGCAGGCGTACTCCACGTTTTCGATCCCGCGTTGCAGCTCGCCAAGAGCATCGTGTTGGATTTTGCCATGCTCTTCGCCGATCAACTGGGCAATGTGGTCAGCGTTCTGCTCAAGCAATTCCTTGAAGCGGAACATGATACGGGCACGCTTAAGGGGAGGGGTCGCGCGCCATGCAGGATAAGCTGCTTGTGCAGCGGCGATCGCTTTTTCTACCGTGGCTTTTGAAGCCAGTGCAACCTGCCGTGTGGAGTCACCAGTGGAAGGATTAAAAATAGGCTGAGCCCGGTTTTCGTCGTTAATAATCTGGCCGTTAATCAAATGTCCTACGGTGCTCATAATATGTCCTCAAAGTGCGTTCACGCTGCGCGTGTAAGGGTTGTTGTTATCAAAAAAATTGTTGGGCTGCCGGCTTCACCAGAGCTTTTTGTAAAGCTCGATAATCTCATCGGCGCTGGGTACACGAGGGTTGTTGCCCGGGGATCCAGACTGCAAAGCCTGCTCAGCCATAGTGGGCAGCAGCCGGAAAAATTCGTCGCGATCGATACCAAACAGTTCCGGAGTAGGCACTTCGAGTTCGTCATTCAAGGCATAAAGCTCGGCCATTAGTTTGCGGTTGGCAACGTCAGTGCTGTCTTGCTCAGAAGCAACGCCCATAGCACGGGCACAGTCAGCATAACGTTCTGCAGCGGCGGGAATGGAAAACTCGGTAACCGCAGGCAGTAACATGGCGTTGGACAATCCGTGGGGCACGTGGAACGCGGCGCCAATCGGTCGACTCATGCCGTGTACCAAAGCCACCGAGGCGTTGGAAAAGGCAATGCCGGCCAGAGTGGATCCCAGCATGACTCGCTCGCGAGCCTGTTTGTCGGTGCCATCATGAAACGCGCGGCGCAAATTCGGACCGATTAAGCGCATTGCTGCAATGGCCTGGGCGTCGGTATACAGGCTCGCCTTCTGGCTAACGTAGGCTTCCATCGCGTGGGTCAGGGCATCAATGCCGGTATCGGCGGTGGTGCGCTTGGGCAGGCTTAAGGTCAGGTTAAAATCAACCAAAGCCGCTAAAGGCATAAAGCCAACGCCCACACACAGCATTTTTTCATCGTTGGACTCGTCCGTGATGATCGTCACTTTGGTCACCTCCGAGCCAGTGCCGGCCGTGGTGGGTATGGCAATGATGGGTAAACCCAACTCGTTAACAATGCGCGGAAACTTGTAATCCCGCATTACGCCGCCAAATTTGCCCAGAATACTGATGGCCTTTGCGCTGTCGATGGGGCTGCCGCCGCCAAGGGCAATAATACTGTCGTAATCACCGTCGCGTACTTTGGCAACGCCCGCCTGTATTGAGCTAACCGTCGGTTCCGGAACGGTGTCATCGAACACGTCGGCCGACAGTTCACTGGCCGCCAGGCAGTCCTGAATAATTTGGGTGTAACCGAGTTTAACCATCATCTTATCGGTGATAATTAACGGGCGACTGCAACCCAGGCTTGCCAGCACTTGCGGTAATTGCTGTGAAGCTCCTTCGCCGATTTGCAGAATGCGCGGGAGAATGACTTGAGTAACCATATTTGCTCCACTTGTTTCTAACGTCGCGGGCCTCACCCCAGCGTGGATCTGAGGCCCTTAATATTGGTTTGGGGGTCAGAGAGAAGCCGTAGCCACAGTTGCTTTAGGTCGCCCGGTCAGCAATTCAGGGTCGCTTACCACGGCAGCGGTTTTAGGCAGCTGCCCTAGTATCGGCTCCTCAAGCAGTGATTTAAACAGACCGTAGATGGCCATGATCAGTATGAATGAGAAGGGCAACGCGGCAACGATGGTGGCGGTTTGCAAAGCAGCCAGGCCGCCAGCCAACAGCAAGGTTGAAGCCACTGCACCAATCGCTACGCTCCAGAACACACGATAACGGGTCAAAGGCTCACTATCACCCATCGAAATTAAGGTACACACGACCAGGGTTGCTGAGTCTGCAGAGGTCACGAAGTAGGTCACCAGCATAAAGGTGCAAATACTGGCCATCACGATAACAACCAAACTGTTGGTATTCATCAGTTCGATTGTTTTGAACAGCGCCATGGTGGTATCCGCATTGGCCGCAGCAACCACTCCGCCAGTGCCGAACAATTCGATAAACATGGCGGTATTGCCAAAGATAGTAATCCAGACAACCGCTAACAGAGTCGGGGCGATCAATACGCCAAGTATAAACTCGCGAACGGTACGGCCTTTGGATATGCGGGCAATGAAAATACCACAGAACGGTGACCAGGAAAGCCACCAACCCCAGTAGAAAATGGTCCACCAACCCTGCCATTGGCTTTCTGGATCTGGATCCACCCAAAAGCCCAATTCAACGGCGTGGACTACGTAGTCGCCAAAATTGGTTACTAGTGCTCCCAATAGGTAGGCCGTCGGGCCGAACACTACAAACAGCCCCAGAATGACCATCGTCAAGCGCATATTAAGCTCACTCAATATACGTATACCGCGGTTTACACCGGTAACGACCGATATCATCGCAATGACCGAAACCACGGCAATCAAAAGGATATAAGTCGACGTTGAAACCTCAATACCTAGCAGGTAATTCAACCCGGTATTCATTTGCTGTGCGCCCATCCCCAGAGAGGTGGCAATGCCGAAGACGGTACCAAACACGGCCAACAAATCAGCGATGTGGCCAATCGGGCCATAGATGCGCTCACCAAAAATAGGGTAGAGGCTGGAACGAATAGAAAGAGGTAAGCCTTTGCGGTAGCTAAAATAAGCCAAGATCAGGCCGAGCATGGCAAACAAAGCCCAACCGTGCAGTCCCCAATGGAAGATAGACACACGCATGGCGACTTGCGCTGCTTCCACCGTCAGCTGCTGGTTTTCTGCGATAAAGGGATTGCCTTGGAAATACGAAATAGGCTCGGCAATACTCCAGAACAGGATGCCAATACCAATACCTGCCCCGAACAGCATGGAAAACCAGGAAAAATTACTGAACTCCGGCCGGTCGGTGTCTTCTCCCAATCGTATGCTGCCGAAACGAGTAAACACCAAACCAACCACCAGAAACAAAATAACGCTGACCAAACCCACGTAATACCACGCCAGTTCTTTAGCGATAAAATTCTTGGCTGCACCGTATAACGCATTCGCATATTCGGGATCACTAACGGTAAACAAAACAAACGCAAGTACCAGAATGCCCGCGCCCACCGACATGACTGGATTGGTTCCCGCCAGCCAGCCGGTCGAGCAGATATAGTCTTGTCTGTTGTTCATACATTGCCACCTCTTTTGGAGTTTTCTAATTATTTTTGTTTGCTCTGTCTCACTGAATTCCTGATATGTCTCGGCATCCGCAATCGAAGTGCCGTTATTTTCGTCAGTTTTGGTTGTAGATTGGAATCAATAAAAACCGCCCCTAAGGCGTTATTTTTTTTATGGCTTGCGCCGCCGCCACGTCATCTTTAACCACTACCTATAAATAAATTGGGGTCTCAGAGCTCTTTTTTATCGTTGGTTCCCGCGTCACTTGTGCTCCTAACATGATTACCACCGAATCATCGTCGGTTTTCATAACAGCTCAACAAACGTTGATGCACAGCGAGAAGGATTAAGAGCAATGACAAAAAAGAACCCCCTGCCGTTAACAGGCGTGCGCGTTGTTGATTTTGGCCAGCAAATTGCTGGCCCTGCTGTTGCCATGGTGCTGGCCGACTTCGGTGCCACTGTTGTGCACGTCGATCCACCCAATGGCCCCCAATGGGACCACCCGGCTAATGCTGTGCTGAACCGTAACAAGAGCTGTCTGAAGCTGGATTTAAAAAGTCAGTCCGGGTTGGCACGGGCCAAAAAACTGATTGAAAAAGCCGATATCGTTATTGAAAGCTTCCGGCCGGGCGTCATGAAAAAGCTGGGTTTAGACTTCGCGATACTACGTGCTAATCGTCCCGAGCTAATCACCCTGTCAATACCAGGTTTTGCCAGCAACGATGATCTGCGTCGTGAATGGAAAGCGACTGAAGCCGTTGTCGCTGCTACCTGCGGCGCGTTCACCGACATGGGTTTTAATCGAGTGTTGATGGGCGTTAACCCTAGCTTTTCTCCTCTTCCGCTGGGGTCAGCTTATGCCATCTCACTCGCTTCAAGTGCCGCCGTACTCGCGTTATTGGAGCGGGAAAAAACAGGCCGGGGTGACCACGTTGAAGTACCGATTGCCGCTGCCTTGATGGAAGGCCTGTCTTACAACTCCTACGTTATCGACGGCCTGCCCAGCCGCTACAAGACCATGCGGGAGGATGAAATCGAATACCGCAAGGCCAATAACATCGAGTTTGACCTGAGTTACGAAGACCTGCAGGAATATCTCGATCCGTTTTATCGCACCTATGAGTGTGCTGACGGTCGCATGTTCTACTGCGTTTGTCCGTCGCACCGCAATCATGCAAAACGTGCATTGAAGCTTCTGGGTGTCTACGACGAGCTGAAGGCCGCTGGGCTACCCGAAGTTGAAGATCTGCATGCGCCCGTTGCCGATTGGGATGGCGAGACTTCTATTGGCGTTTATCCACTACCCAAAAAGTGGGCCGACATCATCTCCGAAAAGATGAAAAAAGCCTTTCTGACTAAAACATCTACAGAATGGGGTGTGCTGTTTGGTGAGGGTCAGATCCCCGGAGCACCGCATCGCACAACCCAGGAGTGGGTGAACGATGAACACACCAATGCTGCTGGCCTTATTGTTGAGGTTAACGATTCTGAGTATGGCCTGATGAAACAGCCCGGGCCAATTGCCTGGCTTGAAGAGTTCGCCGCAGACATGCTCGCGCCGCGTCCTCGCAAAACGGTTTCGTTTGATGAAGCACTGGTTGAGCTGTCTTCAGTTGCAGCGCAGGAAACTGTAACCCGGCCTACTGGCAAGGCCATTCAACCGGCCAGCGGCAACGGCTGGCTAGAAGGTCTTCGTATTCTGGACCTTACCAACGTGATTGCAGGGCCGCATTCAACCGCTTTTTTAAGCCGCTTTGGGGCAGAAGTGATCAAGCTGGATACGGTCAAGCCGATGTACGACCCTTTGATTGGCGTATTGTTCACTTTCCAGACCAACGTCAATAAACAAAGTGCGTTGATGGATATAACCACAGCTGAGGGTCGTGAGGGATTTAACCGCCTTGTACGCTCGGTGGACATGGTTGTGATTAACGCGCCCGATCGCCAAATGAAGCCTTTGGGATTGGACAACGACACACTGCAGACCTTGAACCCCGGTGTTCTGTTCTGTCGCCTCGATTGCCTTGGTGGTCCTTTGCCCGGGCCTAAGACCGACTACATCGGGTACGACGACATTATTCAGGCAAACAGTGGCATCATGAGCCGCTTCGGTGGCCCGGCTACCCCAGAAGAGCACGCTCACCTAGGTACTCTCGACGTAAACTGTGGCTTTGCTGCGGGCTTGGCTATGGCGGTTTCCCTCTATCACAAGTTGAAAACTGGCCAGGCCACTCGCGCACGCACCTCCCTGTCGGCGGTGACCAACATTGCCCAAATTCCGTTTGCCTTTGACTACAAGGGCCGCGCGCCCTTCAATGAGCCATCGGGACGGGAGGCAATGGGCCACCACGAGTTGTCGCACTTTTATAAAACCAGTGATGGCTGGATTTTCATGGACTCAAACCGCTCGGAGCTGGACAAGCTCGAAGGCATCGAAGGTTTACAAGGCATCAGTTCAGCGGCCAGTATCGGCGAGTTCTTACGCGCAGCTTTCCAAACAGCGCCGGCCAATTACTGGGCAGACATTCTGCAGGAAGCGGGCATAGCGGCAGCCCAACCGAATGCCATTGAAGACCTGCGCGAACAGTACAACCGCGAAGCCGATGGTACGCCAGGAACGACTTTGGGCAGCTTCTCGTTTTCAACCTACTCCAACCATCCGAGCGGCCACCGTATTACCCAGATTGACCACTGTTCGATTCGCCCGACAGATGCATCTACCCGCGCCTTTACACCGGCAGAGCAATTCGGTTACTCCACCCGCAGCGTTCTGGCCAGCATCGGCTACTCCGAAGCGGAAGTGGAATCGATGATTGACCGCAAAATTGCAGGCCTGAATTGGAGCAGACAATACCTACCGGGTGTGGAAAGTTTGCAGGTTGTCAGTCCGGCAATCAGTATCGGCGAGATTTTACGTGCAGCTTCTCAGCCAGCGCCGGCGATCGTCTCGCCCGAGGTGTTGCAGAGCGAGGGGGCCGTTTTGTTGGGCAGTGAGTCAGTAGCGTAGGTTCGCGCTGGCAATAATCTCTGACACGTCCAAAAAATATAGACAGAAAAAAGCCCCGGCGAGCGGGGCTTTAAAGTTCTTTGAGTTCCGGTGTCTTAGGAGTTGGTGGAAACTCAGCTTTTTTGGAAGAGCTGGGCTTCGCGGTCCTTGAAAGCTTTAAATTCTAGAGCGTTTCCCGAAGGGTCGTAAAAAAACATGGTTGCTTGCTCCCCCGGCTCACCTTTAAAACGTATGTAAGGCTCAATCTCGAAAGCCACCCCGTGCTCACGCAGTTTTACAGACAGATTGTTCCATGCGTCCATTTCCAGAACGACCCCGAAGTGCGGAACGGGCACTCCGTGGCCGTCTACAGGGTTTGTATGACTGCTTGTGGAGTTCTCCTTTAATGCAGGGTTGAGATGGCAGACAAACTGATGGCCGTAAAGATCGAAGTCGACCCAGCTGTCGGATGAGCGGCCTTCAGGGCAGCCTAAAAAATCACCATAGAACCGGCGAGCTTCGTCTATGTCTCGAACTTGTATGGCGAGATGGAATGGATCTTGTACAGCCATAATGCGTATCCTTTTGTGATGAGCGTGAAATGAACGACTCAATAAAATCATACTAAGCCTTTTACACAAGGGCTTACCCATTGAATCAGAGAGGCCAGAATTATGTACGGAATTAAAATAAACAGCCGTATTCGTAGCACATTATCCGTCGTTTTTGCCACAGCTGTATTGCTAGCGCCGGGTTTAGCGAGTGCTGAAAGTAAAATCAGTGCGAAGTCCATCTCTGCCGCAGTGAGTGATCACTCCTACCAGGGCAGCATGAGCTCTCCTAATTCAGGCTTCAACGAATACTATGCGCCGGATGGCACCATCTATGGCCAAGGCTATGAAGGAGAATGGACTGCACAAGAAGGCGAGATGTGTTTTGCCTACGGCGACGAGCCAGCTTGTTACGAAGTCAGTATAGACGGCCCATCGATGGTGCTGCGCCAAGACGGCTCCATCAAAGGAAGTGGCATGTTGATCAAAGGCAATACCATTCAATAGTTCGATAAACAGCCTCGAATTTCACTTTCCTCGGTAGCGTCACGAGTACGCCAGAATGTGGGCGGGTTTACTTTCTTGACGCACAAAATTCAAACAGAAAAAAGCCCCGACTAGCGGGGCTTTTGCGTGGTCAGTGAGGCGATCGGAGGCGGGTTCCGACGTGAGGAGGGCGAGGCGGGCTGACTCTGCTAGTTATTTTCCAGGGTTTCCCATACCTCGATGGCGGCGGCAAGGTCTTCCAGCGAGGCGCCCACGGATTTGAAGAGCGTTATGGCCTCGTCATTCGTGCGCCCGGGCTTGTCGCCTCTGATCAGTTCCGCCAGCTCGGCGCGCAGGCTGGTTTCACTGAACGCACCCTCGTTGATGGCCTGTAGAATATCTCCGGCTTCGCCCATGGCGCCGGCGTAGGTATCCACAAATACTTCGCTACGGACCAGGCACTGGCTGTCGGTTTCCCGCATGGTTGGCCGGAACGCGCCCACCAGATCCAGATGGCTGCCGGGCTGCAGCCATTCCCCCCGGACCAGTGATTCGGTCGACAGGGTTGCACAGCTGATGATGTCTGCTTGGGGGACGGCGGTTTCCAGGTCATTCACCGACTCACAGTCAAAGCGGTCGCGAAAACGTTCAGCCAGCGCTGCAGCCTTGTCCGGATTACGGCCCCAGATCCGCACCTTGCGAATAGGGCGCACCGTGGCGTGTGCTTCGATCAGCATGGGTGCCAGCTTGCCGGTGCCAACCACCAACAGCGATGAAGCGTCTTGCCGTGCCAGCTCACGGGCTGCCAGGGCCGAAGCTGCGGCGGTGCGCCGGCTGGTTAGCGCACTGCCATCGATGCAGGCCAGAGGAGTGCCGTGCTGGCCTTCACACAGAATATATAAACCGGAGATGGCCGGCAGGCCAGCGTTGGCATTTTGCGGGAACACGTTGACCATTTTCATACCAATATACCCCGCCTGTTCCCAGGCGGGCATCAGCAGCATGGTGGCCTCGCCGTCCAACCGATGCATGGCGTGATGGTGTCGTGGTGGAGCTTCCACGCCATGGCGAAACGTATTGGCAAGACGTTCGATCAGTGCCGGCCATGCTAGCGCGCCGGCCACCTCCTGTGCAGAAATAATACGCATGATGTCTAATCCTTTTTACGGGTGGCCAGTCGCTGGATTTCACCGACGATGCCACGGCGGAACACCATTACACAAACCACAAAGATAGTACCCAGAATCACCTGCACCCATGAGCCAAAGGATGAGAGTTCATGACTGAGGGCACCGACGGTGATGGCGCCAACGACCGGGCCAAATACGGTGCCCAGCCCACCCACGAGGGTCATCAGAATGACCTCTCCGGAGGTTTGCCAGTGGGCGTTGGTGAGTGCAGCAAACTGGAAAACAATGGCTTTGGTAGCTCCGGCCAGCCCAGCAACCGTAGCGGAGATAGTAAAGGCCAGCAGCTTGAAGCGGTCTACGTCATACCCCAGCGACAAAGCGCGGGATTCGTTCTCCCGGATTGCTTCGAGTACGACGCCAAACGGCGAATAAATGGTGCGGTAAATGATGCCGAATCCGATCAGGAAAATGGCGAACACAAAATAGTACATGGCGAGGGAGTTGTTCAGATCAATGAACCCGAATAGCTCGCCCCGAGGGATGCCCTGCAAGCCGTTCTCGCCGCCAGTAAATGGCATCTGCAGCGCCAGAAAATAGATGATCTGTGCCAGCGCCAGAGTGACCATGGCGAAATAGATGCCTTGTCGGCGAATCGCCAGGAAGCCAAAAATGCTGCCAAGAACCAGGGTAAATCCGGTTCCTGCCAATATACCGAGTAGCGGCGAAAAGCCCCACTCCTTGGTGACATACCCCGTGATATAGGCCGCTCCGCCGAAAAACGCAGCGTGGCCAAACGACAACAGCCCGGCATAACCCAGTAACAGGTTGAAGGCGCACGCAAACAGCGCGAAGCACAGCAGATCCATGACAAACACCGGGTAGGCGAAGAACGGAGCGGTCAGGCCTGCAACAAGCATCAGAATAAACAGGATACGATTGGTCATGAGCGGCTCACTTCTCCTTACCGAACAGTCCCGCCGGACGGAATAACAGCACTAGCACCATCAGGAAGAAAATGACGGTGCTGGCAGCGGGTGGATAGAACACCTTGGTCAGGCCTTCGATGAGGCCAAGTGCAAGGCCAGAGAGAATAGCGCCCATGATGGAGCCCATGCCGCCGATTACCACAACAGCGAATACCACGATGATCAGGTCGGCCCCCATCAAGGGGCTGACCGAGTACATCGGAGCAGCCAGCACTCCCGCGAGCCCCGCCAGACCAGCACCAAAAGCAAAGGTCAGGGTTATCATCAGCGGAACGTTAAGACCAAACGCCTGAGTCAGGTCTGGGTTTTCGACACCGGCTCTCAGACGCGAGCCTAATTTAGTGTGCTCAATAAAGAACCAGGTGGTAAAACACACCACGAGCGAGAACACGATGGCGAACAGGCGATATGTCGGGAAATACATAAAACCAAGGTTCATCACACCACTAAGGCTCTCCGGCTGACCCGGATAGGGGGTGCCGGAGACGTTGAAGTAGTTGGAGAACAGACCCTGAAGAATCAGAGTGATTCCGAAGGTCAGCAGCAGCCCATATATGTGATCCAGTTCGTACAGGCGCCGGAGCAGGAAGCGCTCAATGAGCACCCCCAGCAGACCGACTAGCAACGGCACCAGAACCAGTGATGCCCAGAAGCCAATCTGGACGCTGACACCGAACCACTGCTCCAGAAAGGAGTAGCCAATCAATGCGATAAAAGCACCGAGCATATACATGGCGCCGTGGGCGAAGTTGATAATGTTCAACAGTCCGAATATCACCGCAAGCCCGAGGCTCAACATGGCGTAAAACACACCGACATTAAGCCCAAGCAGCGCCTGGGCCAGAATGACCTGTATCGACACGTTGGCTATCTCCCTTTAAGTGGTTGTCAAACCGTGTGTTAATTAACCAACGAACATTTGGTGTCTGCCATCGAGATGTAGGCCTGATCCGCGGGAATTTTTGAGATCACGTTCAGCAGGTCCCACTCGCTTTTCGACTCCGAGGGCTTTTTCACTTCCACCAGGTACATGTCGTGCAACATGGAGCCGTTGGGGGCAATTTTGCCACCTTTCACGAACACGTCGTTCAGGGTCATTTCACCCAGTTTGGCGCGAACCGTCTCGGTATCGTCCGTTCCGGCTTCCTTCACCGCTTTCAGGTAGTTGGACACAGCCGAATAGACACCTGCCTGTACCATTGTTGGCATGGCACCATGGCGCTCATTGAATCGATTGGACCAGGCTTTGGTTTCTTCATTCTGGTTCCAGACAAAGGCTGTGGTAAATTGCAGACCCTGAGCAATGTCGAGACCCATGCTGTGCACATCGGTTAGAAACACCAGCATGCCAGCCAGTTTCTGACCACTTTGGACAATACGGAACTGGTTAGCCTGCTTGATGGCATTGACCGTATCCTGGCCGGCATTGGCCAACCCGATTACGTCTGCACCGGACGATTGGGCCTGCAGCAGGTAGGACGAGAAGTCATTGGTGGAGAGCGGTGCGTTGACATTGCCGACCACCTCGCCACCCATGCTTTCCACTACCGCGCCGGTGTTATCTCGCAGTGAGTGCCCGAAGGCATAGTCCGCGGTGATAAAGAACCATTTCTTGCCGCCGTTTTTAACCATCGCGGTGGCGGTACCCACCGGCAGGGCATGGGTATCGTAGACGTAGTGAATGCCATAGGGCGAGCACTGTTCTTCGGTCAGCGCGGTGGAACCCGCCCCGGTATTCATGGTGATGATTTTCTTGTCCTTGGCGAGACCCTGCACTGAAAGCGCGACCGAGGAGTTATCCAGCGCCGTGATCATGTCCACTTCTTTGGTGTCGATCCATTCACGTGCGGTGCTGGCGCCAATATCCGGTTTGTTCTGGTGATCTGCGGAGATCAACTCAATGGATTTGCCCATGACCGAACCGCCAAAGTCTTCGATGGCCATTTCAGCCGCGATAACAGCACCGGGGCCTTCCAGGGACTTGTAGACCCCCGACATGTCACTGAGTACCCCGATCTTGACCTTGTCGTCAGACAAAGCTCCGGCTGCGGTTAGAGGTAAGCTGAGGGACGCCGCAGCCACCGCGACGACCAATCCTTGTTTCAAGTGCTTCAACATAGTGGGATTCCTTTTGTTATTAGGTTCCGGGTCGGATCCACAAAGGCGGTCCTGGCCCAAAGGCTCAGACACTCAGGTGTCTGTTCAACTGCTCTTTTTTGGCCTCAAGGTCGGCCGCATCAATCTGTTCTACCACCTGGCCGTGCTCAATCACGTAGTGCCGATCGGCCAACGGTGCGGCAAAGTGAAAATTCTGTTCTACCAGAATGATCGTGAAGCCCCTTTCTCTGAGCTTGCGAATGACATTACCCAGGCTTTTCAGGATGACCGGGGCAAGCCCCTCGGTAATTTCGTCCAGTAACAGAAGGGTGGCACCCGTGCGCAGGATTCGGGCAATCGCCAGCATCTGCTGTTCGCCGCCGGAGAGCTTGGATCCCTGGCTTTTACGGCGTTCTTCCAGGTTGGGAAACATGGTGTATATTTCGGCCGCTGACAGCCCACCTTTGGCGACTACCGGAGGCAATTCGAGGTTTTCATCCACGTTCAGAGAGGCAAAAATACCCCGTTCTTCCGGGCAATACCCCAGCTTGCCCACGTGGGCAATCCGGTGTGTCGGCATGTTGATGATTTCGGTGCCGTGGATTTTGATGGAGCCAGTGCGTTTACTGACCAGCCCGAGTATGGCTTTCAGGGTTGTCGTTCTCCCGGAACCGTTTCGGCCAAGCAGGGTAATGACCTCACCCTCGCGCAGTGTCAGATTCAGGCCATGGAGTATGTGGGACTCGCCGTACCAGGCGTGCAGGTTCTCAATTCGCAGTAATTCCGGCTTTTGCTCAGGCTGCATCAGTCGTACCCATATAAGCTTCCATCACCTCGGGGTTTTTGGAAACCTCGGCATAATTGCCTTCCGCAAGGATTTCGCCCCGGTTCAGCACGGTAATCTGGTCGGCGAGCGTCGATACCACATTGAGGTTGTGCTCAACCATGACAATCGTCCTGCCCGCGACTACGCGTTTGATCAGATCGGTCACCGTGCTTACATCTTCCGCACTCATGCCTTGAGTGGGCTCATCCAGCAACATCAGCCTCGGTTCCAGCGCAATGGTCGTGGCTATTTCCAATGCCCTTTTTTGCCCATAAGGCAGTTTAACCGCTTTTACGTCCCCAAACGTGCCAAGACCGACCTCCTCCAGCGTTGCCTGGGCCTTCTCGTTGAGTTGATCGAGAATGTGCATCGGACGCCAGAACTGGTAGGACACCTGCAGTTTCCGTTGCAGAGCAATGCGAACGTTTTCCCTGGCTGACAGGTGGGGAAACACGGCAGAAATCTGAAACGAGCGAACCAAGCCGAGCTGGGCGATGCCTGCCGGCTTGGCGTGGGTGATGTCCCGGCCGCCATAGATAATCTTGCCGGATGTCGGCGTCAGGAACTTGGTTAGCAGATTGAAAAACGTAGTTTTGCCTGCCCCATTGGGGCCTATCAAGGCATGGATCGTGCCGGTTTTGACACTGAGATTGACGTCCTTGATGGCGGTGAAACCCTTGAAATTTTTGGTAAGGCCACGGGTTTCCAGAATAGCGTCTGGTTTCTGGGTATGGTCGGTCACGGTAAGCCCCCCGGCTGATCAGTGGTTCAGACACTGATAATCATTGATTGTTGTTGTTTTTTCAACGTAAAAACAGGTTGTTAGAGCTTGACCTCTACATAGATATTTCAGGCCCTAGTAAAGGTGTGAACGGTGATTCTGTCAAGTTGGGCACTGGATAAAAACAAAAATCGGGGATTGAGAGATGGGAAGTCATTGGTCTGGAAATAATCGCGGGCCGCTCTCAGGCCCGTGATCTCTCGCGGTTATTCCTGGCCCGAATTTCTCATGAGGGGATAAAAAAAGCGGCTAAAAGTGCTATATTTTCAATGACCTAACCAATTAACCAAACACAAGTACCAGCAGCCGTATCCAAAATGGTACCTTAAAAACTGACCTTCTCGCCACCCTCCCGCCGCCAGATTGAAGCCGGTTTCTCCGGAGGGCACATCACCTCTGATGCCGGTCAATTGTTACTGCGCGAAGTCGACAGACAACACCGGTTAACCCAACGACTAGCCGAGACTCTGATCGACCAGCGGGATTCCAGCATGATCCGTCACCGACTCGATACCATGGTCCGGCAACGGGTTTACGGCGTAGCCGGTGGCTACGAAGACCTGAATGACCATGAGTCGCTACGTTTTGATCAGGCGCTACAAACCGCCACGGGTGAGGCCTCCGTCCTGGCCGGCAAATCCACGCTTTGTCGAATGGAACAGGCGATGGACCGACAAACCATTGTTAAGGTTCAAGAACTGCTCTGGCACCACTTTATTGACCAGCACGATGCCCCACCAAAAGAAATCGTGCTGGATTTCGACGGCACCGATATCCCGGTGCACGGCGACTAGCCGGGCAAGTTCTTCAACCGGTACTACGATCACCATTGCTACTTCCCGCTGTATGTCTTCTGCGGGTGCATCTGAAAAACACACCCTTCGAGCGCATGAGCGCTGGCACCTTGCGGTTGAAGCTGATCAAGGTCGGCGCTGTGGTCATCCTGAACACGCGCCGAATCCGGGTGTTGATGAGTGAGCTATCCCTACAAGAAAGACCTCTCGGCACTGGTTAAGCGATTGGTGCCCAGTTAGATGATCGCCCCCCCCCTGGCCCGACACCAATGGGGAAAGGGGGGGCTCCAAACACAGTAATAGAGTAAAAGGGAGAGTGCTGCCGCCATACTGGGACTGCCTAAAATCGCCTCGCCGGAGTTCTCCTATGGACAAGATCAAGTCAACGATCTGACGTTGTTCTAGGCGTTCACTCGGGGACTACTCCATGCGGTGGTTATTCTCAACGGGTGACTGCCCAGGGATAGCTCAGAGAAAATTGTTTTGTGAGGGATGAGCTGAAAATGGGGTAATAAATCGCTAGTTTTTTCTGAGGCAATACCATACCAAAAATCAACAGTTTGGATGAGGCTAGGTCTACGGTAGCCGGTGTTGGTGCTGATGTTGTTTTAATTAGGCTCAAATTACAGACAGAAAAAAGCCCCGACTAGCGGGGCTTTAAAGTTCTATGAGTTCCGGTGTAATCCCGGTGCCTCAGGAGTTGGTGGAGACGGCGTCCACCAAATAACTTGGGCAAGAAGCTGATTTAAAAGTTAAATTAGTTTCCAGATTTTCTGGTTACCCGCACTATTACCCACAGTCTGCGAACGTCTTACTTGATTCCCGCGACCTAGTTCGACCTGGTGACAAGTTTCTTCGTTAAGGAACTTTTGATTAGGGCATCATCGTACATAGCTATTTGGACTTTACTTTCACCCGTTCCGCATCACGGTTGCCGGATTAAGGAGCAAGTTGGTTCAAAATTCAAGATTAGCATCGGGGGCGTTGGGAGTATCAAGAATGCTTATCCTACCAGCCGGTTTTTTTGTGCCCTGTGAGCTGAAATTGGTTTAAAAGATTGCTAGTCGGTCCAATTACAGGAAAAATCAAGCCAAATGCACTATGATCTGGGCTAGCCTATGATGATTTCTGGTTAGTGAGCAAGAGAATCAGTGGTTACATAACTTTAGTGAACGAAGGAGCATTGCTCAACATGGAGCGAGTACCCTTTCTTAAACCAAGGATGGCCGGGAGTCGTTTCGACGATCATGCGATTCCTCTGGATATGCTGAAGGAGTTCGCGGTATTGGAGGAAATGATTGTCGAGGTTGCGAAGTGGCACTATCTTAACGATCATCCGAAACGCGAACGCTCACCGAGAGGATTTACAAAAGGTATCTCCGTCAAGCTGACTGCTGTTGACGAGGGCAGCGCTATGCCAGATATGTCGCTTTTCGTCGATCAGCGTCAACTAATTGCACCAGCAAATCAGAATTATTTTGAGCGTGCCCGAGACAGCATCGTCGACGCAATAGAAGCGGCAGCGCAACATACTGAAATAAAAAAACATCTTCCAGAATTTCTTCTAGGTTACTTTGATAAGCTCGGACGAGGTCTGCGTCAGGATGAATTTATCGATTTTGCTCCAGAGGCAGTTGGACGAGGTGCGAGGTTGAATCAGACCACGCGAAGAGCATTGAGATTGGCTTCAACTCAGCTGCAAGAACTTACTGAGGAGGTAAGTCTTAGGGGAGTGATTCCTGAAGCTGATCAAGCCAAGCTTACCTTTGAAATAGAGACCATCGGCGGACAGAGAGTTTCAGGTCCCATCCCAATGCAGCATTTCGACACCATTGTTAAAGCTTTCAATGGGTATCGAGATGGGCTTCGAGTAAGCATTCAAGGAATTGGCCTCTATAATCGAAACGGTCAATTGAAGAGTATGGAAGAAGTTGAGCATGTCACGTTGTTAGACGAACGTGATGTGGGCGCGCGAATCGATGAGCTGCGTTTGCTTAAGAGTGGCTGGCTGGATGGCAAATTAGGTAAAGCTCTTGATTCTGACCAGTTGAACTGGCTAGAAAGTCGGCTAGATTCCTATCTGAGTGACCCGCTACCCTCTCCCTATCTATACCCGACCGCTGAAGGTGGTGTGCAGCTAGAATGGAGCATCTGCCGTTATGAAATAACCCTGGATATTAACCTGGCCGCTAAGTCAGGCCACCTTCATGCTTTGTATATGCCAACCGAGGAAGAAACTGAATTACAAGTGAACCTTTCAGAAGATAATGGTTGGGAAAACGTTACCGGTCTGCTTGAACAATTTAACGGAGAGTCATTGTGAAGGTAGACACGCCGCTGCTGAGACAAGTCCACCCAAGCTTTATCCAAAATGGCAGAGTTTCTTCGCAGGCTTTTAGACCTACTCCAAAGGACGATAAAAAGTTGTCGGTATACGACGGCCATCTAATCGCAGCCTTAGACGCTTATGAGCATTACACCACGACTCTAAAACAATCATCAGTCGGAGTGATGGCGGTGACTTGTCAAGAGTGCGCGCAGCTTGAGCTTGAAACAAAGGACGATCCCTTAGAAAACTTCCCTGAACATGCGGTTATAGACTTCAGCCCTTATGGCACAAGCGCAACTGAAAAAAAGGCCAAAATCCTGAGAAGAAGGGCAGAGGAGCGCGATTGGTTCTTTAGCAATACCGGTACCTGATTTCACGAGATTTCAAACCTATATCACCTTTGTGAGCTAAGGCACTAACAGTGCCTCCCTCCCAATTCACAGAGGTAATTTCCATGTCCGAGCAATGCCCCAACTGCCTGTCCCGTCGGATTGGCAAGAACAACTATGGTAAGAAAGCCGCCGGCGTCATCGGTGCTTCGGCGGGCACCTATGGCGGTTACGTAGCTGCGATTGCAGGAGCGAGAACGGGTGCTGCAGTGGGAGCACTGACAGGCCCCGTCGGTGGTATCGGTGGCGCCGTCATAGGTGCTTTGCTAGGTGGCGCAACCGGCGCCTCTGCTGGCGTGGTTCTGGGCGATGTCCTGGATGAACGCGTGCTCGAAAACCATCGATGCCTTGAGTGCGGCTATTCCTTCAGCACTAATTCCGACTCCCGCGAAGACGCCCTTTAATTCCCCTCGCAAACTCCAAAGGAGAACAATCATGGCTCATCTCATCGAGCAAATGGCCTATGTTGGCCAAGCCCCTTGGCATGGCCTGGGGAATGAACTGACTTCAAACCAGCCCCTGGAGGTCTGGGCGAGGCAGGCCGGACTGGACTGGCAGATCGAGGAAAGCCCCGTTCGCTACGTCACCAATGCCGGTGGCACCCTCGGGGAGATTCTGTCCTATCCGGACTCCAAGGTGCTTTACCGCTCGGATACCAAGGCTCCGTTATCGGTTGTCGGTAACCGCTTCAAAGTGGTGCAGCCTGAGGAAATCCTAGAGTTCTACCGGGACCTGACCGAGGTGTCCGGTTTTGAGCTGGAAACCGCTGGTTTACTGAAAGGTGGCCGTAAAATGTGGGCACTCGCCCGTACCGGTCAGTCGGGATTGCTCAAAGGTAACGACCAGACTAATGCCTATGTGCTACTGGCAACTTCTTGTGACGGGACCTTGGCGACGACTGCGCAGTTCACCAGCATCCGCGTGTTGTGCAACAACACCCTCGCCGTTGCCCTGAAGGGTTCCGCGGCCAACGCAGTCAAGGTGAAGCACAACACAGCCTTCGATGCGAACCTGGTGAAGAAGCAGCTGGGCATATCCGTTTCCGCCTGGGACGACTTTATGTACCGCCTCAAGATTCTGAGTGAGCGTAAGGTGAAAGCCACTGAGGCCCGCAACTACTTCTTGAAAGTATTTACGGAGGACGTGAAGGAGGGCGTTGGTAAAACTAATGAGCGCTCCATGGCCAAAGCCCTGGGGCTGTATGAAGGCGATGGCATGGGCGCCACGCTGGCTTCATCCGAAGGTACTGCCTACGGTTTGGTGAATGCTGTGACTGAATTCATCGATCACCAACGCCGGGCCAAAACCGTTGACCACCGGCTGGATTCCGCCTGGTTCGGAACCGGCGCGGCCATCAAGAACCGAGCGTTGGAACAGGCCATGTCTCTCGTGGCTTAACCACTTCCCGTAAATTAAAACCCTCATAAAACCCACCGGAGCCTGTTGCTCTGGTGGGTTTTTTTATGTCTGGAGGAAACACCATGGGCATGAATGCAAAGGCAATCGAGAAACAGCGACCGGCTTTGCGGCTGGTCTCCACTAAGGGCCTCAGTCGGGATGAATGGCTGAAGGTACGTAAGCAAGGCATTGGCAGTAGTGATGCCGCTGCAGCGGTTGGCATAAGTCCCTATCAATCTCAGCTCGAACTTTGGATGGTCAAAACTGAGCGGGACGCTGGTCTACCGAAACCGGATTCCGACGACCCCAGCTCACCGGTCTACTGGGGCCATATCCTGGAACCCATCGTAGCTGAGCAGTACAGCCAACAGACGGGCCGGAAGGTGCGCCGAGTAAATGCAGTGTTGCAACACCCAGATCCGGACAAGCATTGGATGTTGGCGAACCTCGACTACTCCGTGGTAGCCGATGACGACGTGCAGATCCTGGAGTGCAAAACGGCAGGGGAGTTCGGATCACGCCTATGGAAAGAGGGCGTTCCGGACTACATCCAATGCCAGGTTCAGCACCAACTGGCCGTCACCGGCAAACAGGCGGCGGACGTGTGCGTTCTGCTTTGTGGTCAGGAGTTGAAGATCTACCGCATTGAACGGAATGAGGAGCTCATCGAGGCGCTATACGTGCTGGAACGCCAATTCTGGGATTTCGTGGAGACAGATACCCCACCACCAGTCGATGGAACCGATTCTGCTGAACGTGCCTTGCGCCATCTGTACCCAGTGGACAGAGGGGAGACCCTGGACTTCAGCCAAAGCAAGGAGCTGTCCGATGCGTTCGACGAGCTACTGGCCATCCGCACGGAAATGGAAAGCCTCAAATCCACAGAATCCCACCTGAAACAGCGAATCGAAAGCCAGATGGGCGAAGCCTCAAAGGCAACCTTCCCCAGTGGCAGCGTGAGCTGGAAACGGAGCAAGGATTCCGTCGGGCTCAATGTGAAGCAGCTACTGACGGATCAGCCAGACCTACTAGATCAGTACCCACTCACCAAGCCGGGAAGCCGGCGATTCCTTATTCGAGCATAAATACCCCATTTGGCCACGCGGGCGTGGCAATCGCCCCGTGGTCCTTTTTCCAGGAGATGCATCATGATTAAAGGTTTAGCCATCACGCCCCCGGTATTAGGGCGTATCAGCATTGGTCGGGTTGTTGAGAAAAACGGCATCCGGCTGCCACAGAAAGACAACCAGTTCACCATCACCTCCCAAATCCAGGAGAAGGGTGGGTGGATTCTACACCCCCTCGACGAAGAGCTCAGAAAGGATGCCCCAAACGGCAAACTGCGAACCATTCCGGTACGCATGCTCTTCAACGAAGCGGATCTCAACCTGCGGGCGGAATACACCATGTTCGACCGTAAAAGCGGACGGCCCTTGTGTGTAGGTAACGGCGACACATGCAAGCGCTTGACGCAATCCGGAGTGCAGTCTTTGCCATGCCCGGGGCCGACGCTGTGTGAGTTCGGTAAGGGTGGTCTGTGCAAGCCCTATGGTCGTCTGAACGTGAAGGTCGGTGATGACGATGATCTTGGCACCTTCATCTTTCGCACAACCGGCTACAACAGTATCCGGACCCTTGCGGCCAGGCTGAGCTACTACCAGGCAGTCTCTGGTGGTCTGCTGGCTTACATGCCGTTGGAATTGAAGCTCCGGGGCAAAAGCACGACGCAGAGCCATCGGACGCCGATCTACTATGTGGATCTGGTAATCAGGGAAGGGTTGTCGCTGCAGGAAGCGGTGGTTGAGGCAAGGGAAAAGGCCAGGCAGGTGAAGGAGGCGGGCGTTGACCAGGCTGCTCTGGATGCGGCGGCTGCTAAGGGATTTGGTAATGCGCTGTTCGAGTATGACGAAGATGAGGCAAGTCAGTTGATTGAAGAGTTTTACCCCGCTACTTCAGTGGAAGGCTCGCTGGATAATGCCTCTGTTGTGTCAAAACTGCGGAAAGACCGCAATTCTGTAAAGTCGGCTTCAAGCTAGATGTTGACGAGTGGTCCGCGCGGGCCACTCGTCAGAATGCCATGGTGGTTGTTTTTTATCCTTCTCAAACTGATGATTAGTCAGTTGCTTACACAAATTATGCTTTTGCATGGGACCAGCGATTCAACATTTTCAGCAGGGTGTTTTTGTTCACTGGTTTGGCAAGATAATCGTCCATCCCGGCGCCAATGAACTTTTCTCGATCACCGGGCATGGCGTTTGCGGTGAGTGCGATGATTGGTTTGGAGTTCATCCGTCCTGACTGCCGTATTGCTTGCGTAGCCTTTAACCCATCCATTTCCGGCATAAAGATATCCATCAGTATCACGTCATAGTCGAACGCGTTGGCCGCAGTCACCGCTTCAAGTCCATTTCCGACTATATCGACGACGTAGCCTGTATCCTCAAGCATGGCTCTGAATACCATTTGATTAGCAGGAGAGTCCTCGGCAATCAGAACCCGAACTGGCCTATCCGTAAAATTTAACGGAGTTGCCTCTTCAAACATCGAGATAGCTTCATCTTTATCGTTGTTCGCGCTGGCTAAAAAAGGTATCTCAAACTCGAAAGTCGCGCCTTTTCCCAGCTCGCCCTGAGCCCATATTTTGCCGCCCATGAGTTCAACGAGGCGCTTGCAGATTGCAAGCCCCAGGCCCGTCCCTTCATGTTTTCGTGATGCGGTTGAGTCAAGCTGACTAAAAGGTTGAAACAAGGATTTAGCCTGTGCGTCAGTAAATCCTATCCCGGTGTCTACAACCCGAAAGCAGAACCACATTTCATCGTTTAAATTTTTTGTTTTTTCGACGGAGACGGTAACTAAGCCTTGATCAGAGAACTTCAAACTATTCGAAATCAGGTTCAGAAGGATCTGTTGGAGGCGCCCCGCATCTCCGATAACCATTACGTCAGCAGTGTCATCAACATCTTCGATAAGCGAAATTTCTTTTTGGTCTGCTCTGTTGGCGCAAAGGGTTATTGCCTTTCGGGTAATACAGGCGAGATTAAAGGTGTTGGATTCGAGCTCTAGCTTGTTGGACTCCATTTTTGAGAGATCCAATAGTTCGTTCAAAAGGTTAAGAAGGTGTTCTGCAGATTCGTAAGTAACATCAATGAAGTTCTGGTCAGTCTTTTCAAGCCGCCCGCTCATTTGAACCAAGTTCAATAAACCGAGAATGGCATTAAGTGGCGTGCGCAATTCGTGACTGACGGTCGCCAAAAATGCCGTTTTGGCTTCGTTCGCGGTTTCAGCCTTTTTCTTGGCGTTTGCGAGTTCGTGCTCCTTGTTTTTCAATTCAGAAACATCAGAATAGGCGACAACTGTCCCACCTGAGGGAATGCGGGACTCTTGCGCCCGCAGACAACGCCCATCTGCGATGTGGATCTCGATTCCTTCGGGGGTTGGATTCAAGTGGTGGGACATTCGCTTGGCGAAAAAAGCCTCACGGGTCGACGCTTTAATGTCAGGAAAGAGGTAATGACCGCTGGCAATCCCGTCTCGAAGAAGCTCTTCAAATGAGAGTCCCAAAGGCACAGGTATGTTTTCGCTGGCAAAAAATTCCCTGTATTTTCTGTTACAGCGGATGAGGCGGTCGTTGGAGTCAAATACAGAGAGCCCATCAGGAAGCGATTCGATGGCATCTTTAAAACGGGCATTACTTTGAGAGAGGTCGTTTTTTGCGTTATCGACGGCCTGCTGGTACCGAAATGGTAAGCGTAACAGCAGGTAAAGCAGGGTCGAGATAAGTAGCGCCGCCGAGACAATCAATCCCCAGATGTAGCCGGGTAGATCATGAAATGAAGGCGCTGGAGGTATAGCAACACCCACCTCCCAGCTACCCTCCGGTAGCGCGACAGATGCAGTTAGGTGTTCGCCTTCGAATAGATCACTTGGGCCTACAAAGACTCGGCCATCACTGCCAAGCCCATTGTATCCGCGAATCGCAACAGGCGCTTTATCTGACAGGTAATCTAACTCAGAGATTCTAAGTAGGTTGTCCAGATCAACGAGCACTGTCGCGAACCCCCAGAATATGTCTGAGCCGCCGCCCGGTTCGGATTCAGTATGTGGCAAAAATATCGGCAACCGACCAATCAACGCGGTGCCCCCCTGAATCAGCTCATGTGGGCCGGCCACCCAGAGCTTGCGGCTTTTGATCGCAAGCTCGGCTGCCTCTTTGCGTTTCGGGTCTGCGAGGAGTTGGTGGCCAAGTGCCGGGCTATTCGTCTCCTCTGGCCAAATGTACGTGACGATGGCATCAGGGGCGAGTTGAACGCTGCGAATACCAGGAATGCTGCTTCCGAGGTCCTGCGCGAAGGATAGAAACGCTTGTCGATCAATGTTTTTCGGGCCGGCCCGGACGAAGCCAGAAAGACCGTGGGTAAGATGAAGTCGAGCGTTCAACTCGGTTTCCATGCGGCCACGCAGATTATAAAGTGCGCTGGAGATTGAGGCTCGATCTTGAAGATAATCGCTCTCCAAAGATTGCACATATTGGCTGGACATTAGCATAATCAAACCAGCGAAAAGGCTCGCAGCGATACCCAGCGACACGGACTGCCGGGAAAGTCGACTTCCGATACCCTGCATAAAAGCACCGAAGCGCTGCCTTTCGATTACCTTCGGGAAATAATTCCTCGCTCTCCTGGATGCAATTGCTTCATCCACTGCCTCCGCCAGTGTTCGAAGCAGCTCCTGGTTTTTTTCACTAAACAGACGTGGCTTATGGTCGATGACGCAAAGTGCACCCAAAGGGTAGCCCTCCGGGGAATGGATTGGATGTCCGGCGTAGAACCGCAACCCGAATTCGCCGGTAACCAGAGGATTGTTGCAAAAACGCTGGTCTTCCAGAGCATTCTCTATTATCAGCGGAGTGTCAGCTGCTACCGCGTGCGCGCAGAATGATTCAGCACGAGGTGTTTCCTGCTGGCTTATGCCGTCCCTTGATTTGAACCACTGTCTCTCGGCGTCAATCAGCGATATCAGAGCGACTGGCGTATCGAACAGCTCCTGGGCTATAGCCACTATTCTGTCAAATCGCTCTTCCGGCAACGAGTCGAGTAGGGAAAGCCGTTGAAGGGCTTCTAGTCTCTTCGCTTCATTATGGGGAATTTCCGCTTCGATCATTCAGTTACTTCCTCTTCCACGGATTCAAATGCCGTTGGCCCGTTTGGTCTTTGATCATCAAGGGAGCCGGGCTGCTGTTTTTAAGCGAATCCGCTCTCGGTTGCCAGAGTGCTTGCAAGTTCAGTGCCGATTTGAAAATGTCATTTTTGTTCCGGAGAATTATCGCTCCGGTCACCACTCCGGAACAGGGCGTTTTGCAGTATGTGTTGCAAAATGCATCGCATATTGCCTGGGCGGCGCTATTTCAGTTCGCAAAAAACAACTAACTATTTAGATTGAGACAAAATCCGAGAACATGGAGTGAAATATGCATGATGATATCCACACGTTTAAGGAAGGCTGCAGGTATGTTCAGAAAAACATTGGTTTTTGCCGCAATGGTGATTGGCGGTCTATTAATTTTTGTACCAAAGGGCTTATCTCAACATGGGGGCGAGGATGTACTCTCGCTCGGCGTCGTTCCGCAGCAAGCCAGTGAAAGACTCGCCCGACAATGGATACCGTTGGCTAATTATCTCTCTGAGAAGACTGGCCTTAAGATAGAGTTTTCAACGGCACCGGACATTCCAGAGTTCGAAAAACGCCTTGCCGCAGGGGAATACGACGTCGCCTATATGAATCCCTATCACTTTACGGTTTATAACGAAGACCCAGGGTACACTGCGGTAGTCCGTCAGCGGGATCATTTTCTTCGGGGTATCATCGTTGTTCCTGCCACGTTAGAAGTAGAATCTCTGGCAGGGCTAACGGGGTTGGATCTCGCCTTTCCGGCGCCGAACGCGTTTGCTGCGACACTGATAACGCGAGCTTTTCTTAATAATATCGCTCCCGGATACACAGCCACGTTTGTCAGGTCCCATGATTCCGTTTATCGCGCTGTGGCGAACGGAATTTTTGCCGGGGGAGGTGGGATTCTCAGAACGTTTAACGAAATAGATCCTGAGATCCGTTCAAAGCTCGAAATTCTCTGGATTTCTCCGGGATATATAGGGCATGCCGTAGCGGCCCATCCGACAGTTCCGGATAAAACCCGCTTAAGTCTCCAAAACGCATTGATCGAAGTTGGCGACTCTGAAAAGGGCCAGAAGATCCTTGAAGAGCTGGGCATCAAAGGGTTCCAAGTAGCTTACGATGCGGACTGGAATGAGGTAAGGGCACTGGGCCTTGATCAATGAATGCTCGTAATATGGCGTTTCAGAGAAGTTGATAGCGGCCGGAGGCTTCAGGATGTCTTTTAAGTGGAAAACGATTCTCGGCATTGCGGTTATTGAGCTGCTTTTCCTCTCCATCCTTATATGCCAGGCCTCTCGTTATATCGAAAACCAGGGCGAGGCGGCTATTGAAAAACGGGCGAAAGATACTGTTTTTCTGGCTGACACTGTCATTCAGGATGCCCTTATTTCCCTTGACCTGGCGACCCTCGAGGAACAAGTGCAGCAATTAGGCCGGCTTGATGGTGTTAAATACGCAAGTCTTGAGCGATACGGGAAGACCCTTGCGGCGACTGATTCAAGTCTCACTTCAGGCATCTCCGACAACCCTGATACCAGTGTGGCAAAGGCGGTTGATGGCGTTTTCGACATTCATCATGAAATACGGGTAGCGGATAAAACCCTCGGCCTACTCAGAATCGGCTTTTCTGTTGAAGAACTCCACGCCCTGACTCAACAAGCGCAAGGCCACCTGTTGGCCATCGCATTTTTTGAACTTTTACTCGTGGGTCTCTGCTCATGGATTTTGGCGTATTATCTCACCAAGCGGCTGCTATTATTGCGAAATGCCAGTCAAACGCTTCGATCGGGATTCGTAAGTGAACCCATTGCCGAGAAAGGAAATGATGAGGTTACAGACACTATTCGTGCTTTTAATCTCATGTCAGCGACACTTTTGGCGCGCGAACGCGCGCTGAAGCAAGCCAACAGAGAACTTTTGGAATCCAATAACAAGTTGGTTGCACAAGGCGAAGAGATGCGGTCCATGTTCGACGCCGCCCCCGATGGTATCGCAATCCTCGATAATGAAAAGCGCGTCGTTTTTGCAAATCAGAACCTGAAGAGCCTTTTTGAAATCGATGAATCATTCCTATTGGGTCGGCCGATAGCTGATTTTTTGGGCTCTGAAACTAATAGGCAGCTTATTGACAGGGAAGGGGTTCAGAAAGGCGTCAAGGCCAGCTTCGTCACAGGTTCGGAGAGAACCGTTTTTTTTGAAATGAATATGTCCTTAATTCATATGGAAAACGGTGAGCAATTTGTTCTGATCGTCCGGGACAAGACCCAGGAGCATGAATTGGCGCATGCAGTGTTGGTCAGTGAACAGCTTAAATCCAATCTCGTTGATTCAAGTCTTGATGCGCTCATAACCATAAATAGTAAGGGTAAAATTACAGATTTCAGTAAATCTGCTGAGTCTCTTTTCGGTTGGCGAAAATCGGAGATCCTGGGGCAGTCCATGGAGGATCACTTCGTCCCAGAGCAGATGAGACCAGCCCACGCAAGGGGAATGGCACATTTCCTTGCAACGGGTGAGGGGCCTTTGATTGGCAAGCGTGTTGAAACGACTGCCCAACAAAAATCCGGGCGTTTTTTTCCCGTTGAGCTGGCACTGACTGCGATCTGGATTGACGGTGAGCCGTTTGTGATGGCAGCCATCCGCGATATCACTGAGCGAAAAGAACGGGAACAAGAATTGATGGCCGCGAAAATACAAGCCGAAGAGGCATCGACCGCTAAATCACGTTTCCTTTCCTATATGAGCCACGAAATTCGCTCGCCGATGAACGCAGTACTCGGCGCACTGGAACTGATCCATGAACAAGGCAAGCTGGGGGAGTCCGAACGGCGCTACCTGGAACTTGCCCGTCAGTCCGGGGATTCGTTGCTTGGCGTCATTAATGAAATTCTTGATCTTTCCAAAATTGAGTCCGGTCGCATTGAGTTCAAACGGGTTGGTTTTTCGCCGGCAGAACTCATTAAAAGTGTCGCAGACTCGGTTCTCACAAATAGTAAGAAAAGAGGCGTCGATATAAACGTGGAGTTCAGCCGATCGATACCTTCAGTAATCATTGCTGACAGAATTCACCTCAAACAGGTTTTGATCATTCTTCTGGATAATGCCCGGAAATTCACAGAGCAGGGTGAGGTGAATTTATTTGCCTCAACGGTGTGTCTCGCTGGAGGCGACCAACAAGAACGACTTCGCATCGAGGTGTGTGACACGGGTCCGGGTATTCCCTCCGACCTCTTGGAAAGCATTTTTCTGGAGTTCGAGCAGGTGGATGCAGCCAGGGATTCGGGTTTCGGTGGGACCGGTCTTGGGCTTGCCATCGCGAAAAAACTCGTTAATGGGATGGGTGGCACTATTTGGGCTGACAGTGAGGTTGGTGTTGGGTCAACTTTTACCTTTGAGATTCCCTTCTCGGACAAAGACGTGACTTCGGCGGAGAGGTGTGCCCAAGGAGCTGAGGAAAACGCGACTGGACCGATTGGGGACGAGGTATCGGAAAGGAGAAACGATATTTGCGGGCAGTTAATACTGTTAGTTGACGATGTGGAGGCGAATCTGACGATCGGGGCGGAGCTTCTCAAAAGCCGTGGATACCGGGTTGACCTCGCCCATGATGGTTTGGAAGCAGTGGAGCGTGCTCGTGAAACTGACTATGCATTGATCCTTATGGATATAAGGATGCCCCGAATGAATGGCTTGGAAGCCACTGAGAAAATCCGCCACTCAGGTGGAATTAATTCGCGCACCCCAATTCTTGCATTGACCGCCAATGCGGAGACGTCAGAAATGAAACGCTGCTCCGAAGCAGGTATGAATGGCTTCGTGAGCAAACCCTTTAGTATTGATGTTCTCAACGACGCCATTATGCGTTGCCTGAATGAGAATGAGCAGAAGGAAGCAGGTATGCAAAAGCCAACCAGAAACAGTGACGAAGAGCGGGAAGTAATGTCCATGAATGTGTTAAACCAGCTAGTTAAAGACACATCGCTGGAAAGCTTACCGATGATGATTTCGGTGTTCATTAATGAGATAAAAAAACGGATTGAAGGCATCAATCGAGCGGTCGAGTCCAATGACGAGGCCGAAATCCGTGAGCAGGCCCATGCCCTCAAGAGCTGTTCTGGAACTTTTGGCGGGTTGCGCCTCCAGGCTGCGGCGAGCGAACTCGAAGATTTGGCGAGTGAGTCATCAGCTTGCTCATATCCTGCTCTTGTTACGGATGTTAGAAACGTAGCAGATGAAACGGTGCTGGAATATGCTGGCTACCGTGAGAAATTAGATATGTCTTCGCAGATAGCAAATCGAACCGTTTGAGAAAGGAAGTGGCTATGCCAAGGGAAAACCGTCCGAGTGTGCTTCTTATTGAAGACAGCCCTTCCAATGCAATGGTTTACCAGAGCTATCTTCAGAGCGATTACGAGGTTCGCATCGCCCATACCGGCGCTGAAGCCCTGGAACACCTTAGTCGGTATGCATTTGACATTGTGATCACAGATGTTCGGTTACCAGACATGAGTGGTCTCAGCATACTTGATAAAGTTCATGAAGAGAGCCCGTCGCTTCCTGTTGTTGTGATCACCGCCCACGGCTCGGTTGATATGGTTGTGGATGCAATGCAGCGGGGCGCCAGTGACTTCATTTCCAAGCCGTTTGATAAAGCCCGGTTAGCCGTCACTCTGGGGAATATACTCAAAAAGCACAAACTCGAAGAGACAGTACAACAATACGAAAAGGTTTATCGGCGGGAACAGTTCCATCGCATGATCGGTGCGTCTTTACCCATGCAAAATGTGTATCGGATTGTCGAGAGCGCTGCCAGAAGTAACGCCTCGGTGTTTATTACCGGGGAGAGTGGAACAGGGAAGGAGCTTTGCTCCGAGGCACTTCACTCGGAGAGCCCGCGAGCGGGTGAGCAATTCGTTGCACTGAACTGCGCGGCCATACCCCGCGAGTTAATCGAAAGTGAAATATTTGGTCATGTAAAAGGTGCCTTTACTGGCGCATCGGCAGCTCGTGACGGCGCGGCTTTAAGGGCAAGCGGCGGCACGCTTTTTCTCGACGAAATTGGTGAAATGCCTCTGGATTTGCAGAGCAAGCTTTTACGCCTGATTCAATCCGGAACCTTTACCCCTGTCGGAAGCAGCAAGGAACTCAAGGTTGATATCCGGTTTATTTGCGCGACCAACCGTGACCCCCTCAGGGAAGTACGGGAAGGGCGTTTCCGGGAGGATCTGTACTATCGATTGCATGTTATACCCATTCATATGCCGGCCCTCCGAGAGCGCGGTGGCGATATTCTGTTACTTGCCCGCTCGCTATTGACGTTGTATGCGAGCGACGAAGGAAAGGGTTTCACTGGCTTCAGTAAAGACGTCGAATCGTTTCTGACGCAATATGACTGGCCCGGCAACGTAAGAGAGTTGAGCAATGTGATTCGAAACGTGGTGGTGCTGAATGACGATACAGTCGTCGAGATGTCAATGCTGCCGAATCTGGTACGCTCCCAGGGGCTTGGGCGCGGCACGGTCTCTGCCGGAAGTTCGAGTGTGCCCTCAAGTGCGACGCTGGAGTCATCCTCTTTTTCTGCGAGCGAGACTCCGGCTCGCTCGCAGCCCAAGTTATCCTCTACGACCGGTGCGATACTTCCGCTTTGGCTGGAGGAGAAGCGTGTTATTGAAGCGGCCATTGCGAAATGCGATGGCAACGTGCCCAGAGCTGCCGCATTTCTGGAAATAAGTGCGTCCACGATTTACCGAAAAAAACAGCAATGGGAGAAAGAGCAGGCGGCGCGAGAATCAATCTGATTTGCAATTTGCAAAAATGGTTTTTATTTTGCAAGCAAGTTCCATAACGTATTGAATAAATTTAAAAATTACTTGGCATGTTAACTGCAAATCCTTCGTTATAAACATCGCTAACGGAGACTGCCATGCCCACCCGAAATATACTCGGCGAACAGAAAACCGCCGAGTACCCCTCTGAACGCCATAATTTACTGATTGTCGACGATGATCTTGCTGTGCGAATGGTTTCTCGTCTGGCCCTGACAAAAGCCGGATTTTTTGTAACAGAGGCATCCGACGGTCATACCGCCCTTAGCTGGTTAGAATCACACAAGTTCGACGCTATTCTCCTGGACGCCAGAATGCCAGGTATGGACGGCTTTGCGACCTGTGAAAAGATGCGCGAGCACCTGGGCGATGATTCGGTACCCATCATAATTGTGACTGGGCAGAATGACGATGAGTCCATCGATGCTGCTTTTGAGAGCGGAGCAACGGACTTCGCACCCAAGCCTCTGAACTGGCGAATCATAATTCAGCGGTTGAACGCACTGATACGCGCCAGGGCTATCAAAAAACACCTCAATAACCGAAGCCATCAAATATCTTCGATGTTGAAAACGTCCGCTGAAGCGATGTTGCTACTCGACTATGACGGCGTCATACAGGGAACTCACCTGATCGAGAGGTTACCGAGGGAGTTCAGCGAAAAAATTATTGTCGGGCGAAATTTTCTTGAATGTCTCCCGGATGAATTCTTGCAGGTAGTCGATACGTCATTGCGTGCCGCCCGGAAAATTGAGGGCTGCGAAAATTTTGTTTTTTACCACCAGCACGAGGGGGCGCCCCATACCATTCAGGGGCGTTTTGTTGCGGCTGCTGAGGGCGAGCTGTTGTGCCTACTGCAGGATCAGAGTGAATCTTTTCTCAGTCAGCGCCAGTTATTCGAGCTGACCTACACCGATCCGGAAACTGGTATCGCCAACGAAAAGCAATTGATGTCCGAACTGGCCCAACGATTAAGAGATGGATTGAAGCAAAATACCCATACCATGGTTTTGCGTTACTCAGCCTTTGACCTGAGCGGTCTTGAACCACGAATTGGTCGACCTGGTATAGTCAGATTGGTCCAGACATTCGTCGAACGCATAGCGCTGGGGCTTGAAAGCTACCTGCTAACACTGAATGAAGATGACAGGCCGACCTCTTTCATCGCCCGTCTCTCAGAGTCCGACTTTGTAGTTTTGCTTTCTGGCATCCGTGACTGCGAATTTGCCGAGGAGCTGGCGACGGTATTGCTCCGTCGCCTTGCAACCAGTGTCGATGTCGACGGTTACACATGCTCTATTGATTGGGCGGTGGGTATCGCGGACACCTTGGAAGCTGCGGCCACTTCTGACGGAATTATGAGCGCTACCGCCTATGCGATTCAGTCCAACGGCTTGCCGATCAATGGATATCAGGTATACCGATACAGTGCCGAGCTAAAAGAGAGGGCGCTCAGGGATATCGAAATAGAGCGACTACTTCGTCAGGATATTGCAGAGGGCCGTCTCGAAGTGCATTACCAGCCAAAGTTCGATCTCTCTCGGCTTGCCTTAATTGGTATGGAAGCGTTGATTCGTTGGACCAGTTCCGAGCTGGGAGTGGTATCGCCAGCGACGTTCATTCCAATAGCCGAGAAATCGGGCCTTATCATTTCACTCAGCCATTTGCTCGTGGAAAAGGTGTTTGATCAAATTGTGGTTTGGCGTGATCAGGGGCGAGCCCCTCTCCCGGTTTCTATAAACATTTCCGGAATACATCTGAATACTCGAACAATCGTTGAGGAGTTGAGGGCCTGTATGCAACTCCGGCGGATTCCTCCGGAGTTGGTGGAACTGGAGGTGACAGAGAGCGTCATGGTTGATGGTACTGGTAAGGCGCTGAAAAACCTGAATGACCTCAGAAGCATGGGAGTTCGCATTGCCATTGATGATTTCGGCACTGGCTACTCATCACTGAGCTATTTAAGAACTCTGCCATGTGATTGCCTGAAAATAGATCGCAGTTTTGTTCAATGCATTACCTCCGACCCAACGGCAGCAGCAATTGCACGGGCGATAATTACGATTGGCCAGGAGGTGAATTTGCACGTCATCGCAGAGGGTGTGGAAACAGAAGAGCAACTGGAAAAACTTGCCCAACTGGGGTGTAACTCTGTTCAGGGTTATTTTACGGGACGGCCTGTTTCCAATGACGATTTTTCACCTTTCTTTGAGGGGGCTTGTTTAGGAACGTAATGGAACAGCATTAGACGTAAGCATGTTTGTGTCAAAAGCGGTCTCTTTAAAGCGTAAGGTCGCATCACGAAGATTAAATCTCAGGCACAGCCCGTTCATTGCGGCCTGTGTTTTTTTTATCAACCGGCCTCTATCGCTTAGTTTTATAAATAGGTGCCTCGTCCGCAAAACCATTCGCATTCTGCATAGCAAAACCCATCTATTGAGATCTGTCATTAGCCTGATTTCTCTCTTTAAATTAAGTTAAATCTATGAATTTATGAGATAAAAAAAACATGGCACGACCGGTGCACTAATTAAAGTGTGTAACAAAGATCACATACAAACAAAAGCGCTGTTCACAATCGAGGTAGAAAAAATGAAAAATATTCAAGTTAGCAAGCTGGGCGCCAAACAAGGTGGATTTGTTCTGACTACCGAGTTGGTTTTGCTCTCTACAGTACTTGTTGTCGGCCTTGTCGCAGGTATGGTCACGATGCGTGATGCACTGACTGCCGAGATGGAAGACGTTGCCGAGGCAATTGGTCACCTTGACCAGACTTACGCCTTTAATGGCATTGTAAATGGCGAAAAGACGGCCGCTGTTGAAGGCTCCGTTTTCGGTGATTCTACTGACACCAACGCCGGGGATGATACCGAGTTCACTTTCGTGGCTGCGACACCGCTTGAAGGTGGGGTAACGATTGCGAGCGTGGGCTCATCATCATCCGCAGCCGTTGGCACAGTCGTGACGCCCTGATTGGATAGGCCCGGTGGCCGCGTTTGATAACAACCGCGGCCACCGTATTTTTTTAGCCGGGGGTGAAGAATGAACAAAAAACTCACAGGAAGCACAACAGCCGCTATCAGTATGTTTCTGATTTCCGGAGTTTTTGCGAGTGTTCTGGGGGTCCGTCAGGTTGAGCGTGTCTCCACCCATGAAGTTCTGGGAATTTCGGGAGACTGGACCGCAGGTGTCAGCATCGAGCCTGCAATGATCCAGAAAGTACGAGTGGATAAACAAATTGTTGGTGTAAAAGACCCCTCTTATCTGGTTGGAAAACGGCTGACAAGCGACAAGAAACACGGTGAAATTTTCCGCACCAATGAACTCGCTTCCCCTCCAAAATCCTGGTTGGCACAGCAGATACCTGACGGCAAAGTTCTATACACGATGAAGCCGCAGCCGGGTGCCATTCCTCATAGTCAGCTCAGAAATGGCGACTTTTTTGATGTACTTGCCACAGGTGCCAGCGGTGTGCGAACCCTCGCCAGGGACGTTCGCTTGGTCGGCGTGATGGGAGGAAGCAGCAACTCTTCCGCCCCGGCCGGAGGCCTCTTGGGCGCTGTGGGCAAATATCAGGCAACATCGGCCGTTTCTATGGTTGTGGCCATCGCTCCAGAATACGTTTATTCACTTGCCAGTATTCAGCCAAGCGATTCGGTGTCCATTGTGCTTCATGGTTCGCGTCAATCGGACTCCGATTCGCGCATCAGAATCGATCCTATCCCGACCCATCGCAATATCGAGATCTTGGCAGGGCTCAACAAGCGTTCAGTCGCTGTTCCCATGACTCAGTAAGCCGCTTGCTGAGAGAGCCTTTTGCGACTGCCATGCAGTCGCTTTTTTATTGGCAGAATGCGAATTGGTATTTGCAAATTGCAAAAACTTTTTTTCCGATTTTTCAACTTACTGATACTTATAGACTTAAAATTATTCCCTTTGTGGCACGGCTTTCGCTAAACGCTAGTAGGTAACTATAAAAAACGAGGGCTGCTCCATGAAGACCGTTGTAAGTACATCAGTGTTAGCTGCGATTTTGTCTGGCTGCGCCACCCATATCACGCCTGTCATAGAGAGTGGTCATGAGGGCGTGGATGAGGCACAGGCCAGAGGCTTGGCGGACCATTATTTTGTTGCCAGTGATTTAGAGCCGTCAGCGTTACATGGTCTAACCCGGCAGCAGCGGCATCAATCGATCAGGCAGGGTTGCTCACTCGATTTCTACACTATTACTGAATCCTTACCCCAAAATCTCCGTTGGGAATTGCGTGAAAGCGTTCTGGCTTCAGGTCATTTTGGCACATATCGCCGATTCGTCAGTGACTCGACGTTCAATCAGGGAAGCTATGAAATACCGGGCCATCTAGCAGCGGATCTGGCCTGGTTTGCAGAAGAGTTCGAACGCACCGCTCTGATGCCCCTCCTTTTAATTATTGGCCATACCAATTCAGATGGCGGCGTCCGATTTAACCAGTCTTTGTCAGAGAAACGCGCTGCCGCCGTTTACACATTCTTGATCGAAAGGGGGGTGCCCGCTAACCGGATTCAACGGTTTGGCGTCGGCGAGACAAGCCCGCTGTCTGTCGTTAAGGCCTCCGGGGCAAGTTCAATGAACCGACGCGTTGAGCTGGTCACGTTTATCCCTGTAAGCAAGAAAAACAACTCAGTTGACTCATCTTGTAACCCGCCCCGATACGCTCCGTCTAGGTACGTGGTGGAACCGAATGCTAGAACGGAGGAGCGGTCATGATGTTTTGGCGTTTGCTAATGGTCACTGGCTGGCTTATTTCCGCCGGCGGGTTGGCTGAAGCCAATCTGGACTACATCGAAGACTTAAACGGAAAGCAGACTGAAAAACAGAGCGAACTGGTTCAGTGGACGCACTCGCGATTGGTCTTCAATAAGGACATCAAAAGGGTCGCAGTTGGACAGAACTCGATTATTGAAGTGGACGTTCTGGGCGGCCGTGAGCTGTTGATGCTTGCCAAAAATGTCGGGCGGACCACTTTGATGGTCTGGTATGAGGATGGGACAAGCCAGACGCTTTTGTTCGGTGTCAGTCAAGACATGTCGGTATTGAAAGACGCCCTTTACGATATTCACGATCAAATTAGGCTGGAGGTTGCGCCAGACCGACCAGCACTTGTCCTGAGGGGCAAAGTTCCGAATATTCAATTCAAACTCGCCGCAGACGCCGCCGCTCGAAACTATCTGAACGCAGAGCGCCCCAAAAGCAGCGGTCAGGCCATGAACTCTCCCCAGTCGCCACTCGACTTCCTGGCGTCAGCTCAACAAACAGTCACTGATGCGTTTCGCCTTAACGGAAACAGTGGTTTCTCACAGACCAGTGTCGCGGTTATCAATCTGATACAGGTTGAAACCTTGCCTCAGAGCCTGGAGAAAAAAGTAGCCGCTGCCGTTGCTCCCATGGGTGGAAGAGACGTCCGGATACGCCGTGTTATTCGTGGGGATATCCCTGATGACGCAGCGGATACATTTATCCTTGAAGGAGAGGTGCAGGATCAGGTCACGCTTACGCGAATTCTTCAGTTAGCGTCTCGATTGCTCGGCAACGGGGACGCAGATGAAAGTTCCAGTGTGGTGCCTATTACTAATGAATCCGGCGGGTTTCTTGCAGGAAAGAACCCCAGCCGGAATTCTAATGCGGGCGCTGGAGGTAATTTGTCGTCAGGTGGGTCCGCCATCAACCAGAATGGCATCCAGTCAAACGTCGCACGCTCAAAACTTCTCTCACTCAGTGGTGGTCGTGTGTTGTCAGTGATCGAAGTAAGAGATCTTCCGCAAATTCGCGTGTCGGTTGAAATTCATGAGATCAACAGAACCCGAATGAGGCAGTGGCGACCGGATCTGTCCCTGATAACTCAGGGATACACCGACCAGGGTCTGTTTTCATTGGGCGGCATATCGGCAATGCCACCTTCCGCATCAACGGTTGAGAACGCCCTCCAGGTTCTTGGAGGCACCCTTACAAATAACCTTCAGATTGGAGGAGATGATCTGGCGTTTGATCTTTTATTCTCTCTCATGGAGCGCGAAGGCATTTCCCGAACATTATCGCGTCCGACCCTGATGGTGCTTGCTGGTGAGTCAGCTGCTTTCACTGTCGGCGGTGAAGTTCCGGTTCCGACTGCATTTGCGCCCACGGGCCTGAAGAGCGGTGATGAAATTGGCACCAATGCACCAGGAGTCTTCAGCGGCACGTCTTTCAAAGCCTTTGGCATCAATCTCAGTGTGCGGGCTATGGTCGACGAGGCAGATAATATTACGCTCGACCTGAATCCCACTATTTCCATGCCTGATACAACGTTGACTCAGGAAATTGCGAACAGCACCGGCGCCTCTCTGAACTCTGCGGCATTCAACACCCGAAGTATCAATACAAGTGCCCGGTTAAAAGATGGGCAGCCGCTGGTGCTCGGCGGACTGGTGTATCAGACCCAGTCCGGGCAGAACGATTTCACACCTGGCGTCAGAGATATTCCCTTAATTGGAAAGCTTGTTGAAGCCATTTCGGAGGACGAGCAGAGCCGGGAGATTGTGATTGTAGTGACGCCTAACATTGTGCGGACACCTGATGAGCGAGTTCATCTCTGGGCCTTTCCGTCGACCACAGATATGGCAAGCAACCTTCTTTTATTGGCTCACAGAAAAGAGAAAAAGGCCCCATGAAAAAATACAGCGCTATTTTATTGTGCATTCTTCTGCTCCAGGGCTGCGCTGCTCAGCAGTCATTTGTGGGTGAGATTGAAGATCCCGAAGGGGAGGTGAACAGGCTGATTGAACTGGAACTGGCCTATATCCAGTCTGGCAATTACTGTCATCGCGACCCTCAATCAGCGTTAAACGAATGTGACGGTGTTACTCGGCGTCTGACGCAGTTGTTCACTCGCTTTCCAGACTTTGAGCGGCTTCAGCTTGCACTCGCAATTTCCAACCACGGCCGTAAGAAAAACCGGGAGGCGCAGTACTATGTTGACCGGCTTCTGGCCCAGGACCGACCAAGGCCGGAGGCGGCAATACTCGGTGCCCGGTTGGCCATGGAGGAGGGTAATACACGGCGTGCTGAGACCTTGCTCCAGGCGCAACGGCGACTGAACCCAATGCATGCGGGACTCCAGGAAACCTTGGCCGCTGTATTCTATTTGAACCATCAGCCTGAAAAGGGCTTCGCGGCACTTGCATCGGCTGAGCAACTTGGCGCGCCTGACTGGCGAGTGGCATACCATCGTGGGTTGCTTTACGAGCTCTCGAACAACGCGGCGGCTGCCTGCGAGCAGTATGCAAAATCCTTCACCATTAATCCGATATTTGCGCTGCCGGAGGGGCGAATACTGGGTTTGACCGATAACCCCACCTGCCTGAATCTTGCAAGATTTATCGGGGGTGCCTGATATGGAGCAGCGTACACACGATAGGGGGTTAATGTTGGCAAAGGTCCGCCAGCATATCCACAAACGACTAATTACCTCCCTGGATTCTGACCCTCTGGATATAGAGAACAACACGGACGTTGGAAAGCGTATTCAGGTGCTGATGAATATGGTGTCTGCCCAGGTTGGGCTGGAGCTGTCTTCTGAAGAACGCAGCTTTTTGTCCAACGGTGTTATGAGCGAGGTTTCCGGAATGGGTCCTTTGCAGCCGTTGATGGAAGATCCGACAATCACAGACATTTTGGTCAACGGCCCGTCGAATATCTGGGTCGACCGTGGGGGAAGCCTGCAGCGCTCGAGCGTTCACTTTGATGACGAACCGCATCTTCGCCGGTTCGTTGATCGGTTCGTTGGCGGTCATGGTAAGCATCTTGACGCCACCAACCCCGCGGTGGACGCGCGCCTTCCAGATGGCAGCCGTTTGCATGCAGTCATTCCGCCGTTAAGTCCTAGTGGAACCGTAGTTAGCATTCGTCGATTCCGGCAGTCCCATGCGAGCCTGGTCAACCTGATAGGCAGCGGAATGCTTTCGGAACCAATGGCCGAAACGCTGAAACTTGCCGTTCGAACCGGCATTAACATTGTCTTCGCTGGAGGTGCTGGCACTGGCAAGACCACCTTGCTCAATGCGGTGTCGGAATTCATTCCCGAAGGCGAACGGATAGTTACCATCGAGGATTCTGCGGAGCTGGCATTGCGTCATAACCATGTCATTTCGCTTGAGAGCCGGCAGGAGAACAGTGAGGGTAAAGGCAAGCATGATCTTCGTGCGCTTTTACGTCATGCGCTTAGGATGCGGGCAGACCGTATCATCGTCGGTGAAGTCCGGGGTGAGGAGGTATTCGATATGCTTCAGGCTATGAATATCGGTCACGATGGCAGTCTTACAACAGTTCATGCCAACAATCCTGTGCAGGCACTGAAGCGCATTGAAACACTGGCGATGTTCTCGGATATCCAGGTTCCAAGGCAGGCTATCAGAGACATGATCGATTCAGCTATTGGGCTCATTGTCCACCTTGGACGGCACCCATCCGGCGCAAGAAGAGTACTGGGTATTGCGGAGTTAGTCCCTGGGGAAGACGGCAGGCAATTAAGGGAACTATTTCGGTTCCAGTCAGAAAACGGAAAGAAGGACCAATTTCTCTGTCTTTTGAGGCCCATATTCGCACTTAAGGCTTATGAACAGGGAGTCAAGGTGCCGGATACGCTTGATGCTCTGTGGGAGATGCTCGGGTGACGCCAATGTTTGAGTGGATCGGTATTGTGCTCGCCGTTGTGGTGTTATTGGGTTCGGCTGCTCGCTTTATCCCTCTTATCCTCGGGCGTCAAATGCCAGAGCCAGCAGATGCGATTCAGAATCTGCATGAAAAACAAGCCTTGCCACTAACAAGATATCTGCAGATTCTCGGTGTGCGTCTTGAGCCAATTGTTTTCGCAGCAGGCCTATGCCTGATCGCGGTTACCATCAGCTTGCTGTTTCTCACGATGTTCGAAGAAGAGGTTGGGTTTAGTATTGCGGCAGGCGCAACATTTTTCCCATTGGCGCTCTATGTGCTCAAGGATTTGATCGCCTGGCGAGCTCAGGAATTTGAGCAGGACCTGGTCGATTCCCTTGATTTGGCCGCATCCCTGTCAGCCAGTGGCGTCACAGCGGTGAATGCGATTGAGGCAGCTGCAAAGGGTTCTACACCAGCCGTCAGAACCGAATTACTAAACTTGGTTGTCCGACTTAAATTGGGAGACTCAATCGAAGGCGCGACAGCCCGTATGCTTGATCGATACCGTTCAGAGGGAGTCCGGCTTTTTGTGAACCTTCTTCGGTCGCGTTGGCACGGGGGTGCTGACTTCGACGCTTTGCTTCGGGCGCTGGCGAGAGTTCTGCGTGACAGAAGATCTTTTCTGATCCAGTCAAGGGGTCAACTTTCTGGTGCTAAATACGCCGTCTTTTTTGCAGTGATTTTCCCTTACTTGCTGATCCCCTTTTTCCAGAGTCAAGAGCCGGAGTGGCTTGCACCGATAACAACTCACCCCGCGGGGCCAGTAATACTTTATATGGCGATTCTTTTGCAGGTGGTCGGCCTTTTATGGACACGTGCCATTTTGAGGAGTAAGTCATGGTGAACTCCCATCTGATGGATCTCTTTCTTGCAATTGTTTGTGTGCTTTCGTTGTGCGGTGTTTACGTTTTAAGCCGATCGACGTTACGTCCTGAATTTGTTGTGGATGACGACAAACCGAAAATCCACCGCTTCTATCCTGGAAAGCTCATGCGCCAGGCCGGATTAGTGCCGACGGATTTCGTATGGGTTTATTGGCCGGCAAAGTTTTTACTGTTAATCGCCTCGGCGCTGGTCTTTACAGAGCTAACAATTGATTTGCCAGGGTGGGCGTGGGGGGCAAGCTTGGTATTCACATTCTTCTCAGTTGACCTTTTCCTTTTGCAAAGACGAAAAATGCGCAGGCTTCGGATACAGGCAAATCTCAGCTTTTTCGTTGATCTCGTTAATGCCTACCTGAGTTCAGGCGTTTCGCTTTTTCGAGCGGTTCAACAAGCAGGCGAGCATGGATTTGAGAATAGGCATCCTCTTGCCGTCGAGTTGCGGCTTATTGCAATGGAGATTCAGTCTGGTGAAGCCTTTCACACAGCTCTTGGGCGGCTTCATGAGCGCACGGGTATACGCCAGCTACAAGGGCTGGCGGCTTCCTTCGAGGTGGGGCATGCGGCGGGCGCTGTGATGTCTGAAAATCTCTCCAGACAGGCCGAGGCGTTCCGCGAGCAGCAAGAGGAAATGAATCGAAAACTTATTAGCCAAAAAAGCATTTCCTTGTTGTTTGCGCTAATGATGGTCGGGCTGCCGATGTTCGGAGTTATTGTGGCGTTTCCTGCTGCTGTCAAACTTTCGGAAATCTTTCAACTGCTGGATTACCTGATCTAGCTCTGATGAGGAATCAGTATCGTGCGACATCTACCAAGCTATAGAGAAGTACATCTGCAGAAGCAGGGCGGGTTTGTCATCACACTAGAACTGATCATTATTATATCTATTCTAGGGTTTGGCACCCTGGTGGGTATTGTCATGATTCGGGATGCACTGGTGAAGCATTACGTCGCAAAACAAGCCTCAGAGACTCTGGTGGCTGATTCTGCAGGGAGGGTGCTTGGTGAGGCGATTGATTTCGATGAACACGATGCACCGCGGATTTTTTTGGTGGACCGAACTCTAGAAACCCCGTATCGAACCCTCATTGGTGTAAGGGATGATCGCTTCACCTCGCGGGAAGCGATTTATTACAGCGGAAGCAACTGTACCGGCATTCCCTGCATCAAAACTATCAGTGATGAAACCACCAGTAGCAGAGGCACCGATTTCCTCTCGGGCACTGGTAATGTCAGTTATTTAAATGCCTTGCAAAGCGGCCCCAATTACGCCGTGGGCCGGGGAGGACAGGGATTGCCGGGGATTCTTTTCCGTGAATCAGCGCTGATGTGCCCTGTATTGCCGAGCCAGCTCAACTCCCGGTGGATGTCCCAGAAAGTCGTTTCGGGTGAGCCGTGTGAAAGTGTGCAGCTTGAAGACGAGACCCGAACGCGTCCCTTTACGGGCTGCTTGATTGATGTACCGCTGACTCAGTGTGATTGTCCTGATTCAACCGAAGATCAGGGAGACATTCTGTCGCTTTACGCGGTGCCGATTGAGACACTTCTGGATTCTACCATCGTGACTATTAATACCGCGTTGTTGCTCACTGGTCTGCAACTTCCGTCCGTAAATATAGGCAAAATTTGTTGTCCGGCGGGGAACGATCTGGAAGAGGGCAACCTAGTGAATGGCGTTGTGTTTCTCGTACTGGACAGGCTGGTTTCGGAACTGAATCTTGCGGCATTTCCTTTGATCCAGCAGACAATTAGCACCATTCTTGCGCCGCTTGAGGGCGACCTATCTTGCTCCAGCCCGATAATTCTGAAATCAGCGGATTCCGTTCCGAACCCGAATGATCCGAACTCAAACGTTCTTGGGAATTTCACCACGCCTTTCTGGGTAAACCTTCCGGGCGCAGAATCCGGTGTGTGGTATTCAGTGCCCCCAACAGCAGGTGAGGGTCTGTGAGCCTGGCCACATAGTAAATTAAATGAGCCAATCGAAACGCACGTAAGCGCCCATAAATCAGCACCTACACCCCAGCCCCGCAATTGCACACACTGAACTCCTCACCCGTTCCATGAGGAATCAGCATGACCCCGACCGAAAAAGTGCACTTCTGGCAGCAGCAGATTAACGACTGGGAAGCCACGGGCTTGTCCGGCAACGCTTTCTGTAAACAGCAGTCTTTGATTTACCATCAATTCGTTTATTGGCGCCAGAAGCTAACGTCTGGTGAAGATTATCGAACTCAGGCGCCGGTAACCACCGGATTCACGCGGGTTGTTTCTTCTGCTTCTCGCATGGGTGTTGATGCCGGCGACGCCAATGGCCTGACCGTATCCTTGCCCGGCGGTGTTGCGATCACCGGTTTACACGCCGGCAATATTGAGTTGCTGGGCGCAGTGCTGAGGCAACTGTGATGCGCCATCGTTACTTACGTCCATCCTTATCGTTGCCCCAGATTTATTTGTATCGGGCGCCGGTGGATTTTCGCAAACAGGCCAATGGTCTGGCGGTACTGGTTGAGCAGGAGTTGGGCCACAATCCGTTCACCGGGGCGCTTTACGCCTTCACCAACCGACAGCGGAATAAGATCAAATGCCTGATGTGGGAAGACAACGGATTTGTCCTCTATTACAAGGCGCTGGCTGAGGAGAAATTCAAGTGGCCAAAGGCCTCGGATGAGCTGATGGCACTGACCGGCGAGCAGATTAACTGGCTGCTGGACGGCTACGATATTGCCCTGCTAAAAGGCCATAAAACTCTGCATTATGAGGCGGTTATTTAGGCTTTTTACGTGCTTCAAGGCACTGGTTTTGCTATAATTTGTTCATGAAATTAAAGCCTGAAACCCCTTCAGAAGCACCCGATATCAGCGGCCTAATGGCCGCTGAATTGCTGTCGGTGATTGAGGGGCTTCAGCAAGAACTGGCCGCCAAGAGCGCTGAAGTTGAGCAGCGCGATGAAGCGCTTGCACAGAGCACCCAGGCGGTCAAACAACGCGACCAATACATCCAGATCCTCGAAGAGCTGCTGCGTTGGAAGCGCATTCAGCAGTTCGGCGCCAGCAGCGAAAAGTCCAAACACCAGATTCATTTGTTTGACGAAGCAGAACTGGAAGCCGAGATTGATGATCTGCGCAATCAGCTGCCAGACGATGTCAAAGAAGAAGAGGCACCACCTGCGACCCGTAAACGTCGCCAACGTGGCTTCTCGGATAAGCTGGTGCGTGAGCGCATCGAACTGACTCTGAGCGACGAAGACAAAGCCGGTGCCAGTAAGACCTTCTTCACTAAAGTGAAAGAAGAACTGCAGTTCATTCCAGCCCAATTCAAGGTTCTCGAATACTGGCAGGAAAAAGCCGTATTCGAAAACAACGGTGAGGAACGTTTGGTGGCAGCCGCTCGCCCAATACACCCATTGGGCAAGTGCACGGCCACACCCTCCTTACTGGCGTACATCATCACCTCAAAATACGCCGATGGCTTGCCGCTGTATCGTTTGGAATACATGTTCAAGCGCTTGGGGCATGAGATCAGCCGTACCAATATGGCCCATTGGGTGATCCGCCTGGATGACGTGTTCAAACCGCTGATCAACCTGATGCGAGAAGTGCAGAACAGCAGTGATTACCTGCAAGCCGATGAATCCCGAATGTACGTTCTGAAAGAAGACGGCAAAACGGCGCAATCTGATAAGTGGATGTGGGTCACCCGCGGTGGCCCGCCAGGGCGACCGTCGGTTCTATTTGAATACGACCCTTCACGAGCAGGCAAAGTACCGGTGCGTCTGCTCGATGATTTTAACGGTATCCTGCAAGCCGATGGTTACTCTGGCTATGGCAAAGTCTGCCGGGATAACAACATCACTCGAATTGGTTGCTGGGACCACGCGAGACGTAAGTTCGTGGAAGCTATCAAAGGGTCCAAGCCTCAAGGTAAAGGCAAAGCCATAAAGGTCTCCAAGGCCGATGTAGCTCTAAGCCATATCAACAAACTCTACGCCATCGAGCGTCAGATCAAAGAGCTGAGTGAAGGCGAGCGTCATCGCATCCGTCAGGAGCTGAGCGTGCCCAGACTGGCGTCATTCAAGGCCTGGCTTGAGGCCAATGCCGGCAAGGTCGCCAAGGGCACGATGACTCGCAAGGCCATGGATTATACGCTGAACCAGTGGCCTACTCTGATCGGTTACTGCGAGCGAGGCGATCTGCAGATCAGCAACGTGCTGGCCGAAAATGCCATCCGCCCGTTTGCTCTGGGACGCCGCGCCTGGCTGTTCGCAGACACTTCGCGGGGCGCACGCGCCAGCGCAACGTGCTATTCCCTTGTCGAGACCGCTAAGGCAAATAGCTTGGAACCCTCGGTCTATATCCAACATATACTGGAGCGCATTGCCGAGGCAGACACGCTGGAAAAGCTAGAGGCACTACTGCCGTGGAATGTGGATCTGGAGCGGGTCTCAAAAAAAGTGTCGCAGATCGACTGAGGACAAGTGGGTCGATTTAAGGGCGCTTACAAACGCACTGCAAAATGCGACTCAAATTGGGGTTTCTACCTAGAATTAACGCATAAAATACTTAAGAAATTGAAATTATTAGTTTATTTAATTGGCATGGTTCTGGCATCGCTTTGATATAAGTTTT
>Ga0314774_1000074_pt1 | contig 91680 bp, 68 predicted proteins | sample MetaGCBIA2018_FD_204515 | JGI IMG/M metagenome (GOLD analysis project Ga0314774, IMG submission 204515) | Cryopeg brine microbial communities from Beaufort Sea near Barrow, Alaska, United States - CBIA 2018 | ecosystem: Environmental > Aquatic > Marine > Coastal | place: USA: Alaska | collected... | reverse complement strand
AAGGAAGTGATAAAACAAAAACAGGAAAATCAACGAAAATACAACCAGAATAGTCTTCAAAAACGTTAAGTTTACCCTACAAAATAGATTTTAAAACAACAAATTAACGACTTGCGGATTTAAGGTAGTATACTAAATATTTGGTTACAATTAGCTCGGAGCGGGAAGGACAGGTAAATCAATACATCACGTTTTAAAAACACATTACTTCTTTAGTGCCAGTTCCCTTTCTTAATGAGCGCTTGAATGAGACTGGTCTGTAACAGCAATAGCTGTTTCTTTAATAGCCTTTAAGCCTCCATCCATATTTACTAAATTATCAAAGCCTCTGTTTTTTAAAATGGAGGCAGCCACCATACTGCGGTAACCGCTCGCGCAGTGTATGTAAAACGTATCTTTCTTTGGAAAGGCTGACAGGTGATCATTGATAAAATCAAGTGGCGTATTCTGGGCATTTTGTACATGTTCAGCCATAAATTCAGATTCCTTGCGCACGTCAAATATTTCAGAAACGCCACTATTTTTGCCGTTTTCAAGCTGTTTTGAGAGATTTTCAGCGGAAATGGAATCAATGCGATCAATGGGTTTGGATGCTTTTACCCAACTTTCAAAACCATTTTCCAGGTAGCCTAAGGTGTGATCGAAGCCCACACGTGCTAGCCGTGTTACGGCCTCCTCCTCACGACCGCTAGGGGTGACCAGGAGGATAGGTTGTTGCACATCGGCGATCAAAGCACCTACCCATGGGGCAAAACTGCCGTCTAATCCTATAAAAATGGAATTGGGAATATGGGCTTTTTCATACTCATCTTGATACCGTACATCCAGCACCACGGCCCCGGTTTCATTGGCAGCGGTTTCAAAAGCATCTGGTGATAATGCCCGCGTCCCACGTTTCAAAATATCTTCAAGATCATCATAACCCTCTCTGTTCATCTTCACATTTAATGGGAAATACTGTGGTGGTGCAAGCAGGCCACTGGTGACTTCTTCAATGAATTCTTCTTCAGTCATGCTTTCGCGCAGCGCATAGTTCATTTTTTTCTGGTTGCCCAGCGTATCTACCGTTTGCTTCATCATATTTTTGCCACAAGCTGAACCTGCACCATGGGCGGGATAAACAATTACATCATCGGCCAGGGGCATGATTTTTTCCCGAAGGCTTTTATATAAAAGTCCGGCGAGTTGCTCCTGAGTGATAGTTTCTGCTTTCTGAGCTAGATCAGGTCTGCCCACGTCTCCTAGAAAAAGGGTGTCACCGGTGAAAATAGCGTGATCTTTACCGTTTTTATCCTTTAATAAAAAAGTTGTACTTTCCATAGTGTGGCCGGGGGTGTGCAGGGCGGTAATGGTAATTTCGCCCAGGCGAAATTGTTGTCCATCTTTTGCAATAATGGCATCAAAAGTGGGGTTTGCACCTGGGCCGTAAATGATAGGAGCTCCGGTTTCTTTAGAGAGTGTAACATGGCCACTCACAAAATCGGCATGAAAGTGCGTCTCAAAAATATATTTTATTGTTGCCCCATCTTTTTCTGACCGGTTTAGGTAAGGTTTAACTTCCCTTAGGGGATCGATAATTGCCGCCTCGCCATTGCTTTCAATATAATAGGCACCTTGTGATAGGCAACCCGTGTACATTTGTTCTATTTTCATAATATATTAATTTAATTGTATAGATGGAATCTGCACTATTTTACATGTTTGCTTGAAGCCTCACTTGTATGTAGTTGCAAAATTCTATTTCATAATCTTGGTTTTTCGGCTAAGAGTTATATCATTTGTTTTCCATTTCAGAATTTCCTCAAACAAAAAGTTCTCTGTATAGAATATAGATTCCCATAATTAAAACAAACCAACCGAAAGCTTTTTTTAATTTTTTACCATCAATAAAATTATTGAGCCACATTCCGATGAAAATACCTATTATCGCTATGGTGGTAAACGTTAATAAAAACGTCCAGTCTATTTCTGTATGCCAAACATCGCCTAGAAAACCTATTGAAGAATTTAAGGCAATGATGAGCAGTGAGGTGCCCACAGCTTTCTTCATGGGCATTTGCGCTAGCAGGACAAGGATGGGGATGATGATAAAACCACCACCTGCGCCTACCAGACCGGTGATGAGGCCCGTAAGTAATCCCAATGCACCGAGTAAGTAATAATTTATTTTTTTTGAAGAAGCACTTTTTTGCGAAGCTAAAAATTTCTTGGAATCAAAAATCATTGATGTGGATGCCGCAAACATTATCAGGGCAAAAAATACCATGATGGCCGTTTCTTTTGTCAGTGTAAAGCCGTTGACACTTAAAACAGTTTCAGGAATGGCAGGAACCAAGAATTTACGGGTAGAGAAAACAGCAATCACTGCAGGAATACAAAATACAATTGCACTTTTAAAGTTTACCAGGCCCTTTTGCAGGTTTCTAGCCGCTCCCACAAAAGAAGCGGTACCCACCACAAAGAGAGAATAAGCGGTCGCCGTAATCGGATTAATAGCAAGCAGGTACACTAGTATAGGAACCGTCAAAATAGAACCGCCACCTCCTATTAGTCCAAGCACAATGCCTGTTATTAATGCCCCGAGATACCCGAAAAATAGAGTAGAATTCATAACATCTGGATTTCTATAGGCAAAAGTAGATGCTTTGGTAATGCTAGAAGGTAACTTAAGTTACATAACGCTTATTAATCTGAAATAAGGTTAATACTATTACGGCCCAGGGCAATAACGTTCATATTTTCAAGCTTTTTTAAAAGTCTAGAGATAACCACGCGCGAGGTATTTAGATCATAAGCAATTTCCTGATGGGTGGTTTGAATAAGAGTATTATGGGTAACTTTCACCTTATTTTGTAAATACTTGAGCAGGCGATCATCCATATTCAAAAAGGCGATACTATCTACGGTCTGCAACAGCTCCATAAGTCTGTTGTGATAGCTTTGGAATATAAAATTTCTCCAGGATTTATATTTTCCGCTCCATACTTCCATTTTTTGAATGGGTATCATGACGAGCGTTGCGTCTGTTTCGGCAATGGCCTTAATCTCGCTTTTGGTATCGCCCATACAACAAGTCATCGTCATAGCGCAGGTGTCCCCGTTTTCTAGAAAATAAAGTAATAGTTCGTCCCCATTCTGATCTTCTCTTAATACTTTAATCACTCCAGAGATCAATAAGGGCATACTTTTTATATACTGCCCTATGCTTATTAAAGTTGTGCCTTCAGGAATCTCTTTAAAGATCGCAACCTCATTAATTTCCTTTAATAGTTCTGGCTCAAAAAGCGCACCGTAAAAGTGTTGAAGTTCTTTAATCATATGCATAGTGACCTGATTATTAGGATAAATTTTTCTTTTCAGTGCAAATTAAGAAGTAACAAGTTAACAAACATTTAGATCCGGTTTTAAAATATGCGGACAAAGAGAAGAATAAAAAATAAACACTCCGCAAACGTTTTTCGTTAAAGTAATACCAAAGTAAAATTAAACAATCGCTTAATTTAAACAATCGTTTAATTTTACTATAGAATAAGGTGCGGGTTATGAAAATGAGTGAGAAAAAAATCCAGATCATGGAGGAGGCAGAAAAGCTTTTTGCCGAAAATGGTTTTGACGGTACTTCAGTACGACAGATTGCAAAGGCAGCAGACATTAACGTGGCCATGATTTCCTATTATTTTGGCTCCAAGGAAAAACTGCTGAAAGCCATGCTTTTGTTTAGGATCTCAGATTATATGAGTGAACTGAAAAGTACGATCACGCCCACCATGACACCACTAGAAAAAATAAACTGTTTTATAAAAATTCTTATTACCCGTGTGCATCGCAACCGGCGCATGCATAAGATTGTGAATTTTGAGTATACTAAAGATTCACGCAGTATAGATCTTGACAAGTATATAGACCAGAAGAAGGAAAATTACAGGATTGTTGAAGAGTTTATAAAAAGCGGTCAGGAAGATGGGAGTTTCAGAAAGGATATTGTGCCCTTACTGGTTGTGCCCACGGTGCTTGGCACGTACCTTCATTTTTACTATAACAAGCGCTTTTTCCAGTCAGTACTTGATCTGCCAGATGAAGAAGCAACTGATAATTATGTGCACAATACATTAATTCCGCATGTTCAAAACACAATAAAAGCACTTTTGACCTATGAAAAGTAATTGTTTATTCATTTTATTTTTACTGCTATCTAGCACTGCGGTGCTTAGGGCGCAGGAAATAAAAAATTTCACCTTAAAGGATGCCGTGCACATTGCGCTTGAAAAAAGTAATGACGCACGCATTTCAGAAACTAGGGTACTTACTGCACAAAACGAACTGCAGACCACAAAAAACGGCCAGTATCCCGATGTTTCGGTTTCCGGTCAGTATCAATATCTGACCAATGCAAATGTTGAATTCAGCTTGGCCACTGGTACGAGTGATCCCGATCCTGAAAATACAGAACCGGCCGCGACACCGCAAATCAATCAATTACTGTTAGGTCAGGCGAGTGTTTCCATGCCTTTATTTTCCGGCGGAAAGCTTAAAAATTCGATCGCAGCGGGCGAAAATCAGTTAAAAGCGGCCACTTTTTCCGCTGAAAGCGATAAGGAAACCATTGCCATGCAGACCATTCAGGATTATGTAAATCTTTACAAAGCCCAGCGCACCGTAGAACTGGTGGAAGAGAACCTGAAAAGTGCGGAACAGCGCGTCAATGATTTTTCGGCAATGGAAAAAAACGGACTGTTAGCGCGTAACGACCTTTTAATAGCTGAATTGAGGAAATCGAACGTGGCCCTCACTTTGGCGCAGGCCAAAAAAAATGTGAGTATTTTAAATTACCAGTTGGTCACCTTTTTAAAACTGCCAGAGCAAACCAAAATCGAGGTAAACGAAGCCAGTTTTGACCTGATGCCTGCCCTTGAAGAAATAGACCCAGCGATCTCACGACCTGATCTTGAAGCTTTGAACTACCAGAAATTGGCCGCCGATAAGAACATTAAAGTGGCTCAGGGCGATTATTATCCCAGTATCGCGCTTACCGGCGGTTACATCGCGCTAGATGTGCAAAACGCGCTCAAGGTAACTAATGCGATGAACATTGGCGTGGCCGTATCCTATGACCTCGCTGATATTTTTAAAAATAAAAGTGTGGTGCGCACCGCAAAAAGCAGGGCAGAACAGCTGGGATATACGTATGACAAGGCCGCAGATCAAGTACGTGTGCAGATAAGAAATGCCCAGGAAGAGTTTGAGCTGGCTCAGAAAAATCTTAAAGTGTACAGTCAGTCTGATGAGCAGGCCACCGAAAATTACCGCATTGTAAAAGATAAGTACGACAATGGCCTGCAAGATACCAATGATCTGCTCGAGGCCGATGTGCAGCGCTTGCAGACCAAAATCAACCTTGCAAGTGCTAAAGCAAATATTACCCAGCGGTATTACGAACTGCAAAAAGCCGAAGGAAACCTAGTCAATCAATTGAACAAATAATCAGTACCCGCTATGGAAAAAGAAACAAAGAAGAAAACAAATAAGAAGTTTATAATTATCGTGAGCGCGCTTGTTCTTGTAGGTGTGGTTTACGGCGGTTACAAATATATTCACTCACTTTCTCACGAGGAAACTGATGACGCCCAGATCCGCGCAAATATGACTCCTATTATTCCGCATGTAAGCGGTTATTTGAAAAAAGTGTATGCGGTAGATAATCAGAAAGTAAAACAAGGCGATACGCTTTTTGTAATTGAATCTCAGGATTACCAAGTACAACTGGAGCAAGCCAAGGCCAATCTGGCTGCCGCCGAAAGTCAAGTTTCGGTTTCCAAAGCGAGTATAGGTTCGTATCAGGCCAATGCCAATGCTTCACGTGCGCAGGTGAGTTCGGCGGGGGAAAGTATAGCAACGGCCGAGATAAAATTGCGCCGGGCGTCCAATGATTTTGACCGGTATAAAAACCTGTATGATAATCATTCTATCACCGCGCAGCAGTTTGAACAAGCGGAAGCGACCATGCAGGAAGCTCAGAACCAGTTGCAAATGCTAAAAAGCCAAGAGCGCGCCAGCACGAGCCAGAGCAGAGCCGCGCGTTCACAGACCGAAATTTCTGAAAAACAAGTGGATGTTGCCGATGCCAAAGTAAAAGCGGCACAGGCGCAGCTGGACGCGGCCCAAATCAACTTGAGTTACACTTTTGTCACCGCGCCCATAGACGGGCAGCTGTCTAATGTGGACATTCAGGAAGGGCAATTTGTTGGTCCAGGGCAAGCCTTATTTTATCTGGTCAATAGCAAAAATAAATGGGTGATCGCCAACTTTAAGGAAACCCAGCTCACCGATATGAATCTGGGCCAGAAAGTGGGCATTGAAGTGGATGCGTATCCTGACATCGAATTTGAAGGCGAAGTGACCGCATTTTCACCGGCCACGGGTGCGCGCTTCTCGCTGCTTCCGCCAGATAATGCGACGGGTAACTTTGTAAAGACCGTACAGCGTCTACCGGTGAAGATCAATTTTACTTCGGCAAATGATGCTAAAAAACTTGAAAAATTACGCTCTGGAATGAACGTGACAGTAGACGTTCATATAAAATGACAGGTAAAAAAATGTGTAAAAACGCCAATAAAGCGGCCATTTTAAGAGAATTTTTGACCATTTCAAGCTAAAAAATATGGCAAAAGCACAGGTAATAGAAGATAGTGATTTAGTAGAATATGGTTTTCGTCGTGTAATTATTACGGTGACGGCCATTTTATGCGCCCTTCTTGAAATTGTGGATACTACGATCGTTAACGTGGCATTGAATGATATGCGCGGCAGTCTGGGCGCCACCCTTAACGATGTAGCGTGGGTAATCACGGCCTACGCAATTGCAAACGTGATCATCATCCCGATGACGAGCTGGCTTTCCAAACAATTTGGGCGGCGCAATTATTTTGCTGCTTCGATTATCATTTTTACCCTAGCCTCGTTTCTTTGCGGTAATGCGACCAATATCTGGGAACTTGTAGCCTTTCGGTTTATACAAGGTATGGGCGGTGGCGCTTTGCTAGTGACCGCACAGACTATTATCACCGAAAGTTATCCCATGAAAAAACGTGGCATGGCGCAGGCCATTTACGGGATGGGAATTATTGTGGGGCCCACGTTGGGCCCGCCGTTGGGTGGTTATCTTGTTGATAATTATTCTTGGCCCTATATTTTTTACATCAATATCCCGATTGGGATTATCGCCACTATTCTAACGATTTTATACGTGCGCAGCCCGAAATACGGCGATAAATTAAAGGTAAATCAGGTAGATTGGTTCGGGATTGTCTCTTTGGCCGCATTTATTGGTTCACTGCAATTTGTGCTGGAACATGGGCAGCAGGACGATTGGTTTGAAGATCCTATAATTGTAATGCTCACGGTGGTTTCTTTCTTTGGTTTGATATTATTTATCTGGCGGGAACTGGTCTACGAGCATCCCATTGTGAATTTGCGGGTGCTGCGGGATCGTAATCTGAGCGTTGGGACGGTATTGACCTTTATCCTTGGTTTTGGTCTTTTTGGTTCCACATTTATTATTCCTATTTATACCCAATCGGTTTTGGGTTGGACGGCCACAGATGCAGGTTTGCTGCTTATCCCTAGTTCGATTACAACTGGGATTATGATGCCCATTATCGGGAAATTATTGGAGCGTGGCGTTCCGCAGAAATATCTTGCGGCCGGCGGCTTTTTGATCTTTTTCATTTACAGTTACTGGATGTTTGATGTGATGACGCCAGATACTGGCACAGAGCATTTTTTCTGGCCACTGGTTGCGCGTGGACTTGGCCTGGGATTGCTTTTTGTTCCCATAACTACACTTTCACTATCTACCCTGCAGGGAAAAGACATTGGCGACGGCGCAGCCTTTACCGGGATGATGCGACAGCTTGGCGGTTCATTTGGTATCGCAATTATCACAACGATGGTCTCCCGTTTAAACCAGCAACATCGGGTTGATCTTCTGCCGAATATCAGCGGCATCAATTACCAAGTACAACAGCGTATCGAAGGTTTAAAGCAAATGTATATGAACAAGGGTTTCAGTGCCAATGAAGCGCTGAACCGCGCCTATCAGACCATGGAAGGAGCGGTGATGCGGCAGGCCACCGTACTTTCTTATATGGATATTTTTCTCTATCTGGGAATTCTTTTTCTAGTGTGCATTCCGTTTGTTCTTATAATCAAAACCGGTAAAAAGAAAGTTGATACTTCTGCGGTACATTGACCACTTGTATCGGTTTTTGGACGTTTCCCTGCGGATCGTGCTTTAACTGTATACATTTAAGTGGTTTTTGTGCGTTTCCCTGCGGGTCGGGCTTTCCGTTGCAATCTTTTTGTTCGTGCCTCGCAAAAAGGCTTCCTACCGGGTAGGTGCATTCAGATTCACTTCAATCCCTAACGCAAATTTGAGTTTAATGATAAAAATACGTGAATTAAATAATGAGGCTGTTTTTTAAACATTCAACATTCAACATTCAACCTGTAACTTTTAACCTTTTCTGTGCGTTTCCCTTCGGGTCGGGCTTTCCGCTGCAATCTTTTTGTTCGTGCCTCTCAAAAAGGATTTCCGCTACAATCCCTAACGCGAAACTCGTTCTCAGTTAACAAAGTTTGTTTTTGAGTTTTCTAGTTAGTTTACTGATAATAAGGCTTAGTATGAGATGTTAGATAAGTCGGCACCATATTTTCTGGTGGATGGTTTCGACATTAACAAGACTTAAATCTTCATAAAAAGGCAAATACAACTAACGTCCCAATGCCAACTATGCATTCAATAATTAGCTAATATTGATAAAATATTAGCTTAAAGTTGTAAAAAACGATCGTTTTAGCACAATTATTTACAACTTTACGAGAACTCTTTTTTGATCTTTTTATGTTGAATAAAATTTATCCTTTCATTTTTGCGGTTTTATCTGCAATTACTACCCAAGCACAAGAAAAAAAAATCACCCATAGCGATACGCTTCGCGGAAGTATAACTGCAGAGCGGGCGTGGTGGGATGTGATGCGTTATGATATTTCGGTCACACCAGATTTTGATACAAAATATACTTCGGGCTTTAATACCATTACATATAAGGTGGTTCAGGATAAGCATCCCAATGTGATGCAGATCGACCTGCAGCAACCGCTTGACATTGACAGTATTATCTATGATAGCAAGCAACCCTTAAAATTTACTAGGGAAGACGCTGTTTTCCATGTGCAGACCCCGACTCAAAAAATGGGATCTGAGCATGAAGTAAAAGTTTATTTCAGCGGAAAACCCCACGAGGCCGTTCGTGCGCCCTGGGACGGTGGCTGGACGTTTACCAAAGATAAAAAAGGCCGCCCGTGGATGACCGTTACCTGTCAGGGTTTGGGCGCTTCCATTTGGTATCCCAACAAAGACCACCAGAGCGATGAGCCAGATCGCGGCGCTTCCCTGACCATGCGCGTTCCCAAAGATTTAATGGCCATTGCAAACGGAAGAATGCTTGATAAAACGGAAAATAAAGACGGGACAATCTCCTATAAATGGGGCGTAGAAAACCCGATCAGCAATTACACCATTATCCCGTACATAGGTCATTATAAAAATTTTTCCGAAGAATATCTGGGCCTAAAAGGCGATTTGGATCTCAATTATTGGGTGATGGATTATAACCTGGAAAAAGCCAAAGATTATATGCCTACCGAAGTGCATAATATGCTCAATGCCTTTGAATACTGGTTTGGCCCGTATCCATTTTATGAAGACGGCTACAAACTTGTGGAAACAGAACACACTGGGATGGAGCATCAGTCTAATGTTTCTTATGGAAATTATTATGCGCCGGGCTATCGCGGCAGGGATCTGTCTGGAACTGGATTAGGCATGACTTGGGATTTTATTATTATTCATGAGAGCGGCCATGAGTGGTTTGGCAATAATATTACCAGTAACGATCTGGCCGATATGTACGTGCACGAAAGTTTTACCAATTATAGCGAGACCCTGTTTCTGGATTATGTCTATGGAGAAGAAGCGGCCAACGATTATAACTATGGATCGCGCGGTACAATACAAAACGATAAACCTATAATCCCGGCTTACGGAATAAATGCGCAGGGAAGTGGCGATATGTATCCCAAGGGCGGCGCTATGCTGCACAGCATACGGCACAGTATGGATGACGACAAATTGTTCAAAAATATCCTTACCGGACTCAATATGACCTTTCACAACAAAACTGTGGATGGAACGGAAATTCAGCAGTATATCTCGGAGAAAGCGGGATATGATTATTCAAAAGTGTTTGCGCAGTATCTGACCACTACGCAAATCCCGAAATTGCAATTGTATGTTGATGGGCCCGGCAGTAAGATATTTTATCGTTATACCAATTGTGTGGATGATTTTAACCTTCCTTTAGTTTTGAAAGGCGATCAGGAACGTATTAAAATCATCCCGACTTCAGCATGGGAAAGTGTGGAGATTGAGCATAAAAACCAATATCTGTTCACGCCCTGGAGAATTGAGCATATGTATTATATAGATGTGGAATTAGTTAAAAAAATGGAAGAATAGATGTTTACAAAAGCAACATATTTAGCACGACGCAAAGCCTTAAAAAACAAAGTAAAATCGGGAATTTTGATCTTTCCGGGGAATAAAGAAACCGGAATGAATTACGATTCCAACTGGTATCCGTTTCGTCAGGACAGTACTTTTTTATATTATTTTGGCATAAATCAGCCTGATCTATATGTGGTCATTGACTTGGATGAAGATAAAGAGATTCTTTTTGGGAATGATCTCACGCCAGAGGATATGGTATGGGTAGGCGCTGCAGAACCGCTTTTAGAGCACGCTGCAAAAGTTGGACTTACGGAAGTTAAACCAATGAAGAAGCTTCAGGAAAAGGTGCAAAAAGCCCAAAAATTGGGCAAAAAAATCCATTTTTTACCGCCTTACCGAAGCAAAACCACCATTGAAATAAGTCAATTAACGGGAATTCCCGTCAGTGAAGTAGAAGCCCATAAATCGGTTGAATTTATAAAAGCGGTTATTGCCCAGCGTTCCATTAAATCTGCCGAGGAAGTTGAAGAATTGCATAAAGCAGTCAACATCACTGCTGCCATGCACCGCCACGCGATCCAACATACAAAGCATGGCGTTACCGAAAAGCAGATCGCAGGCGAATTGCAAGCGATCGCGATCGCCGGTGGCGGCAATATTGCGTTCCCTATTATTCTGACAAAAAACGGCCAATATCTGCACAATCATGCAACCCAAGCAGTGGTCAAAAATGTCGATATCGTACTCTGCGATTGCGGTGCTGAGACGGCGATGAATTACGCTGGCGATATGACGCGCACTTTCCCGGTGGCCGAACGTTTTACTGATGTTCAGCGGGAAATTTATTCTATTGTGCTCGATGCGCATGAGTCGGCTGCGGCTGCGCTAAAACCGGGATATCTCTTTAAAGACGCACATTTACTGGCCTGCTCGCGCATTGTAGAAGGCTTAAAAGGGATGGGTTTAATGAAAGGCGATACGCAAGAAGCGGTAAATGCCGGTGCGCACACGCTCTTCTTTCAGTGTGGGTTGGGGCATTTTATGGGCATGGACGTGCACGATATGGAAAATTTTGGTGAACAATTAGTGGGTTATACGGATGATTTACAGAAAAGCACCGAATTTGGCCTAAAATCGCTCCGTTTGGGCAAAAAATTGGAAGCTGGTAATGTGCTTACCGTAGAACCGGGAATTTATTTCAATCCGTTCCTTATAGATGAATGGAAAGCGCAGGGAAAATATACCGATTTTGTGAACTACGATGCGGTGGAAAAATTTAAGGATTTTGGCGGAATGCGGGTGGAGGAAGATTTTTTAATCACTCCCGAAGGAAAACAATTATTAGGGAATCCTTTAGAAAAAACTGCTGATGAGATCGAAGAATTGAAAAACGCCTAATCCCCCTAACCCCCGAAGGGGGAATCTCAAATCTGTTCTCTGGATTTGACACTAATTGCTTTTGGCTCCCCTCCTTAAAAAGGAGGGGAATGAATTCGCCTTTGGCGAAGAAAGGGGTGGTTGACTGGGATTTTGATTTAAAGTTATTTACGCGTGAAACCTCTCCGCCTATCGGCACGATGTCTTCCTCTCGCTATACTCGTCGGAGACAAGTTAAAATAAGGGGAGGAACTTGAACAAAACATCAATTATAAAATGAATAAAACATTCCATTTCCTGATTCTTTTTTTCGTGATCGGGATCAGCAGCGCCCAACAAATCTCAGATTCCCTCCTCACAATAGACCGCATTTATAATTCTTCGGAATTTAAGGGCGATCGCCAAGCGCCTATTTTTTGGATAGAAAATGGCGATGCTTTTGTCACGATCGAGCAAAACGAAGCAGAAAACGATGAGTTGATAAGATATGAGAGCAAAAATTATCAGAAAAGCGTTTATCTGTCAGCAGAAAAACTTGATCTAAATGGCAACGCGCTAAGCATTGAAGATTTTAGTCTTTCGCCAGACGGCAGCAAAGTACTGCTTTTTACCAATTCTAGCCGGGTGTGGCGCAGCAATACCAAAGGCGATTACTGGGTTTACGATTTTGATAACCAAACGTTGAAACAGTTGGGGAAGGATTTTACTGCCTCTTCTTTAATGTTTGCCAAGTTCTCTGAAGACAATCGATTTGTCGCTTATGTGCAGGATTTTAATATCTATAAGGAAGATTTTAAAACCGGTGCAATCACCCAATTAACACAGGATGGAACCGGTGCTATCATTAACGGCACGTTTGACTGGGCCTACGAGGAAGAATTCGGGATGCGCGACGGTTTTAGCTGGAGTCCGCAAGGGGATCAGATTGCTTTCTGGCAGCTTGATGCTGCAGAAATCGGTACGTTTTATATGATGGACAATACAGATTCTGTGTATTCACAACCCATCCCGCTGCAATATCCCAAGGCCGGTTATGACCCTTCTTCGGCAAAAGTTGGTCTTATTGATACAAAAACGGCCAAAACGACCTGGATTTCAATCCCCGGCGATCCCGTACAGCATTACCTTCCCGCCATGCAATGGGTAAATGACGATCTTTTGCTCATTCAGCAATTAAACCGAAAACAGAATGAGCTGAATATTTTTACCTACATTCCTTCCACATCAACCCTTAAAAAAATTTATACGGAAAAAGAAGATACTTGGGTAGATCTGCGCTATCCCGATATCGCCTCAAACCAATGGGGAAACAACGATTTTTTATTGGTCGATGACAATACCTCACTGCTGCGTATGACCGAAAATGACGGTTGGCGTCATGTATATAAAATTGATTTGAAATCGGGAGAGAAAACGGTACTAACGCCCGGTGATTATGATGTGGCAGCATATTACGCTACTGATTCCAAAAACCTGTATTTTGCCGCTTCGCCGGAAAATGCCACACAACGGTATTTGTACAGCGTTCCGTTAAGCGGAAAAGGAAAACTAAGCCGAATAACTCCGTCAGCATTCAGTGGAGTAAACACGTATAATATTTCGCCCAACGGAAAATTTGCCATACATGATCATAGCGATGCAAACACGCCCTCGACCACCCGATTAATCAGCCTTCCGCAGCATAAAACTATCCATATTTTGGTCGATAATGAGCAATTAAAGGAAAAATTGGCCACGCTGGCGCTTCCAGAAACCAGCTTTTTTACCGTAACCACTTCCGAAGGGATCACGATGGATGGCCGAATGACCGAGCCTTTGGATTTTGATAAAACGAAGAAATATCCCGTACTCTTTCATGTATACGGAGAACCTTGGGGCGTAGTCGCCACCGATACTTGGGTGGGATTATATGAAATTTTTATGGCGCAGCAGGGTTTTGTGGTGATCAATATAGATAATCGCGGCACACCCAGTTTAAAAGGCAGCGACTGGCGCAAAAGCATTTATCAAAAAGTGGGCGTCCTGAATACACGCGATCAGGCGCTAGCGGCTAAAAAAGTGCTTGAAACCTATGATTTTCTGGATAAGGAGCGGGTAAATGTGTGGGGCTGGAGCGGTGGCGGCTCGATGACGCAAAACCTACTGTTTAGATATCCCGAGATTTACCAGACCGGTGTCGCGGTTGCTGGGGTCGCCAATCAGCTTTTTTACGACAATATTTATCAAGAGCGCTACATGGGTTTGCCCAGCGAAGACAAAGATAAATTTGTGGAAGGTTCACCGGCAACATACGCCAAAAATCTGGAGGGCAATCTGCTCTTGATTCACGGTACGGGAGACGATAATGTGCATTACCAGAATATGGAATATCTGGTAAACGAACTCATTAAAAACAACAAACAGTTTGATATGATGGCCTATCCTAACCGCTCGCACGGCATTTATGAAGGTCAAAACACGACGCGTCATTTATATACCTTGATTACCCAATATTTTTTGAAGCATAACGGATTGAATTAACCGCAAGAACCTAAACCATGAAAAAGTATCTCATTATCCTACTCTTGATTCTCACCATCCCTTTGCAGGCTCAGGAAATACTGAAATCGCCAAATGACCATATACAGGTTGAAATTCAACATAAAAATGGACTGCAATTAAACATCGAGTTGAATGGCGAACCACTGGTTGAAAACGTGGTTCCAAAGATGGAATTTGGAAATGGAAAATCCTTTGGCGGTTCAGAAAAGCTTCGCAATACGGAAACAGAGGAAGTTCGTGAAACCATTAATGCGGTGATTCCCACAAAATCTTCCGTGATTCAAGACCGTTATAACCTGCTTCGGTTGACCTTTAAAAATTACGATTTTGAGGTCAGGGCTTATGATAACGGTGTTGCCTATCGATTCATTTCCAGATTAAAAGGAACACAGGAAGTGATGGATGAGGTTATGGAAGTTACTTTTTCACGAGATTACCAATGCTATTTGCCGGAGGAAAAAAGCTTGATCTCTCATTTTGAGAATGTGTATCAAAAACTCCCACTTTCAGCAATTAAAAAAGGCACCATGACCGCATTGCCCACACTGGTCACCGATGAAAAGGGAATCAGCGTTTCTATAACCGAATCGAATCTGTTTGATTATCCCAATCTATTTTTAGAGAAAACGGAAAGTGGATTCAAAAGCCTGTTTCCTAAGTATGTTTTAAAAACCCAGGCGTTAAAAGAAGGGGAAGATCGTCTGGAAGCCATTGAGGAAGAAGCTCCATATATCGCAAAAACAGAAGGTTCAAGAGAATTTCCGTGGAGGGTTTTTATGATCGCTGAAAATGACAAGCAGATCGTTGAAAATAATCTGGTTTATCAGTTGGCTTCCAAAGTTAAATTGCAAGATGTCTCGTGGATTAAACCGGGAAAGGTCGCTTGGGACTGGTGGAATGCGAACAATGTTTATGGAGTTGATTTTGAAAGTGGACTCAACACAGAAACCTATAAATATTACATTGATTTTGCGGCAGAATTTGGTCTGGAATATATTGTCCTCGACGAAGGCTGGTCTAAAGCTACGCTGAACGTCATGGAACCCAACCCGAATATTGATATGAAAGAATTGACCGCTTACGCAAAAAGTAAAAACGTAGGTATCATTCTATGGAGTTTATGGCGACCACTCGATCAGAATATGGATGCGCTGTTAACAAAGTATGAAGCTTGGGGCATTAAAGGGGTGAAAGTAGATTTTATTCAACGTGCAGATCAGTATCTGACCAACTTCTATGAGCGTCTTGCCAAAACTGCGGCCAAACACCATATGTTGGTCGATTATCACGGCGGGATGAAACCTTCGGGAATGCGTAGGGCATATCCCAATATCATAAATTATGAAGCTGTAAAAGGACTGGAAAATGACAAATGGGAAGCAACAGTCACTCCTGAACATGATCTGACCCTTCCCTTTACAAGAATGACCGCTGGAGTGATGGATTATACCCCGGGCGGAATGGACAATGCGCATGAAAAGAATTTTGCTGTTCGTTTTGATCGCCCAATGACATTGGGTACGCGGGCGCATCAAATGGCGCTGTATGCAATCTTTGAAGCACCTTTGCAAATGTTGGCAGATTCCCCTTCGCAGTATTATAAATATCGGGAATCAGCCGAATTTATTGCAAAAATCCCTACAACTTGGGATGAAATGCATGTATTAGAAGCTAAAATTTCAGACTATCTGGTCATTGCCCGTAAACATGGAGAAATCTGGTATCTCGCCGGAATTACAGATGAGACGAAAAGGGACTTCACGGTTGATCTTTCATTTCTGGATGCCAGTGCTGCTTACACTCTAGAATGGGTGGAAGATGGTGTAAATTCAGATAAGATCGCCATAGATTATACCAAGGGTGAACGTAAGGCGGTAACTTCAAAAGATAAAATAGATCTCAATCTGCATACCGGTGGTGGCTGGATAGGTGTCTTGACAAAAACAGAGTAAAATGAGATGAATTTGGCCTATTGTCATCTTTGAGTGAAATAATTAAGCGAATATGCGTATATTTTTACGCAGAACGAGTACCTTATTTCACTCCGCTTGCTGCCGATATTGCGAAGGCGTAAATCCCTTTAATGCCTTGAATTTACGGTTAAAATTGGCAATATTGGGAAAACCACAACGTTCAGAAATACCTGAAACTGATAGATCCTGATCTTGATACAATAATTTGCATGCGTGCTCTATACGTATCTCTATCAAAAACTGAAAAAAGGTTTTATTGGTTCGCTTTTTAAAATAGCGACAAAAGGCATTTTTGCTCATAAAAGCCCTTTCGGCCACTTCATCCAGCGTAATGTGCTCTTGATAATGATCCATCGCAAATTGAAATACCTCGTTCATGCGTTTCCCTTCATCATCCGTATATTTATGTTGATATATAAAGGAAGAAAGCACTTGTTTTTCCGTATGAATCAGTGCGTTCAGCAGTTTTAAGAGCGTGGCAATGCGTTCTATCCTATTTTGTTTTTTCAGGCGGTTAAACAGTTTAAAGGTTTTGGCGTTTGCTTTGATCCTCATACCGTATTCAGATTCATCAAAAAACCGTTGTACCTCAGCGAGATCGGTCAGGTTAAAAAAGTCCTTTCCAAAGGATTTTTTCGTAAAAAATAACGTGTACATCACAGACTGAGCAGCCGCCTTGGAATCACTTCTAAAAACATGCGGTATATGCTCACCAATTACCAGAATATCATTAGGCTTAAAATCGCTAATGGTATCCCCCACAATCAACGAGCCGCTTCCTTTAATTATATAACTGATCTGTATTTCCTCGTGCTGATGCAACTTGTCATAAAAGACCACTTCATGATCTTCTTGATAGACAAGCGCCTCCTGTTCGGGTTTCGGGATTTTGAATGGAAGGACTTTATTCATTTTAAATTTTTTGTAAAAATTACTAAATATCTATCATTTTATGGTTATACGGGTTAATATAGTATCAATTACGGCTAATAAATGGTGAAAGATAGTTTTAGGGAACCCTTAAATTTGTTCAAAAGGAAAACTATGATACAATGGGAAGGCGTAATGCCCGCAGTAACGACCAAATTCACTGCAACTGATGAACTGGATCTAAAAACGTTTGAAACGAACATCAATGCACAACTCGATGCAGAGGTGAACGGGATTGTTTTAGGTGGAACTTTAGGCGAAGCAAGTACGCTTACCTCGGAAGAAAAAGAAATCCTGGTTGTCAAAACACTGGAGATCGTAAACGGAAAAGTGCCGGTGATCATCAATATTGCCGAGCAATCTACGAAAGACGCGATAAAAGTGGCCCAGCGAGCAGAAGAATTGGGTGCTAACGGACTTATGCTCCTGCCGCCCATGCGTTACAAAGCGACAGATCATGAAACGGTGGTCTATTTTAAGGAAATTGCTCAAAGTACCGTACTTCCCATTATGATCTACAACAATCCTGTAGATTATAAAATAGAGGTCACCCTAGACATGTTTGAAGAATTGTTGCAACTTGACAATATTCAGGCTGTAAAAGAATCCACGCGCGACATCAGCAATGTGACCCGTATTAAAAACCGTTTTGGCGATCGTTTAAAAGTGCTTTGCGGCGTAGATACCATTGCGCTCGAAAGTATGGTCGCGGGCGCGCATGGCTGGGTAGCCGGGCTTGTGGCTGCATATCCACAAGAGACCGTGGCCATTTATAAACTGGTCAAAGCAGGTAAAATTGAAGAGGCGCTCACCATTTACCGCTGGTTTATGCCACTTCTTGAACTGGATATCTCGCCACAACTGGTACAGAATATCAAGTTGGCCGAAGCCGCCACAGGATTGGGTACCGAATATGTGCGGGCACCACGTTTACCGCTGCATGGCGACGAGCGCAAGCGTGTACAGGCGATCATTGATAAAGCTATGGCCAACCGGCCAAAACTTATGGATTATAAAGAAATCTAGATTAGAATCAATAGTATTAATTGCCGTAAAAACGCCATAAAATCGAAATATTTGACCAAAAAATAGCTAAAAAATACCGTTTTTAGGACAAAAAGAGCGAATTTTTTAATGAACTTTATTTTGATTGGCTATATTAGTTCGAATTCATAAAAGAAGAAAAAAACATGATTACAGGAAAAAATTATATAGGCGAAACGCTTTCCAACGATTGGAAAACGACGTATAAAACCATCAATCCGGCGACAAACACCGAAAATGAAATCACTTTTTTTGAAGCGACGAAAGTAGAAGTAGATCTGGCCGTAGAAAAAGCTGCCAAAGCTTTTCCGATTTATAAAGAGAAAAGCGATCTCGAAAAAGCGGACTTTCTAGAAACCATTGCAACAGAACTGGAGGCGAACGCTGAAGCTTTAAAAGAAATATACAGAAATGAGTCCGGTCTCCCAGAAGGCCGTTCTAACGGTGAGTTTGCAAGAACGACCGGGCAGTTGCGCGCTTTTGCTGAGATGCTCAAAGAGGGTAGTTGGGTAGAAGCCATCATCAGTAATCCAGAAGGAAAACCAGATATTAGACGTATGCAGGTTCCTTTTGGCCCTATAGCCGTTTTTGGGGCCAGTAATTTTCCGTTTGCTTTTTCCACCGCGGGTGGAGATACGGCCAGTGCGCTAGCTTCCGGCTCTCCAGTAATAGTTAAATCACATCCTATGCATGCGGGTACCGGTGAATTAGTTGCAGAAGCGATTATCAAAGCGGCAAAAAAAGCCGGAATGCCAGACGGTGTTTTTTCAAACTTAAACAGTAAAGGCATAGAAGTGGGCGAGTGGCTGGTAAAACATCCCAAGATCAAAGCAGTCGGCTTTACCGGTAGTTTTAAAGCGGGAACGGCGCTGTGCAAACTGGCCGCGCAACGCGACGAGCCCATCCCGGTCTATGCAGAAATGGGCAGTATCAATCCCGTGATCGCATTGCCTTCTGCCCTAAAGGAAAAAACACAGTTCTGGGCCGAGCAATATGCGGGATCGATCACCGCGGGCAGCGGACAGTTTTGTACCAATCCCGGACTGATTTTAGGTATAAAAGGCCAAAAATTAGACGATTTTACCCGTTTTTTAGGTGAAAACATAAAAAAAATAGAACCTTCGGTCATGTTGCACCCCAACATTAAAAAACAATATGATTCTTCTAAAGGCGAAATGCTTCAGCAGGAAAATTATACGGTGATTGCAGCTTTTGAAGATGAAGTGGCTGAAAATTTTGGAACGCAACAGGTTATTAAAGTGCCCGGCGAACAATTTCTTCAGAATAAAAATTTCCATAAAGAGGTTTTTGGGCCATTTTCCATCGTGGTAGAATGTGAAGACAAGGCCCAGCTAACCGAAATCATTCAAAATCTAGAAGGCCAACTTACCGGAACCGTTTTAAATGCCCAAGAAAAGGAACTGTATGATTATAAAGAAACCATAGACGCACTCACTGAAAGCGTGGGTCGTATTATCTATAACAGTGTTCCCACAGGCGTTGAGGTTTGCGCGGCAATGACGCACGGCGGGCCTTTCCCGGCGACTTCAAATGCTAAATTTACTTCGGTAGGTTTGACTGCTGTACAGCGCTGGGTGCGGCCGGTTTCTTATCAGGATTGGCCAGATGCACTTTTGCCGGAGGCTTTAAAAAATGGCAATTTGCTTCAAATAACGCGTGAAATTAACGGAAAATTGACTAAAAATCCTATTTAGGAACTTCGTGGAGCTTGATTTTAAAGACTTGTCTCGAAGCTAAAAAACGATTAAAACCAAATTCCTCAAGGCATTCCCCAATATTGATCATTTATGGCGAGAAAAACCTTTTTTTGTGTAGATGCACACACCTGCGGCAATCCCGTTCGCGTAGTGGCCGGTGGTGGGCCTTTTATTGAGGGCGCTACAATGAGCGCCAAACGGCAGAATTTTTTAAAGGATTATGACTGGATTCGCCGTGGCCTTATGTTTGAGCCACGAGGGCACGACATGATGAGCGGTAGTATTTTATTTCCTCCCGCCCAACCAGAAAATGACTGTGGTGTGCTTTTTATCGAGACCAGCGGCTGCCTGCCCATGTGCGGTCATGGCACTATTGGTACGGTTACGGTGATGATCGAAGAAGGATTGGTCACGCCCAAAGTGCCGGGTGAATTACGCTTGGAAACACCCGCTGGCCTGGTTATGGTTTCTTATAAGCAGGAAGGAAAAAAAGTAAAATCGGTTAAAATCGTGAATGTCAAATCGTATCTAGAGGCTGAAGATATTGCTGTAAATTGTTCAGAATTGGGCGATTTAAAAGTGGATGTCGCCTACGGCGGAAATTTTTACGCGATCGTGGAGGTACAGGAAAATTTCAGCGGATTGGAAAATTATCAGGCCAGCCAACTTATAACTTGGAGCCGTGAATTGCGGAAGACCCTCAATGCCAGTCATAGGTTTATTCATCCAGAAGACGCAACGATCAACGGTTTGAGCCATATCTTATGGACGGGAAAAGTTCTGGATACCACTTCAACCGCGCGCAACGCCGTTTTTTACGGGGATAAAGCCATAGACCGCTCGCCGTGCGGCACCGGAACTTCCGCCAGGATGGCGCAATGGTACGCGCAGGGAAAGCTTACAAAAGGATTTCCCTTTGTACATGAAAGTATTATAGGTAGCAAATTTATAGGTAGGATAGAAGAGGAGACCACACTTGGTGACAAAAAAGCGATCGTTCCCAGCATAGAAGGTTGGGCTTATATTACGGGTTATAATACAATTATTATTGACGACGACGATCCTTATGCGCACGGGTTTCAAGTGCTGTAAGTCCCCCCTAACCCCCGAAGGGGGAACTAGTTCCTTGTAGGTCTAATCTGGTTCTGGTTAAAAGTTTAAGGTTACAAGTTAAATTGGCATTGTTCAATTTTTGATAAAAGTATAATAATCAACAACGCACTCCACATAGTTCCCCCTTCGGGGGTTAGGGGGAGGGGATAAACAGCATTCAATTGAAAAAAATAATCATTATAGGCGGAGGTATTTCAGGGCTTTGCAGCGCGTATTATCTGGGCAAGGAAGGTTTTGAGGTAACTGTGATCGATAAAAGCGATATGACCACCGGCGCTTCCTATATAAACGCGGGATATCTTACACCGAGCCATTTTATTCCATTGGCAGAACCCGGCATGATCACCAAAGGCCTTAAATGGATGCTCAACAGCGCAAGCCCTTTTTACATCAAACCACGCTGGGATCTCGATTTTTTTAAGTGGGCCTGGCATTTCAAAAAATCGGCTACCGCTGCCAAGGTAGAAAAAGCCATTCCGATTTTAAAGGAACTTAATTTAAAAAGCCGAGAACTATATTTGGAAATGCAGGAATCGGGCGATTTTGATTTCCATTTAGAGCGTAAAGGACTGCTCCTGGTTTATAAAACTCCAAAAAACGAAGAACACGAGATAAAATTGGCTGAAAGAGCTCAGAAAATGGGTCTGGAAGCCAAAATATTGAACAAAAAAGAACTTCAAGAAGTAGAACCTGCATTTGCTGATGATGTGCTGGGCGGTATTCGTTATGATTGCGATGCACACAGTACGCCTAACTTGTTTATGAAAAACATGAAAAAATGGTTGACTGAACAAGGCGTAACCTTTGTTTTAGGTGAAAAGGTAACTGGTTTTAAGACTGAAAATAACCAAATAAAAGCTGTAAAAACCGAAAATCAGATTATAGAAGGAGATGAGTTTGTGTTGGCTTCTGGAGCGTGGACGTTTGAACTTGCCCGTACTTTGGGACTTAATATTCCCATTCAGGGCGGGAAGGGTTACAGCATGAACGTAGCGCGCACAACAAATATCACCATGCCTGCCATATTAACTGAAGCCAAATGTGCAGTTACGCCCATGCAGGGTTTTACGCGCTTTGCCGGCACAATGGAATTTTCGGGCAATACAACCACCGTGCAGGCCAATCGTGTGGAAGCGATTGCCAGCGCCGCAAATAGATATTATAAAGACCTGAGCATTTCCGAGGAAGAAAAAGGTGCGGCGAAGTCTGGCTTGCGCCCTGTATCTCCAGATGGGCTGCCATTTATAGGGCGGACACCGAAATTTAAAAACTTAAGTATTGCCGCTGGTCACGCCATGATGGGCTGGAGCCTTGGGCCAATAACCGGTAAACTGATCACAGCGCTTATTTGTCAACAAGAAAGTATTCTTGATTTGAGGCCATTTGCTATAAATAGATTTTAATCTCCGAAACTTAGGATTGTCATGCAAAGTCTATTTGTAGATCATATCGCTATGGTTTATGGCGAGGTTGTCCACTTTCAAAAAATCCAATTTCAACAATTAATAAAAGAGTTAATATAGTATTAAGTATAGGTAACATCTTGTTAAATAATTAACAATCCTCATTGTAGTTTTACGAATGACAGAAGGTAGAAAATCTACTGCAAGCGCTATTTTCTGACTTTAAACCGTAAAAACACATATATGAAAGGTCATTTATTTTGTAAACATTTAAAAGCCAATACGCATTTGTCCGTACTTTTTTTTCTCCTCTTTTTTATAAGCACCTTAGCTTTCTCGCAGACGACGGTGAAAGGTACAGTGACCGATGAAAGTGGGCTTCCTATTCCCGGAGTTACCGTTAAAGAAAAGAATACAAATAATGGAACGGTAACTAACTTTGATGGTGATTTTGAGCTGATTACCGTTTCCTCAAATTCTGTAGTGGTGTTTTCCTATGTAGGTTATCAAGAACAGGAAGTGGAGGCAAAAAATCAAACCGTATTCAATATTATCTTAAAAGAGGATCTGGAATCTCTGAATGAAGTTGTGGTCATAGGTTACGGTACTCAACGCCGGGCAGATGTTACTAGCGCGGTTGCCACCGTAAAATCTGATGATTTTATTCAAGGAAATGTTAACGACGCTGCTCAATTAATACAGGGAAAAGTGGCGGGTTTGAGCGTTTCGCTGCCCTCTGGCGACCCCACGCAGGGGGCGCAGATTTCGTTAAGGGGAATTGCCTCCATAAATGGAAATACTTCTCCGCTGGTGCTTATAGATGGTATTCCAGGAAATCTGCAAACGGTGGCCCCTGAAGATATCGCTTCAATAGATGTTCTAAAGGATGGCTCTGCTACCGCAATCTATGGTACGCGAGGGACTAATGGGGTTATTATTATAACCACTAAAGGTGCTGGTGTGGATATGCAAAATACCATAGATATAACAAGCTATGTCTCGTTTTCAACTATAAGCAACAGTTTGGATTTTTTAGATGCGGGTCAATTGAGACAAAAGTATCAAGAAGGCTACACTTTTAGTGGCGCTAATCTAGAAGATTTTGGTTCAGATACAGATTGGCTTGATGAGATAACGCGCACAGCGGTAAGTAAGGTTCATAACGTAATTTTTAGAGGCGGAAATAAAACATCAAATTTGACGGCTTCCCTAAATTATAGAGACAATGAAGGTACTTTTATTAAAACAGATAATAAAAAATACACGGCTAGGCTGGATGTTAACCATAATATGTTTGACGATAAATTAAAAGCCAACTTTAATATAATATTAAGCGAGCAGGAGTTTTTTACTGGAGGTGACGGTTATAGTTTCAACCCTTACGTATACCGTCAGGCCCTTATTCATAACCCTACAGAGCCGGTGACCAATGCAGATGGTACTTGGTTTGAAAGAGATGTTTATTTCTATGATAATCCTGTGGCATATTTGGAAGAAACTAAAGGTAAAAATAGATATCGAAATGCCCGTTTTACAGGAAGCTTAACGTATGCACCAACTGAAAATTTTAATATCCAAGCGTTGTATACACGTAAGGGAGACTATAATATTAGAGGTTTTTATGAGACCAAAAATCACGTTTCTACCACAAAAAACGGACTAGAAGGCTATGCTAGCCGTGGTACCGATGATTATGTGGGCAATTACGGTCAAATAACCGCTAATTATGATAAAAAATTCGGCAAGCATAAATTCACCGCGCTTGGCGGGTATAATTATGAAGACAATACGTATGAAGGTTTCTTTGCAGCAAACAGAAATTTTCCAACTGATGCCTATACCTATAACAATTTAGGTATTGGTCAAGGCTTGCCTCTGGGAGAAGCTGCAATGGGCAGTTCCAAAAGTTCAGATAAGCTCATCGCTTTTTTCTCGAGGGTGACTTATAATTATGATGATAGGTATTTGCTTATGGCGAGTATTCGCCAAGAGGGATCATCACGTTTTGGAGCAGACAATAAATGGGGGAGTTTTCCAGGTATATCTGCTGGATGGCGCATGAACAATGAGTCTTTTTTAAAAAATGCAAATTGGTTGGATAACTTAAAACTCCGTGCAGGTTTTGGGGTTACCGGTATAAATGCTGGCGAATCCTACCAGTCGTTGAGCAGTTTAAACTACCAAAACTATTTTTTATACAACAACCGCTGGATTCGGGAACTTATACCAGCTCGAAATCCTAATGCAGATCTGCGCTGGGAGAAGAAGGAAGAATTTAACCTTGGCTTGGACTTCAGCTTTTTCGGTGGCCGCATAAGTGGTGCGCTAGATTATTATGACAGAACCACAAAAGATGCACTTTACAATTATGATGTGCCGGTACCACCGTACTTATACAGTAGAATTCAAGCAAATGTGGCAAAATTGAGCAATACTGGTTTTGAGGCGCTCATTAACTTTATACCGGTACAGAGCGATGATTTTCAGTGGAATTCAAATATCACCTATTCTACAAACACCAATAAATTGATCTCGCTATCCAACGATCAATTTCAAACTACAAATGATTTTTTCTACGAGGGATATACCGGTGAACCTATACAAATAAGTACTCATATTGTTCAGGTAGGGCAACCTATAGGTAATTTTTTTGGATTGAAAAGCGTCGATATTACAGAAGACGGAATTTGGTTGATTGAAACCCCTGAAGGGGAAATCATTCCGGCCACGGAATCAGATGCAGCAGACAGGCAGATCTTGGGCAACGGCCTGCCAAAGCATTATTTGAGTTGGAACAATACGGTGAACTATAAAAATTTTGATCTTAACATTAACCTAAGAGGTGCTTTTGATTATCAGATCTTAAACTTTTCCAGAATGTTCTATGAGAATCCAACTGTAGGTTACAATGTGCTGGATACTGCATTTGATCAGGTTTATGGCAAAGCGGTTTTGTCCGATGTACAGCGTTACGTAAGCTACTATTTAGAAGACGGTGATTTCGTAAAACTTGATAATGTTACTTTGGGTTACACGGTGGATACAGAAGCTATAGATTTTATTCAAAATCTGCGTGTGTATATTTCTGGACAAAATCTAGCTACAATTACAGGATATAAGGGCATAGATCCAGAAGTAAATAGAATAGGCCTTTCGCCCGGTAACGATGAAAGGGACAAGTATCCCACAAACAGCATTTTTAGCCTAGGCGTAAATTTAACTTTTTAAAAAAACAAAACGATGAGAATATTAACCACTGGCAAGATTTTCAAATATTTTTTAATCGTGCCCATAAGTATAGTTCTATTTGCACAACAAGGCTGCACCAATCTGGATGAAGAGGTTTTCTCTGAAATCACCGAAGATTCTTTTATTCCCGCTCAAGAAGATATCATTGCCCTTACGGCTTCGGCGTATACCCCACTGCGCTACGTTATGGGCTGGCAAGGCTTGTTTGATCTTCAGGAAGAGTCTGCAGACACATTCATAACCCCTACGCGTCCCAATGGCTGGGATGATGGAGGTGTATACAAGCATATGCATTTTCACGACTGGAATGAGACTCAATATCAACCGCGCTATACTTGGTTGACGTGCTTTAACGGTATAAACAATATAAACCGGGTTATCTCACAGATAGAATCTGGGTCTTTGCCCATAGAAGAAGAGCAAGCAGCTGCCGTTATCGTGGAGATGCGTGCATTAAGGGCTTTATACTACTCCATTTTAGTAGATACTCATGGCAATGTGCCGATCTTGACCGATTTTAGTGATGAAATACCAACGCAGAGCACAAGGGCTGAGGTTTATAATTTTATAGTAAGTGAATTGACCGAAGTTATTCCTTCTCTCACCGAAACGGCAGATGCAAGCACTTACGGGCGCATTACCAAATGGGGTGCGCTTCATATACTCGCCCGGGTTTATCTTAATGCACAGGTCTATTCAGGAACAGCACAATGGGAAAAGTGTATTGCTGCCTGTAATGAAATTATAAAAGGAGGCCAATTTACTCTCGATCCTAATTACAGCGCTATTTTTGAAACCGAGAATGAAGATTCTCCTGAGATTGTGTTTGCTATTCCTTACGACGATATCTATGCCACAGAATGGAGCCAGCATATGAAAATGTTACTGCCGGCACACCGTGATGTCTTCAATATGCAAGCTCAGCCATGGGGAGGTTCTAGCGCTAACCCTCAGATTATCAACAGCTATCAATCTGGAGATAAACGCTTACAAGATACCTGGCTTATAGGAGATCAAAAAGATGCCGATACAGGAGAAACGCTTTTTACCTTGGTCAATTTTATGCCCAGTATTTATTTCTGCGAATTTGAGCAAGGGTTGAGATGTCATAAATATGAGATCGAATCTGGCGCTAAAAGCAGTTTGAGCAATGATTTTCCGTTCTTTAGATATACAGATGTACTTATGATGAAAGCGGAAAGCCTACTTCGCACAGGTAATGCTGAAGAAGCTGCGCAATTAGTAACCCAAGTGAGGACGCGTTCTTTTGATAATATCGCGGATGCCACGGTCACCGGCAGCGAACTTATGGGGGATACTACCGTTAATTATGGTTTTCTCGGCGAAGAAGGTACTGTTACCCAACCAGGAGATCAAGGCACCGTTCAGTATGGTCGGTTTTTGGATGAGTTGGCTTGGGAATTCACCGCAGAGGCAAGGCGCCGTACCGATATGATTCGCTTTGGCGTTTATCAGAAAAAAAGCTGGTACAACCATGTGCCACTGGGAGATTACACTACCTTGTTTCCCATTGGGCTTGAAGAACTCAATACAAACACAAACCTATCTCAGAATCCAGGTTATTAATTATTAATTTTTTTTAAACTTTTAATTATGAAACATTTTTTAAGTTTTTTTTCAGTAACAATTTTAATATTGGTTTTTTTGAATGTTGATATTTTAAATTCACCACTTAGTGTGAATAATAATTTAGTAGATGAAATAACATACAAAAAACTAAATGTTAATATATTTTATAATGCCGTTGGGACAACTAATGCCACCGCCCATATTACGTCACCAGAAAATTTCACTGTATCTACAAGCTCGGGTAATAATTCATATGATCTATCAGGGTTGTACAATCCAAATATTGGTGCTCTATTTTCTGTTAGTGGAAATGCACAACTTAGCTCAGGTTCTAGTGGTTACACCGTAAAAATTGTTGGATACAATTTTTCTCAAACGATTTACAAAGGTAGTGGTACTTTTAATTCACCTTAAAAATCCACCTGCTTTGCAGGTGGTCATGTCCTGATGGCTATGCCTGTATTTACAGCTTGATTTCGATTTGCTTTTTTGTTGCATAATTGAATCTGGTCGATTTTTAGAACAGGCCCCTGTCGCCCCCTATGGGGGCTAGCCAAAGCCACCTTCTAAGAAGGTGTGATTTTTACTTGGAATGGTATAGTGCCTATTAATCCAAACAGTAACAATAACACTCAGATTATTTCAATAGTTATTAATCCTTTTTAGCATTTTCGAGAATATATCAAGATTAGCTTGACATTAGCTTTGCTAACCAAAATACTATTGGACTCAATAAAAAATATTCACTCATGCTAACCTAAGAAGGTATTAATTAAGAATATTTCAATTTTAAGGTATGAAAGATAAATACAAGTTATGCATATTTTTGATATATTTTTCATCCTTATCGCTATTAGCCCAGGGAGCCATAGCAGATTATAAAAGGGCTGAAGCAGTAGATTCATTGTTCGAGGGTAAAGTATATGATGCTCCGGAATCTTTTCACTGGTTGGACGCCAAGCATTTTTGGTATAAAAACTATGGGTCAAATGGCAATACCTATTTTATTGTTGATACAGAATCACAATCTCAAAAACCAATTTTTGACACCGAAAAATTGGCCAAAAACCTTGAAAAATGGCTTAAAAAGGATGAAAAACGGGATGATTTTGATCTTGCCGATTTAGAATATACGGAGGATAAAGAGCGCTTGAACTTTAGGATAGATTCATTGAAATTTCAGTTAAATCTATCCGATCATCAAGTAGTAATTACCGACACCATTCCGCAGAAAAAAAGAGGAGATTCCTACTGGGGCAATCGCAATGAAGAAGAGGAAGCCAAACCGGTAATTTCTCCAGATAGTGTTTATAGCGCGTACGTAGAAAACGATAACATTTACCTTAAAAACAAGAAAACGAATAAGGTAACACAACTAAGCTATGATGGAGTGATGGGTTATGCTTACAATCCTCATTTGCTTTGGTCGCCCGACAGTAAAAAGATTATGGCGTATAAAGTCAAACCGGGGGCAGAACATAAAATCTATTTTGTTGAATCCAGTCCCGAAGATCAGTTGCAGCCTAAATTGGAGGAGCGCAACTATCTAAAACCCGGAGATGAACTTGATTTTAAAAGTCCGCAGGTTTTTAATGTAGAAAAGAAAAACCATATTCCGGTCGCCACAGCTTTATTTGATGCCCAGTATTCAATAAATAATTTTAAATGGACCGATGACAGTTCAAGCTTAACGTTTGAATATAATCAGCGTGGACACCAAGTGTACCGCGTTTTAAATGTAAATGCCGAAACGGGAAATGTACAGGCCATTATTGATGAAACGAGCCCTACTTTTATTGATTACAGTGGCAAAAAGTATCGCCACGATGTAGCAGGTAAAAATGAAATAATTTGGGCTTCAGAACGTGATGGTTACAATCATATATATTTATACGATTCCAAAACGGGAAAGGTCAAAAACCAGATCACTTCGGGCGATTGGCCGGTGCGGGAAGTACTGGAGGTTGATGACAAAAACCGCCAGATCTATTTTACCGCAAGCGGAATGGATAAGGATATGGATCCTTATTTTATTCAATATTGTCGTATAGATTTTGACGGAAGGAATTTTACCCGTTTCACAACCGAAAATGGCAACCATAAGGTCACTTTTTCGCCAGATCACACGTATTATGTAGATCAATATTCCAGAGTTGACCTTCCTGCTGTTACTGTGCTGAAGGAAACCGGGAAGAAAAAAGCTGTTATGGCATTGCAGCAAGCAGATATTTCAGCCCTTGAAAAAACGGGTTGGAAAATGCCCGAAGTCTTTATGGCAAAGGGACGTGATGATAAGACTGATATTTGGGGCGTTATCGTAAGGCCAAGCACTTTTGATCCTTCAAAAACCTATCCTATAATTGAATATATCTATGCTGGTCCACACGATTCTTTTGTTCCCAAAGATTTTCACGCCAAATTCTGGGCGATGACTTCGCTTGCCGAACTGGGCTTTATCGTGGTACAAATAGATGGCATGGGGACATCTAACCGCTCGAAAAAATTTCAGGATGTTTGCTGGCAGAACCTTAAAGATGCCGGTTTCCCTGATCGTAAACTATGGATTAAAGCAGCTGCAAAAAAATATCCATACATGAATGCCGATAAAGTGGGCATACGGGGCACTTCGGCCGGAGGGCAAAGTGCGGGGGCCGCATTGGTTTTCAATTCAGATTTTTATGATGTGGCCGTGGCCTCTTGTGGATGTCATGACAACCGCATGGATAAAATGTGGTGGAATGAACAATGGATGGGATACCCGATAGGGCCTCAATATGCGGCTTCATCTAATATAGAACATGCGAGTGAGTTGCAGGGTAACCTTATGCTCATCGTAGGTGAAGTAGATGATAATGTAGATCCCGCTTCCACCATGCAATTTGCAGACGCCTTGATCAAGGCGAACAAAGATTTTGAACTTGTGGTCCTTCCCGGAGAATCGCACACGTCCGGTGGAGAATTCGGAGAACGTAAACGAAGGGATTTTTTCGTAAAACATCTGCTCGGCGTAAATCCCCCTTCTTGGGATAAAATTTATGAATAAAACGGGCGGTAAATGAAGGGTATTTACCTAAAAATGTGCTGAAAAACTCGATTATGAAAGGAAATAAGATATTTAAGGGTATAGGATTAATACTTGCGTTCTGGGTAGGAAATTGCACTGTAGCTCAAGCCCAAAACGGAGATCAGATTCTTGATGGCATCGGCGAGACCGGATTAATTGCCCGTTACGTTCTTGACGGCAATGTCAAAGACTGGTCACGCAATAATCTCCATGCTAAAATTGAAGGTAAAGAGGCCAGTTTTATTACTGACGATCAATTTGGTAAAGTAATTGCGCTTTCGGCCACTGGAAAGAATTATATTACAATTCCCCCTGAAGCTTTAGCAGGCATTGAATCGCTGAGCATAACAGGATGGATATACCTTCAGTCTTCAAAAAGCGGCCAAGGATTTTTTGATTTTGGTAAAAACAGCAATCCCTATTTTTTTGTGTTACCTACGGGAACTGGGGAAGAAAACAGCTTTTTAGCGCAGATTTCCGCAGGGAAAAATAAAAGTTATGAAACGGTTTCAGCGGCTATAAATGCGAACGAGTGGATTCATATTGCAGTGGTGATCGATATTCCATCAAAATCGATGAGTACGTACATCAATGGAAAACGTGTGGGCGAAACCAAAAATATAGAACTGGAACTGGAAACTCTTTTCGGTAAAGATTCCGTTGAAAAAAATGCGCTTTACATCGGAAAATCACGCAATGGCGATGACGCCTATTTGGATGCCAAGGTGCATGATTTTAGAATCTATCGCATTCCGCTAGATGAACGTCAAGTGGCGGAAATCTATCACAATGCGTTAAAAGATGAAGAAAGCGTCGTCAATGAAAACAAAAAGACGGAAGATAATCTTCCACAATTCTCAGCATCCAGTCCCCAACTTTATAACCATTATCTAAAAAGCGTAAAAGATGTTGCCGTAGCAACGGTAGTTGGCGATCTGCCACGCCTTCCACGGTATATTGACGGGGTGTATGGCAAACAAGTCGATGGACCAAAAGTGCGCGTGCTCTGGCCAGCCCCTACAGACAATACTTCAGTGCTCAAACCTGGAAATTATACAGTGACCGGCCAAATTGCCGGAACAAATTTGAAGCCAAAAGCTACTGTTACGGTAAAAGCAGCCGAAGAACCTGCGACACCTGTTCGTAAACTGGAAACTTTTGAATTAAATGAGGTCTCGTTAAATCTTGATGATCAGGGCCACAAGACCAAGTTTATAGAGAATCGCGACAAGTTTATAAATACCTTAGCAGAAACTGATCCCGATTCTTTTCTCTATATGTTCCGTAACGCTTTTGGGCAACAGCAACCTAAAAATGTAAAACCTTTGGGTGTTTGGGACAGTCAGGAAACTAAATTACGCGGCCATGCCACCGGCCACTATATGACGGCAATCGCCCAGGCGTATGCAAGCACAGATTATGATAAATCACTTCAGGCAAATTTCAGTGATAAAATGGAATATGTGGTCAACACCCTCTATCAATTGTCGCAAATGTCTGGACGCCCACGCGAGGCTGGCGGCGAATATGTTGCTGATCCCACGGCGGTGCCACCAGGTTCGGGAAGAGCGGGATATGATTCAGATCTAAGTGAAGCAGGCATCCGTACTGATTATTGGAACTGGGGCGAAGGTTTCATCAGCACCTACCCGCCCGACCAGTTTATTATGCTGGAAAATGGGGCTTTATACGGTGGGCAGAAAGACCAGGTATGGGCTCCTTACTACACACTGCATAAAATTATGGCCGGGCTCATGGATATTTATGAGGTGAGTGGCAACAAAAAGGCACTGGAAATCGCCACTGGTATGGGCGATTGGATATATGCCCGTTTGAGCAAATTGCCAACCGAAACTCTTATCAATATGTGGAACACTTACATTGCAGGCGAATTCGGTGGGATGAACGAAGCAATGGCAAGACTTTATAGAATCACTAACGACTCCCGCTACCTCAAGACTGCGCAATTATTTGACAACATTAAAGTGTTTTTTGGCGATACGGGTCACGCGCAAGGGCTGGCTAAAAACGTGGATACCTTCCGTGGCCTGCATGCTAACCAGCACATACCGCAGATTATGGGGGCACTAGAAATATACCGCGATTCCAATGCTCCGGAATATTACCGTGTGGCAGACAATTTCTGGTACAAGACAACCAATGATTATATGTATAGCATAGGCGGGGTTGCGGGAGCCCGCAATCCTACAAATGCTGAATGTTTTATCAGTCAGCCAGCAACACTTTATGAAAACGGTTTTTCATCTGGCGGGCAAAATGAGACCTGCGGCACGTATAATATGCTTAAGCTCAGCAGAAATTTATTTCTTTACGACCAAAGGGCCGAGTTGATGGATTATTACGAGCGTGGACTTTACAATCATATTCTGGCCTCTGTTGCCGAGGACAGTCCTGCCAATACGTACCATGTGCCGCTCAGGCCAGGTTCAGTCAAGCAATTTGGAAACGCAGATATGACCGGTTTTACATGCTGCAATGGTACGGCGCTAGAAAGCAGTACGAAATTACAGAACTCGATTTATTTTAGAAGTGAGGACAACCAGGCGCTGTACGTCAATCTTTATGTGCCCTCTACGTTGAGATGGAAAGCGCGGAAAATAACCATTCAGCAAACAACCGCTTTCCCCAAAGAAGATCATACCCGGCTGACCATTAAAGGAAATGGCAAATTCGATCTCAAGGTACGCGTACCCAGCTGGGCAACAAAAGGGTTTTTTGTAAAAATAAACGGGAAAGAAGAAGTGGTAAAAGCCCAGCCTGGGAGTTATTTAACGTTGAACCGAGCTTGGAAAGACGGTGATGTTGTGGAGCTACAGATGCCATTCCAGTTTCATCTGGATGCGATTATGGATCAGCAAAATATCGCAAGTCTGTTCTACGGGCCAGTGCTGCTGGCAGCTGAGGAGCCAGAACCCCGAAAGGATTGGCGTAAGGTAACACTGGATGCTCAAGATATTGGAAAATCGATTAAAGGCGATCCCGAAACATTAAAATTCACCATTGATGGCGTTGTTTTTAAGCCATTTTATGAAACCTATGACCGCCATTCGGTCTATCTGGACGTTACGTTGAAATAGGCTTAATATTGTAGGCCAAGCTGATACTAGGACAGGGTGTTACAATGAATTCAAAAAAAAGACTGCTGCAAACTATTGCCAATAGCATTTATTAAAATCAAGTTCATGAAAAAACTTTTAAGCATACTCGTTTTATTTATTTCCATCTGTAATTTTAGCTATGCCAATGAGATGATTGATGTCATCAATACCTTCAAAGCAGATAAATATGCGTTGAGCAATACTTACCAAGTTCAGGAATCAAAAGAATATTATGAGCGCTTCGATCAGTTTTATGATCGCTGGAAATCGAAAATAAAAGCGATTGATTTTAATCAGCTTTCGCAAGATGGAAAAGCCGATTATGTACTTTTAAAAAACCTAATTGAAAAAGAAAAATACCTTTTAAACCGTGATCAGAAAGCCTATGAAGAAGTGGCCGGGGTGGCCGATTTCGCTACTGATCTTTATCTTTTTGTACAAGAACGCAGACGCGGAAAACAGCCTGATTCAAAAAAACTTGCCAACGTGTTCACCAAGGCAGAAGAAGATATTTCAGCAAAAATAAACCAACTTAAAAACAATAAATTCAAAGACTGGTTAAAAGCTGAAAAAGCCTCAAAAATAATTGTTTTCTTAAAAGAAGGTATAGAAGAAGCCTACACTTTTTATTACGATTATGATCCTGATTTCACGTGGTGGATGAAGGAACCTTATAAAAGCCTAGATGAAAAATTGACCGAATACGAGGATTTTTTGGTCAAAAACTATACTGAAGAAAGCATAAAAGACGATGGCAGCGGCATTATAGGCAAGCCGGTAGGGCGTGATGCGCTCATTAAAGATCTATCTTTTGAATTTATTCCCTACACACCAGAAGAACTGATCGAGACTGCGGAAACTCAATTTGACTGGTGCAAGCAGGAAATGATCAAAGCCTCTAAAGAAATGGGTTACGGTGATGACTGGAAAGCGGCACTGGAACATGTTAAAAACACATACGTGGACCCGGGAAAACAGCCCGAAGCGATTAAGGAACTCTATGAGCATTCGGTTGACTTTATTGAGGAGCGTGACTTGATCACCATTCCCGATCTGGCCAAGGAAACCTGGGGAATGATCATGATGACGCCAGAGCGCCAACTCGTAAATCCGTTTTTCACCGGTGGTTGGGAGATTAGTATTTCCTATCCCACCACGGGAATGTCACAGGAAGATAAGTTGATGAGCATGCGCGGCAACAATCCTAATTTTTCATTTCCTACCGTGCAGCACGAACTGATTCCTGGGCACAATCTTCAGTTTTTTATGAATGCGAGGAATAAGCCCTACCGAAGCGTTTTTAATACGCCATTCTGGATGGAAGGTTGGGCGCTTTACTGGGAAATCAATCTATGGAATAAAGATTTTCCCAGAACGCCCGAAGAAAAAATGGGCATGCTCTTTTGGAGAATTCACCGCTGTGCCAGGATTATTTTTTCGCTCAATTATCAACTGGGCAACTGGACTCCACAACAATGTATCGATATGCTGGTGGATAAAGTGGGACATGAATATGCAAATGCAGAAGCAGAAGTGCGCCGTTCTTTCGCAACCTCTTACACGCCGCCATTATATCAGCTCGCTTATATGATAGGCGGCTTGCAATTTTATGCACTGCGGAATGAACTTTTAGAGAAAGGATGGACAGAAAAGCAATTTCATGATCGGGTATTACAAGAGCATATGATGCCTGTAGCTGTGTTGAGGTTACTACTGGAAAATGAGAAAATACCAGAAAATTATAAAGCGAGTTGGAAATTCTCAACAGACTTTAAATGAAATTTTGAGTAGAAATTATTCGCAAGCTATTATGAGATTAAAAAAAGAACATCTATTGGCCTTCCTGATATTGCTTGGAATTACCGCAAAAGCACAGGACAAATCCACGTATTGGGACAATATAGAGGATAGAAAATCTACTTTAGGGCTAGAAAATGGCTTTTTAACGCTAAAAACTACCAATTTTACTCTAAAATTGGTTAAAAATTCACAAACTGTTGCGGGGTTATACCCAAATGCGCAACCTGAATTTGATTTCACATCGGGAGAACGTATAAACATTCGGGACAAGGACAGTATTTATTATCTGGGCGATTTAAACTTCAGAATAAAAAACAGTGATGGCAAATGGAAATCGTACGCCACCGCCCATAACCGTAAAAAAGTAGAACCTTTACCGGTTTCCGGATCGATGCTGGCCGCCGCGGATCTTAGCAACACGTTGCCCGCTGATAATCCTTTGAAAATCAAAAGATATTATGAGGAAAAGGATGGCGGATTAATATTACGGTTTGAAATTTCAAATCCTACTGATGCGCCCATAGAAATTGGTGCTCTAGGCGTGCCGATGGCTTTTAATAATATCCTGGAAGGAAAAACGCTGAATGAAACCCACGCAGACAATGTGTTTTTTGATCCTTATATAGGTGAAGACGCTGGCTATCTAGAAGTGAAACATCTTACCGGTGAGGGAGAAGTTCTATTGGTTTTACCGGAAGAAAATATGCCCTTTGAAGCGTATCGCCCATTGCTTGACGATCCCACAAGAAGAAGTATTGTTTTTGAGGGCGTGCACGAGTGGATGCCTTTATCTAAAGCCTACGCAGAGAATGAATGGAAAGGCGTTGAGCAATGGAATGAGCCAAGTTCAACGGTTTTGGCTTCTGGCGCAACGGTAAATTTCTCGCTAAAATTTGTTTTGGCGCCCAGTATAAAACAAATTCAAGACAAGCTTATTGAAGAAAAACGCCCGGTTGCCGTGGGAGTTCCCGGTTATGTTTTGCCGATGGATGTTAATGCCAAATTATTCCTGAATTACCCAGAGGAAGTTGCCGATATTACAATTTGGCCTAAAAATGCTTTAAAAACAGTCAAAATCGGTCAAAAATCGGGCGGTTTTACAGAATTTTCTGTGAAAGGACAACTATGGGGGCAGGCGCGTTTGGTAATTACCTATAAAGATGGTTTAAAACAGAGCATCAATTACAAGGTGATCAAACCGGAAACCGAAGTTGTGGATGATTATGGCCATTTTTTACTGAATGAACAATGGTTTGATCAGCCTGACCCATCCTTCGGAAGGACAAATTCAGTAATCTCTTATGATTATGAATTGAAGAAACAAATCACACAAGATAGCCGTGCATGGATCGCCGGTTTAAGCGATGAAGGAGGTGCTGGGAGTTGGCTTGGGGCGATGATGAAGCAATTGATTCAGCCTGAAAAGGCGGAAATTAAAAAACTGGAAAAATTTGTAGACGAAACGCTTTGGGGCGGAATCCAATATTCAGAAGGAGAAAAAAAATACGGCGTTAAGAAAAGTGTGTTCTATTATGAACCCGAAAAAATGCCAAAAGGCACCTATAGCGACACCATAAACTATAAAACTTGGGCAGCTTGGGATAAGAAAGGGGCAGATGATCCCGGCCGTTCCTATAATTATCCGCACGTGGCTGCCGCATATTGGGTAATGTATCGTCTGGCACGCTATCATAAAGGGCTGGTAGATAATCACGACTGGAAATGGTATTTAGAACACGCGTATCAAACCGCGGTCACCATGCCTAAATTGGCGCCTTGGTATGCAGAATTTGGACAAATGGAAGGTTCTGTTTTTTTAAAGATCCTCGACGATCTAAAAAATGAAAAGCTGACTCAAATGGCAACTACGCTAGAAGTAGAAATGAAAAAGCGAGCAGATCACTGGAAATCGCTTAACTATCCCTTTGGCAGTGAGATGCCCTGGGACTCCACCGGGCAGGAAGAGGTTTTTATGTGGAGTGATTATTTTGGTTATCAGGAGAAAGCAGCTATTACGCTGAATGCAATTTTAGCCTATATGCCTACCATGCCGCACTGGGCGTACAATGGTAACGCGCGCAGATATTGGGATTTTCTTTATGGCGGCAAGTTATCGCGGGTAGAACGGCAAATTCACCATTATGGCTCAGGCCTAAATGCCATTCCAGTTTTGAAAGCTTACCGGGATAAGCCCGATTTTTACTTGCTTAAAGTGGGATATGGCGGTACCATGGGCGCGATCTCAAATATTACCCAAGACGGTTTTGGGCCGGCTGCTTTTCATTCCTATCCATCAACTTTGCGCATCGATTATTTATCTGGAGATTATGGATCTAATTTTTTTGGATATGCAGTGAATACGGCCACGTATATTCACGATAACAAAGATTTGGGATGGCTCGCCTTTGGCGGAAATATGAAAGAAACCGATGCGGAAATTAAGGTGTTTCTCACCACAGCGGCAAAAAGTAAAATCTATTTTGAACCGAAAAAACTTTGGTTAACATTAGATGCCGGTTCTTTTAAAACACTTGTTTACAATAAAGAGTCGGGAAAACTGCAAATTACCCTAGGCAAAAAGACAGAGAATACACCTGAAGCTTTCTTAAGAAGCAGCCAAGACTTGAATCTAAATTTTGAAAAAATGAACGGCGCTTATAAAATACCGTTGACTTCAAAAGAGCTTGTTATCGCACTTTAATTTCTTCAGAAGGGTTTTAGTTTCCTTCGAAATAAAAAATAAATTTTGAATTATACTTGGCGGTCTTGTGCCGAGGTTCTTGAATATAGAGTGTAGTTGCCTAATTATTAAATTTTTGTATTTTAAATTTATCCGCATACGATGTGTCAGTCACATTTTCCTAACACAGGTTTAAACTTGTGTTGTCATGGCTTTATCCTTAATTGGTTTAATTTGTGGAATATTATGGTCTAGTTGCGCTTAAAAAATGCATTTGCAATGTTTTTTCATTTAGAGGAGCAAATGAGTAATACCGCAAATTATGAGAAAGCATTTGAACTTTTAGGCGGTCCAAAGGACATCAACAAAGAGTTCTGGTGGTATGCAAGAGATAAGAAATTACATTAAACACATAAACCTCTATGAAAAATACAATTTTACAAAGCCTTGCTTTAATTTTTTTTATTGGTACTCTTTCTGCCCAGCAAATGGCAAAAGGTACCGTTTATGAAGACAGCAATAGCAACGGGAAAAAGGATCGCCGCGAAAAAGGGATAGCAGATGTTTCGGTCACTAACGGCAATCAGGTCGTGCTCACAGACGCTTCTGGCGTTTATGAACTTCCCGTAAAAGATGACAATATTATCGCGGTCATTAAACCAGCGGACTATGCGGTGCCGCTAGACGAAAATAATTTACCAGTCTATTATTATAATTATAAACCCAAAGGTTCTCCCGAAAGTAAATTTCCGGGTGTCAAACCAACCGGAAAACTACCAAAAACGATCGATTTTGGCCTAATTCCGGCAGAAAATGAGGAGAAGTTTACTGCACTTATTTTTGGTGATCCCCAACCCTATACCTTGGAAGAAATCGATTATTTCGCACGGGGCATAGTTGCAGAAGTTGAAGGAATCCAAAATATACCATTTGGTCTGAGTCTAGGGGATCTGGTGGGCAATGATCTCGATTTGTTCGAACCTTATTCCAACGCGGTTAAAAAAGTAGGTATACCTTGGTATAATGTGATGGGCAATCACGACATGAATTTTGATGCCAAGCAGGAAAACCTTAGTGATGAGACGTATGAAGCGCACTTTGGCCCGGCCAATTATGCCTTTAATTATGGTAAAGTCCATTTTATTGTTTTAGATGACATTTTATATCCCGATCCACGGGATAAAGAAGGTTATTATGGCGGTTTTCGCGAGGAGCAATTGAATTTCGTCGAGAACGATCTTAACCTTGTTCCAAAGGATAAACTCATTGTGCTGGCGTATCATATTCCATTGAACGAACAGGGCGGTGATTATTTCCGCGGAGCGGATAAACAGCGATTGTTCGATATCTTAAAGGACTTTCCGCACACGCTTTCCCTTTCAGCGCATACGCATATTCAGCGTCAGGATTATTTTGGCAAAGCCGATGGTTTTCAGCGCGAAAAACCGCATCATGAATATAACGTGGGCACAACTTCTGGTGACTGGTACTCCGGCAAACTGGATGAGCAGGGAATCCCTATTTCGGTCATGCGTGATGGGACGCCAAAAGGGTATGCCTTTATCCATTTTGATGGAAATCAATACAAAACCGAATATAAAGTTGCCGGCAAGCCGAAAGAGTATCAGATGAAAATTTTTGTACCCAATGTCGTAGCGCAGGGCAGAAATACCAAGGCCGGCATCTACACAGATTTTTTTATGGGTCAGCCGGGAGATGAGGTGCTTTATAGGGTAGATAATGGCGACTGGCAACGCATGTCTTATGTGGAAGAGCAAGATCCTTCTTATGTTGAATTGGTTTACGAATGGGATACTGCCGCCGAACTGATGCCCGGTAGGCGTTCTTCAAACCCTATTGTGAGCACACATTTATGGCGAGGCGATATTCCGGCAAAATTGCAGGTTGGCGAGCATAAAATTGAAATCAAAGCTACAGATCAATTTGGCCAGACCTATACGGAAACAAGTTCTTACAGACTGGAAAAACCTAAAAAGTAGGTTGTTTAAAACCAAAGATTACGCTTATCTCCGTTTAAATCGTGTTTGCATAGAAAATCTATAAAGATAGAATTGCTTTTCTGCTGAAAGTTATACTCAATTAGTAGTAAAGCAATTTTCTTAATTTTATACAGGCTGAAATATTTCACTCAAACAAAAGCTTTTTAGGGTCAAAAATCAATTAAATAAGGTCTAGGCTATGGTTTTTAAAGAATTTCCTCTATATTCGTGTAATCGATTACATTAATGCAAATTATTACGATTTTATGACAAATTCAGACTTTCGATATGCGCATCATCCCCAAGATGTAAAAAAATATACAACCCAAGAACTACGCGATCATTTTCTTATCCCCACGCTTTTTAAAAAGGATGAGATCAATCTTACCTATACGATGTATGATCGCTATATCGCCGGTGGCGCGTTTCCGGTGAATGAAAAATTAAAGTTGGAACCTATAGATGCCCTAAAGGCCGATTTCTTTTTAGAGCGCCGCGAACTGGGAATTATCAACGTGGGCGGAAAAGGAAAGGTAACTGTGGAAGGACAGGTTTACGAATTGGGATATAAGGAAGCTCTTTATGTAGGTCGTGGCAATAAAGAAGTGATTTTTGAAGCTGTAGACGGCGAGCAGCCTTACTTTTATATTAATTCCGCTCCCGCGCACAAGGAATACCCCACTAAAAAAGTCACTAAAAACGAAGCGGAAATCGTCGAACTGGGCGATAGCAAATATTCCAATAAACGTACGATCAACAAATTATTGGTCAATAGTGTAGTTGAAACATGCCAACTGCAAATGGGAATGACCGAATTACAAGAGGGCAATGTGTGGAATACGATGCCGCCGCATACACATTCCCGCCGTATGGAAGTGTATTTCTATTTTGATCTTGAAGAAGGTCAGACCATAAGCCACTTTATGGGGCAACCCGATGAAACGCGGCATATCTTTATGCAAAATCATCAAGCGGTAATTTCACCAGAATGGTCAATTCATGCTGGTGCGGGAACATCTAATTATACTTTTATATGGGGTATGGCCGGTGAAAATCTGGATTATGGCGATATGGACAAGGTTGCACCAGACGAATTAAAATAAGCGAAACATAATGAATGATTTATTTAATCTAGAAGGAAAAACAGCCTTGGTTTCTGGTTGCAAGCGCGGTATTGGTTTTGCAATGGCCGAAGCACTGGCAGAAGCGGGCGCCAATATTATAGGTGTTTCGGCAACGTTGGAATCTGAGGGATCAAAAATAGAAAAGCGTGTTAAGGAAATGGGAAGGGAATTTAAAGGATATTCCTGTGATTTTTCTGATCGAAAAGCGCTCTATGTCTTTATCAAAAAGGTAAAAGAAGAAAACAAGCATGTTGATATTCTTGTTAATAATGCCGGAACCATCTTACGTCAGCCCGCTGCTGAGCATTCCGATGAATATTGGGATAAGGTGATCGAAGTCAATCAGAATGCTCAGTTTATCCTGAGTAGGGAATTTGGGAAGGAAATGCTTAAAAAAGGGAGTGGAAAGGTCATTTTTACCGCTTCATTGCTCACTTTCCAAGGTGGGATTACCGTACCAAGTTACGCTGCCTCAAAGGGCGCGATTGGCCAACTTACCATGGCATTGTCCAATGAATGGGCGGCTCAGGGCGTACAGGTAAATGCTATCGCGCCGGGCTATATTGCAACAGATAATACCCAGGCACTTCAGGATAATGAAAAGCGCAGTGAAGCTATTTTAGCAAGAATTCCGGCAGGAAGATGGGGAAAACCTTCCGATTTTAAAGGTCCTATTGTATTTTTAGCTTCTCACGCGAGCGATTACATGACCGGAACGGTGATGACAGTAGATGGAGGCTGGATGGGAAGATAGTTGAATGTCACTTCGAGTGTTTTTAATCGAAGCGGTAGCGGAGGTAAAAAATGTATCGAGAAGTCTTTCTATCGCAAAATATTTATCTTCATTTCTGAAGTTTATGGAAATGAAACCAACTCTCGATACATCCCGATGAAAAATCGGGACACTCGAGTTGACAATAAGAACAGATTTTTTCTCAAAACTTTCTCTTTGAGTGAAATACTATTTATGACGTCAGCACAACCGTTTTTAAAATTTTAAATTGGGTCTCGATCTGACTATTTCAGTTCCTGAATTATTTTAGGGTTAAACCGAAATTTGATGTCAAACAAATTCATCTTGATTGGAGAAATAAAGTATCACTTTAGATATTTTTAATCGAAATGACAGCGGAGGTGAAAAATGTAATTAGAAGCCCGAAATCACTTTAAGTGCAAAAATCAGCAACATGGGAAAAGCAAAAAGAAGAAAATGACTAAAAAGAGTTTTATTACAGACAATTTTTTACTGCAGAATAAATTTGCTGAAGAATTATACCATACGTATGCTGAAAAGCAGCCCATAATAGATTACCATAATCACCTTCCACCGCAGGAAATTGCAGAAGACCGTGTCTTTGACAATATCACGCAAGTGTGGATCGCGGGTGACCATTATAAATGGCGCGCCATGCGCACAATGGGTGTCAATGAAAAGTACATTACCGGTAGCGGAAGCGATCAACAGAAGTTTGAGGCATGGGGAAAAACAGTTCCACATACTTTGCGCAATCCCTTGTTTCACTGGACGCACCTGGAGCTCAAACGATATTTTGGCATTGATGAACTGCTCACTGAAAAGTCGGCGCCCTCTATTTATGAGCATGTCAACGCCCAGCTACAGCAACCAGAAAATTCTTGCCGTGGCCTATTAAAGCAAATGAATGTCAAAAAATTGTGCACCACCGAAGATCCTACCGATGGATTGCAATATCACAAGCAAATTGCGAAAGATGATTTTGGCATTAAGGTAAGCACCGCATTTAGACCTGATAAGGCAATTTTGATAGAAGTTGAAAATTATACCGATTATCTGGAAACACTTGGTAATTCTGCCAGTATCTCAATAGATTCTTACCAAGATTTAAAGGATGCTTTGGTAAAGCGGATTGATTATTTTAACGAAAATGGCTGCAAACTGTGCGATCACGGATTAAATGCACTTTCGTTTGCCCAATTTACTGATGCAGAGATTAACGCCATATTCGATAAAAGAAAAAACAACACATCTCTTTCCCCAGCTGAAATTGAGCAGTTTAAGACTGCTTTATTGCTGTTTTTGGGCGAAAATTACCATAAAAGAGGTTGGGTACAGCAATTTCACCTGGGTGCGTTGCGCAACAATAATAAACGCATGTTGAAACAACTGGGGCCCGATACCGGTTGGGATTCCATAGGCGATTATCCTCAAGCAGCAGCACTGTCCGCATTTTTAAACGCGCTCGATGCCAAGGATAAACTGCCCAAGACGATTCTCTATAATTTAAACCCAGCAGACAATGCAATTTTTGCAACGATGATCGGTAATTTTAACGATGGCAGCATCAAAGGCAAGGTGCAATGGGGCTCTGGCTGGTGGTATCAGGATCAGAAAGACGGAATGGAAAAACAGCTCAATACATTGTCTAATATGGGGCTCATTGGTTGTTTTGTCGGGATGCTTACTGATTCTCGCAGCTTTTTATCATTTCCACGGCATGAATATTTCCGAAGGGTTTTATGTAATTTGTTCGGTAAGGAAATGGCCAGCGGCGAACTGCCCAATGATATGGAATTTGTAGGGAACACTATTTCCAATATTTGCTACGGAAATGCTAAAGAATACTTTGATTTTTAGATGAAAAACACTGAAAAACATACAAAAATCGTCACTTTTGGAGAGGTAATTATGCGCCTTTCCCCAGCGGGAACGCGTAAAATGACCCAGGCCAATACGATGGAATTCTACTTCGGCGGTACCGAAATGAATGTGGCCGCGTCCCTTTCCGCCTTTGGCGAAAATACGCAGCAGGTAAGCAATGTTTCGAACGATCTTGTGGGTGACGCCGCGCTGGCCGCGATGCGGAAGTTAGGTATCAATGTTTCGGCGGTCAACAAAGTCGATCATCCACTGGGACTGTATTTTCTGGAAGTTGGCGCGGGCATGAGAGCCAGCAAAATTGCCTATAATCGTTTGCACGGAAGTTTTGCCAATATCACTCCTGAAAGCGTTGATTGGGAAAAAATTCTGGAAGATGTCGATTATTTACATTGGACGGGAATTTCACCCGCGATTTCAGAAAATGCCTATAAAACACTTAAAAATGGCCTAGAAATGGCTAAAAATAAGGGTATAATGGTTACCGCAGATCCTGCATACCGCAGTAATCTCTGGCAATATGGTAAAGATGGACATGAAGTTTTACGTGAACTTGTGGGATTTTCATCTATATTTATCGGCGGTGTAAACGAGATCAACGAGATTTTAAAAACTGATTTTGATTTTTCCAAAGAAGGGTTTATCGAAGCAAGTAAAAAACTGATGCAGGAATGCCCTTCCATTATAAAAGTATTTGATAAAGTGCGCACCGGTCTTAGCGCTTCTTGGCAAAAGGTTTACGGTCGCGCGTGGACAGGCGCTGCCTATCTAGAAACCGGCGAATTGGAAATCACCGATGTTGTTGACCGTATAGGTACGGGCGATGCGTATGCCGCAGGTCTGATTTACGGGTTGATCCATTTTGAAGATCAAAAGGCATTAGAATTCGCCAATGCCGCCTGTGCACTCAAGCATACTATTCTGGGCGATGCAAATCTCGCAAGCGTAGAAGAAGTGCTTGAAATCATGCAGGGAAATACCGGTGGGAGGATAAAAAGATGACTAAATGAGACCTCACAGGTTTTTAAAACCTGTGAGGTCTTTAGAGCTATAAAAATAAAATAAAAAGAAATACAATGGCAACATATACGCGCATAGAAGCCGTACAAACGATGAAGGAAACAGGGATTGTTCCTGTTTTCTATCATAAAGATATAGAAATCTGTAAACAGATTGTAAAGGCATGTTATGATGCGGGAGCCCGTGTTTTTGAATTTACAAACCGTGGGGATTTTGCCCACGAAGTTTTTGGCGAACTCAGTAAATATGTCACTAAAAACCTAGACGGGATGATCTTGGGAATAGGTTCTATTATTGATGCCGGCACTACATCGTTATACCTACAGTTGGGAGCTAATTTTATCGTTTCCCCGCTTATTAATGCGGAAATGGCCAAGACCTGTAACCGTCGCAAAGTAGGGTGGATGCCCGGTTGCGGTACAGTAACCGAAATCAATTATGCGGAAGAGTTGGGCGCTGAGGTGGTAAAGATCTTTCCTGGAATGCAAGTGGGCGGGCCGCCCTTTGTAAAAGCTGTGCGAGGGCCACAACCGTGGAGCAGTATCATGCCCACCGGCGGGGTCTCGCCCACAAAAGAAAATTTGAAAGAATGGTTTGATGCCGGGGTGCACTGTGTGGGCATCGGTTCAAAACTTTTTATCAAGAAAGAGGACGGTGCGTATGATTATGATGCCATTACACAAAATCTGAAAGAGGCGTTCGCAGTGGTAAAAGAATTACGATCATGATGTATAACAAATGTCGGTTTTTAGCTTTTTTATCCATTTTTGTACTGGTTTCGGTGGTTTTTTCCAGTTGTCAGGCAAAAAATGATGTGCGCGTAATAAAACTGGGGCACGGTCTTGATGTCTCACATCCGGTTCATAAAGCCATGGTTTTTATGGGAGAACGACTAGCGGAGAAATCAAATGGTAAAGTGAAGCTTGATATTTATCCCAGTCAGCAGTTGGGCTCAGAGCGGGAATGTTTAGAGTTGCTTCAAATAGGAAGCCTGGGAATGACTAAAGTTTCCACTGGCGTGCTTGAAAATTTTGTTCCTGAATTAAAGGTATTGGGACTACCGTTTTTATTTCGTGACAACGCACATCGCTACAACGTTTTAGAAGGTGAAGTTGGGGAGCAATTGCTAGACGCAAGCATTCCACAACGCCTTAAAGGACTCACTTTTTACGATGCGGGAAGCCGTAGTTTTTACAGTAAAACCCCTATTAGGACGCCCGAAGATCTAGATGGCGAAAAAGTGCGCGTCATGGAAAGCCAGACCGCCATTAGCATGGTTCAGGCACTGGGAGGATCACCCACGCCCATTGCCTGGGGTGAACTGTATACAGCGCTACAGCAAGGGATTGTGGACGGGGCAGAAAACAACTTGCCCAGCTTTTACCTCTCGCGGCATTATGAAGTCTGTAAATTTTATACACTGGATGAGCATACGGCAGTTCCCGATGAACTGTTGATCAGCACGTTGCTATGGAATAAGCTCAGCAAACAAGAACAGCAGTGGATAAAAGAGGCTGCGGTAGAATCACGGATCTATGAAAAAAAGATCTGGCACGAAGCGGAAATGGAAGCTTTGGAAAAGATACAAGAGGCGGGGGTAACGATTATCACTCCAGATAAGGAGGCTTTTCGCAAGCGCGTAGAACCACTTTACCAAACCTATAAAGAAGACCCGAAAATGGCAAAGCTCATTGACGAGATACAAGCAATTAAATGATATTATGAAAAAAAGATTAGATAAACTATTGGGTGGGTTCCTCATCCTTTTAATGGCTTTGATGGTACTTGCGGTATTGTGGCAAGTATTTTCTCGATACGCTCTAAATGCACCAAGCTCCTTCACCGAAGAAGTGGCACGCTACCTGCTCATCTGGATAGGTATTCTGGGTGCTGCCTATGCTGCGGGCCAGCAGGCGCATCTTTCCATAGATATTTTGCCACAACATCTTAATCCTGAAAATAGAATACGCCTGCGCATAGGTATCAACGTGCTCATCATTTTATTTTGCATCCTTGTTCTTATCATAGGAGGCGGTAATCTCGTGTATATAAATTATTTGTTGGGGCAATATTCTGCAGCACTTCATATCCCATTGGGTGTTGTGTATTCGGTGCTTCCCCTTAGCGGATTTCTGATTGTGGTCTATAAGATCAACGAGCTGCGTAACCCAAAACAATACTTGGTATGATAGTCGAAATTTTAGTACTGGTTATTGTATTTTTCGTCCTTTTGGGCATTGGTGTCCCCGTTGCGTGGTCCATTGGTATTTCCTGTTTGGCTACGATTATGGTATCTATAGATTCTTTAGCTTCTGTTACCACGATGGCTCAGCGTATGGCCACAGGGCTTGACAGTTTTTCGCTACTTGCCATTCCCTTGTTTATTTTGGCCGGACAGATCATGAATCAGGGCGGTATTGCCCATCGACTTATTGCTTTTGCCAAATCGCTCATGGGAGCGCTGCCAGGCGGCCTCATTTATGTAAATGTGATTGCGGCCATGCTTTTTGGGGCGATCTCCGGTTCTGCCGTGGCCGCTACTTCCGCCATCGGCGGAATCTTAGGCCCATACATGGAAAAAGATAATTATTCAAAGGAATTTGGAGCGGCCATAAACATCACCTCGTCTACAACCGGCCTTATCATACCGCCGTCTAATGTACTCATTGTATATTCTCTAGCCAGTGGTGGGGTGTCGATTGCGTCCCTCTTTCTGGCCGGTTATATCCCCGGAATTTTAATGGGGCTTGCGCTCATGCTTACCGCTGCTTTCTGGATCAAAAAGAAAAACTATCCACCCGGTGAACGTAGCGGAATCAGAAAAATCCTTAAAACCTTTTTAGACGCCCTCCCAAGTTTGTTATTGCTTGTGGTGGTGATAGGAGGCATTGTTTCAGGTATTTTTACCGCCACCGAGGCTTCCGGTATTGCAGTGCTATATACCTTGATTTTATCCTTTATTTATAGAGAGCTTACTATTTTTAAACTTTACGACGTTTTTCTTGGTTCCATAGGAACTACGGCTATTGTGATGCTTCTTATTGCAACTTCCATGAGTATGTCTTGGGTAATGTCTTACGAAACTTTGCCGCAAACCATTAGCGATGCACTTTTAGGAATGAGTGATAATAAATTTGTGATTTTGCTCATTATTAACCTGCTGCTCCTTTTTGTAGGTACTTTTATGGATATGACGCCCGCGGTACTCATATTTACCCCAATATTTTTACCCGTAGTTGTTGATCTGGGGATAGATCCAGTACATTTTGGCATTATGATGGTGATGAACCTGTGCGTGGGACTCTGTACACCGCCGGTGGGTGCAGTACTATTTATAGGGGTGAGTGTCGCAAATACGAGTATTCAGAAAATAATGAAACCGCTGCTACCACTTTACGTGGTCATGGCCATTGTACTTTTACTGGTTACCTTTATTCCGGCACTTAGCCTTTGGTTGCCTAATTTATTTGAATAAGATTATCAAAATTATTTTTTAGATGAAAATATTGAACAGAAAAAATACAGGTTTAACCCAAAAATTGCCCCTTAAAATTATACAATTTGGAGAGGGGAATTTTTTACGAGGTTTTGCTGATTATGTTATAGATGAACTGAATGAAAAGGCAAACTTTAATGCTGGTGTTGTTGTGGTCAAACCCCGTAAGGGGAATCTTGACGTGCTGAAAAAGCAGGAAGGACTTTATCATTTATTTACCCGGGGTTTAGAAAAAGGCGAGGTAATAGATAAAAAGCAGCTCATTTCCTGTATTCAGAAATCTGTGGTGCCTCATACTGATTACGTGGAATATTTGGCCTTGGCCAAAGAAGAACAATTACAATTTCTAATTTCTAACACCACGGAAGCAGGGATTGCCTTTGACGAAAATGATACCTTAAAAGGATATCCACACGGCAGTTTTCCAGCAAAGGTCACCGCTTTATTGTATGAACGTTTTAAACATTTTAATGGTGCAATAGATAAGGGATTGGTAATTATTCCTTGCGAACTCATCAATAACAATGCAGATGTTTTAAAGGAAATCATCCTTAAATATGCCGATTTATGGTCATTAAGCGCCGATTTTGTAAAGTGGATTAATGCCAGTACTAGTTTTCATAACACCTTAGTAGACCGAATCGTTCCCGGTTATCCCAGCAATGACATTAAAGATTATGAGCAGCAACTGGATTTTGAAGACCAACTTATTGTTTCCTCCGAAGTTTTTCTACTTTGGGTCATTGAGGGCGATGAGCAATTGAAGAAAATAATTCCATTTGATAAAATTAAGGAAGATGTTCAGATTGTGGAAGATCTGCAGCCCTTCCGCACGCGAAAAGTGCGTATTCTCAATGGTGCACATACTGTAATGGTGCCTTTTTCCATACTCTATGGTAATGAAACCGTAACAGAAACGATAGATAACAATTTTACTGGTAATTTTGTAAGACAGGCGGTTTTTGAGGAAATCAATCAAAGTCTGGATTTACCGAAAGAGGAATTGGCCGCATTTGCCGAAGCCGTTTTTGACCGGTTTAGAAATCCGTTTATAAAACACCAGCTCGCCAGCATTGCCTTGAATTCGATTTCTAAATTCAAAGTACGGGTTTTACCTAGTTTACTGGATTATGAAATCAAATGCAATCGATTACCTTTGCATTTGACTTTTTCATTGGCCTGTTTAATTCGGTTTTACAAGGGCGAGTTTAAGGGTAATGAACTCCCAGTAAACGATGAAGAAACCATTCTGGAAGAAATGAAGGAAATATGGAAGACCACTGATTATGAAAAAATTGCACAAGAAGTTCTGAAAAATGAGCGTTTTTGGGGTCAAGACCTCACGAAAATCGGTGATTTAAAGGTAAAAATCGCTCTTGCACTTCAATTAATAGACTCCAAAGGCATAGAAGAAGGCTTTGAAAAATTTGCCGTCAGTTTTACAAAGGAGTCTGCGGAATTAATATAAATAATATGAACACAAAATTGATAAAGGTGCACCCAGAAGATAATATCGCCATCGCGCTTGTGAATCTCTGGCAAGGCGATACGATACTTTTTGAGGGAGAGCAAATCACGATTTTGGATGATGTGCAGGCCAAGCATAAAATCACTTTGAATACCCTTAAAAAAGGCGATCCTATTTTCATGTATGGCGTTCTCGTGGGAAAGGTAATGACAGATGTAGATAAAGGTGGAGCGCTCACTGTTGAAAATGTAAAACACCAGGCCAGCAAGGCAACAGCAAAAACAGAGGATTTTAAATGGAACGCACCAGACGTTTCGAAATGGAAAGACCGCACTTTTATGGGGTATCACCGTGCAGATGGTCAGGTAGGAACTGCCAACGTTTGGCTGTTTTTTCCATTGGTTTTCTGTGAAAATAGAAATATAGAACTTTTAAAGGAAGTATTTGAGCAAGAGCTTTCGGTTAAAAAAGGGAGCAAACAACGGCAGTTGCTGCGCAATCTCATCAACAATAATCCAGAAGATAGACTGGAAGAAGAACCGGTTCAGGAAGATCAGGTTTTTAAGAATGTAAAAGTGCGGTTTATCACCCATCAAGGAGGCTGTGGGGGAATACGCCAGGATTCTGTGGCTTTATCAAAATTATTGGCCGGTTATGTGAACAATCCCAATGTGGCAGGGGCAACCGTACTAAGCCTGGGATGCCAGAACCTTCAAATCGACATCTTTAAAAACGCGCTCAATAACCTCAATACGGATGTTAAAAAGCCAGTTTCGTTCTATGAGCAACAACAAGAAGGCACAGCAGATGATATGCTGAATAAAATTATCAAAGAATCGTTTGAGGGGATCAAAAAAGCGGATCAAATCAACAGAAAACCAGCACCTTTATCTAAATTGAAATTGGGACTGGAATGTGGGGGATCAGACGGTTTTTCGGGAATTTCGGCAAATCCGTCGCTAGGATACGCTTCAGATTTGCTTGCCACACTGGGCGGTTCACCCATTTTATCAGAGTTTCCCGAACTTTGCGGGGTAGAGCAGGAGCTTGTAAACCGCTGCGTAGATCAAGAAACCGCGGAGAAATTCATGCAACTAATGAGCGCTTATGAACGTGCTGCAGAAGCTTCCGGCTCTGGTTTTGATATGAATCCATCGCCCGGTAATATTAAAGATGGTCTGATCACCGATGCGATAAAGTCGGCTGGAGCGGCCAAAAAAGGGGGCACTTCACCCATTCAGGATGTGTTGGATTATGGGGAATATGTCACAAAGCCAGGCCTTAATTTATTGTGCACGCCGGGTAATGATGTAGAAAGTACCACCGCCATGGTGGGCGCTGGGGCAAATGTGGTCGTGTTTACCACTGGGCTGGGAACGCCGACTGGAAATCCCATTGCACCTGTGATAAAAGTAGCTTCAAATACGATTCTTGCCCGTCGTATGCCAGATATTATTGATATTGACAGTGGCGCGGTGGTGAAGGGAGAAAAAAGTATTGAGGCAATGGGCGAAGAACTTTTGGAATATATTATTCAGGTGGCCAGTGGTTCGGTAATAGCAAAGGCAGATCAACTGGGGCAAGAAGATTTTATCCCTTGGAAAAGAGGCGTTTCTTTATAATAAAACAAAAGGTGACAAAAAAGACAGTTCGTACAGGAATTATAGGATCGGGTTTTGCTGCCCAGTTTCATTTGGACGCCCTTCAACGGGTAAGCGTCGCTTTAATTAGTGTGGTAGGCGTTTATTCCAGAAATCCTCAAAACTTGGAAAATTTTGCATCAAAAAATGGTTTAACTCCTTTCTACTCATTAGAAAAACTCATTGATACCTGTGATGTTCTTCATGTTTGTACTTCTCCAGTTTCACATGAAGAAATTGCCATACAGGTTTTGAAACAAGATAAAGATGTCATTATTGAAAAGCCTCTAACCGGATATTTTGGATCGGATAAAAATTTTAATGGAGATACTTTTTCGAGAAAAATAGGTCTCGAATACGCTGTTGCCAGTGTAAAGCGGATGCTGGAAGCAGAAAACAATAGCAAAGGCATGATTATGTATGCCGAAAACTGGATTTATGCCCCATCTATACAGAAGGAGAGGGAGATTATTGAAAAAACGAACGCTCAGATACTTTGGATTCAGGCGCAGCAAGCTCATTCAGGTTCTCATTCTTTAGATTACGGGAAATGGAAATATTCTGGTGGAGGCTCCTTAATGGGGAAAGGATGCCACCCGCTCTCGGCCGCTATTTATTTAAAAGGTGTTGAAGGAAAAGTTTTAAGTGGTAAGCCCATACGTCCTAAAACGGTTTCATGCCAAACGCATTCAATTACCCGCCTTCCTAGTTTTAAAAATCAAGGACATCTAAGAGATTCTTATACAGATGTAGAAGATTATGCATCTATACACTTGGTATTTGAAGATGGTACCATTGCAGATATTGTTGCAAGTGAACTGTTACATGGTGGTGTAAAGAATTATCTTGAAATTCATACAAACAATCATAGAACCATTTGCAATCTCACGCCTAACAATGCCATGCAGACTTATAATCCCGTGGATACTAATTTTACAGATATTTATGTTTCTGAAAAATTAGGTACTAAACAAGGGTGGTCAAACATATCTCCAGATGAAAGTTGGTTTAATGGTTATCAACATGAACTAGATGCATTTTATAAGAGCCATATTTCAAGGATATCAGCAGAGAGTAATAGTCTTCTGGCCGCAGATGTGATCGTGACTATTTATTCAGCCTATCTTTCAGCAGAGGGTAAAGGGAAAGAAGTTTCGATCGATTTATAGACTTATGTCAATTTTTAAATTCTAACTTTTTCTTTGCCAGTTTCAATCTGACTTTTATTAGAAGAATCCCGAATATAGAGTTTTGGAGCCAATACTACCTTTTTCTGTATAGTCAATTTTTTATCTTCCAGCAGTTGTTCTAAAAAGACCTGTGCTGCGATTTTACCCATTTCTAGAGGAGTTTGATCTACCGATGAGATTCCTAGTTCCATGTGTTGGGTAAAAGGCTCATTACTAAAGCCAATAACACAGACTTCGCCGGGTATTTTAACACCTAATTTTTTAAGTTCCTGAATGGCTCCCAAAGCTGAATAGTCTCCTGCGGAAAAAATAGCATCTGGTTTTTCCTTTAGTTTCCAAAGTTGGGAAATCGCCTGTTGGCCAGCTTCTACAGTGCTATTTACGGGTATGATGAATTTCTTTTTAATTGGGAGGTTGTATTTTTTTAAGGCGGCTTGATATCCTTCATAGCGCTTGGTGTAGATTTCAAGGTTGGAATCTCCCTTAAAATGAACTATTTTTCTGCAACCTTGGTTAATAAGGTGCTCAGTCGCTAGGTAAGCTCCCTGAAAGTCATCTATGGTAACAGAGCTGAATACTGGGGAATCCTGTTTGCGATCAAAAAATATAAGTGGTGTTTTTGAGTTCAGGACTTTCTGGATATGACCATTATTTTGAGTGGTTTTAGAAATAGAAATAAAAATACCGTCTATTTGTGTGTTCAATAAAGCATCAATATTTCTGACTTCATTTTCAAATTTCTCATGTGTTTGACAAATAATGACATGATAACCTCGGGGGGAAAGCTCTTCTTCAATACCCCGGATTACAGAGGAAAAAAAGTTGCGATTGATATAGGGTACAATAACACCTACATTAAAAGTTTTTCCACTTTTTAAAGATTGCGCTAAGCGGTTTTGAATATAGTTCATTTCCTTGGCGGTCTTCAGCACCAATTCCTTTGTCTTTTGACTGATTTTAGGATTATCGTTTAAAGCTCTGGATACAGTGGCTGCGCTAATATTCAATCTTTTTGAAATATCATAAATAGTTACTTTGTCATTCTCATTATCAGTCATGGGGATTCTATAAATAAAGGTAGTTGATGCAATCGATTAATTATTATCATTTTTAAGTAAAAATGAAATAAGCAAAGACGAATATTCGTGCAAATTCCGATAAATAAATCGTTTATTCTATTTAAGAATGCAATTTCTAGGATATATAATAATCAATATTCAATAAGAAATAATGTCGATAATTGAGTTTTAAGATAAAAAATTGGTGCTATTAACAAAATATTTTATAATTTAGTGCAATCGATTACAAATATTTAATGATTTAACTTTAAAATGACATCCCTAATTTGGACTATGCCATTTGTATAAAGACCAATACGTTGCGGAGTGGTTTTGTGGATGGGGTTTATTTAAAAGAAAATCAAACAGATCACTTAAAGGGGATATTTATAAAAATCTGGATGGTGATTTCATACCCGAATCTGAACCATTTACCAGTAAAATATAAACTTGACAAAATTTAGACTTGACTAACATGATCATTAAAAGTACAAAACACCACCATTAATGGGGTGTCTTCTGAATAACCAGTTCAAACAACCCTAAATAGTAAACTACCTCGGGGCAAGCCCACGAGGCATTTAGCGGAAAAAATTTTTCACTTCTCGAGGCAAGCCTCGGGGAATTAAACCCAATAGAGATTAAAACAATAACATGAGAAAATTACGAAAAAGAGTCTTGCTCCTAAATGCTTGGCGACGATGTTAACACTACTTGAGCTTTTAATTAGGCCCCTGTATATGCTTTCCGCAGAATTGAAATTATTTCAGGAATGGTACTAAGTTGAAGATCAAATGCCACTGTCCGAGTCAATAGTAGTCGAATATTTAAATTCAAAAACACTTAGCATGAAAAAAAAATTACTTATTTTAATTTGGTTTTTTGTAATTCAATTGAATGCCTCAGCTCAAGAATCCAAAATAATCGTTAGTGGAAAGGTCACTGAAACCTCTACAGATATCCCGATTCCCAGTGCCAATATACTTGAAAAGGGAACAACCAATGGTGTTTTAACGGATTTTGACGGACTGTTTACAATCACTGTCAAACCAGATGCGGTCCTCGTGATAAGTTATGTGGGTTATACTACATCAGAAATTGAAGTAAATAATCTAACAGACATAGACATTACTTTGGAGCCGTCCACTTCAACATTGGATGAAGTCGTTCTAGTAGGATATGGTACGATGAAAAAAAGCGACGTGACTGGAGCTGTTGCCTCTGTCAATGCTGAAAAACTAAACACGCTGCCTACCGCCAATGCTGTAGAATCGCTTCAAGGGAAAATTGCAGGTGTTAACATCGGTGCTGTTACAGCTCCTGGAGAAACGCCCTCTATAAGGATACGAGGCAACCGATCCCTTAATGCTAGTAATGAGCCATTATATGTTGTAGATGGAATTCCACGAAATACAATTGCAGATATTCCAGTTACTGATATCCAGTCAATTGAAGTGTTAAAAGATGCTGCTTCTACTGCAATTTATGGAAGTAGAGGAGCGAACGGCGTTATTTTAGTAACCACAAAACGTGGGGGGGTCAATCAACCTACGCAAATAGCCTTTAATTCTTATACAGGTATAAATGAGCCTAAGTATCCGAAAATGATGAATGGTAATCAATACGTAAAATTTAGAAGAGATGTTTTTAGAGCAAATCAAGACTCAGGTTGGAATTCCGGTGAACCCAATAATGAATTGGTTTTTGCACCTAGCGAATTGGAAACTGTCAATAATAATAACTTTGTGGATTGGCAGGATTTATTATTTAGAGATATCAGTCTGACCCAAGAATATAATTTAAGAGTATCCCAGGGTTCTGAAAAGACACAATTTTCACTGTCTTTAGGTTATAGGAATGAGGAGGGGTATTATGAGACTAGCGGGATGGAACGTTTAACTATGGGAATTAATTTAGATCATAAAATCAGCAAAATAATTAAAGTAGGGCTGACATCTAAAATTAGTTCTACAACTATTAATAATTTTACACTCCCTGGAACAAATCTTCAATATATGAATCCTGTTTCACAACCGTATGATAATGAAGGAAATTTGATTAATAACCCTTCCGTTCAACAAACAGCTGCTTGGAATATTTTGGCGAATTATGATGAGCCCTATATAGACAGAGATAACTATGTGCGTAATTTTAATGTACTTTATGCTGAAGTAAACCTACTACAGGGATTAAAGTTGCGTTCTAATTTAGGTTTGAATTTAGAACAAGTAGACGGAAGGCAGTATTATGGATCTTTAACAACCCCAAGATATGGGCGCGCAGATTTTGCTGCAAAATCGAATGAGAAAAATATTAATCTAACATGGGATAACATATTAAATTATGTCAAAGATTTTGGAAAGCATAGCGTTAATGCGACATTTGTAACAAGTTATCAAGAACAAACAAACAAATCATCTTTAAGTTCAGGTGAAGGCTTTCCCGGAGAAATCCTTGAAGATTGGAATCTTGGATCCGCTACACAAAATGTACAGATAGCGAGTGCATATGAAAAATGGACTTTAGCTTCTTTGCTTGGAAGGTTCCAATATGGTTATGAAGATCGCTATCTTTTAAATTTTTCCATGAGAGCAGATGGGTCTTCTGTATTGGCTCCAGGCAACAAATGGGGCTATTTCCCAGCTGCCTCAGCTGCTTGGGTAGTACATAAAGAGAAGTTCTTCAATTCGGAAGCTATTAATTCCCTCAAATTGCGTCTGAGCTATGGAGTGGTGGGTAATTCCTCAATAGATCCATATGGTACTATAGCTGGTACCAATCAAACAACATACAATTTCGGAAACCAGTATTATTATGGCTATCAACTTGCAGGTTTAGTCAATAAGGAATTGGGCTGGGAATATTCAAAGACTTTTAATGTTGGTCTGGATCTAGGGTTTTTGAATAATAGGATCAGTGGTTCCTTGGAATTTTATCGAACAAAAACGACAGATCTATTAATGCAACGAAATATTCCCGAATTCACGGGCTCATCAAGTGTGTATCAGAATGTAGGTAGTACTTCCAACACGGGTTTTGAAGCAATGTTGACCTCTACAAACATTAATTCATCAAACTTCTCATGGAGTACGGATTTTAATTTTTACACAAATAAAGAGAAAATCCTAAGTTTATTATCAGACGAAGATATGGTAGGCAATGAATGGTTTATTGGTCAACCAACTGGAGTTTTTTACGATTATGAGAAAATTGGTATTTGGCAGCTCGATGAGGCAGAAGAAGCGCAACAGTATAACCAAGAACCCGGAGATATAAGGTTGAAAGATCAAAATCCTGATGACGGTGATTTTTCTATTGATGCTGATAATGATAGGGTAATACTTGGACAAAGAGATCCAAAATTCGGTTTGTTTTTAAGAAATAATTTTGAATATAAAAATTTCAATTTTGCTTTTGCATTAGAAGGAAAATTTGGACAAAAGGTTTATAGCGACATTTATGGGCAAATATTTCTTGATGGTACCCGCTGGCTACCAAGTGCTGTGGCAGGGGAAATTTGGACCCCGGATAATCCCTCGGGCAGTTATCCATATCTTAACAGGGCAGTAGAGCCAAGAATAAACCTTTATGGAATAAAAGATGGCAGTTATTTAAATGTACAGGAGATTTCTATAGGGTACAATTTGAAGAGTTTAAATGTATTTAACAATTTTCAAATATATGCAAGAGTAAAAAATCCATTTTATATATACACTGGCGATAACGATATAGATCCACAAGCTCCAGGTTTTGATTTGTCAGCCTATAGAACTTATGTATTGGGACTTAATATTAACCTTTAACATACTCCATGAAAACTAATATTTTATACTTAACGCTTTTCCTATTAATCACCACTGCTTGTAGTGATTCACTTGAAGAGGATCCTAAAGGAAAATTAAACGAAAATTTTTTAACAACTGAAGACGGTTTGAATTCGCTTGTATTATCTCAATATTATCAAAATAGATTTATAGTTGAAGATATGGGCGAATTAGGCACATATCCATCAGATATTTTCACATTCTCGGTGAATGGAAACAATGCAATACAATTAACCAAAGGCAACACCAGTATCCTCCCTTCTCTTGATATAATATCAAATACTTGGAAAGATCTTTACGAAGGTGTCAATAACGTTAATTTCGGTCTAAATGTTCTCAGTGAAAATACCTTTGATAGCTCCGATATTCTGGAAGGTGAACTTTCATTTTTCAGAGCTTGGTATTATTTTTTAATAGTCGAGACATGGGGAGAGGGCGCACATTTTACGGTGGAACCAACAGCGACTATTGCAACTGAAGGTAAACAAACCACAATTGATGTGTTTTACGCGTTGATACTTGATGATATTGATAATGCTATTTCAAAACTTCCAGCATCAACTTCTGAAAATGGAAGATTAACCTCAATAGCTGCAAAAGCAATGAAAGCAAGGATGTTATTAGCACTTGCAGGCTATAGTGATGACGTAATCGCAAATTCTGGAATTACAAATAAAAATGCTTTATATACGGAATCAAAACAACTAGCGGATGAAGTTATAGGCAGTGATTTTCGATTACTTGATGATTATGAGAGCATTTTTGATGTTTACAATGAAGGAAATATCGAGATAATTTGGTCTGTTCAATTTACGGATAACAATATATTCAATACGGGCCCAGTAGATTCCGGAGGAAGTGGCCTACATAGATATTGGGTGGGAAATTATAACAAGTCAGCTAGAACGCAAGAAGTTATACCAAGAATGTATGGACATTCAATTTACTATGGGCGTGAGTATCGTCACCATATGATGACGAAATATTTTTTGACCTTATTTGATGAAGAGGATTTTCGTCGTGATGCAACTATTCAAACCGTATGGTATGCACTATGGAACGAAAGTAATCAACAGGAGGATGCTGAAGGAATCCCATTTAGAAATGGTATCCGGACAGATACCGTCTTGTTTAAACCATTATATAGCGTAGATGATATGACTGCCGAACAATATGCAGCCAGAGGTATAGCTATAGATGGACTAAATCATATTTATAACACTGATGGAACACCCAAAACAGCAGCAAGAAGTTGGTATCATACTATGAAAAAGTATCTAGATCCATCTAGGGTTGTGCCTAAAGAAGAAGGCTCTCATAAAGATGTTATAGAACTAAGGTTAGGAGAGCAATACTTAATTGCGGCAGAAAGCGCCCATTATTTAGGAGATGATATGGCTGCTGCGAGATATATTGATAATTTACGAGTAAGGGCAAGGAAAAACCCAGATGGTCTCCCAGTAAATGCAAGCGACATCAATATTGATTTTATTCTTGATGAACGAGCACGGGAATTGGGGGGGGAACGTTTACGCTGGTTTGACTTAAAACGGACCCATACATTGGGAACTAGGTTACAAGAGTATAATCCAGATGCGGAGAATATTCAAGATTTCCAGAAACTACGACCTGTTCCCCAAAGCGAATTAGATAAAGTAACCAATAGGGATATGTTTAAGCAAAACCCAGGTTACAATTAAAACTAAAAAAATCCAATTTATAATTAGAAAAAGAAATAACTCATAACCAAAATTAGAATTAATCATGGATAAATCAAGAAGAAGTTTTGTAAGAAAAACCGCATTGACAACCGGAGGAATCGCTCTGGGACTGGGCTCGTTAAGCGCTAAGAGCTATGGAAATATTATGGGCGCCAATGACCGTGTACGGGTAGGGATCGTAGGTTTCTCAAATAGGGCAAAGGGGGCATTGATCCCAGCTTTCAACATGCATAGTGCGGATCAGAATTTTGAGATTGTTGGAGTTTCCGACATCTGGAATAGAAGAAGGGATGAAGGTAAAGCTTATATAAAGAAATTGACAGGCAACGATATAAAACAGTGGCGGAATAATGAAGAAATGTACGATGAGAACAAGATAGATGCGGTCATTATTTCCACAGCAGATTTTCAACATGCTTTGCTAGCGGCCCAAGCGGCGGGTGCCAAAAAAGATGTCTATTGTGAAAAGCCCTTTGCCGAAACCATGGCAGATGCGCGTCTGGGGATGAAGGCGATAAAAGAATCTGATATCGTTTTTCAAATCGGGTCACAGCGAAGGAGCGCCCCTAACTATCATGCCGCCGCCGACTACATCAAATCAGGTAAATTCGGGGATATAGTCAAAGTCGAAATGACTTGGAACGTAAACCAACCGGACAGATGGCGTTTACCACAACTGGTATCGGAGATCAAGGAATCGGATACGGATTGGGAACGCTATTTGATGAACCGCCCCTATGAACCTTGGGATCCGAGAAAATATCTGGAGTACCGTTTGTTCTGGCCGTATTCTTCGGGTATTCCCGGGCAGTGGATGTCGCACCAGATAGATACCGTACACTGGTTCACAGGACTTGACCACCCAAGGAGTGTGGCTGCCAACGGAGGTATTTATCTGTGGAAAGATGGTAGAAAAAATGACGATACTATGACAGCGGTATTTGATTATGGACCTTTGAATGATCTCAGTTCCGGGTTCCAGGTAACTTATACCTCCCGCTTTACAAATTCGGCGGGGGGCACCAAGGAAATTTATTATTCTAATGGGGGCGAACTGAACCTAGACACCAATAAGGTGACTGATAATGGTGGGCTCGAGGAGGGTCATGCCAGTGCCATGGGAATGAAACCCAATCTTTTGCCCTCCTTCGACCTTTCTGAAAATACCCCAAAAGCAGTAACTTCTGCCGATACCGGCGCGGATAATATGACTTCTCTGCACATGCTTAACTGGATGGAATGCGTTAGAAGCCGCAAAGCCACTAACGGTCCTGTAGAAGCGGGATATAACCATTCCATTGCCAATATCATGACAAATGCAGCATTGAAAACTGGACTAAAATCAACTTTCGATGAAAAGAGCCAAGAAGTTTTGGCGGGAGGTAAAGTATTCAAATATTAACCTATAATTTTTTCTTTATGTTAAACATAAAACACTATTGCTATTTTGTTATCTGTATTCTCTTGTTTTCTTGTAAGGAAGAAAAAAAACAGGATCAGATAAGCAAAAATTCTGAAACTCAGAATTTGAAAAATAAAGAAGTTACCTTCATTAAAGATGATGCTGCCAAAAGGGTGGACATAAATTTGAATGGGAATTTTTTCACCAGTTATCGTTATGATGGTAAAACACCAAAACCTATCCTATATCCCATAATTACCAAAAGCGGAAAAACGGTTACAAGAGGCTTTCCTTTTGATCCCAGGTCTGGTGAGCGCATTGATCATCCACACCATGTGGGTTTATGGTTCAATTACGGAAATGTGAACGGATTGGATTTTTGGAACAACTCTTACGCAATACCGGATAATGAAAAAGACAAATATGGCACAATAGTTCCCCAAGAAATCAGCGAGATTAATGAGGACAACGGCACCATAACCGTCAAAGCTGTATGGCAATCTCCTAAAAATGTTGATCTTTTAGATGAGACTACTGTATTTAAATTTGGTGAAGAGGGCGAGACAAGGTTCATAGACCGTACCACCACATTAAAAGCCCTAGAAAAAGTAACATTCAAAGATAATAAAGAAGGAATGTTAGGTATGCGCGTGGCCAGAGAACTGGAGCTGCCCTCCAATGAACCGGCGGTATTTACAGATGAAGAAGGAAATGAGACTGAGGTCAAAGCATTGAACAATGACGGCGTGACGGGAGATTACCTAGGTAGTGAAGGAAAAACAGGAGATGACGTTTGGGGCACACGTAACGATTGGGTACGGCTTCAAGGTCAGATCAATGGAGATACCGTAGCCATTGTCATATTGGACAACAAAAAAAATGTAGGCTACCCAACCTACTGGCATGCTCGGGGATATGGGCTATTTGCGGCAAATCCCTTAGGACAAGCTATTTTTTCGGAAGGAAAGAAAACCCTAAACTTTGAGTTGGAAAAAGGTGAATCTACGCAATTTAGGTACCGTATATTGATCCATGATGGCTCTGAACTCTCAAAAGAGCAAATTGATAAATCTTTTGCTGATTTCAATCAGGGTTGAGACAACATAAGAGCTTGGTTAAACGGATTCCTTTCTGAATACATTTCGTATAACTATCGGGTTTGTGAACCATGGCGTCGTCTGAAAATTGCTGAATATCTCGATAAACTTCAATTGTAATACTTAGCCAGAACCACAAGCCTTGATTCCGATAACTATCTAATCAGTTTGAATTGACTTTAAACAAGCTCTAAGCTGTTTTTTAAAGTCTATGTGAAATCTTGAAAAGCGCGCTGCTGATTATTAGTAGTGTACTCCTGTTGTCTGTGCAAAATGAGTAGCATCTAGTTTCATCAATAATCTAAAAATAAAGAAAGATGAATCGTTTATTTCTGATGATAATCACTTTAACTTTTTCTTTGACCGTATTCGGCCAAACGAAGAAACCGGATATGCAAGTTGTCTTTGACGGAAAAAACCTTAACCATTGGAACGTTCCGGATACAGGGGAATGGACAGTGAAAAATGGAGTCTTAACCGTAAAAAATAATCCACAAAAAAAGGGCTCCACGCTATGGTCAAAGGAAATCTATGGTGACTTTGTCATTGAACTGGATTTTAGGTTCGTTCAAGGCACGGTCGATTCGGGGATTTTTATGAGGGGCGAGGATGAAAAAAACGCACAGATCCAAATCGGAATATCCGGTTCTTTAAAAAGGGATATGACGGGATCACCATATATTCCGGGTGCTGGCTACCCTATTGAGGCCCAACGGGTCAAAAAACTCCTTAAGCCCAAGTCTTGGAATAGAATGAGGGCTATGGCAAAGGGAAACACTTACACGGTTTGGCTCAATGGAGTGGAAGTGATGAACTACACTTTGAAAAATGCCAACCTAAACGGGCCAGTTGGGTTACAGCTCCATCCAGGAAAGGAAATGGCCATAGATTACAGAAATATTCAAATAGGCAGCTTATAGCGAGGGAAATATCCATCGGTTTTTCATTGCTGAAATTCTGTTCTAATCAAATCTTCTGTCCGGGTCAAGAAACAAACCCCCAGTTTTTATAAACTTAAAGACTTCAAATCCTTTTTAAGCTGAACATATCTATGCATTCCAAAGATTACGATGCCATTATTACCGTGGCCTTCTTACAAAAAGAAGAAAATGAATTGTGAGAAAGGGCAAAAAAACCGTTGTTTTTTTTACAGAAATGCTAATGTAAGATCTGTTCCATTTTATTAGACAGAACTCTTACAAAGCCGATATGGTGGCAAGTAATATGATCAAGGCGGAAAAAATAATTTAGGAAATTGGCAAAAGAGATTTGAAATATATAACTCAGGTCGCTAGCGAAAAGGTCTAGGCACTACCAATATTCTGGGGCAAGATGATTTTTTCCGTGGAAACGGGGTGTGATGCTATAAATTTAGGATACGATGAAGAAAAAAACAGTTCGTGCGGGGATAATCGGTTCCGGTTTTGCCGCCCAGTTTCACATAGATGAGCTGAGGCGCGTGACGGCAGCACAGATAGAAGTGGTTGGCGTCTATTCAAGGGATTCCAAAAATTCGGGAAAGTTTGCCCTAACCAATGGTATAGCAGCCTTTGATTCCCTTGAAAAAATAATTGCCGCCGCTGATGTGCTGCACCTGTGCACACCGGCTTCCTCCCATGAAGTAATTGCGGTGCAGGTTTTGGGACAGGACAAGGATATAATCGTCGAAAAACCACTCACCGGATACTTCGGCACAGATGAAGCGGCCTTTAACGGCGACACCTTTCTCCGAAAAAAGGGATTGGAAGGTGCATTGGAAAGTGTAAAAAGGATGCTGAAGGCAGAAAAATCGAGCAAAGGGGCCATTATGTATGCCGAAAATTGGATCTACGCCCCAGCCATCCAAAAAGAACGGGAAGTGATCGAAAAAACAGGCGCACAGCTACTTTGGATCCAAGGGCAGCAGTCCCATTCCGGCTCCCATTCCCTTTCCTATGGAAAATGGAAACTTTCTGGCGGGGGCTCTTTGATGGGAAAGGGCTGCCATCCGCTCTCAGCGGCGATCTATTTAAAAGCGGTGGAGGGAAATGTGCTCAACGGAAAACCCATACGGCCCAAAACGGTTTCCTGCCGCACCCATGCGATCACCCGCATGACCAGTTTCAAAAACCAGAACCACCTCAGGGATTCCTACACTGATGTAGAGGATTATGCATTTACACATATCGTGTTTGAAGATGGGACGGTCGCCGATATCGTGGCCAGCGAACTTCTGCAGGGCGGGGTGAAAAATTATCTTGAAGTTCATGCCAACAACCACAGAACGATCTGCAACCTGACACCTAACAATGCGATGCAGACCTATAATCCAATTGACTCAAATTTTAACGATATTTACGTATCGGAAAAGATAGGCACCAAACAAGGCTGGTCCAGCATGTCCCCAGATGAAAGTTGGTTTAACGGCTACCAGCACGAACTTAGCGCTTTTTATGAGAACCATGTGTTGGGAACACCTATAGAGAGTAACGGGTTTTTGGCCGCTGATGTAATCGCGACGATCTATTCAGCCTATTTTTCTGCCGAAAATAGAGGTGCCGAAATGGATGTAATTTTATTGAACACTTCGAATAATCAATAGCTTAAATGAAATCAAGTATTTATATCGTATTTTTTTGTCTGTTTGTGAGCAGTTGTCAAACTTCCTATGAAGAGCCCAAAATATCATTAAAAGATTATAAAATCGAGAACGGTTTTGAGCTCCAATTAATCGCTTCGGAACCTCTTTTAATAGCCCCGGTTGCCATGGATTTTGATGCCAAAGGAAGGATTTGGGTCGCAGATATGCCGGGTTTTATGAACAATCTGGAAGGTAAAGGGGAGGATAGACCCACGGGCAGCATCAAAATCCTGGAGGATCTGGACGGCGATGGCGTTATGGATCATTCCAAAACATTTCTGGACAGTTTGGTAATGCCCCGTGCCCTTGCCCTTGTTTACGGTGGGCTGCTGTATGTTGAACCCCCTAATCTGTGGTTTATGGAAATTGATGGTGACAGGCCGGGAAAACGCACGCTGGTCGATTCCACTTATGCGCAAGAGGGAAATCCTGAATACCAACCAAATGGGCTAAAGCTAAACATCGATAATTGGATCTATAATGCCAAATTGAACTATAGATACCAGTTAAAAAATGGAAAATGGCTGAAAGAGCCCACAAGCCTTCGGGGGCAGTGGGGCATATCACATGACAACTTTGGGCGCTTATACTATAACACCAACTCCAAGCAGCTTATTGGGGATTACGTGCTGCCAAACCGGTTTGTGCGCAATAAGTTCCAAACGCCCAAAAATGGTGTGAACCGCCTTTTGACCACTGATCAACGGGTTTACCCAATAAATAACGCCGCCGTAAACCGGGGTTATGCCGCCAGTGTTCTGAATAGCGATAGCTTGCTCATCAATTTTTCCGCTGCCTGTGCGCCCTTGGTCTATCGCGGGGGTGCTTTTCCCGCGGGGTATGGTCAGAACGTATTTGTATGCTCCCCAGAGGCAAACTTGATCAAGCGGAACATCCTAACTTTTCACGGCGACAGTACCAGTGCAGAACAGGCCTGGCAGGGCAAGGAATTTCTGGCATCGACCGATGAAGGTTTTCGTCCCGTTAACCTTTCCGATGGTCCTGATGGGGCGATGTATGTTGTAGATATGCACCGAGGAGTGATCCAGCACTATGCGTTTTTGAGTCCGTATTTAAAAAAGAAGGCCAAAAGGGAACAACTGGATACCCTGGTAGATTATGGAAGGATTTTAAAGATAACGAATCAGGATGCAGTACCTACAAAAAACCCCGATTTTGAAGATTTATCGGCCTCTGAACTGGTAGAACTGTTAAGCGACAAAAACGGATGGATCAGGGACCGTGCTCAGCATTATCTGATCTTTAAGGATAAAAAAGAGGCTGTCACCGCCTTAAAAAAGCTTTCAAAAGACGGCCAAAATCCTTTGGCCCAAGTACATGCCCTTTACGCCCTCCAAGGTTTGGAAGCCCTTTCCTTTGATCTGCTGAAAGAAGTTGTGCAAAACAGTGGGTCGGAGGTTGTTTCTCATGCCATCGTGCTGATGGAAGGTTTTGTTTCCGAAGGGAACGCTGCGGAGGCCAATGGGATATTCCAAAGCTTGATGGCCAAAAGCGATCCTGGGATTGACCTGTACCTGGCCACCACCTTTGGCACTTGGGCAGACGTTGCCCCCGGTGATTTTGCGCCATTGATTTACAGTTTGTTCCAGAAATATAGGGACAATGCCTTAATCACCGAGGCACTGGTGAGCGGCAGTGGCAAAACGGTTGACACCTTAGCGGCTTTTCTGGGGCAATATCCAGATTTTAAGGGAAGTGATCTGCAGGAACAAATGGCTCAGAACATTGCACTTCAAAAAGAGGACAAGTTAAACCCGATCTTTACCACCACCGTCTTTGATATGGACACCCGGACAAAAGGAGCCAAATTATTCCGGCAGATCTGTGCGGCCTGTCACAGTATCGACGGGGCGGGGATAGATGACCTGGCACCGCCTTTCGTCAATTCAGAATACCTGTCTGGACCCGTAGAGCGGATAGGGCTGATTGTTTTACATGGTCTGAAAGGCCCAGTACACGTGGATGGAAAATTATATGAAACAGACCAGGTCATGCCGGGCCTTGCTAACAATGAGTCCCTGACAGACCGAGATATATCTGATGTGATCGCCTACGTGACCAATTCATTCTCAAGATCATCCAAGTATTTGGGCCCAGAAAAGGTAAAGGAACTCCGTAAACTTACCCCAAAAGATGAAGAGGCCTATACCGAAAAGGAATTAATGGAGTATATCAAGACATTACGGTAAAGGCTCTTAAAGCCCTTGTAACTTTTGAAGATTTTAGGATATGAAAATTGTCAACCTGCCTTACCAGCGATGCAGGCTGACACCTTTTGCTTAGCTCGAACTGTATGAGCGTTTTAACCGTTTAGTAAACCAAATCTATTTTTTCCCGTACCTTATCAAGCGTATCAATAATAAGCCGACTTAAATCATGGGTCATCAGTCCGCTTTCTTTTTTGCCCTCGCGCAATAGATCTGCCATGTGCATGATCTCAAAATTGTACCCCTTGGACTTATAATCAAAGTCATGCTCGGTTTTTACGCCTTCGAGAATGGTGGTTACCTTGTCAGTATTATGAAAACGGGGGTGGAGATAAATCAATCCGTTCTCGCAGATAATCGTTGCGGTAGTTGGTGTTTTTATCGCTATACCCGCTTTTATAAAGGCTTTTGCACCGTCATTATAGGTAAAGGTTATGTCGTTTTCAATATCTACATCGGTTTTTCCCATTTTCGCTTTCGCGGAAATAGTTTCGGGCTTGCCCAAAATCGCCAGTACGCAAAAAATGGGATAAATGCCCACATCAAGCAAGGCACCACCGCCCAGTTTTTTGTCCCAAAGTCGTCCCTCTGGCTTAAATTCAGCTTCGAAACAAAAATCGGAAGCCATTTTTTCAATCTTCCCATACTTCCCGGAATGGAGTTCGTCAAGCACAAAATTAAAATGTGGCATCATGCGCGTCCATAGCGCTTCCATAAGGAGCACGTTATTTTCTTTCGCGCAGGCGATCATCTTCTCCACTTCCTCCGCATTCATTGCAAAAGGTTTTTCGCAGAGTACTGCTTTTCCGTTGGTCATACATAAAATGGAATCTTGGCAATGTCGCACATGTGGCGTGGCAATATAGATTATATCGATTTCGGGATCTTTGGCCAACGCTTCGTAGGAGCCGTACGCTTTTTCCGCTTTGTACTCGGTTTTAAAATCTTCAGCTTTTTCCTGTGAGCGTGAAGCGACCCCGTACAGTTGGCTGCCGGGAACGGTCAATAAATCTTTGGTAAAACTATGGGCGATCTTACCGAGGCCCAAAATGCCCCATCGTATTGTTTTCATATTTTTGGTTGATTTAGTCTTATTTAATTGAAAAAATGCTTGTCCGCTTTCATGCCTAAAATTAAACAATTAGAGGCCGAATAAGTCTTTTCCCCAACCCTAAAGGGTGGACTTATTCTGGAAATTATTCGATATTGGGGAATTTTCGCTCCCTTTAGGGATGGGGCGAACGAAAATTCAGCACTGTTTTATTTTTAGATGGCTTTACGGACAAGCATTATTAAAAAAAACAGTGTCTCGAAAAATCGGTTTTTTATCCTATTTTTCGGTCAAATTTGCCTGTTTTTCGGCATTTTCGCCCTTAATTAGCTGAATTATATACCCAATACAGATCACCAGTGCGCATCCTATAAAATTAAGCAATAAATAGGGCAAATGAATATAGCCAAATTTATCCAGACTAAAGAGCAGTATTACAAGTGCCTGCGTGATCAGAGCCGCGATAAACACAGCATTTCCCCCTATTTTTTTGATCCCAAAAGCGACTATAAAAATCCCCAAAATGGTACCATAAAATATAGAACCAATAATATTGACCAACTGGATTAAATTATCAGAAAGATTTGCCGTACAGGCAATTAATATCGCAAGGATTCCCCAGCTGAGGGTAAACCATTTGGTAGCACCCACAAAGTGCTCATCATCCCGTTCTTCTTTTAGGTTACGTTTATAGATATCTATGGTCGTGGTGGTGGCAAGCGCATTGAGCTCTGAAGCGGTAGATGACATCGCCGCCGAAAGGATCACGGCAAGCAACAGCCCTATGAGTCCGCGCGGTAGGTTATTCAATATAAAATGGATGAATACGTAATCGCGGTCATTAGTCTCCACATTTTTGTCTGCGCGGGAAATGATGCCACGAGCCTCTTCGCGAATCATTTCTTCTTGAGCGGCAGCGTCCTGAAGTTGCGTTTGTATATCTTGATATTCATGTTCAAAATTAGCATCTTTCCCGTTTTCTAGGCTTACCAGATTTTTACTTAGGGAAGCTTTTTCCATGCGAAGCTCATTAAGCTGGCCTTGGAGGCTTTCATAATCTTCCTGCATGGGCGAGTTGATCACAGATTCGGTCGCTGCCGGATTAAAATTGAGCGGTGTGGGATTAAACTGATAAAAAACAAAAACCATAACCCCCACGAGCAGAATAAAAAACTGCATGGGAACCTTCAGCAGCCCATTAAAGATCAGGCCTAGTTGCATCTCACGCATTGAACTCCCAGTAAGGTAACGCTGTACCTGGCTTTGGTCTGTACCAAAGTAGGAAAGCATAAGGAATGTGCCGCCCAGAAGGCCTGTCCATACCGTGTAGCGATCATCCAAGTTAAAGGAAAAGTCAAGGATATCCAGTTTGCCGCTGGCACCGGCGATCTCGAGCGCATTGGTAAAACTAATATCATCCGGAAGGTAGCTGATGATGAGGAAAAACGCGACGAACATCCCCAAGAAAATAACTCCCATTTGCTGTTTTTGGGTAACTGTAACCGCTTTTGTTCCGCCAGAAATCGTGTAAATAACCACCAGTACGCCGATGATAATATTGAGGGTATTTAAATCCCAACCCAGCACCGCCGAAAGAATAATAGAGGGCGCAAAAATAGTGATCCCGGCAGAAAGCCCGCGCTGCAGTAAGAAAAGACCTGCCGCAAGGCTGCGTGTTTTTAAATCAAAACGGGTTTCCAGATATTCATAGGCCGTATAGACTTTTAGGCGATGATAAATCGGGATAAAAAAGATACAGATAATGACCATGGCAATGGGCAGTCCAAAATATAACTGCACAAAGCCCATCCCACTGTGAAAGGCCTGCCCGGGTGTGGATAAAAATGTAATGGCGCTGGCTTGTGTTGCCATCACAGAAAGTCCCACCGTCCACCAGTTGGATTCATTTCCGCCGCGTATATAATCATGTGCGTTTTTACGGCCTCGGGTTTTGTAGATGCCGTAAAACACGATAAAAGCAAGCGTGGCTACCAGTACGATCCAGTCTATCTGTTGCATTATTCGCAGAAGAATTTCATGATGATATAGAACAGGACAATATAGGCGACGTTAGCAACAAGTACAAGGGTATAAAAGCCGCTCCATTTCTCTTTTTTCGGTTCCATGTTATTTTTTTGATTTTCTCCCATTTTGTCCTATTGATAACAAATTGGCAAAAAGACGGTAAGCACCGGGAACACCGGCGGGAAGTTCCCTAAAAAAGCTCAGACCCGTATAGATATAATGCCCCTCGCCATATCTGGCGATCAATAGGCTTCCCTGAAGTGGATCTTCGTCTTTGTCGTGTATTGACAAAACCGGTTGGTACGCCTCATCCCATTGCTCCGGAAAATACAGGCCGCGCTCTTGTACCCAGCCTTCAAAATCAGTCTCATTTATTTTATTTGGGTAGTTTAAGACCTCGGCCTTTTTGTCAAGAATGCTCACCTGCGCATTTTCATCGGTAACTCTATCGCTGGAAAGTTTCAAAGGGTAAGGGCCTATATTTGGGAATTCAAAACCCCTGGCAGTATTATATTGTACGAGCAGCGTACCACCATTTTTTACGTAATTGAGAAGATCGGTCTGTTTATAGCGCAAAATATCTACAGTGTTGTAAGCCCGTATTCCCATTACGATAGCGTCAAAACGTTGAAGTAAAGTTGCGTTAATGGCAGCAGGATCTATGGTAGTAACTTGATACCCTATCTGGCGCAAGCTTTCTGGTATGGCATCTCCGGCACCGTTGATGTAGCCTATACTGTTTCCTTTTTTCTCAATGTCAAGGCGCACAACTTTGGCCGCGTTGGGCAGCACTAGCGTTTGCAGAGGTATGTGTTCATACGCTAACCGCACCATTTTTTTATCGTAGCGTTTTCCGTTCCAACTAACGAAAGGGCTTAAATCTCCCTGACTGGTATTCTCTGGTGGCGTGACCGTAAAAACCAGGTTTTTGCTCTGGCCCTTGCTTTGTAACTGTACTTTTGCTTCAGATGGTTCAACACGCCATCCTTCAGGGTGATCCAGATTTACTGAAGCCTCTATGCTATCTCGGTACGCAGTCACCTCAACCGTGATTTCTTTGGGTTCCGCATTCGCGAAAATGATTACAGGTTCCTTAAGACGCGCTACTAAGGTAGGTACGATCTCAAAAGGCTCATAAACCTCCCCATTAACACGGTCATTATATTTATAGACTAAAGGTATGCTGAAAGGTATTTCAGTTCCATTTAAAGAAAGGGTAAATACGGCTTGGAACTCGCGAGGAGTTTCAGGAAGGCCTATAAGTTGTTGATCGGCCACATTGTACATACCCAGACTCCCTTTTCCCCTGAGCCAGTAAGCGGTGGTAGGATTAGCTTCCCCAGTGTTCATCATCACCGTTTTCTGAAAGTCGATATTGTTCTTTAGCGTGTCGTTTATCGCGATTTGGTTAGATACCGGTTGCAGGTCAACATCCAGTAATCGTATGGGAAAATCACTCCTGTTTATGGCTTCTACGGCAACTTGAATGTCTTCAAAAGGTGTAGCCGTCTGTTGGCTCGTAGTTGCTTCCAGGTACAAACCGGCGCAAGTCTCGATAATTCCCTTTATTTCTTCGGTTTTTATGCTTTTCCAGTGGGTATCTTTGAGCGCAGTAATAAGGGGATAGGCTTCAAGCAAGCCTGGCAAGCTGGCGGCAGGATTTTCGAAATCGAAATTTTTTTGTACTTCCATGAGGATTTCGCCAATGGCAGTACCTCCTTCCACTCGGTTCCAAGTGGTGTCTATTCCTTCAAAGATATTTCCGCTTTTGGGATAATCGCCTTTAAGCAGCTCCAGATATTCCACTTGACTGCCACGCGAACCGGTGTTGCCAAAACCCTGAGATTTATGCTGACTGCGGCTCATCGCAGAGATTTCGGTATTGCTCAGTCCCAGACCGGGATAATAAACGCCCACATCCACCGAAACCAAGTTGCTTTTATCGGCTTTTTCAAAGGCTTCCGTGCTACCATAAAACCACCAAGAAGTGTTGAAAAACTGCCTTTTAGGCTGCCAAATTGTAGTATATTCCAGCTGTTCTGGGAATTTTGTCGGATCGTCCACGAGGTCAAAGGCTTCCACGCTCAGCATCGCAGATGCCGTATGATGACCATGTGTGCTGCCCGGCGTCCGGTGGTCAAAACGGTTGATGATCACATCTGGCTTAAAGGTGCGCATGGCCCATACCACATCGCTAAGAACTTCCTCTTTGTTCCAGATTTTTAGGGTTTCTTCGGGATTTTTTGAATATCCAAAGTCATTCGCACGCGTAAAACGCTGTATTCCGCCGTCTATACGGCGTGCGGCAAGCAGTTCTTGCGTACGTATGGCGCCCAGGAGTTCGCTGAGTTCTGGCCCAACCAGATTTTGACCACCATCACCGCGCGTCATGGAAAGATAGCCGGTCCTGGCGTGTACCTCGTTGGAAAGATAGGAGATCATGGCGGTGTTCTCATCATCGGGATGTGCAGCCACATATAATACAGATCCCAGAAAATTTAGCTTTTGAACCTGCTCGTAAATCTGTACCGCATCGGGTTTTTTGGGTTGCTGGGCCTGTGCGTTAAAGTAAAAAATAAATAGGATTGCAACGAGTAGCGGGCGCAGTTTGAGCATGATTGAAGTAGGGTGTTTTGATAAGAGTCAGTTTGAACAGGCTCTAAAGTTTCAAATATAGTTAAAAGGAAATGGGGCATCTCGTTATTCTTTTATTTTTTACACCTCAAAAGCCGTTCCTACAAGTCCAGGCTGTCCCTTAAATATTTAAATTTTTTTGCGTTTTGTTTCCAGTACTGTGTTTTGAGAGTTTTGAGCCGGATTGCTTCTGCAGTGAGCATTTGCGCATCTGGCCCAGAACCGCTGAGATACGATTCTTGCCAACCCGTAATTACATATGGAAATTCGCTTTCATACTTAATGACCAATTTTCTATCCAGATTGGTGTAGGCGATGGTGTAAGTACTATCTGTTTTGCTTAGCTGAGCATTATAGGCCTTTAGTTCAGCGTGTTTTAAGCGGGTAAATTCCAGCGAGGGAATCACCAGATGGTTTCCTGTGGGAAGGCTATCGGGATCTACGCGCAACTGCGCCCACAGTTCATCTTCAAGAATTTCCTTTTGTAATGCAAAATTTTTATCGGCTTCCCCTTCAAAATAGGAATGTAGGTTTATCTCAAAATTCCCACGATTATTAAGTTGCATGTATTGCTGGCCGCACCATTCCTGAACGCTATTGCTCACTTTTATGGCGTGGCTTTTTTGTTCCAAAGGGTAAAAAATACTACTCATAATGGAATATGGGTAAATGCCAGTAATAAAATTTGTGGTTTTGTTGAGTTTGAGTACGGCAACATTTTTATCAGTTTGCCCATTTGCTTTTACTTGCTCATTGGGCAAAAAATCTTCCTTTACAAAAACAAGCACAGCCTTCCCGTCGCGCATCTCGCCATAACGGGGTTGTTTGAGCTGGTATGAAGTGATTTCGGCCTCGCCGGAGAACCAGTACTTCTTAAAAGCAGCATTTAGATTTCTGGCCCCGTAAGCCGATTTTGAGTACGCCTCGGCAGTTTCTGAACGTATGGGACCGTCATTTTTACAAGCGATGCATACACTGAGAAGAATAAAGATGCCAGAAATTAATTTCATTGCAGACATTATTTTTGACCTAAAGGTAGCATTATTCGTCTAGAAATTCATGTAACATTTGGTAAAGCAAGTGCGTGGGCAGTCCCATTACGGTGTTAAAAGAACCTTCCAACTTGAGCATCCCTATGTGCCCCAGCCATTCCTGAATTCCGTAGGCGCCAGCCTTGTCATGTGGTTTGTAATTTTCAATATAATACTCTATTTCTTCAGTAGAAAAAGTTTTGAAATGAACAAAAGCAATATCACTATTCACCATAATTTTGTCAGCGGAAAGTAAGCAAAGGGAGGAAACGACTTGGTGTTTTTTACCGCTTAAGTCAAGAAGCATCGCTCGAGCTTCTTCGGCATTTTTAGGCTTTCCCAAAATCTGATCTTCATTAACCACAACAGTGTCACCGGTGATAACAATCTGGTCGGGTTGCAGATCTATTTTGAAAACTTCGGCTTTGGCCAGCGCAATATGTTCCGCTACCGCGGAAGGATTTAATTCCTGTGGATAGCTTTCATCTACGAAGCGTACAATGACTTCAAAATCCAGATCCATTGCCTGCAACAATTGTTTTCGGCGTGGCGATTGTGAGGCGAGAATGAGTTTTCTGGAAGCTAATCTGGTTTTAAGCATATAATAAACTTAGGCTAAGCACGCCCAGCGAAAAGATTCCGAAAAGCATACTTATTTTTAAATATTGAGATAATCTGGAAAAATCTTTTTTTGAATTGGCCGCCCATGCTTTTATTGCAAAAAAGAGCAGTGAACCGGCAACTATAAAAAGTAGATAAGCGGTTGTGATGGGATTAGTATATAAAAAGTAATAGATATAAACCACCAGTATGGCAATATATAAAAGGGCAAGAATGCTCATGCTCCTTGCGGTGCGCACACGGCCAAAAATGATAGGAAGGCTTTGCAGACCGTAAGCATGATCACCGTCCATATCTTCAATATCCTTAACGATCTCGCGCAATAGATTAAGCATAAAGGCAAATATTGCATAATCGCGCAGCACCGAAATGGGATTAGTAAGTGAAGGACCGTAACTTGTAACTATAGGAGAAAGGTCAAAAATGACCACAAGAAGTATCGACGAAGCCACTAGCAGGCTTACCAAAATATTGCCAACCAGTAAAATTTGTTTTAAAAATGTCGCATAACTGTATAAAAGTGCTGAAATAAAGACGAAAAATGCCGCGTAGCCACTGTTTCCGGATTGCAATGAAAGTAAATAACCCAAACCAACTCCGACGATATTTAAAGCTAAATAGTAATTAAATGCCCGTTTTTCGGTGATTTTCAGCGGAATTAGACGTTTTTCGGGCCGGTTAATACGATCTATTTCTACATCTTCTATATCATTGATAATGTAACCTGCTGCCGCGATACAAAGACTTGCAGCAGCAAGCATAAAAAATGCTCCTGTGGAAAGCGCAACTGGAATATCTAGCGCTTTTAAAAACCCAAAATGCACAAGCATTTGTGTAATCAATAAAAGCAACAGGTTTTTATACCGAATCAGATTGAGAAAATGCAACGCGCCTTATTTTTAATTAAGCGTCAAAGATAGGGCGGTTTATTATTATTTCTATTGTCATTACTATGGCATTGTTATTTTTGAAATTAAAGGGAACATTCCTGATTAGAGTAGACCGGTTTTTGATTGATTTTTTAGATATTCCCCGGGGGCTTCGATACAAATTCCCTTCCGCAAGGGCTCCAGGGAATTCACTCAGCCACCTATTATAATATTTAATTGACGCGTCTGTCTAAGTATATTGTTCAAAACCCTCAATTCTGAACTCTAAACTCAAAACTCTTAAGACTTTCTATTGATGGAACCACCACTGCTTTCTGAGTCGCGCACTTCTCTGGGCGCGCCCCAGTAATTTACACTTCCACCGCTTGAAGCATCTGCATCGAGCGTTTTTGAGGCATATAAATCGATAGTTCCCGCTGAAGAGACATCTGCGGTTGCTTGTTCGGTTTTTAATTCTTTTGCATCTATTGTAGCAGCAGAACTGGCCGAACCGTTAAAGGTCTGTGCAAGTCCACTTAGTTTAAGATCACCCGCGCTGCTTGCATCTGTTTCTACTTTGCGCACTTCAATCTTGGCGATAATACTACCGGCGCTTGAGGCATCAAAAGCCATATTTTCACTTTCCAGAATCCCTTCTGCTGTAATTTCCGATGCGCTGCTTGCCTTTAATTTATCCAAGGTTCCGCTGTAGGTGACAATAATCTTACGGGAGGTGGCTTTGCCCACATTATAATTGTCTTTCATTGCTACTTTCAGCGTATTTCCTTCTACTTTAACATCCAGATATTCATATAAATTTTCATCAATCCTTGCAGTCACGCCTGGTTGAGTGCCTTTTTTTAAGGAAACTTCCCAGCCGTTACTGGCTTTTAGCGTAGTGAAATCTTCATTAATGTTAAGGTTTTTCTCCACCACGTTACCATTCCCATTCACTTGATGAAATTCAAAGTTGCAGGATGTTAATAATAACGCTAAAAAGGTCGTTGCTAAAATTTTAATTAAAGTTGTCATTTTTGATTGATTTTGATTGATTTTTCAGGCTTAATATACCATTAATTCTGAATACTGTCCATAACCGTGTTTTCGCTATCTGTCTTTATTTTGGCTGAATCGCGCACGCTTTCATTTTGCTTCCGTCTGGCTTGATCATATTCATACGTGCCAGAATTATCTGAATCTTCAGGAATATCGCGATAATGCCAGTCGTCATCAGAAGTTGTATTTGATTCTGCCGGGCAATCACTGCAAACCAATTTGCCATTCAACAGTGTCAAAAAATGTCCCGTAGTATTATATTCCATAAGGTCAGAACGGTGGCTGAGATAGTTACGGCTGTTTTGGTCTACAAAAATATGTGCATTTTCGGGCATATAAAGTACGAGTTCCAGTTCTTGCGCTCTGAAAGTGGCTCCTTCCGCCAGCGTAAAGGTTTCCGGCAGGGAAAGCGTGTTATTTTCTAAAGTATAGCGGTAAACAATATCTTCTGCATGCTTCTTGGCCGACGTATTATTGTGGCCTCGCGCTTTTTTGATCAAGGCCAATGTATAGCGGTCATTATCACTTTGCTTAATGCTCAGGTCAATATCTCCCATTGATGCAAAGGGTTTTCCATTCCTGTCAATATCCAAAAACAATCCCTTTTCCTGTTGTTGTCCATCTTCGGGCAAAGTCATTACTACGCGAAGTGTATCTGCGGGATTCATCTGCAAAACTTCAGTCTTTGTGGTTGAAGTATGCTGCGAGAAATCCATCGCTTGATTGATACCCACTGCCGTAAGAATAATGACTGAAGCCAGCCAAACAATAATAAGAGTGATTTTCATCGCCCAAGACATACGTTTTAAATTGGTCATCAAAATTTTCAGTCCTAAATAAAATAGCGAGAAAAAAGGGATCGCCAAGGCAAAAAACATTAATATGGAAAGCACCCAAAACGGAATGCCGCCTGCATTAAAAATATTGATATAATCGCTAAGTCCGCCGTCTATAAAACCAAGTGTGCCCGCAGTAAAAAGCCCTATAAAAAGCCCTACGATGGTAGAACCGCCTATAATTATGAGCAGGATTCCTATAAGTTTAGCCAGCACGGTCAAGAGCAATACCACAAATTTACCAATTGCCTCTGCGGCACTGCCCGCACTTTTTTTGGCCTGGGTGCCGTATTTTTCATAATCCACATTTTTCACGGTATCCGCTACATTATCAAAGCCTTCTTTCACTTTGCGCTGTATGTTATCAATATTTACAGGCTCACCGCGCATCTCCAGTTTCTGCGCGGTAGTTTTCGCCGCAGGCACAAAAATCCAAAAGCCTATATATAAGAGTGCAAACCCGCCGCTGGTAAAAAACGCCAGCACTACAAAAAGCACACGAACCCAAACAGGAGCAATGCCCAGATAATACCCTAGACCAGAACTCACTCCGCCCAAATACGAATTTTCGGTATCGCGGTACAGTTTTTTGGTATGGGTTGTGGTGTGTGGAGCAGCTTTTGGTTCCTCATCCTCAAAGATCTCATCGTCTATGCGGTAATCTTCGGGCTGGCCCATGATCGCGATCACTTGGTCTACTTCGGCAGTGCCAATGACCTGGCGTTCGTGCTTAATACGTTCTGTGAAAAGTTCTGCGATGCGGGCTTCAATATCCTGAATAATCTCATCGCGGCCTTCAGCATCTGTAAACGAGCGTTTTATGGCGTCAAGATAGTGCTGTAATTTGGCGTAGGCATCCTCATCTATATGAAAGAACAGCCCTGCAAGGTTGATGTTTATGGTCTTATTCATGGTTGTTGTTTTTTGTGGAAGTTACTACGCGCACTGCTTGTTGCAAGTCGTTCCAAGTGTCTGTAAGTTCGTAAAGAAAAAGTTTTCCTGTGTCTGTAAGTCCGTAATATTTACGTGGAGGCCCACTGGTGGACTCTTCCCAGCGATAACTCAGCAGTCCCGCATTTTTGAGCCTTGTGAGCAGTGGGTAAATGGTGCCCTCTACTACGAGTAGCTTGGCGTCCTTTAGTGTTTCTAGAATCTCGGCCACATAGGCGTCTCCTTCTTTCAACACAGATAGGATGCAATATTCCAGCACGCCCTTGCGCATCTGCGCTTTTGTGTTTTCAATGTTCATGATCTAATGTTGTTAAACGGTTGCTTCCTGTTCGTTTTTTGTTGCTGAATGAATCCCATTGCTTAGTGATTTTCTTCGGTTGATGAAGCCGAAGCATTTTTGTCTTCTAAGATCGGTGTGCTTTTGATAAAAGAAATACTCAGCGGATACTGACACATTTCACCGGAGTTTGCTCTGATGGCGGCTGTGATTACTGCGATCAGTTCCAAGAAAAAAAGTCCCGTAAGTATTGTGCCTAGAATAATAGCTGTAATTACCAGTCCAGAAACGTGGAAAATGCTCCAAAAAGCGTCAAAATCGTCATCAAAATCAAAGTTTCCATTCGCTTTTACAAGACCAATGATCTGCCACGCAATGAAGGGTAACGCTAGCAACACCGCACAAATGTTATAAATAAACATACTGATCTGGAAGTTGATTGCCCGCCTCCCGTGCTCATCTATAAAGCCTGATTCCTTTTTTTGCGCCATCCACAACAGCAACGGAAAAATAAAGTTGCCTAGCGGAATTAAGTATTTGGTAAATGTGGCCAAGTGAATAAAGGTAGCGACACTGCGTTGATGGGAAGTAACTGATGAATACATGGTAACTATTTTTTTAAATGATGAATATGGATTTTTTTAACTACTGGTGATTAACCATTAATTGCCTATACAAATATATGGTTAAAAGAAGGTAGTGGGTGTTACATAGTACTTAAATTTAACAAATAATTAACATTCAAGGAACTTAGTATTGCAAGTATCATCAAGGAATTGGCACAAACTCCATTGATTTTATAACGTTTGAGTGCATTTTTTTAAATAAAAACCCAATTTTTAATCCTAATATTATTCTGGGTCGTAAAATTGTTTTAATTTAGGCGTATGATTCAAGTGATAAATACATTAAGGATTTCCCCTGGTAGGCGCATTAGGCGTCCTAGCTCTAATGCGCGTTTCTAAAACCAGCAAAAAGAACCTTAATTATTTACTGTCATGTCACACATATTTTTTTTCCGTGATCGCGGAAATTTTCTCTTTTCAAACTTTTTCTTTTCAATCTCATTATCCTTTCATTATATGATGAATAGATTTTGCATGCATTTATTTAAGGTTTACAGGCAATCTATACACGGCCCCTTGGGGTGTTTTATGTATAGGAATCTAGGCGCGTCCGGTTCCTCTTTTATATGTCTATAGTTACGGTTGGAACTCATTCCAGCGTTAAAACAAACCATCAGTTTTCATTAAACCTTAAATACATTCCATTTCCATGGAAATAATCATAGCAAACAAATCCCATGCGGGCTACGCCCAAATAATTTGTGATACCATCGCAGAATCTGCAAAAATACGTGGCACCGGTATTGCCAAACGAACTCCCGAATACGTAATCACAAAAATGGAAAACGGCAATGCGGTCATTGCCTTAGACGGCGATACCTTTGCCGGTTTTTGTTATATAGAAGCTTGGGGCCATGGCAAGTTTGTGGCCAATTCTGGACTGATCGTACATCCAGATTATAGAAATATGGGCCTTGCCAAAAAAATCAAGGAAGCCATTTTTGCGCATTCGCGAAAGAAATATCCAGATGCAAAGGTTTTTGGGATTACCACCGGCCTTGCCGTGATGAAGATCAACAGCGATCTGGGCTATCGCCCGGTAACTTTTTCTGAACTTACTGACGATCCCACCTTCTGGAAAGGCTGCCAGACCTGTCGCAATTATGATATTTTACAGCGTACCGAACAGAACATGTGTTTATGTACCGGTATGCTCTACGATCCCGCTGTGGAAGAGGCCAAAAAGGAAAATGCCAAAAATAATGAACCGGAAAAAACCCTTAATAGTAAAGCTTTCTCCCGTTTAAAAAGCATTAAACAACACCTGTTTTTAAAGAAAGAGGAAAAAGACAAATAAAAAATGGATGTTCAGCAACCTGCAAGGTATTTCCGCTTTTTCAGCGGATTCCTTGTAGGTCTAATACGATAATTAAAATAGGAAAAAGATTTCCGCCGAAGTCTATGCTGAGCATCGTCAAAGTGCGGAAATGAAAAACTTGAAATACCAGCCAACAATGAATACGAATAGCAATAAAAATAATAATAACAAATTAGTTTTAGCCTATAGCGGCGGACTAGACACCTCTTATTGTGCCAAATACCTTTCGGAAGAAAAGGGTTTTGAAGTGCATGCGGTAAGTATCAATACCGGTGGTTTCAGTTCAGAGGAAATTGATGAAATCGAGCAAAAAGCACTTAAAATCGGTGCAAAAACCTATAAAAACGTGCAGGCCGTAGATACATTTTACAATAAAGTGGTGAGGTACCTCATTTTTGGCAATGTGCTCAAAAACAATACGTATCCGCTTTCGGTAAGTGCGGAGCGTATTATCCAGGCGGTCGAGATTATCAAGTATGCAAAATCTGTTGGCGCCGGTTATGTCGCGCATGGAAGTACCGGCGCAGGTAACGATCAGGTGCGTTTTGATATGATTTTTCAGATCCTCGCTCCCGAAATTGAAATTATTACGCCTATTCGAGATTTGAAACTCGCCCGCCAGGACGAGATCGATTACCTTAAAAAACACGGTATCGAAATGTCATGGGAAAAGGCAAAATATTCAGTAAATAAAGGACTTTGGGGCACCAGCGTGGGCGGAAGTGAAACGCTTACTTCGGATAAGGGACTTCCGGAAAGCGCGTTCCCTTCCCAAGTGGAAAAAACAGAAAGCGAACAAGTGACGCTTACTTTTGATAAAGGAGAACTCACTGCTGTAAACGGCAAAAAAGATTCCGCAGTAAAAAACATTGAGGCGCTGCAAAAAATTGCAAGCGTTTACGGGATAGGCCGCGATATCCATGTGGGCGATACTATTATAGGCATCAAGGGCCGCGTGGGCTTTGAGGCCGCAGCGCCGCTCATTATTATCAAAGCACACCATTTGCTAGAGAAACACACACTCACAAAATGGCAAATGCAGCATAAAGAATATCTTTCTAATTTCTACGGAATGCACCTGCACGAAGGTCAATATCTCGATCCCGTAATGCGCAATATGGAAGCTTTTCTGGCCGATAGCCAGAGCAATGTTTCCGGTGAGGTTTATGTGACCTTGTATCCCTACCGTTTTACGCTGGAAGGCATAAAATCAGATCACGATCTTATGAATGCGTCATTTGGAGCCTACGGCGAAATGAACAAAGGCTGGACTGCCGATGATGCCAAAGGCTTTATCAAACTTTTGGCCAACCAGAATAAAATCTACAACCACGTAAACGGCGAACAATGATACAGGCAGGAATCGCGGGCGGCGCGGGATATACGGCGGGCGAACTTATTCGTATTTTACTGAACCATCCCTACGTGGAACTCAATTTTGTGTACAGCACCTCAAATGCGGGTAATTTGCTCAGCGATGTACATCAGGATTTGTTTGGTTCCACCGAAATTCGTTTTTCAGATAGCGTAAATACGGAAGTTGACGTGCTTTTTCTCTGTCTGGGTCACGGAACTTCAAAACGTTTTTTGGAGGAAAACCACTTCACCGAAGAAACTGTCATTATAGATCTGAGCAATGATTTTAGGCTGAAAAAAGACGCCGAATTTCAAGGCCGCGAATTTATTTATGGCCTCACCGAACTTAACCGCGACCAGATCAAACAGGCCGGATCTATCGCAAATCCAGGTTGTTTTGCTACTGCGATCCAGTTGGCTTTATTACCGTTGGCGGAAAACAGACTCATCACCCATGCCATTCACGTTAACGGCGTGACCGGCGCAACCGGTGCGGGTACATCGCTTTCTGATACTACACATTACACATGGCGCGACAATAACTTTTCGCATTATAAAGCTTTCACCCACCAGCATCTGGACGAAATTTACCAGACCTTGGGCATATTACAGCGAAATTTTGATCAAAAAGTCCATTTTTTGCCAAACAGAGGCAATTTTTCCAGGGGAATTTTCGCGACAGCGTATACTGAATATGACGGCAGTCTGGAAGACGCAATTCAATTATATAAAGATTTTTATAAGGACGCGCCCTTTACGTTTGTATCAGAAAAAGAGGTGCATTTAAAACAGGTTGTAAACACCAATAAATGCTTTTTACATTTGCAAAAAGAAGACGAAATGTTGCTCATTACTAGCGTTATCGACAACTTGACCAAAGGCGCATCTGGACAGGCGGTGGAAAATATGAATTTAATTTTTGGCTTGCCGCAGACCGAAGGTTTGCGATTGAAGGCGAACTATTTCTAATTTCCCAAAATCCCCCTAACCCCCGAAGGGGGGATTCCAATCTGGCGGGTTAGAGTGAATAGAAATAAAAATAATTTATTCATGAGTGCGGAGATTTTTAAGCAAGGCGCTGCTTAGGCATAAGAACGAGGTAAAGCCTTATTGTTTCTGAGGTATGAATGAATCTACTTGTAGGTCTAAGTTGAAACTAAGACTTTAGATGAAATTTTGGATTTAGAAAAGAGAAGGAGCACTGCTGAAAATGCGGAGAACACCTTGTAGGTCGGCGGTTGGCAGGGATCTCAGACCTCACAGGTTTTTGAAACCTGTGAGGTCTTTCCAACACCGCTAGATCTACAAGGAACCCCTTCGTACCTTAGGGGATAATTTTGGCAGAAAAGACTACCGCCTTCGCGGAAATGAAAAAAAAGGATTACTTATGAAAATAGCAATAATTGGTACGGGTAACTTAGGGCTTTCCATTGCGAAGGGACTGGTGACCAATAATGCGATCACTACGTTGTACCTCACCAAGCGTGATATTAGCGGGATCGAGGAATGGTCCGAATATAAAAACGTCTTTACAACGACAGATAATGTGCTGGCGGTTCAAAAATCGGATATCCTGATTTTTGCGGTGCAGCCCAGCCAACTTTCGACAATTTTAACCGAAATCAAAGACGAACTGACCGATAAACATGTACTGATTTCCACCATTACGGGATACGCTATTTCAAAAATGGAAGAGATTGTGGGCGAGGAGCAATTTATTATCAGGGCGATGCCCAATACCGCGATTGCCGTTGGCGCCTCGATGACCTGTCTGGCCAGTAATAAAAAGGGTATGAAACGTATTAAGGTGGCCGAGGCGATTTTTAACCGTTTGGGCAGTAGCCTTATCATCCCAGAAGCCCAGATGCAGGCAGCTACAGTGGTTTGCGCCAGTGGCGTCGCTTTCTGGATGCGTCTTATTCGCGCCACCACGCAGGCCGCGGTACAACTGGGTTTTGACAGTCACGACGCGCAGCAGCTTGCGATGCACACCTGTAACGGCGCATCAAAATTGCTTATAGAATCTGGCAACCATCCCGAGGAAGAGATTGATAAGGTAACCACGCCCCGCGGCTGCACTATTGAAGGTCTAAACGAAATGGAGCACAAAGGCTTGAGTTCGTCACTTATTCAAGGTATGGTCGCTTCGTTCAATAAAATAAATTCGATTAAAAAAGAACAGTAATGAGTCTATTTGATGTGTATCCCTTATATGATGTCGCGCCGGTAAAGGCCGAAAACATGTATGTTTATGACGAAAAAGGTACTAAATACCTCGATTTATATGGAGGTCATGCAGTGATTTCCATTGGGCATGCGCACCCCGAATATGTGAAAAATCTTTCGGAACAATTGAATAAAATCGCATTTTACAGCAATGCGGTGCAAAACCCGTTGCAAAGCGAACTCGGTGAGCGCCTTCCGGCGGAATCCAACTGTCCCGATTATCAATTGTTTTTGTGCAATAGTGGAGCCGAAGCCAATGAAAATGCGCTGAAATTGGCGTCTTTTCATACCAATAGAAAAAAAATTATCGCCTTTAAAAACAGTTTTCACGGCCGCACATCTGCAGCGGTTGCCGCCACCGATAATCCCAAAATTGTCGCGCCCATTAACGCCCAACAAGAGGTTGCTTTTTTACCGCTGGGGGATTTGGAAGCTTTAGAGAATGAACTTAAAAAAGAGGATGTTTGCGCGGTGATCCTTGAATTTATTCAGGGCGTGGGCGGTCTTGACGAGAGTGATGCCAAATTTTATGAAGGCGTAGACGCACTTTGTAAAAAATACGGGACCTGCCTGATTGCTGATGAAGTACAGTCTGGTTTTGGCCGTACCGGTAAATTTTTCGCTTTTCAGGAATATAAAGTGGAGCCGGAAATTATTTCGATAGCTAAAGGCATGGGGAATGGTTTTCCCGTTGGCGGTATTTTAATCCATCCATCCATCAAGGCGCAGTACGGTTTGCTGGGAACCACTTTTGGTGGAAATCATCTGGCCTGCGTGGCTACGCTGACGGTGCTTGATGTACTGAAAAAGGAGAAACTAATGGAAAACGCGGCAAAACTTTCCGATTATTTTTTCGCGAAAGCGAAAGCTATTCCGCAGATCAAAAAAATAAAGGGCCGCGGCTTGATGTTGGGATTGGAATTTGACCATGAAGTAGGGCAGATGCGGAAAGATTTGATCTACAAATACCACATTTTTACCGGTGGCGCAAGCAACAAAAATTTGATTCGTATTTTACCCCCGCTCACTATAAAAAAGAAACATTTAGATGTGTTTTTTGATGCGTTGAAGGAAGTTTTGAGTGAAAGTTAAAGATTTACGAGGGCTCCCCTCCTTAAAAAGGAGGGGAAAATTTCAGCTTTGCTGAAAGAGGGGTGGTTGACTGGGGTTTAAATTGAATATTATTCATCCACGTAAAACCCCTCCGTCTTTTGCAAAAGCAAAATCCACCTCCCCTTGAAAAGGGGAGGAACATATAACATTAAGATTAGTATCAAAATGATAAAATACACAGACCTTACTGATATTTCAAATCTCTCAGCGCTTATTGAAGAAGCACAGTCTCTAAAAAAAAATCAGTTAGCTTTTGAAAAGTTGGGTAAGCATAAGCGTTTGGTAATGTTGTTTTTTAACTCTAGCCTGCGCACACGCTTGAGTACCGAAAAAGCTGCTCGAAATCTGGGTATGGAAGTAACGGTGATGAATTTTAACAGCGATGCCTGGAAGTTGGAATTTGAAGACGGCACGGTAATGAACGGCGATACTTCTGAACATATTAAAGAGGCCGCGCAGGTAATCTCGCAATATGCCGATATTATTGCGGTACGCGCATTCCCCACGCTTACCGATAAAAAAAAGGACGAGTCTGAATATGTGATCAATAATTTTGTGAAATATGCTTCGGTGCCGGTTGTAAATATGGAAAGTGCCACCGCACACCCACTACAGGCGCTCACAGATGCGATTACGATCAGCGAATTTAAAACCGTAGAACGACCTAAAGTCGTTTTGAGTTGGGCGCCGCATGTTAAGGCGCTTCCGCAGGCGGTTCCCAATTCGTTTGTGCAAATGATGCAACTGTGCGACGTGGATCTCAGCATTGTAAATCCGCAGGGTTATGACCTCAATCCCGAGATTACCAAGGGTACAAAAGTGTTTTATGATCAAGAAGAAGCAATGGAAAATGCCGATTTCGTTTATGCGAAAAACTGGAGCAGTTACAGCGATTATGGGAAGATTTTAAAGTCATTTGAAACAAGTAAAAACTGGATGATGACGCAGGAAAAATTGGGGAAGGCCAAATTTATGCATTGCCTTCCGGTACGAAGAAATGTCGTGGTGGAAGATGCAGTTTTGGACGGAGAAAATTCACTCGTTATTCAACAGGCAAATAACAGAACGTTTGCGGCGCAAGTGGTGCTGAAACAAATTTTATCCCCCTTACGCCCGAAGGGGGAATGAGTTACCAGTGCGACCTGCAAGGTGTTGTTTTTTCCGAGGAACGAGAGAAAATCTCCTTGTAGATCTTAGTGTTGGTTCGGTGATATGATGAAGACCTACGAGGAGCCCGCTCATGCCTCGCAGGAACACCTTGCAGCTCAGGTCGAAAAAGCGAAAAATTCGTGGATCTAAAACTAGAAGTCTTCGATTAAAAAAGAATATTTAATTTGAAAGTAAAAAATAAGAATTTGTCTGCAGAAATGAAAACTCCTCCTTTGGTGGCTGGGGGAATAAATATTGTCAAAATCGGTGGGAATGTCATTGAAAACGAACAAGAAATCGATGCTTTTCTAGATATTTTCGCCGAACTTCCCGAACCGAAAATCCTCGTGCACGGCGGTGGTAAACTGGCTAGTGAGATGGCTAAAAATCTCAATATTCCAGTAAAAATGACACAGGGACGTAGGATTACTGATGCTAAAACCCTTGATGTGATCACAATGGTCTATGGCGGCAAAGTGAATAAAAATATGGTCGCGCAGTTGCAAGCAAAAGGGTGCAATGCCATTGGTCTTTCCGGTGCAGACGGCAATACTATTCTATCTGTAAAACGACCGGTAAAAGAAGTGGATTTTGGGTTTGTGGGCGATGTAGTTTCGGTAAATTCAGCGGTAATTGTAAGTTTACTTTTGGCAGGATTAACACCGGTTTTTTGCGCAATCACGCATGATAAAAACGGGCAATTGCTCAATACCAATGCAGATACGATTGCCTGTGAACTCGCTCGCGCCCTGACCGAAACTTATGAAGTTACGCTCAATTATTGTTTTGAAAAAGCCGGAGTTTTGCGTGATGTTTCCGATGAAAAATCGGTTATCAAGCAAATAGATGCTAAAAAATACGCTGAATTGGTCGAAAACGGTACCGTTTCAGAAGGCATGCTGCCAAAACTACACAATTGTTTTTACGCGCTGGAAGGTGGAGTAGAATTTGTGAAACTTGGCAAACCATCTATGTTAAGTCCCAAAGAAACCGAATTTACAACTCTTACTTTATGAGTAAAAAAACTACTTTAAAAACCGAAGCCTTGGCGCTTCTAAAGCAACTGATTGCAACGCAATCCTTTTCCTCTCAGGAAGAAGATACCGCGGCGCATATTGAAAATTGGTTCAAACACCATAAAATAGACTTTAAAAGGGAGAAAAATAACATCTGGGCGGTCAATCAGAATTTTGATGAAAAAAAACCGACGCTCTTGCTCAACAGCCACCACGACACGGTGCAGCCCAATAATGGCTACACCAAAGATCCGTTTGAGCCCATTGTGGAAAATGGAAAATTATTTGGTCTGGGAAGCAATGATGCGGGTGGCTGCTTAGTTTCGCTGATCGCCACTTTTACTTATTTTTACGCCGAAAAAGACCTGAATTACAATCTGGTACTTGTCGCTTCCGCTGAAGAGGAAAACAGTGGACCCAACGGGTTGAACAGTATGCTTGCCATTATCCCAAATATAGATGTAGCAATTGTGGGCGAACCTACACAGATGCATTTGGCGGTAGCCGAAAAAGGCTTGGTGGTTTTTGACGCGCTGGTCAAAGGCACGCCATCACACGCCGCGCATCCCAATACCAATAATGCGATCTACAATTGCATTTCCGTTTTGGAGTGGTTCAGGGATTATAAATTTGAACGCGTTTCAGAAGTTTTGGGCGAAGTAAAAATGACAGTTACCCAGATCAACGGTGGCAAGCAACATAATGCTGTTCCAGCTGACGTAGCACTGGTAGTGGATGTGCGGGTAAACGATAAATATATCAATCAGGAAATAGCCGATGTTTTAGCCGAAAAATCCCCTTGTGCCACTATTACACCACGAAGTTTGCGATTAAATTCTTCATCAATTCCCAAAGAGCACGAACTGGTACAAGCGGGAATTGCCATGGGTCGGGAAACCTATGGTTCTCCCACTTTGAGTGATCAAGCCACTTTAACTTGTTCTTCATTAAAATTAGGTCCCGGCGACAGCACGCGCTCGCACAGTGCCGATGAATTTATTTATATCAAGGAAATTGAAGAAGGCATTGATATTTATATTGAATTGTTGACAAAAATAATATCTCCCTAGCCCCCAAAGGGGGAACTCAGGACTGCTAATTGGAATTGTCTATGTGTACCTATTAAATATTTAAGAACTAAACCTCACAGGTTTTGAAAACCTGTGAGGTTTCAAAAGCGTAAAAATGAAACTCTGGGAAAAAGGAACGAATATAGACGACAAAATCATGGCATTTACAGTGGGCAACGATCGCGAGATTGATGTGCATATTGCCAAATATGACGTACGCGCCACACGTGCGCATGTAAAAATGCTAGAGAAAATCGGGATTTTGACTGAAGATGAATTAGATGATCTTTTGCCAGAATTGGATATTCTGGAAGAAAAAGCGGCCAGCGGCGATTTTGTGATTGAACCCGAATATGAAGATATTCACAGTAAAATAGAAGCCGAACTGACCTTGATTTTGGGTGACACGGGTAAAAAAGTCCACACTGCGCGTTCGCGAAACGATCAGGTTCTGGTGGCATTACAGTTATATTTCAAGGAAAGTTTGCAGGGAATCAAAGCACGTACGGTTTCGCTTTTTGAAACACTGATGCAACTGGCTGAAACGCATCAAGACCAACTCCTACCAGGATATACGCACTTGCAAGTGGCGATGCCCAGCAGTTTCGGACTTTGGTTTTCGGCGTATGCCGAATTGCTGATTGACGATCTGATCATGATGAATGCCACGCAACAAGTCGTGGATCAAAATCCGTTGGGATCTGCGGCCGGCTATGGAAGTTCGTTTCCCATAGATCGCGAATTTACCACTAGCGAACTCGGTTTTGAAACCTTAAAATACAATGTGGTCGCCGCGCAGATGAGCCGCGGAAAAAGCGAGCGCACGCTGGCTTCCACACTCGGTGGACTTGCAAATACCTTGGCGCGTTTTGCAATGGATATTTGTTTATATATGAGTCAGAATTTTGGATTTATAAGTTTTCCCGACGCCTTGACCACCGGTAGCAGCATTATGCCACACAAGAAAAATCCGGATGTTTTTGAGCTTATTCGAGGCAAATGCAATAAGATCCAAGCGCTTTCTACCGAAATGATATTAATCACCAACAACCTGCCCAGCGGCTATCACCGCGATTATCAACTCTTAAAGGAAAACACGATCAGCGCCGTGGAAACGATAAAAGATATTCTCGAGATTTTTGATTACAGCATCGCGCAGGTTCAGGTAAAAACCATCGATCTGCAGGACGATAAATACAAATACTTATTTACCGTAGACAGCATTAATGACTTGGTAATGGAGGGAAAATCCTTCCGCGAGGCGTATCAAATCATTGGAAAACAGGTTCAGGAAGGCAATTATTCCCCTGAAAAGGGCAAGAAACATACCCATTTGGGCAGTATTCATAATCCGGGATTGGAGCAGATTAAGGAGAAGATGCAACAGATGGTGATGAAAGAATAGGTTCCAAACGTTCACATTGTTCTTGTTAAACACACAATTTTTCCAAAGTTTAGAACTTTAAAAAAGCTGAAAAAAGTAAGAATTTATATTTGGAACTTAAAGTTTTGAAGGAAAATCAATGAGATGATCAAAACCGACAATTACAACTAAACAGTAAAATTGCCATTTTCATAGAGAAAACGACATAAATTAGCTGATTTTCTATGTTTTCATTTAAAAAAGTTTAGATTCGTAAACAACACAAATTCTAAACTATGCTTACAAAAGTCTATGGCTCCGCCGTTTTTGGGGTGGAAGCGACCACTATCACCGTTGAGGTAAATATAGACAAAGGCATAGGCTACCATCTGGTTGGGCTCCCTGATAATGCTATTAAAGAGAGCAATTTTCGTATTGCTGCGGCATTACAAAACAACGGTTATAAAATTCCCGGAAAAAAGATCACACTTAATATGGCCCCGGCAGATATGCGCAAGGAGGGATCGGCCTACGATCTTACATTGGCCATTGGAATTCTGGTCGCCAGCGGACAAATAAAAGCCGAAAATTTAGAAGATTTTATTATCATGGGCGAACTTTCGCTAGACGGAAGTTTGCAGCCCATACGCGGTGCTTTGCCCATTGCGATCAAAGCGCAGGAGGATGGTTTTAAAAAGTTTTTCCTTCCCATTCAGAATGCTAAAGAAGCTGCAATTGTTAAGGATCTGGAGATTTATGGGCTAGAAAATATCGGGCAACTTATAGACCACTTTGAAAACGGAACTACGTTGGAGCGCTTTGTGGTAGATACGCGCGAGGAGTTTAAAAACAGCCTGCAAAACCCCGATTTTGACTTTGCCGATGTAAAAGGTCAGGAATCCATTAAGCGTTGTATGGAAATTGCGGCAGCCGGCGGACATAATATTATACTGATCGGTCCGCCGGGAGCTGGAAAAACGATGTTGGCCAAACGGCTACCTTCTATTTTACCGCCCATGACTTTGCGCGAAGCGCTGGAGACTACAAAAATTCACAGTGTGACCGGGAGGATGCGCGAGAATGTGGGACTTATCTCGCAACGGCCTTTTCGCTCGCCGCATCATACGATAAGCGATGTCGCTTTGGTTGGTGGCGGCTCTTACCCGCAACCTGGTGAGATTTCACTGGCGCACAACGGCGTACTTTTTCTGGATGAACTCCCCGAATTTAAGCGAACCGTACTCGAAGTAATGCGCCAGCCGCTGGAAGATCGCGAAGTGACGATCTCCCGAGCAAAATTCACTGTCACCTATCCTAGCAGTTTTATGCTTGTCGCCAGCATGAATCCCAGTCCGGGCGGGTATTTTAACGATCCTGACGCGCCGGTGGTGAGCAGTCCGGCAGAGATGCAGCGTTATTTGGGCAAGGTTTCGGGACCGTTGCTTGATCGTATCGATATACATATAGAAGTGACGCCGGTGCCCTTTGATAAACTTTCAGACGAGCGCCCGGCCGAAAACAGCGATTCCATTCGTAAACGTGTTGCCCGCGCCCGTGAGATCCAGACGGAGCGTTTTGTAGAAAGCAATACGCATTATAACGCGCAGATGCACGTAAAACAAATCAGGAAATACTGTGCGCTGGAAGATTCATCAAAAGAACTGCTCAAAACCGCCATGGAACGCCTTAACCTTTCTGCGCGCGCCTACGACCGCATTCTTAAAGTCTCCCGAACCATCGCAGATCTGGAAGGAGCGGAAAATATTAAAGGAATGCATCTTAGTGAAGCGATACAATACCGGAGTTTGGACCGTGAAGGGTGGTTGGGGTAAATTCCCCTAGCCCCCGAAGGGGGAATAATTTGTGTGCTGATTATTTTAAATTTTGAATGTATCAACCTGCAAGGTGTTGCTGAGGAACGAAGCCTCCTTGTAGGTTTTTGCTGATTGCAATTATAAATGTTAATGATTATGTCTTTTCGAGTGTTTTTTACTGAAGCTGGAGCGGAAATAAAAAATGTATCGAGAAGCGTTTTTGGCTTAGATTATACTGCCAAAACCAAAACATTTTTTTAGGCTTTCGATACGTGTTCCTTTCGTCGCGCAATCGAGCTGACATTTTGGGAGAAGCCAAGAAATCAGGAGATGATGATCGCATTAAAACTAGTAAGATATAGAAAAGTTATAATTTTAGGATTATGATCTACTTCCCGCTAAGATAGCAGGGGCAAACAGCAGTCTACCCAATCCCGTGGTTAATGTACAGGAAATAAACTCATTGACTTAGGCGTTTTGCTAAGAGCGTCAAAGTGCCTATATTAGGGGAAACAAACATACAATTTATGGAGCTTAAGTTCAAAAGCCTATCACTTTTCGAGTTCAGGGAGCGATTCCCCGACAGT
>Ga0314774_1000073_pt1 | contig 92113 bp, 75 predicted proteins | sample MetaGCBIA2018_FD_204515 | JGI IMG/M metagenome (GOLD analysis project Ga0314774, IMG submission 204515) | Cryopeg brine microbial communities from Beaufort Sea near Barrow, Alaska, United States - CBIA 2018 | ecosystem: Environmental > Aquatic > Marine > Coastal | place: USA: Alaska | collected... | reverse complement strand
CATTGCTTGAAAAGAAGACAAAATGGGTTCAAAAATTAAATTTATTTAATGAAAAATAGCATCATCATATTATTTTTATGTGTTACATCTTTGATGTTTTCTCAGCAAAAAGATTCAAAAGTTTTGGAACGTCAGGCTAGAGAAGATGTTAGGGAAGGAAACAAATTATACAATCAGCTAAAATTTGAAGAAGCTGAAATAGCTTATAAAAAGGCCCTGGATAAAAACCCAAATTATGCGAAAGCATCTTATAATTTAGGAAACGTCATCTACCAGAAAAACCAGAATAAAGAGGCTGTATTTCAATATGATTTGGCTGAAAAAATAGCGCCCGACAAAATGAGTAAAGCAGAAACTTTTCACAATATTGGAAATGCCTTTATGAAAGAAAAGCAATATGACAAAGCTGTGGATGCCTATAAAAAATCGATGCGAAATAATTCTAAAGATGATGAAACGCGTTATAATTTGGCAATGGCCCAGAAATTATTGAAAAATCAACAAAATAAAGATAAAAAGGACAATAAGGATAAGAAGGACGATAAGAAAGATAAAGATCAAAAAGATAAAAATAAAGATAAAGAAGGGGGAGACAAAGATAAAAAGAGCGAGAAAGATAAAAATCAGGACAAAGGAAAAGATAAAAAAGATGATAAAGGCGATCCGAAAAAAGATAAAGATGATCAGCAAAATCAAAAACCAAGACCAAATCAGTTATCTCCCGAACAAATGAAGCAATTGTTAGAGGCCATGAATAATGAAGATAATAAAACACAAAAAAAAATAAACGCCCAAAAAACAAAAGGCCGAAAAATTAAACAGGAAAAAGACTGGTAAAAAATGAAAATCGGAAAATTTTACATACTAACTATTTTAGTGTTTGCGACGCAAGTGCTTTTTGCTCAGGTGACTTTTAAATCTTCTGTAAGCAAAAATAATTTAGGGGTAAATCAACGATTTAGAATTGAGTTTTCAGTTGACAAGCAAGGCGCTGATAATTTTAAACCCCCTTCGTTTGCCAATTTTAAAGTGGTTGGAGGCCCTAGCTCATCCGTTAGCCAATCTTGGATTAATGGAAAAGCAAGCTATTCTCAAGCTTACATATATATTCTTGAACCCAAAGATGAAGGAGAATTTACCATTGGCTCAGCTTCCATAGAATATAAAGATGAAATTGTAAAATCTAATGCCGTCGAAATAACGGTTTCAAAATCAATAGAAGTTCCAAAGGACCCTAATAATCCTGCATATGTTGCCCAACAAAACATCCATTTGGTAGCAGAGGTGTCTAATTTAAGCCCCTATGTTGGCGAAGGAATTTATGTGGTTTATAAATTATTTGTTAGTGAAAATATAAGCGTGAATGATTGGCGCGTAAGTGAATCTCCCCAATACAACGGCTTTTGGAATCAAGATATTGAAGTGACAGATATTAACGTGCAAAAAGGGAAGTACAATGGTGAAGATTACAGATATATTGTGCTTAAAAGAGCGGTGCTGATCCCTCAAAGAGCTGGAGAATTAATCGTTGAACCCATGAAAATGAACTTTTCAGTGGGGATTCCAACCGGAAGAGGAGATTTTTTTGGCAACATGATCACCAGAAATATTAGCTATTCAACAGAATCTGATGTTAGAAAAGTGAGTGTAAAAGCCTTGCCTGAATTAGGAAAACCTATAGATTTTTCTGGTGCGGTGGGTGAATTTGAATTTAATGTTTTGGTCGATAAAAATGTGTTAAATGCAAATGAAGCAGCTCAAATAAAGGTTGAAGTCAAAGGAAGCGGTAATTTAAAATTATTTGAAATCCCTAAAATAATCACTCCAGCCGAACTGGAAACCTACACGCCCGAACATAAGGAAGCGGTAACAACTTCTTTAAGCGGTTTGAATGGATCTGTTTCAGATGCCTATACAGTTGTTCCGCAATTCAAAGGAAAATATAAAATTCCTGAGGTGTCTTTCTCATATTTCAACCCTAAAGAAGAAAAATACAATACCATAACGGCAGATGCTGTTTTTGTAGAGGTGACAGAAGGGAAGGAACTGCCATCATCTACCAGTGACACTACCGGGTCATTTAAAAAAAATGTAGTTGCCAACGGAAATAATTTTAGATTTATAGCACTGGAAACAACGCTTAAGCCTACTGTAAAAACAGATTTTTTGCATTCAGTTGAATTTTATTTATTGCTGTTGTTGCCGTTTTTAGTGATTCCAGTTGGGATACTTATTGGAAAAAAACGCGCAAAACGTGCAGGGGATGTTTTTGGAAATAAAATTAGAAATGCCAATAGATTGGCACGTAAATATTTGTCTGAAGCTAAAAAACAATTGGGAAAAAAAGAAGCATTTTATATAGCTTTAGAAAAAGCGCTTCACAACTTTTTAAAAGCAAAACTTCAGATTGAAACTTCAGAAATTTCTAAAGAAAAGATTGCGGAATTATTGCAAAATAAAGAGGTTGACGCCAATACAATTGAAGAATTTATAACTGTTTTAAATGATTGTGATTTTGCGCGGTACACGCCAACAACAGATGTTATGATGAAGAAAGAGTATGAAAAAACCGTAGAAATATTAACCGAAATTGATAAACAGCTGTAATATGAAATGAGCATAACAATAATTTGATATGAAAGTTGATGATCTATGCGAATTTCAGAAGACATTTAAAAAACAAATAACAATACTGATGAAAACGAGATTTCTTTTTATGCTTGTGTTATTTTTGGGATTCATTTCCTACTCGCAAACTCCAGATGAATTATTTTCAAAGGCGAATGATTTCTATAAAGACGGACAATACTCCAAAGCCATTCAATTGTATTTGAACATTGAAAAAAAAGGAATGGAATCGGAGGATTTGTTTTTTAATTTGGGGAACAGTTATTATAAATTAAACAAAGTGGCGCCTTCTATTTATTATTATGAGAAAGCGTTGAAAATAAATCCAATCCACGAAGATGCTTCAAATAATTTGGCTTTCGCAAAGCGGATGACAATTGATGTCATTGAAGACTTGCCAAGAACGTTTTTACAACGTTTTTCTTCAACAGTTATTCAAAAGTTAACCTATGACACTTGGGCGATATTGGCAGTGACAGGATCGTTTTTATCGGCAATTTTATTTTTGCTGTATTATTTTTCATATTCCTCTAAACATAAAATAATTTATTTCAACAGCGCTATCCTTACTGTTTTTCTGATGGTCATCACGGTAATTTTTGCATTCAGCAATTATAAAACGAATCAAAAAATCAGGAGTGCCATTATTTTTGAGCAAGAAAGTGACATTAAAAATTCACCTTCTTTAGATGGTGAAACCGTTTTTGAACTGCACGAAGGAACCAAAGTTTATATTTTAGATGAACTTTCCAATTGGAAAAAAATTAAACTGGCAGATGGTAAAATTGGCTGGATAAACGCTGCCGACCTAAAAGAGATTTAAGGGAATCTTTCAAGGCTTAAAGCCTAATTTTTGAGAAACAATTCATCAATTTTTTCTTTCAATTGTTGCCCGTGAATATTTACGGCAATAATTTTTCCTGAAGCGTCAATTAAAAAATTGGTGGGTAAAGCAGTAATTCCATATTCAGTGGAGATATCGGTTTTAAAGCCTTTAACAGTAGATACTTCCGTCCAAATTCTGTTGTCTTTTTCAAGGGCATTCAACCATTTCTCCCGTTTTGAGTCCAGCGAAATTCCGTAAATTTCAAATCCTTTGGCATTGTAAGCACTGTATAAACTGTTCAGCAACTTGCTTTCGGTTCTGCACGGCGGACACCAGCTTGCCCAAAAGTCAACTAAAGTATATTTTTTTTGAATGTTGTTAAGGTTTATCATTTCGTTGGAACTGTTGGGCATTTCAATGTTTGAAATTGTACCACCAACGCTCGTTTTTTCCAATAATTTAACCCTGCTTTTCAATTTTTCGGTAATTTCTGAAGTTGGGTATTTTTCTTCAAATTTACCAACTAATTTTTGTAAAAACGCCAAATTTTCACCACCAATCCAGCGAATGGATGTTGGATAAACGGCCATGGAAGTTCCCATTTTCTCTTTTACAAAATTCATTAATTCAGCTAAATGCTTTTTGTAGTTTTCAACTTCAAGCTCCCTTAATTTGGCAACTTCATCTTCATTTGCATTTTCCTGTTGCAAATTTTTAATATTATTTCTGACTGATTTCACCAAGCGTTCTAAAGATTCTTTTCTGAAAGATTCATAAGCATTCCATAAATCGGTATCAACTGAACCGCTTACTTTAATATTATCGATTGATGCGCCTTCTATTTCAAGATGTTGACCTTTATCAATGGCTAAAGGAATTGTTTTTATTCCGTCAAAAGTTAATGCGTAAATGTTGGGTTCCAAAAAATAATCCGACTTAAATTCGCCTTTTTCACTCACTTTTAAAGTGTCAATAACTGTTGTTGCATTGTTTTGAATGTCATCAATTACTTCAAGCAGAATGAAGTTTTCCTTTAAATTTGAAACGCTTCCTTCTATGGTAAATGAAGGCTCTTTTTCTGAAAAGCAACCAATAAAGAGTATTGTAAAAAGGGGTAAAATAAAAAAGCGTCGAATATAATTTAGCATCATTAAAATTTGTTTTTAAAAATTGAGGCGCAAATTTAAATTACTTAACATAAAATTGGTTAAAAAATTCTTTTTCTTCTTCATCCTTTTCAACTTTTACAAATTCCGGAAATATGGCTGATGCCAAATTTTTAATGGGATTGTATAAAACAGCGCTTTCTTGTTGTTCATTGGATATGAACGGAATTTTGTTATTCAGTTTGCTGAAAATTAACAATACAACGCTTAATAGAAGTCCGATTTTTAAGACACCAAAAATCCCGCCAAGCATCTTGTTTAAAATGCCTAAACTTGCAAAATCGGCTATTTTCGTAAACAATTTACCTATCAAATTAATCACCAATACAATAACAATAAATGTTACAGCAAATGAAACCAGGCTGATGTATTTTTCTTCCCAAGAAACTTGGGTTATTAAAAAATCCTTTATAAAATGGGAGAAATGAATGGAGCCATAAATTCCTGCAATGAGGCCAACAAGCGAAGCAACTTCAACAAATAAGCCTTTATACAAACCTCTTATAAAACCAAACAACAAAAGTGCCGTGATTATTATATCAAATGTATTCATATCTTGATTTTTGTAAATATACATTAATCGATTTGTATATTTGCATACTAACTAAAATTTTGAAATGTCAAGAGATAAAAATTTAAAAGAAGACTGGGAGCAAATACTCAACATATTGTCGGCTACTTTTAGCGAAGGAGAGATCCTTAATTTAGATGCCATTATTTATTTAATTGGGGTTCAGGAATTGGGACAGGGGGTCAAAGAATTTAAAAAAGACGATAAGGTAAATTTGATGCACATTGCAATTTGCCGATTATTGGAGCCTTTTGGCTATTACGAATTTGATTTTTTTGACAATGACGGCTGGCCACATTATAAAGTTTTGGAAGAATTGCCGCCATTAAAATCGGGAGAGCAAACAGTGCTAATAAAAGAGGCGATTGTTTTGTATTTTAAAGCAAATAAACTCATTTAAGTCACCGCTAATTTTCGAATCATTTTTGAAAGTAATTTAGGAGTTTAGGTTTAAGTAAAAACTTAAAATAGTTACTTTTGGCGTGATTAATGCTTAAATAATTAAAAAAAAGAAAGATGTTAAAAAAAATATTGTGCGCTCTTTTATTTATTTCCGTTACTGTTCAGGGCCAAAACATGGTTACAGGCACCATAAGCCCGAAAAATGACTTGCTGACACGCGTTATTTTGTACCAACTAAAAGGCGCCAAACAGGTATATGTTTCAAATTCAAAATTAGAGAATGACCAATTTAAAATGGAGATTCCTCAGGGATCTGAAGCAGGAGTCTATCGTTTGTCTTTTAATAAGGATGTTCCCGGTTATGTTGATTTCCTTTTTGACCAAAAAGATGTTTCGTTGAAATTTGACCCGCTCAGCATTTCAAATACTCTGGAATTTTCAAACTCCGAAGAGAATAAAATCTACGGCAATTATTTGACTGAAACCGCCCATGTGAAGCAGAAACTAGATTCGTTACAAGTTGTGTTTTTTAAGTTAAAAGATAAAAAACAAGATGAAATTATCATTGATTTATATGCGAAAACCTTAAATATTTACACTAAAACTCAAAGTCAATATGAAGATATCACTGAGGGGAAATTGGAGAATCATTTTATAAAATCGAGTCGCAACTATTATGCGTCCACACTTTTTCTATCACCACAGAAATATTTAAACAGCGTGAAACAACATTATTTTGATTTTGTAAATTTTGAAGATAATGTATTAAAAAATTCAAACCTTTTTAGTCAAAAAGCCATTGAATACATTCTTTATTTGAATGTTTCAGAGGATCAGCAGGTTCAAAATGCGTTGTACAAAAATGCCATAAACGAAGTGATGCTGAAACTTGAAGGAAATAATGAGGTAAAAAGTGCCATATTAACTTCCTTAATCTATGCTTTTGATCAATTTGAGAAAATAAATATGGTTGGTTTTGTGATAGATAATTTCTATGGGAACTTGCCTGAAGCCTTTAAAGATGAAAGGCTTATTGCCGATATGCAGTCAAAAATAAAATTGGCTATTGGAAACAAAGCTCCTGAAATTGTTTGGAATGAAAATGGTGTGCAAAAAAAATTAAGTGAATTGAACGTGGGTAATTCAGAAAACTATATTTTGGTTTTTTGGAGCACAACTTGTTCTCATTGTTTAAACGAAATTCCTAAATTGTATGAATTTACCAATGGAAATAAAGCAATTCATGTGGTTGCGGTGGCTTTGGAAGATAACAAAACGGACTTTGATCAGTTTGCAGCAAAATTAACAGGCTGGACCAATATTTTGGGTTTAAAAAAATGGGAAAATGAAATTGCCAAGGAATATAAAATCAATGCAACGCCCACTTATTTTATACTTGATAAAAACAAAAGAATTATTGCAAAACCCAAACATTTTGAAGATTTAAAGGCTTATTTTGAAAATTAAAAATGAAAAAAGGCATCTTCAAGATGTTCAAGGGTAAGTTTGTTTTCGTTTTTTACAATGGCGATAATGTCAAATCGAACTTCAACGTCCAGATCTTTTGAAACCACATATTCATTAACGGCTTCCACCAATAATTTAATTTTTTTCGGACTCACAAAATCTTGCGGATTTCCCATATAATCAGACGAACGCGTTTTCACTTCAACAATGGCCAAAACCTCATTTTTTCTAGCGATGATGTCGATTTCCGCTTTTTTGTAGCGCCAATTGCGTTCCACAATTTCATAGCCGTTTTTTTCGAGCGATTCTACGGCGAGTTCTTCGCCCAATTCCCCTAAATCATTGTGAGTTGCCATTTTTTAAGTTTCTTGTGAATTTTTCAATCGGTTCTTTGCGGTAAGTTATTTTATTTTCACAAGAATGAAATTTTACTCTTAATTTCACCGACTTCCAGAGTTACTTTTCGGCCTAAAATCACCGCGAGGTTATCGTCTAAATGTCCGGCCGGGAAATTAAAAACCACCGGAAAATTATATTCAGCTACGCAATCAGAAATAATTTCTTCTGCCGTTTTGCCAAAAGGAATTTCATTGTCGCGCATATCGCTCATTCCGCCAACAATCAACCCTTTTAAATTTTTGAAATAGCCATTTCGTTTCAGATTCATACACATTCGATCTATATGGTATAAATATTCATCCAGATCTTCCATAAAAAGAATTTTTCCATTGGTTTTTATGGAGGAATTACTTCCCAGCAAACTATATAAAATAGATAAATTTCCACCCACAATTTCACCGGAAGCATTTCCTGATTTATTTTTTCCCGAAGAAGGAAATTCATAAGACAGGTTTTTTCCGAAGAGGCCCTTTTTTAAGGTTTCCAAGGCTTCTTTACTGTTTTTTTCGACATTAATTGGCATTGTTGCGTGCAAAGTTTCAATCCCAAAATTATGAATGTGACTGTGTAAAACCGTAATGTCAGAATAACCGATAATCCATTTAGGATGTTTTTTAAATGCTGAAAAATCAAGTTTGTCAATAAGTCGAACCGTTCCATAACCACCTCGTGCACACCAAATGGCTTTAACTTTTGGATTGTCCAACATTTGTTGAAAATCGTTTAAGCGCGCTTCATCATTTCCTGAAAATTGATGGTCTTCCAATCCAATGGTATTTCCAATGATAACATTTAATCCCCATTTTTCCAATAATTTTATGGCAGGAATTATTTTATCAGAAGAAATTTTTCTGGCTGTCGAAACAATGGCGACAGTATCGCCTTTTTGTAAATATTCGGGTTGAATCATCTTGAAATTTAATAAAACATGATGCAAATTACGAAAACCGAATCAACTATTCAATTTTCTACGAAACAATCCTTATTTTTGTTGCTCTTAAACAAATTTTGATGAGCAATTCAAAAAGATATACCATTACGGCAGCACTGCCTTACACCAACGGACCAGTTCATATAGGACATTTAGCGGGTGTTTATGTTCCTGCCGATATTTACGCACGTTATTTGCGCATTACCGGAAATGATGTGATTTACATTTGTGGATCTGATGAACACGGTGTACCAATTACCATAACAGCAAAAAAAGAAGGCGTTACGCCGCAGGATGTGGTTGATAAATACCACGCCATTATAAAAAAGTCTTTTGTAGATTTCGGAATTTCTTTTGATAATTATTCCCGGACTTCAGCAGAAATTCATCATAAAACAGCTTCGGAATTTTTTGAAAAATTATATGATGAAGGAAAATTTATTGAAGAAACCAATGAGCAATTGTATGATGAAGAAGCTAACCAGTTTTTGGCCGACAGATTTGTGGTTGGCACTTGTCCGAAATGCGGAAACGAAGAAAGCTACGGTGATCAGTGTGAAAAATGCGGAACAAGTCATAATGCAACCGATTTAATCAATCCTAAATCGGCCATTACAGGAAATGTACCCACCAAAAAATTAACAAAACACTGGTATTTACCCTTGGATAAATATGAAAAATGGCTGCGTGAATGGATTGTGGAAGGCCATAAAAGTGATTGGAAATCCAATGTTTTGGGACAAGTAAAATCGTGGCTTGATGATGGATTGAAACCAAGGGCGGTAACACGCGATTTGGATTGGGGAATTCCGGTGCCTATTGAAGGCGCTGAGGGTAAAGTGTTGTACGTTTGGTTTGATGCGCCTATCGGCTACATTTCTTCCACCAAAGAATGGGCGGCACGCGAAGGAAAAGACTGGGAACCATACTGGAAAGATAAAGACACGAAACTCATCCATTTTATTGGCAAGGACAATATTGTATTTCATTGCATTATTTTCCCGGCGATGCTAAAAGCAGAAGGCACTTATATTTTGCCTGAAAATGTTCCTGCAAATGAGTTTTTAAATTTGGAAGGCAATAAAATTTCTACCTCTAAAAATTGGGCGGTTTGGCTGCACGAATATTTAGAAGATTTTCCTTATAAACAAGATGTGTTGCGTTATGCCTTAACTGCCAATGCACCGGAAACAAAGGACAACGATTTTACCTGGAAAGATTTTCAGGCCAGAAATAACAATGAATTGGTTGCCATTTTTGGTAATTTCATCAACAGGGTGGTGGTTTTAACCGATAAATATTACAATGGAATTGTCCCTGAACCCAATGAGTTTTCGGATACTGACAATGAAACTTTGGAGAAATTACACAAATTCCCTTCCATTATTGGACGTTCCATAGAACGTTATCGATTTAGAGAAGCTTCACAAGAGTTGCTAAATTTAGCGCGGCTGGGAAATAAATATTTGGCCGATGAAGAACCTTGGAAAATGATAAAGGTAGATGAAGAACGCGTTAAAACAGTGATGTATGTTGCCTTGCAAATTGCGACTTCTTTGGCGGTGTTGAGCGAACCTTTTTTGCCATTTACTTCAGCAAAATTAAAAAAAATCCTCCATATTGAATCCAACACATTGCTTTGGAGCGATGTTGAAGATAAAGAAGAATTATTGCCTCCAAATCACCAAATTGGTAAAGGGGAATTGTTGTTCGCAAAAATTGAAGACAGCGAAATAGAAGCGCAATTGGCTAAGTTAGAAGCGACTAAATTGGAAAATATAGCTGAAAACAAAGTTGCTGAGCCTCAAAAAGAGACCATTGAATTTGATGATTTTACCAAACTTGACATTAGGGTTGGGACTATTATTGAAGCGTTTAAAGTGCCGAAAACCAAAAAGTTATTGCAACTTAAAGTTGATGTTGGCATTGATGTTCGGACCATAGTTTCGGGCATTGCAGAAAGCTTTATTCCGGAAGACATTATCGGACAAAAAGTGACGGTTCTGGTTAATTTGGCGCCACGAATCTTAAAAGGTGTTGAAAGTATGGGAATGATTTTAATGTGCAATACGCCCGATGGAAAACTGGCATTTATTGAACCTGAAAATGATTCCGTTGCAAATGGGGAACAAATAAGTTAGAAATAATATTTGCTTTATTTAAACCAATTTCGGGTTCTTACAAGAATATTATGAAATGTTGAAATAGATCAGCAAAACAGTTTTATAAAAATTTTACGCCAACTTCAGCTAATGTAAAGAGAGGCTGTTTGATAAGTCTGAAAAATAGTTGTTCTGATCTATTTCAGAATCCCACCTTACAAATTATCTTTCATTATGTCAACCTGAAATGGGTTCAGGTTGACTATTTTTTTTACTTTATAAACATCCTTTTTATTTTTAATAGTATTTATCTGAGTTATTCATAAATTTGAGTGGCTCACTCATAAAATGCAATTTATTAAAATAAAAGAAACAGGCATTGTCAACCTTTTATTGATTTTTGCGTCTATATAAATGAAAGAAGCTTGATGAAAGTTTTTCACCACGGGAAATAATTATTTGTGAGTTCCTTGTGACCATTAACATCAATATAAATAAACACCAGAGAGCCGTTTAAAAAAATGCTGAAAGTCATAAAACCACTTGATAAAGATTCCCAATTAATTAAGGAATCGCTTAAAAATAATCGTCGGGCTCAACAACAATTATACGAGAAATATGCTCCTAAAATGTTGGGTTTGTGTAAATATTATATTAAAGATTTACAACAAGCAGAGGAAATTATGCTCAATGGTTTTTTTAAAGTGTTTACCAAATTGGCAACCTTTAAGAATGAAGGCAGTTTTGAAGGCTGGATTAAAAGAATTATGATCTGGGAAAGCGTTTCTTTTTTGAGAAAGAAAAGCAAATTGGTATATATAGATGATATGAGTTATTTCGAAAAGATTGAAGAAACCCCGGAAGAAAATCTTGTATCCATAGAAAATATCCAAAACTATATTGATGAATTACCGGATGCCTGTAAAGTAGTTTTTAATTTATATGTCATTGAAGAATATAAGCATTCAGAGATTGCCGCATTGTTGCATATTACAGAAGGAACCTCAAAAACCCAGTTGTTTAGGGCCCGAAAAGCATTACAAAAAATGCTAAAAACAAATAAAAAACATTACCATGGAACACAAGTATAGAAACGAGCTGCAACATAGAACTATAGAACCAAGTAAGGATGCCTGGGAAAAATTAGCGGGTAGATTAACCGATTTTGAAAAATCGAAAAAGCAAAAAAAATGGACTTTTTTAAAGTATGCAGCTTCCATTTTAATCCTTATTTCCGTTGGGATTTATTTTGGACAGGAGAATGAACAAACATCTGAAAAGGAAATTGTTGCAGAGCCTGTTATAAAGGTTCAGGAAAACAAAATTCAATCAATTGTTGAAGAACCTCAAAATGTAATAGCCACTTCAGAAAACGAGAAATCTTCAGTAAAATCTATTCAGAAGAAAACAATTAAAAATGCCATAGTAAATAAGCAAATACATGAAGCGGTTGCATTGGTAAATGAAACGAATGAAGCGGAGAAATTTCAAAAAAGCAATTCGGTGACAAGGGCACAAGTTCAATTTTTTGGAACAGATTCCCTTCAACAACAAAAAATAGAAGCGCTTGTTGCAAAGGTTCAAATTATTAAAATGGAGAAAGGAGAAGTTTCAGATTTTGAACTTGATCAATTATTGGAAGACGCTCAAAAAAGTTTAATGGCAGCGCAAAAAGTTATACATCATAAAAGCTTTAGCGGTGCTGATTTGCTGGCTGAGGCAGAATACGATTTGGACAAAGATTTAAAGGAGCGTTTGTTTGAAGCCATAGTAAGTACGTTGAAAGACACCAAAAATAGATTTGCAAACAGAGACAATTAAAATAAAATTAAAGAGATGAAAAAAACAGTAATTTTTTTATTCCTGGTTTGGAATAGTATCGTATGTCAACAAGTTTTTTCTCAGGAAACAAAAGCTTTAAAGGATAAAGTAGAAGTATTGGAGTTAAAAAAAGAAGTCGTGGTGACAAGTGAAAAAGAAGCTTTAAAAAAAGAAGTTATTGCCATTCATAAAAAATTGGAGCAAGGAGAAATTTCAATTGAAGAAGCAGATAAACTTAAAAAAGAGGTGGCTCAATTACACGCATTAAACATTGATGATAGATTGGCAATTATCGAAAATTCAATTTCTTTGTTAAAAAGAAATAATGAAAACCAAACAGATGAAATCGCTGACAGTACTAAACTTTCAATTGAAATTGGCGGCAAAGAAGGGTTTTTAAAGATAGATGGTAAACGAAACAGGTATCAAGAGGATATAAAAACATATTCCAATCTTGTGGTGGCTTTTGGACTAAACAATACCATTACTGAAGGGCAAAACTTAAATGATTCTCCATACAAAGTTGGTGGAAGCCGTTTTTTTGAAATAGGTTGGGCCTGGGATACAAGAGTGTTTAAAAACACAAATGCGGTCAGATTTAAATACGGATTGTCTTTTCAATACAATGGTTTAAAACCTAAGGATAATAGGTACTTTGCAGAAGATGGAGATCAAACTGTTTTGGAAGAATTTCCAGATAAACTGGATAAATCTAAATTTAGAATGACCAATTTAGTTTTTCCCGTTCATTTTGAATTTGGACCTTCTAAAAAAATTGAAAAAGAAAACAGTTTTAGATATTCCAGCAATAATAAATTTAAAATAGGTGTTGGGGGTTATGGTGGTTTTAATATTGGGAATCTTCAAAAACTTAAATACAAACAAGATGGTGATAAGATAAAAGAAAAGTCAAGAAAGGGTTTCAACACCAATAATTTTATTTACGGTATTAGTGCTTATGTTGGTAAAGATGATATGTCTTTGTATATTAAATACGATTTAAATCCAGTTTTCAACAAAGCCATTATCGATCAAAATAATATTTCCCTTGGCGTAAGGTTTGATTTGTAAAGTAGAAAACCAATAATAAAGACGGCCAAACCAGTGAAATCATATTCACTGGTTTTTTTATATTTTATGAATTAAATTATAAGGAAATAATATCTTTGCTTCATCAAATAAACAAGCAATGCAATTAATTCGATATATTTTACAAAATACGCAAATTTCAGAAACGAGCATTACCAACACCATTCAATTGTTAAATGAAGATTGCACCGTTCCTTTTATTTCCAGATACAGAAAGGAATTGACAGGTAATTTGGATGAAGTTCAAATTGGTGAAATTGTTAAGTATAAGCTTCAGTTTGAAGAGCTGGAAAAACGGAAAATCACTATTTTAAAGGCCTTGGCAGCACAAGAAGTGTTAACTGATGAGCTACGCCAAAAAATAGTTTCCGCCAAGGATTTAATAAGCCTGGAAGACCTTTATCTTCCCTTTAAGAAAAAGCGTAAAACAAAAGCTGAAACTGCGCGTAACCAAGGTTTGGAACCACTGGCGAAAATCATCATGAGTCAGCGTGCTGAAGACGTTAAATCTATTGCTTCAAAATATATTTCTTCTGAAGTTAAAACGCAAGAAGATGCTTTAGAAGGTGCTCAGCATATTATTGCCGAATGGATTAATGAACGAACTGACATCAGAAATAGCATTCGTTATCAGCTGGAGAAATTTGCAGTTATAAGCACTAAAGTTATTAAAGCAAAGGAATCTGAGGAAAAAGCGCAAAAATATCAAGACTATTTCAATTTTTCAGAAGCTTTGAGCCGTTGTCCATCGCACCGTTTGCTGGCCATTTTAAGGGCTGAAAAGGAAGGGTTTATTCGTGTGAAAATTGAAATAGATGATGAAAAAGCCATTGCCAAAATGGAGGGCCGCATTATCAATTCAAAAAATGAATGTGCTGTTCATATTAAACTGGCCATACAAGATGCTTATAAACGATTGTTATTTCCGGCCTTGTCAAACGAAATTTTAAACTTGGCCAAAGAAAAAGCCGACGATGCGGCGATTCAGGTTTTTGCAAAAAACATGAAACAATTGCTTTTAGGGGCGCCGCTTGGCGAAAAAAATATTTTAGCCTTAGATCCCGGCTTTAAATCGGGTTGCAAATTGGTTTGCCTGAACGCTCAGGGCGATTTGGTTTATAACGAAACCATTTACCCCAATGCGCCACAAAATGATTTAAAAGGCGCTTCAAAGAAAATTAGTTCTTTGGTGAATGCCTATAAAATTGAAGCCATTGCCATTGGAAATGGAACCGCGTCACGTGAAACAGAACAATTTATTAAAAACATAAAGTTTTTTACTGATATTGAGGTTTATGTGGTAAGTGAAGCAGGAGCGTCTATTTATTCCGCTTCAAAAATTGCACGCGATGAGTTTCCTGATTATGATGTAACGGTAAGAGGTTCTGTCTCTATTGGAAGAAGGTTGGCTGACCCATTGGCTGAATTGGTGAAAATTGACGCTAAATCAATAGGTGTGGGGCAATATCAGCATGATGTGGACCAAACTAAATTGAAAAGCGCTTTGGACAGCACTGTTGAAAGTTGTGTAAATGCGGTTGGTGTAAACATCAATACGGCAAGTGAATCTTTACTCAGTTATGTTTCGGGAATTGGACCAAAATTGGCTGAAAATATTGTAAAGTTTAGAGGCGAACATGGCGCTTTTTCTTCAAGAATCGACATTAAAAAAGTACCTCGACTGGGCGATAAAGCTTTTGAGCAAAGTGCCGGATTTTTACGAATCAAAAACGGGAAAAATCCGTTGGATAATTCTGGCGTTCACCCTGAAAGTTACAGGATTGTTTCTAAAATGGCTAAGGATTTGAATTGCAATGTTTCCGATTTCATTGGGAATAAGGAAAGGCTCCAAAAGATAGATTTGCAACAATATTGTACAAATTCTATTGGCCTTCCAACGCTGAATGATATTGTTAGTGAGCTGGAAAAGCCAGGATTGGATCCACGGCAAAAAGCGAAAGTTTTTACATTTAACCAAAACATCACTTCCATCAAAGATTTGCGTGAAGGACAGTTGTTGCCCGGAATTGTAAATAACATCACCAATTTTGGCTGTTTTGTGGATATCGGCATTAAAGAAAGCGGACTGGTTCACATTTCAAATTTGTCGGATTCCTTTGTGAGTGATGTTAATGCAATTGTGAGCTTGCAACAGCATGTGATTGTTAAAGTTTTGGAAGTTGATGTTCTCAGGAAAAGGATACAACTTTCTTTAAATGTTTAGGCGTTTAGTTGTTTAATCGTGTAATATTTGAAGCGTTTAATGTTTTCTTATCATTTACCAACAATCCAATATACTAGTTGCTTTAAACGCAAAAAACCCCCAGTATTTCTACCGGGGGTTTTTTTTTAATAACAAATTTAAGTTAATCCACTAATACTAATTGGTGCCTTTTCTTCTCAACTGGGTTTGCACCACCCTCCCGTCCGCAAGTTTTGCGGTGAGTTGAATACTGTTTTTTGATTCGTTTATATAGAGCAATTGTGATTTCTCAGGCTTGCTTGATTTTCCACTATAGAGCAATAAGCTGTCTTTTTCAATTTCAAAATTAAATATGTTGCCATTGAAACCTTTAAAAGTTTTGTTTTTGTAAAAAGTGACTTCAGTTTTTTTAGCTACGGTGGCTATTTTGCCATCTAATTTTTGACCTTCAATTATCCAGGAGTCAAAAAGATTTTGATCATTAGGTTGCACTTCCATAAGTTTAGCACCCACTGTTGGTTTTTTTTCTGCATCACTCTTGCAGCTTACCATAACAATAAACAAACTAAATACAAGTAATTTTTTCATAAAATGGGGTGTGATTAAAAAAAGCCCACCGAGGTGGTGGGCTTTTCTATATAAATTGGTACTACTTAAAGTAGGACTGTAATTTATTATTGAATTAATAAGAATTCATCTACAGTATCTAGTACACCATAAGTACCCCAAGCACCATTTTCAGCAATATAAGCTGCATCATTAGTCTGTGCGTAAGTTAAAGTGTTACCAGTAGTTGCTGTACCTATTAAAACATTATCTGTAGCAGGTCCAAAATTAGCTACAATTGTCATAGTAGCTGTAGATGTAGTACTAGTTCCAGTAGTAGCAGCTACGAAAGCAGTTACAAAAGGTTTCAAAGTTACCAAGTCAGCACTTGTGATCACTGTTTCAACATAAGCATTTGCTCCTGCAGCAACAGCATTTGTATATGTACCTTCTAACAAGTTACCTGTGATATCAACAGCAATTGTACCAGCTGCAATTACACTTGTGTAAGAAGCAAAGTCCATCGCTGCTAATTCATCATTATCAGTTACAGTTAATGTTAATAATTTATCAGTACTAGTTGTTAAAGACTCTAATAAATTATTGTTATCTATTACTAACACAGAACCACTACCACCTGTAATATGAGAGTGACCTAAAGTAATTGAAGTAATTGCTCCATTGTTTATAAGAGAAAAAGCATCAATTGCACCAGAGGTTGTAACAGAAGTTAAAGCATCAGTTGTTGCTGAATTTCCTGTAAGAGAAACAGCATCCAATTCTCCACCAAAAACAACGGTTTCTAAAGCAACAGCAGCAGTACCAGCAGTAAATGTTCCAGCACCAGCAACTTTTCCAGTTACATTAGCAGTTACAAGTGTATCATCCGCTGTGTAAGGAGATGTAAGTGCAGAGAATGTTAACGTTTCAACTACAGCAGCAGTTAATGCAGGTGTAGAAGCTAAAGAAATAGTTTTTGCAGCAGCAGTAGTAACAGCACTAGCAACTAATAAAGGTGCACTAAATGAAACTGTTGCAGGAGCAGTAACAGCAGCAGAAACGGTTAAAGCAGGGAATGATAAAGCAGTTGCAATACCAGTTACATTTAAAGCAGCAACTCTAGGAAGGCTAGCAGCGACTAAAGTAGAAGTTGCAGAACCAGATACTGAAAGAGCCGCACCTGCTGGAGTTGTAGCGCCATCATCAACGCGACCGGCAATTGTAATTACTGAACCAGCTTTTACAGCTGCAACAGTTAAGCCTGCTTTGTAATTTGCAGCCAGCATATCTACAGTAAGCGCTAAAGGAGCAGTTACAGATACTGCACCAGCAGAAACGTAATTCAATTTAATAGAAGTAGCTACTAGAAAAGAAAGGGTTCCAGCGTTAATTGTCCCAGAAGTTAATCCAGAAAAATCAACAGCTAAAGTACCAGCTGTAGGTACTGTTGTAGAAGTTGCCCAATCTGTAAGTGTAATTGCACCAGCACTTACTAAATTTGGTTGTGTATAACCACCATCATAATCTAATTCAACAGTAGTACCTACATTTGTTAAAGCAGCATCTAAAATGTCAGCTCCTCCAGTTACAGAGTAAGCAGCACCTACAGAAGTTAATGCTGAAAAATCTAATGACTCATCAGTAACTATTGTTACAGAACCTGTAGCACTCATAATTTGAGAAGTAACCGCAGAAACAGCAGCAGCATCTAAGCTACCAAGAGTAACCAAAACGTCTCCATTTACAATCGCAACTTTAGCACCTAAAGACTCAGCAAAAGCTAATGAAGCAGCTGAGTTAATAGTTAAAGTACCATCATAAACATTGTTAGATGTTAATAATTCATCAAGACTTGTTTGTGCAGTAGCCAAAGCAGCAGTTAATGCGTCAATGTCCGCTTGTGCAGCAGCCAAATCTGTTGAAGTAGAATAATTTGCTACAACAGTATTTAAATCTGCTTGAAGCGATGCGATGTTAGCCAAAGATGTGGCCAAATCTGCTTCTAAACCAGATAAATCAACAGTTGTTGAAGTTGTTGGAATAGCACTTACTGTAGTTTGCAAAGAAGCTACAGACGTTTGCAATGCTGTTAAACCAGCTTGCAATGATGAAAAACCGGCAACTTGTGTTTGAAGTTCCGCGATTGATGCGTTTAGGGCTTTAAAGTCGTCATCATAATTCTTGCATGATGCAATCGATAAGGTGACCGCTAAAATAATTAATGAGATTTTTTTCATAATTTTAAAATTAATTGTTTTAATAATTCAAGTATATAGTGTTAAAAATTTGTTATCAGACAATAAAGTCCAGTACAAATATATTAAATTTCGGCAAAAATAAAACACAATTTTTTTATTTTTTCAAAATATTAATATACGATACAAGAAACCATCCCTGATTAATGAACAAAAGTAAGTTTTTTTTTTAAAACAGTCATAAATATTATTGGTAAATGAACAAAAACAACATCTTTTTTAAGAAATGGCTTTTAATACGCAGCAAATAAGGCAGTTTGTTAAAATAAAATTGTTAAAATTTAATAAATAAACGTGCGGTTTTTAGTTTTTTTTGCCAAAAAAACGCTTGAGCAGGTTCAATTTTAGGTATATGGCAACTTAAATGTTTTTTTTATATTGAAACTTTAAACTTTCAGCTTTAAATTTATGATTAGTACCAACGTTTTTTATTTTTTTTGGAAGCATCGGATTTTCGTCCTTTTTTGGGCTTGGTCCCCAGTTTTCTGTAGATTTCCGGTTTTGCATTGGGATCTAAAGGGTAAGGGTGGTCTTCTACCACAGGAATTGTGATATTGATCAATTTTTGAATGCCCTGTATGTATATTTTCTCATCTGCTGCGCAAAATGAATGCGCGGTGCCTGTATTTCCTGCCCTGCCGGTTCTTCCAATGCGATGCACATAAGACTCCGGGATGTTTGGAATGTCAAAATTAATAACAGCATCTAAATGATCAATGTCAATGCCGCGGGAAGCAACATCGGTGGCAATTAAAATAGAAACATCTTTATTTTTGAATCTGTTTAAGGCTTCTTCACGGACATCCTGTGTTTTATCGCCGTGAATGCTGGCAACGCTAAAGTCGTTTTTACGCAACATGTTCTCCAATTTGTCCACACCAAATTTGGTGCGCCTAAAAATAAGAATATCTCCTTTTATGGTATTTCTTAATAAATGGAGGCACAATTCCATTTTTTGTGTTTTTGGCACATAATACAATATCTGGTTTACGCCTTGCGCTGTAGCGTATAAGGGCGTTATGTCCACTTTTTCGGGCTTGTTTAAAATGGTTTGCGCCAATTCAACCACTTTTTCAGGCATGGTTGCAGAAAACAAGGCTATTTGTTTGCTTTTTGTACACAAGCGTTCAATTTTTTTAACATCATCAATAAAGCCCATATCCAGCATCAAATCGGCTTCATCTAAAACCAAGATCTCAATAAAGGATAGGTTTATAAGTTCCTGTTTGTGTAAATCCAATAACCTGCCCGGCGTGGCAATTAAAATATCAACACCATTTTTTAGTATGGTTACTTGCCGGTCAATGGCAGTACCTCCAAAAACAACTGCAGTTTTTAAATTGGTGTATTTGGCATAGCCCCTAAAGCTTTCTTCAATTTGAATGGCCAATTCCCTGGTAGGGCTTACCACGAGCGACCGTATTTTTTTTCCTTTTTTTGAAGGATCTTGTTTGTCGAACAACAATTGTAAAATTGGCAAGGCAAATGCAGCTGTTTTTCCCGTTCCGGTTTGCGCTGAAGCAATGACATCTTTTTTTGCCAGCATTAAAGGAATGGTTTGTACCTGAACCGGTGTAGGAATATCGTATTTTTTATCGGCGATTGCTCTTAAAATATGTTTGTTTAGCTGTAAGTCTTTAAATTGCATAGGATTTGTTTAAAACAAGATTTTGCAAAGATACTGCAAAATGAATTGAAAATCCCCTTAAGCCACGAAGGTGGGATTTAAAAAAGTTAAAAGTTAAATATTAAAAGTTAGAAGTTAATTGGCCAATGAGTCAATATGCCAATGAGTCAATTAGCCGATATGCCAATTATCCAATGTCATGCTGAACGATAGTGAAGCATCTCACATTACAATAAGTCCTAGAGATTCTTCATTGCGCTACGCTTCTTTCAGAATACCAATTGATAATTTATAATTCAACATTTATAATTCAAAATTACAAATCGTTTGGCAATTTTTTAAAACCCGTATTGTATAAGGTAAATCCAAAAAAAGCTGCATATTGTTCTCGATACATTTTTGGCTATTGCAATTTTATTTCAGAAATCTATTTTCTTTGCCCAAAAACACTCGAACTGACACTTGTTTCTTTGATACTGTTGCGTTCGTGTCAGTTCGAGTGATTTTAACACTACTCGAATTTATAAATCGTTTGGCAATTTCTTAAAACCCATATTGTATAAGGTAAATCCAAAAATATCTGCATATTGTTCAATGGTTTTGGAAACGGGTGTTCCCGCACCATGGCCTGCTTTGGTTTCTATGCGAATTAATGTGGGATGAGTTCCTGTTTGTTTTTCCTGTAATTCAGCAGCAAATTTAAAGGAATGCGCCGGCACCACCCTGTCATCGTGATCTCCTGTTGTGACTAAAGTTGCAGGATATTCAACACCTGCTTTTACATTGTGAACGGGTGAATAGCCTTTTAAATAATTGAACATTTCTTTTGAATCTTCAGCAGTGCCATAATCATAAGCCCAGCCTGCGCCTGCGGTAAATGTATGGTAACGCAGCATGTCCATAACGCCAACACCCGGTAAAGCCACTTTCATCAACTCTGGTCGTTGTGTCATCACAGCGCCTACCAATAAACCGCCGTTTGACCGGCCGCTAATTGCCAAATAATCTGAAGAAGTGTAGTTGTTCTCAATTAAATATTCAGCTGCCGCAATAAAATCGTCGAAAACATTTTGTTTTTTCATCTTTATCCCTGCATTGTGCCAATCTTCTCCATATTCACCGCCGCCTCTAATATTGGGAACTGCGTAAATTCCTCCTTGTTCCATCCAAACTGCGTTTGGAATGCTGAAACTTGGTGTGATGCTGATGTTAAATCCGCCGTAACCATATAAAATGGTTGGATTTTTACCGTTTAATTCCGTTCCTTTTTTATAGGAAATGATCATCGGAATTTTAGTGCCGTCTTTTGAATTGTAAAAAACTTGTTTTGTTTCAAAATTCTCCGGATTAAAATCAATCGCAGATTTGTTGTACAATGTTGAAATCCCCGTTGAAGGCACAAAGGAATAAATAGAACCCGGGTTGATATAATTTGAAAAAGAATAATAAATAACAGTGGCCTCTTTTTTATCACTAAATCCGCCGGTGGTTCCAACACCCGGCAATTCAATCTCGCGAATTAATTTTCCGTCGTAATCATATTGTTTTACCTGCGAAACGGCATCAACCATATATTCTGCAAAAATAAATCCGCCAGCCGTTCTTGGTGACAGCACATTTTTGGTTTCGGGAATAACATCCACCCAATTTTCGGGAATCGGATTTTTAGCGCTCACTTTAACCACACGTTTATTAGGCGCGTTAAGATTGGTGACAAAAAATAAGGTATCCTCCTGATTGTCCAAAAGGGTGGTTTCGGAATCAAAGTTATTTAAGATGGGAACAATCGGACTGTTTTTAATGGATAAATTTTTAAGATACAGTTCATTGCCCGATGTTGAGGTGGAAGCGCTTATCAGCAAATATTTTCCGTCTTCAGTTACATTCCCGGAGATGTATCTGCGTTTTTGTGTCTCACCAAAAACAAGCGCGTCATTATTTTGAGAATTTCCCAGCTGATGATAAAATAACCGATGTTCGTCGGTTTTTGCAGAAAGTTCACTTCCCTTGGGTTTTTCGTAACTTGAATAATAAAAACCTTCATTGTTTTTCCACGAAATGCCGCTAAATTTCACATCAATGATGGTATCTTCTTTAATTTCTTTTGAAATGGCATCCATCACAATAATTTTCCGCCAGTCGGATCCTCCTTCAGAAATGGAATAGGCCACCATATTTCCGTCTTTCGAAAAAGAGACGCCTCCCAAAGAAGTGGTTCCGTCTTTAGAAAAAGTATTTGGATCTAAAAAAACTTCGGGAGTTTCCTCATTTTTTTGACGATACAACACGTATTGATTTTGCAACCCGTTATTTTTATAAAAATAATGATAATCGCCTTCTTTAAATGGTGCGCCAATTTTTTCGTAATTCCATAATTTTTCCAAGCGGTTTTTTAAGGCTTCACGGTAAGGGATTTTTGACAAATAGCCAAAAGTGACTTCGTTTTCAGCCTTTACCCAAGCAGCAGTTTCTTCAGACTTATCATCTTCCAACCAGCGATATGGATCTTTAACTTCAACGCCAAAATAATTTGTGATGGTATCGACTTTTTTTGTTGTTGGATAATTCAAGGTTGTATTGTTTATTTGAGATTCAGAATTTTTGCAGGAAACAGTAATAATTCCAATCAGTATTATTATAAAGAATGATTTCATCTGTTTAAATTTATTTTTCTGCGGCAACAGCTGCTGTTTGCCATTAGTGATTCCTTTGTGTATTAAAATTTGTAAAGCTCGTTTCATTTTGTTGAATTTTTAACAAATATAAATAAAAAAAGCATAGCCTATGGACTATGCCTTTTAATAAAAATTTAAGGCCATGACTGGAATAATGTTTTAAATTTATTCCAGTTGGCGTAAATTAAAACAATATTTAGCAATGCCACTAAAGCTGCCGGTGCGATCCCTTTTGGAGCTAAAAACAAGTGAAAAAAGATAATATTTACAGAAATAGGGGCCAAAACCACCAACGCGAATGGTACCCATTTTTTAAAAAGGAGCAACAAACCTATCACTATTTCTGTAGCTCCAATCAATTTAAACAGGTAGCCAGATTCCATCATAGCACCCATTAATTTTCCTGCGGGAGCAGGCATTTCCATAGCGGGCATAAAACCCAGAAACTTGTTTGCGCCAAACACAAGCAAAAGGAGTCCCAGAAAAACGCGAAGGACCATTGTTAATTTTGAATTCATCATAATTAAGGTTTTAATTAGTAATTAGTTAAATAAGTCGTTAAAGCCCAAAATTAATTACACCTGTAACTTATGTTACGTTAATTTTGTAAGAAATGAAGTCCTTTGCAGTCTAAATTAATTGGCATTAAATTTGCGGAACTATTCATATAAAATTTATAAAGATGACAGAATTACTGACAAAAGAAACGTTTTTAGAAAAGGTTTTTAATTTCGAAAAAAATAAAGAATGGAAATTTGAAGGTGAAGTACCTTGTATTATTGACTTTTATGCTGATTGGTGTGGGCCCTGTAAAATGGTAGCGCCAGTTTTAGAAGAATTAAGCGATGAATACAAAGGAAAAATGAACTTTTATAAAGTGGATACTGAAGTTGAGCAGGAATTGGCTGCGGCATTTGGCATCAGAAGTATTCCATCTATGTTGTTTGTGCCAAAAGATTCAGAACCTCAAATGGCTCAGGGTGCACTGCCAAAACATGATTTAGAAAAAATTATTGCAGAAGTATTAAAGGTTTCAAAATAAATCCCTGAAAACCCCAAAAGAAAGGCCGCATATTTTGCGGCTTTTTTTTGGTTCTTAATTGGTTGAGTCGTTGAAGAACCTAAAGTTCCATGAAATCCGTTTTTTTTATCTTTTTAAGATTGCCTTTAATATTGAAATGCCGCTGTATTTTACCTAAAAAACAAGACTGAATTTTATTAAAAAAGGATGAAACAGCGTTTATTTTTCTTCATTTTTATATTCCATTTCTTTGTTTATTTTATGGGTAATGTTATAGTCAATATAACACTACTATAACACTATGTATGGAGTATGTACGGAGTATCCTCCCTTTATCCTCCCATGAGCCCTTATTGTGACTGGTGTTGTGCTAGTTAAAAAATGCTAAATTGGCTATTTCAGGACAAGACATCAGAAGCATTCCTTCTATGCTGTTTGTTCCAAAAGATTCAGAACCGCAAATGGCTCAGGGTGCGATGCCAAAACATGGTTTAGTCATTTCATCGTGGAGGCGTTTATTTGTTTAATCGTTGAGGCGTTTATTTGAAAAAAACAAACTTCCTTTCCTTTGGAAACGGTTGGGGATAGGAAAAAGTTGAAAGTTGAAATATATTTTTTCTACACTCGATATTTCTTTATCTCTGTTCTATTTTCTATTTTCTATTTTTCATTACCTTTACTTATTGAAATGCAGCTGTATTTCGCATCATATGTGACCAACAAACTGCATGAAAAACAAAACTAAATTTTATTAAAAAAATATAAATGAATTATGAAAAAAGCATTTAAAATAATTGGAATTATCTTATTGGTTTTTGTAATTGCTCTTGCAGTTTCGCCTTTTATATTTAAAGGAAAAATCAAGGAATTGGTGTTGAACTCCATCAATAAAAATGTGGATGCCGTAGTGGCTTTTAATGACGTTGATTTGAGTTTGTTTAAAAACTTTCCGAAAGCCACCATTATTATTGACGAATTAAGTATTGTTAACAAAGCGCCTTTTGAAAATGACACGTTGTTTTATTCTGAAGATTTCACCCTTAAAATGAGTATTGCAGCGCTTTTTAAAGGAAAAGGAGAACCCAAGAGTATCGATGCTTTTACTAGTGAAAACGCCAGGGTGAATGTTATTTTTAATAAAGACGGTCTGGCAAATTATGACATTGCCTTAAAAGACAAAAATGAAAGGGACAGTATTGAAAATAATGACTTTGCGCTTAATTTTCAGCATTATGAGATTAAGAATCTTCGCTTCACCTATTTTGATGAAGTTTCTAAAATAAGCGTTATTTTGGACAGCATCAATCACGAAGGCAGTGGCGATTTTAAAAATAAAATTCTGGATTTAGACACTAAATCCACTGCAAAAATGACTGTTTCCATTGACAAGACAAACTATTTAAAAAATGTTTCGTTGTCGCTTGATGCGGTACTGGGACTGGATTTAGAAAATTTTAAATATACGTTTAAGGAAAATGAGGCTTTGGTTAATTTGCTTCCCATTGCGTTTGACGGATTTATTCAGATAACTGATGCCGGACAAGTTTATGATATGAAATTTAAAACGCCTGTTTCTTCTTTCAAGAATTTTTTAGGTTTGATACCTGAAATGTATTCAGGAAAGTTGGATGGCGTAAAAACTTCAGGGGATTTTAAGGTAGATGGAATTGTTAAAGGTACTTATGCAGACACTACAATTCCCGCTTTCAATATTGAAATTGCTTCTGACAATGCCTCTTTTCAATATCCTGATTTGCCCAAATCGGTAAAAAATATTGTGATAGATTCGCGTATTGTAAACAAAACCGGAATATTTAACGACACCTATGTAAACCTTGACAAACTTTCGTTTACCATTGATAAGGACGTGTTTAATGCAAAAGCAACGATTCAGAATATTGCGAAAAATCCGCTGATTCATGCAGAACTTAAAGGAATTGTAAATTTGGCAAATGTTGCCAAAGCATATCCCGTAAAACTGGAAAAACCGTTAACGGGTATTTTAAAAGCCGATGTGGTAACGCGTTTTGACATGAAATCGGTTGAAGCAAGCCAATATCAAAACATTCAAAATACAGGAACTATTACCGTAACAGATTTCAATTATGAAAGCAAGGAAATGGTAAAGCCGTTTAAAATTAAACAAGCCGCCATTGCTTTTAATCCAACGGATATTCGTTTGAATAGTTTTGATGGGGAAACCGGAAATTCTGATTTTCATGTAACCGGAAGTCTGGATAATTTTTATGGATTCCTTTTTAAAAACCAGGTACTGAAGGGAAATTTTAATATGACTTCGCAGCAATTTGAAGTTGCTGATTTTATGGAAACCAAAACCGATACCACTTCCACCAAAACCCCCAAAGAAGCGCTTAAAATTCCTGCATTTTTAGATGTTACCATCGCCGCCAAAGCAACAACAGTGGTTTATGACAATTTAAATTTAAAAGAAGTTTCGGGGAATTTGGCCATTAAAGACGAAGCCGTTTCATTGAGCAATTTAAAAATGAGTGTTTTTGGTGGACAAATAGCCTTAAGCGGTATGGTTTCCACCAAAGAAAAAACACCGAAATTTAAAATGGATTTAGGCTTGAACGCCGTGAACATTTCGGAATCTTTTACGCAACTGGCCATGTTAAAAGCAATTGCCCCAATAGCCAATGTTGTGCTGGGTAAGTTAAATTCAACCATCAATTTATCGGGGAATTTAACCAATGAAATGACGCCCGATCTTAAAACCATTTCAGGAAATTTGGTTGGTCAATTGCTGGATTCTAAATTAAGCCCTTCCAATTCACAACTGCTAACTTCTTTAAATTCAAACGTAAAATTTATAGATCTTGAAAAGTTAAATTTGGATGCTTTAAAAATGGCATTGACTTTTAAAGACGGAAAAGTAGAAATTAATCCTTTTACGCTTAAATATCAGGATATCAATATTGAAGTTGCGGGTTCACATGGTTTTGATGAAAGCATGGCCTATAACTTAAAATTTGATGTTCCGGCAAAATATTTAGGGACAGAAGTCAATAAATTAATTTCCAAATTAACGCCAACCGATGCCGCAAAAATTGAAAATCTCCCTATAAATGCAGTTTTAACGGGAAGTTTTGCCAATCCGAAAATTTCAACGGATATGAGTCAGGCCACAACCAATTTAGTTACGCAATTGGTAGAAATGCAAAAAGGGAAACTAATCAATCAGGCAACCGAGGCTTTGGGCAACCTGATTCCGGGGAAAACCAACGTTGACACTACGCAAACCAAGAGTGTAGATACTACAAAAACGGGAACACCAATTAAGGAACCCTTAAATAAAGTAAAGGACAGTATTGTTAAAAACGCTTTAAAGAATTTGTTTAAAAAGAAGCAATAAGAAGGTTGACCAGATGAAGTAAAAAAAGGGAGCTTAGCTCCCTTTTTTGTTCAAAACATCCTATTTTTTATCTAAACCAACTTATTCGCAATCAGGTATTCTGCAATTTGGATGGTATTTGTTGCGGCGCCTTTACGAAGGTTGTCGGCCACAATCCACATATTTAAAGTATTTGGCTGAGATTCATCCCTTCTAATTCTGCCAACAAAAACTTCATCTTTATTGTGGGCGTAAATTGGCATCGGATAGGTATTGGTATCTAAATTGTCCTGTACAATAACTCCTGGTGTTTCACTTAACAATTTGCGAACTTCGTTCAAATCAAAATCGTTCTCAAACTGAACATTTACCGCTTCAGAGTGTCCGCCGGCAGTTGGAATACGCACTGCGGTTGCCGTAACTTTAAAAGAATCGTCATTCAATATTTTCTTTGGCTCTTTCACCAATTTCATTTCTTCTTTGGTGTAGCCGTTTTCTAAAAACACATCACACTGCGGAATGGCATTTCTATTGATTGGGTAGTGATAGGCCATTTCACCTTTGACGCCTTTTGATTCATTTTCAAGTTGCCGAACCGCTTTTATGCCTGTTCCGGAAACAGATTGGTAGGTTGAAATGACCAAACGTTTCATTTTGTATTTTTTATGCAAAGGCGCCAAAGCCATCACCAATTGAATGGTTGAGCAGTTTGGGTTTGCAATAATTTTATCTTCTTTGGTTAATTCATTGCCATTAATCTCAGGGACTATCAATTTTTTGGTGGGATCCATTCTCCAGGCAGAAGAATTGTCGACAACCGTAGTTCCAACTTCAGCAAATTTTGGTGCCCACAATTCGGAAGTGGTTCCTCCCGCAGAAAATAAAGCGATATCAGGTCGTGCGTCAACGGCATCCTGCATTCCAATCACTGTATATTTTTTTCCTTTATAGTCAATTTGTTTGCCCACAGAACGCTCTGAAGCAACCAATAACAATTCAGTAATCGGAAAATTTCTTTCCGCCAACACTTGCAACATCACGTTCCCTACCATTCCGGTTGCGCCTACAACAGCTACTTTCATTTTTTTTATTTTTTTATTTTTATACTGATACAAATTTTATAAAAAAATGTTAGAAACAGTACTAAATTATTGAAAATTAACAGATAAATATTTTTCTGTTAAAAAAATGATAAAAGATTTGTAACTGATATAGTTATCATAAATAATGTAATTTTGCAAAAAATCAAAAACAGCATGACTACTACAGGAAAAATTGAATTGATGGCTCCCGCCGGAAGTTTTGAATCGTTGCAAGCCGCATTGGACAATGGCGCCGATTCAATTTACTTTGGTGTTGAGCAACTAAATATGCGTGCAAGAGCTTCCATAAATTTTACGATGGATGATTTGAAAGAAATTTCGGCGCGATGCAAAGAAAAAAATGTAAGATCCTATCTCACCTTAAATACCATTATTTACGACCACGATTTATCCATTGTCAAAACCTTGCTTCAAAAAGCAAAAGAGGCAGATATTACAGCGGTTATTGCTATGGATCAGGCCGTTATTGCTTCGGCAAGGGCTATTGGGATGGAAGTTCATATTTCAACCCAAATAAATGTCACCAATATTGAAACGGTGAAATTTTATGCCATGTTTGCCGATACCATGGTGTTGAGCCGCGAATTGAGTTTGCGTCAGGTTAAAAAAATTACCGAACAAATTGTAAAAGAAGACGTGCGCGGACCATCGGGAAATTTATTGGAAATTGAAATTTTCGGACATGGTGCATTGTGCATGGCAGTTTCGGGAAAATGTTATATGAGTTTGCATTCTTCAAATTCTTCAGCAAACAGAGGCGCCTGCAAACAAAATTGCCGAAAAAAATATACGGTGATCGATCAGGAAACCGGATTTGAAATGGAATTGGACAATGAGTATATTATGTCTCCAAAAGATTTGTGTACCATTGATTTTTTGGATCAAATTGAAGATGCCGGCGTAAAAGTATTGAAAATTGAAGGCAGAGGCAGGGCTCCTGAATACGTGGCAAATGTAATTAAATGTTACCGCGATGCCATTGACAGTATTGAAGAAGGAACTTACAACAAGGAAAAAGTGATTTCCTGGATGCTGAATTTGGAAAAAGTGTACAATCGCGGATTTTGGAGCGGCTATTATTTGGGACAAAAATTAGGGGAATGGAGCAATGGATCCGGAAGCCATGCCACGCAAAAAAAGGTGTATGTAGGCAAAGGGATGCATTATTTTCCCAAAACCAACATTGCTGAATTCAAAATTGAAGCATATGAAATTGCCATCGGCGACACCATTTTAATTACTGGCCCAACCACAGGAGCCAAAGAAATGGAAGTGACCCAAATGTATGTAAATGACGTTGTTGGAGAAAAAGCCCAAAAAGGCGATTCCTGCACTTTTAAAATTGATTTTAGAATTCGTCCGTCGGATAAATTGTATAAAATTGTTGAAAATGTCGTTGAGGCGTAAGTAAGTTAAAGTTGAAATGTTTAATCGTTTATTTGTTAACCGTTTGGTATTTGAAACCATAAACCTGAAGCTAAGCAATAACTTACAGCTTAAAAACTAACAACTAACAACTAATAACTAAAAACCAACAAGCAACTATGGTAATTATCACATTGCAAAGGGCCAAGTGCATTGGCTGTAATTACTGTGTTGAACAGGCAGCCGCCCAATTTCAAATGTCGAAAAAAGACGGAAAGGCGGTGTTGCTTCATACAAAAGAAAAAAGAGGGTTTTTTACTTTAAAATCCGCGGATATAGGCATTCTGGAAGCCGTTACAAAAGCCAAAGAAGCCTGTCCGGTAAAAATTATTGACGTAAAACTAACATAATCCCCGTTTTTTATCGTTTTTAGGTTAATAATATTAATTATATCTTTACAAATTAGTGAAGTCAGTAGAATTGATTTTCAGTTTTACAAACAATATAAAAACATAAAAATTTATGAGCTGTAATAGTTGCTCTTCAGATATAAATACCGCGCCGAAAGGCTGCAAAAGCAATGGAAATTGCGCCGACGGAGGTTGTGAAAAACTCTCCGTTTTCGACTGGTTGGCAAACATGACGCTTCCGACCGGGCAGGAACCCTTAAATATTGTGGAGGTTCGATTTAAAAACGGACGAAAACATTTTTATCGAAATGTTGACAATCTGCAAATTTCCATAGGCGATATTGTCGCTGTTGAAGGAAATCCGGGCCATGATATTGGAACGGTTTCGCTAACCGGCGAATTGATAAGAATTCAGATGAAGAAAAAAGGCGTTGCCTTTGATAGCGAAGAAGTAAAGAAAATTTACAGAAAAGCGACCCAAAGAGATGTTGACATTTGGAAAGCAGCCCGCGATAAGGAATATGAAACCCAACATAAAGGGCGCGAAATTTTGAGCAGGCTTGGCATCAAAATGAAACTTTCTGATGTTGAGTACCAAGGTGACGGCAACAAAGCCACTTTTTATTATACCGCCGATGACCGGGTTGATTTTAGACAATTGATCAGGGATTTGGCAAGCACCTTCAGTATAAGAGTTGAAATGAAACAGGTAGGTTTGCGCCAAGAAGCTGCCCGACTTGGAGGTGTGGGGTCTTGTGGAAGGGAATTGTGCTGTTCCACCTGGTTAACAGATTTAAGAAAAGTAAATACTGCCGCAGCTCGCTATCAGCAATTGTCATTAAATCCGCAAAAATTAGCCGGGCAATGCGGAAAATTAAAATGCTGTTTAAATTATGAACTGGACACGTATTTAGATGCTTTATCTGATTTTCCACGACAGGATATTGTGTTGAAAACAAAAAAAGGAGAAGCCGTTTTTATTAAAATGGATATTTTTAAAAGGGTATTATGGTACACTTACAAAGAAGACAGGAACAAGTGGTTTAAACTTACATTGGAACATGTAAAGGAAATTATAGACTTAAATAAAAACAACAAGCCCGTGACTTCTTTGGAAGATTATGAATTTGAGTTAATAGCAGAAAATGTTGTTGAATTTGAGGATGTTGTAGGGCAAGACAGTTTAACGCGCTTTGATGTTCCGAAAAGGAAAAAGAAACACAAAAATAAATCCAAAAATTCACAAAGCCCTGTGCAACAGCAAAAAGGGAACGGCAATAAAAAAAACAAAAAACAAAGACCTCCAAACAAAAGTGCAAACAAAAATAAAAACACCTAAACAACTAAGTTTTCTGATCTTTGCTTTGTTGCTTTTGTCATGCAACTCAAATGCGGTTTTTGATCAATATAGTCCGATTGAAAACCAACAATGGCATTCGGAAAAGAGCCTTGAATTTAAAGTTAAGAACCGAGATACTATTTCCGAAAATAATGTGTTTATTACTGTTAGGAATAATAAAGATTATGCGTTTAGCTCTCTGTTTTTAATTGCCAAAATTGAAATGCCTAACGGATTTAAAGTGATTGATACCCTAGAATATGAAATGACTGATGCTTCCGGTAATTGGTTAGGTTCCGGATTTACGGATCTTAAAGAAAACAAATTATTTTATAAAGAAAATGTTGTTTTTTCTGAAATAGGAACTTACAAATTTAATATTCAACACGCAACGCGCAGCATCAATGATATTGAAGGGAAAAATCCTTTAAAAGGCATCACCGATGTTGGGTTAAGAATTGAAAAAGTACAAAAATGACAAAATCAGAAAAAAATAACGATCAATTTTCAAAGTATATAAAATGGTTCTGGATGACCATTCTTGGGGGAATTTTATTTATCGTATTGCTATTTTTATTGGCCTCTTTTGGCGCTTTTGGTCCGCTTCCCACTTTTGAAGAATTAGAAAATCCGGAAAAAAATACGGCTTCAGAAGTGATTTCCATTGACGGAAAAACATTGGGGAAATATGCCTATGAAAACAGGACCCCTGTAAAATTTAAGGACTTGCCTGAAAATCTCATAAATGCTTTGGTAGCTACCGAGGATGAGCGATTTTATGACCATTCCGGAATTGATTTTAGAGCTTCCTTACGTGCAGTAGTGATGTTGGGAAGTGAAGGAGGAGGAAGTACCATAACCCAGCAATTGGCCAAGCTTTTATTTCATGGGGAAGGATCCAGAAATATAGCAGAGAGGATTTTGCAAAAAGTAAAGGAATATGTTATTGCCACTGAGCTAGAACGCCAATATACCAAACAAGAGATATTAACCATGTACCTAAACACCTATGATTATTTGAATCTGGCAGTGGGTATTCGTTCCGCTTCGCGCATTTATTTTGGAAAAGAACCCATTGACTTGAAGATAGCAGAATCTGCAATGTTGGTCGGCATGCTTAAGAACGCCTCTTATTTTAATCCGCTAAGAAGAGAAGAATTGGTGAAAAATCGCAGAAACGTGGTTTTAAATCAAATGTATAAAAATAATTTTATTGCGAAAAAACAAAGAGACTCACTGCAAAAGACTCCTTTAAACTTAAATGTAAATAAGGAAGGCCATAGTGATGGTTCCGCAACGTATTTCAGGGAATATCTGCGTGATTTTATGAAAGGGTGGATAAAGGACAATCCAAAATCTGACGGTACAGAGTACAACTTGCACCGGGACGGGCTCAAAATTTATGTTACCATAGATTCGCGTATGCAAAAATATGCCGAAGAAGCTATGAAAGAGCATATGGCCAACTTGCAACGCGTATTTAATAAAGAACAAAAACGCAATAAAACGGCGCCTTTTTACGATTTAGACAAGGATCAGGTCGCATATACAATGGGGCGGGCTATGAAAAGATCATACCGTTGGATTCGTATGAAATCAAATGGCGCTTCAGTAAAAGAAATTAAGGCTTCTTTTGGTAAAAAAACAAATATGAGTGTCTTTTCCTATAAAGGCGATATAGACACCATAATGTCTCCTTATGATTCAATCAGATACTACAAACAAATTTTACGTTCCGGATTGATCTCAATTGAGCCACAAACAGGCCATATAAAAGCTTGGGTTGGCGGCGTAAATTATAAACATTTTCAATATGACGCAGTTAAACAACAAAAACGTCAGGTAGGTTCTACCTTTAAACCTTTTGTATATGCTGCGGCAATTAACCAATTGAAATTATCGCCTTGTTATAAATTGCCAAATACGCCTTATACAATTCCAAAAGAAAAATATAATATGCCTGAAGATTGGACACCAAGAAATGCCGGCAATGAATATGGCGGGGAATTGACGTTAAAACAAGCATTGGCAGGTTCCGTAAATGTTATTACGGCAAAGCTAATCGATATGGTGCATCCTAAAACGGTGGTTAATTTGGCCCATAGTGTTGGGATAGAAAGTGAAATTCCTGAAGTGCCTTCCATAGCGCTGGGATCTGTGGATTTATCATTATATGAAATGGTTGGAGCCTATTCAACTTTTGCAAATAAGGGATTAAGAGTGGAACCTATGATGCTATTAAAAATTGAAGATAAGAATGGAACGGTTCTGGAGCAATTTATGCCAAACTCAAAAGAAGCGCTAAGCGAGGAGTCGGCTTTTGTGGTTATTAATTTATTGGAAGGCGTAACAGAATCAGGTTCAGGTATTCGTTTGCGCACCAGTGGGGCAAACTATACTGATGATGTGGCAACAGGTTATCCGTACCAATTCACAAATCCAATTGCAGGAAAAACAGGAACTACCCAAAATCAGTCTGACGGCTGGTTTATGGGAGTTGTACCTAACTTAGCAACCGGCGTTTGGGTTGGAGGCGAAGACAGGGCTGTACATTTTGCAGGCATTGGTAATGGACAGGGCGCCACCATGGCTTTGCCAATTTGGGCACTATATTATAAAAAACTGTATGCAGACCCAACTTTGAATGTCAGCAAAGAAGCTTTTGAAAGGCCCGAAGAATTGACTATTGAAATAGATTGTGGAAAAGATAAAGGTGATGATGACACAGCCGACATAAAAATAAACGAGGATCCTGAATTTTAAAAGATAAAATTATGATAAATAAAGTAGTTAAAAACGCGCATGATGCCTTACTAGGTGTAGAAGACGGTATGACTTTTATGCTTGGGGGATTTGGTTTATGCGGAATTCCAGAAAATTGTATATCAGAATTGGTGAGATTAGAAGTTAAGAATTTAACGTGTATTTCTAACAATGCCGGAGTTGATGATTTTGGTTTGGGACTTTTATTAAAAAAGCATCAAATTAAAAAAATGGTATCTTCCTATGTTGGAGAAAATGACGAATTTGAACGCCAAATGCTTTCAGGAGAGTTAGATGTAGAATTGATACCGCAAGGAACTTTAGCAGAGAGATGTAGAGCTACAGGAGCTGGAATTCCAGCATTTTACACACCTGCAGGATACGGTACAGAAGTGGCGGAAGGAAAAGAAACCAGGGAGTTTAATGGCAAAATGTATGTTTTGGAACTTGCATTTAATCCGCAGTTTGCTTTTGTAAAAGCATGGAAAGGAGATACAGCAGGAAACCTTATCTTTAAAGGAACTGCACGTAATTTTAATCCGATGATGGCAATGGCAGGTAAAATAACAGTTGTTGAGGTTGAAGAATTGGTTGAGGCCGGAGAATTAGATCCAAATCAAATTCATACGCCAGGTATTTTTGTACAACGTATTTTCCAAGGATCAAATTACGAAAAGAGAATTGAACAACTTACAGTAACCCCAAAATCTTAAGTCATGGCTTTATCAAAAGAACAAATAGCGCAAAGAATTGCACAGGAATTACAAGATAAATGGTATGTAAATTTGGGAATTGGTATTCCAACCCTGGTTGCAAACTATATCCCTAAAAACATAGATATTGATTTTCAATCTGAAAACGGATTGTTAGGAATGGGGTCTTTTCCTATTGAAGGGGAAGAAGATGCCGATTTAATTAACGCGGGAAAACAAACGGTCACTATTTTAAAAGGCGGTTCTTTGTTTGATTCTGCAATGAGTTTTGCAATGATTCGTGGTCAACATGTTCAATTAACTGTTTTAGGAGCCATGGAAGTTTCTCAAAACGGGGATATCGCAAACTGGAAAATTCCGGGTAAAATGGTAAAAGGCATGGGTGGCGCTATGGATTTGGTAGCTTCTGCAGAAAATATTATTGTAGCGATGATGCACACAAACAAAGCAGGGGAATCAAAAATATTAAAAAGCTGTTCTTTACCATTAACAGGGGTGAATTGTGTTAAAAAAGTAGTGACCAATCTGGCTGTTTTAGAAATTAAAAACAATGCATTTTATCTTATTGAAAGAGCTCCGGGAGTTTCTGTTGAAGAAATTAAGGCAGCTACAGAAGGAACTTTAATTGTTGAAGGAGAAATTCCTGAAATGAAGTTTTAAAAAAAGATACATGAAAATAATATCATACAATGTTAACGGAATCAGGGCTGCGTTAAAAAAAGGTTTTATTGCCTGGTTAGAAGCCTCCAATCCTGATGTAATTTGTTTGCAGGAAACTAAAGCACATAAGGAACAGTTGGATCTAAGCGTATTCGAGAATGCCGGTTATCCTTATCATTACTGGTTCTCCGCACAAAAAAAGGGATACAGCAGTGTGGCTATTTTATCGAAAACCAAACCAAACCATATTGAATATGGAACCGGAATTGAGGCCATGGACTATGAAGGAAGGAATTTACGGATTGATTTTGATGACGTATCCATAATGAGTTTATACCTGCCTTCCGGAACCAATGCTGACCGATTGGAGTTCAAACTTACTTATATGGCTCAATTTTTGCAATATATAAACAACCTCAAAGAGGAACTTTCCAATATTATTATTTGTGGCGATTATAATATATGCCATACAGAAATTGACATTCATAATCCGGTTCAGAATAAAAACACTTCTGGGTTTTTGCCCGTTGAACGTGACTGGTTGGGGAGTTTTATAGACAGTGGTTTTATAGATTCGTTTCGTCATTTAAACAAAGAACCGCACAACTATAGCTGGTGGAGTTACAGGGCAAATGCAAGGAACAACAATAAAGGCTGGCGCATAGATTACCATATGGTAAGCGATGAAATGAAAGACAGGATAAAAAGAGCCTATATTTTACCGGAGGCAAAACATTCCGATCATTGTCCCATCGTAGTTGAAATTGAATAATTTAAAAAAAATAAAAGCAGTACAATGTTCAAAAAAACAGCATTTCTATTCATTATAGCAATCACGCTAAATTCGTGTGTATCCAAAAAGATATATCAGGAATTAGAAACAAAATTCAATAATTTACGTTCTTCAAATTCAGCATTAATTGAAGAAAAAGATAATTTATTGGCTGCAAAAAAAGCGTTGGAAGCCGATTTAGAAAAGCTTAATAGTGATTACAGTGCCCTTTCAACCCAAAAGGAAATTTTAGATAATGAGTTTGTATCGCTTCAACATAAATATCATAATTTAGACGAATCTTATAACGTGCTTTCAGCACAAAGTTCAAAAAAACTGGCAGATCAATCCCAAAAAAATCAGGAATTACTGGTGCAATTGGAAGAAAAAGAAAGAAAACTGGTTCTTGAAAGTGCCCGATTGGAAAGACTTCAAAATGAATTGGCAGAACGCTCCAACCAAATTAACGAACTTCAAAGTTTGATTAATGCAAAAGAAGCCCAAATGCAACAATTAAAAAATGCCATTTCCAGCGCATTGCTTAAGTTTGAAGGAAAAGGATTGACCGTAGTTCATAAAAACGGGAAAATTTATGTGTCTATGGAAAATAAATTGCTGTTCGATTCAGGAAGTTGGGCGGTAGGAAATGAAGGGAAAAAGGCCGTTGAACAATTGGCAAGTGTGTTGTCAAAAAACCCTGATATTCATGTGCTAATTGAAGGTCACACAGACAATGTTCCATATACCGGAGCAACCGTATTAGACAACTGGGATTTATCCGTTAAACGGGCAACAGCCATTGTTAGAATTTTACAAAACAAGGGCGTAGACCCAAAGCAAATTACTGCGGCCGGAAGAAGTGAATATATAAATGTTGATACCAATGCAACTTCAGAAGGAAAAGCTAAAAACAGAAGAATTGAAATTATTCTGGCGCCTAACTTAGACGAAATTTCAAAACTTTTAAACAACTAAACCCCTATGAAATATATACTATATATTGCATTTTTATTATTTTTTGATTTCGGATTTTCACAAACGAAATCAGCGGTTTCAGAACCTGATAAAAACGAAAACACCCAAGAAATTTTATCAGACAGTGCGCAGGTATTTTTAAAAAACCCGGATTCTTTAGTGTTTCAAATTCATTCAGATGCCATGCTAATTGATAGTTTATGGATGAATGAATTGGTGAACTCCGCTTTATATGATACCACGCAGTATATTTTGGAAGATGATGAAATATTGGTTACGGATCTTGAAGGTTTATCGACTGATTTATTAAAAGAGCGTTTGAAATATTTAAACAGCAAAACACCCTTTAATATTGAATACAATCCTCAGTTAGAACAAGTAATCAGGGCTTATTTGCAAAAAAGAAAATCTTCGCTTTCCACCATTATGGAAAGGGCACGTTACTTTTTCCCCATGTTTGAAGAACAATTGGCGAAATATAATATTCCTTTGGAATTAAAGTATTTGGCAGTTGTAGAATCGGCGTTAAATCCAAATGCACGTTCTCGCATGGGCGCAACGGGATTGTGGCAATTCATGTATCAAACAGGGAAGTTCTATGATTTAGAAGTAAGTTCTTATATAGATGAACGTTCTGATCCTTTCAGAGCTACCGAAGCAGCTTGCAAGTATTTGGAAAATTTATACCAAATGTATGGCGATTGGAGTCTGGCATTGGCGGCCTACAACTCGGGACCCGGAAATGTTTCGAAAGCCATCAGAAGATCTGGAGGAAGCACCAATTATTGGAATATTCGCCGATATTTACCTAGGGGAAACAGCCGCGTATGTGCCGGCATTTTATGCAACCTTATACATTTTTGAATTTGCAAATGAGCACAATTTAAAAGCCAAGGAAAATGCCATTTCCTATTATGCAACAGACACCATTCAGATAAAAAGACAACTGTCTTTTGCGGAAATTAATGAAACCTTAAACATTGATATTGACATTCTAAAATTTTTAAACCCTCAATACAAATTGGATATCATTCCTTATATAACGGACAAAAATTACACCCTTACACTACCCATTAAGGATATTGGAAATTTTGTGAGCAATGAAAAATTGATTTATGCCTATGCTGATGCAGAAGATGCAAAACGAGAAAAGCCAATTCCGGAATATATAGAAATGATGGACAGAATTACCTATAGGGTAAAAAATGGTGATTACCTGGGTAAAATAGCGAATAAATATGGTGTAGGCATTAGCACTTTAAAACGTTGGAACAATTTAAAAGGCACAAATTTAAGAATTGGGCAACGATTGACAATTTACCCAAGAAAGGCCAACGTAGTTGCTTCTTCAAAACCTGTTAAAACAAAGGGTTCCAAAGAAACACAAACAGGTAAACACAACACCTATATCGTAAAATCAGGAGATTCATTATGGTCAATCGCAGAAAAATATTCGAATGTTTCTGTACAAAATATCAAAGAATGGAACAATATTTGGAGAGTAAAAAGTCTAAAACCTGGAATTAAATTAAAAATATTTAATATTTAATTAATGAAAAAGATAGGATTATTATTAGGGCTAATTACATTGTTTATTTCTTGCGATACAGGGGATGGTCAAAAAACCTTGAAAGAAGCAAACGGCAGAATGAACAATTTGCTAATTGTTATGAAAAATAGCGAATGGCAAGGCGAAATTGGGGACGAATTGCGAAAAATTATTGCTGAACCTGTATTGGGGTTGCCACAACCAGAAGCGCAGTTTGAAGTGACACAAGTACCACCTGAAAGTTTTGGCACGATGTTTAGAGCCAGCAGAAGTATTTTAAATATTGGGATTGGGAATAAAAATTCATTTACAACAAATACAAATGTATATGCTGAGCCTCAAAAAGTAATTACGATCATAGGCACAGATAAAGAAGCGCTGATGCTTGAAATTGAAAATAATGGAAAAGCACTGGTTTCGGAATTTAAAAATGCGGATTTACTCACCTTTCAACGGTCCATTTATAAAAATTACTGGGACCCTACAAAAATGCCGACCTTTAACAAACATGGATATTCTATAAAAATTCCAAAGTCTTTTAGTATAGTTGAAGACAACGGAGATTTTGTTTGGTACAGAAAGCGTTTGAGCGGCGGAAACAGTATGGAATTATTTTCCTATACAATTCCGATAAAATCCGCAGATGATGAAAATGGAAACAACCTTGTTGCAATTAGAGATTCTATTGGAAAAAAATACATTCCCGGAGAAATTGAAGGGTCTTATATGATTACGGAAGCCGCTTACACACCCCATATTTTTGATGTAAAGCTTGATGGTAAAAAAGCGCTTGAAGCCAAAGGGAAATGGGAAGTGAAAGGCCTTTTTATGGCAGGACCCTTTCTAAGTTATTCCGTAATAGACAAAGCAAACAACAGATTGGTGGTGGTTGAGGGATTGACCTATGCGCCTTCCATAAACAAACGCGATTATATGTTTCAATTGGAGGCGATTATGAAAACCATCAAGATTCATTAAATATTAAAATACTTAATAAAAAAGAGGCTGTCTGAAAAATATATTTTTCAGACAGCCTCTTTTTATTTTTATTGACCCATTTTCGCCCAGCTGTCTCTAAGCGGTACCGTTCTGTTAAAAACTAAAAGGGTTGATGTGGTATCTTTATCCACGCAAAAATAACCCAAACGCTGAAATTGGAACCGGTCTAATATGTTCGCCGTTTTCAAACTTGGTTCCACAAATGCTTCGAGAATCGTTAAGGAATTGGGATTTAAAAAGTCTTTAAAATCTTTGTCCTTTTGGCTGTCTGGTGCTTCTTCGGTAAACAATCGGTCATAAACCCTCACTTCCGCTTTTAAGGCGTGTTTAATGGAAACCCAGTGCAAGGTGCCCTTAACTTTACGTTGGCTTGCCTCCGTTCCGCTACCGCTTAAGCTGTCGGTATCATAAGTGCAGTGAATTTCGGTAATTTCTCCGTTTTCATCTTTCACCACTGATTCTCCTTTAATAATATAGGCGTTTTTTAAACGCACTTCTTTTCCTATCGAAAGCCTAAAGAATTTTTTATTGGCTTCTTCCTTAAAATCTTCTTTTTCAATATAAATTTCTCTGCTAAAAGGCACTTCTCTAAAACCTGCGCTTTGGTCTTCCTGATTGTTTTCTGCCGATAACCACTCCTCTTTTGCTTCAGGGTAATTGGTAATCAACAATTTAATCGGATTTAAAACTGCCATAACGCGAGGAGAGGTTTTGTTTAAATCGTCTTTTATGCAATGTTCCAGCAAGGCCACATCGGTTACGTTATCGCGCTTGGAAATACCTGCCGTTTCGCTAAAAGTTCTAATGGATTCTGGTGTATAACCTCTTCTTCGCAATCCCGAAATTGTAGGCATTCTTGGGTCATCCCAACCCGTAACAATGCCTTCTTGAACCAATTGTAGCAATTTGCGTTTGCTCATCACCGTATAACTTAAATTTCTTCGCGCAAATTCGCGTTGTTTCGGGCGTAATTTTGACGGATCGTAAACTTGGTCAATGTACCAGTCATATAAATCTCGGTGACTTTTAAACTCAAGCGTGCAAATAGAATGGGAGATTTGCTCCAAATAATCACTTTCTCCGTGCGTCCAGTCATACATCGGGTAAATACACCAATCATTTCCCGTTCTGTGGTGGTGTCTTTTTAAAATCCTGTACATAATTGGGTCACGCATATGCATATTCACATGTTTCATGTCAATTTTTGCGCGCAAAACGTGAGAACCTTCCTCAAAATCGCCATTTTTCATTTTTAAAAACAGCGCTAAATTTTCTTCAACAGACTTATTTCGGTTCGGACCGTCGGTTCCCGGTTCGGTTGGTGTACCTTTTTGTAAAGCCATTTGTTCCGAAGACTGGTCGTCAACATAGGCTTTTCCGTCTTTTATAATTTGTACAGCCCAATCGTATAATGGCTGAAAATAGTCCGATGAATACAATTCTTTGTCCCATTTAAAACCAAGCCATTGGACATCATTTTTTATGGAATCTACATATTCCTGTTCCTCTTTTGCCGGATTGGTATCGTCAAAACGCAGGTTTACCGGCGCATTGTATCGCAAGCCCAAACCAAAATTCAAACAAATGGAAGCCGCATGGCCAATATGCAAATAGCCGTTAGGCTCTGGCGGGAATCTAAATCGTAGTTTTTCTTTTGCCAAACCATTCGCCAAATCATCTTCAATAATTTGCTCAATAAAATTCAGCGATTTTTTTTCTTCACTCATAATAACAGGAAAATTATAAGCTACAAAATTATTGATTTTTTTCGGCAAATCAACTACAAAAAGAAACCATATGCATTCATGTGGGAAAACAGGTTTTTAAAAATATTTTTTTGGGTGTTGCAGCTAAAAAATCGGGTGGTTTTCTGTTGCAAACGAAGTTCGCCGAACTCCTATGAAAATAAAAGAGAAGTGAAGTCATCTTTTTTTCGGTAAAAAAACTCAAAAAAGGATTTACGCTTCAATCCCTAACGCATTTAAAGACAAAATTGATGATATTAAAATCACAAAACAGCTTATCTTTGCCTAAATATTTTTAAGATGGGAATTATAAAGTTAAAAAATATACGGGTTTATGCCTATCACGGCTGTATGCTTGAAGAAGGGAAAATTGGTTCCGATTATCGTGTGGACGTTTCGGTAAAAGCCAATTTAAGCACGTCGGCACAAAGTGATAACCTTATAGATACAGTGGATTACGTTCATTTAAATAAAATAGTGAAACAGGAAATGGCCATCCGTTCCAAATTGCTGGAAACGGTTGTGAAACGTATTTTAGACAGAATTTTACTGGAAATTCCTTTGGTTGAAAAAGCCGATGTTTCCGTTTCAAAAATGAATCCGCCAATAGGTGGGAATGTGGCCATGGTGACGGTTGAGATGCGTAAAGAACGAAGTTGAAAAACCTTATATGGAAATCAACAATTAACCGAATAAACGATTACACAATTAAACAATAAAAAAATAATTGTCAATAAATTAAAAAGTCTTAAATTTGCAATCCGATAATGGCGTTTTGGCCGAGTGGCTAGGCAGAGGTCTGCAAAACCTCGTACAGCGGTTCGAATCCGCTAGACGCCTCTTAAAAAAACCCAAGCAATTTGCTTGGGTTTTTTGTTTTCTTTAACACATTGTTAAATATAAATTCTTGTATATTTGTGTTAAAGTTTTATTTATGAAAATTTACCCTATTGAAACAGGTAACTTTAAATTGGATGGCGGCGCTATGTTTGGCGTTGTTCCTAAAGTAATCTGGCAACGCACAAATCCAGCAGATGAAAATAATTTAATTGATATGGCATTGCGCTGTATGCTTATTGAAGACGGCGACCGACTTATTTTAATCGACAACGGAACCGGTGACAAACAAACAGACAAATTTTTTGGCTATTATTATTTTTTCGGCGATTTTTCCCTGGATGCCTCTTTGGCAAAATATGGTTTTCACAGAGATGACATAACCGATGTTTTTTTAACCCATTTACATTTCGACCATTGCGGCGGGAGCATTCAATGGAATAATACGAGAACAGGATACGAACCTGCTTTTAAAAACGCAAAATTTTGGAGCAATAAAAACCATTGGAAATGGGCCGTGAAACCCAATCCAAGAGAAAAAGCCTCTTTTTTAAAAGAAAACATCAATCCGATAGAAGAGAGCGGACAATTAAATTTCGTGAATCTGCCAACTGGCGATTTTGAAAAAAACACTTCGCTTGGTTTCGATATTTTATTTGCAAACGGACATACCGATAAGCTGATGATCCCCCACATACAATATCAGGATAAAACCATTGTTTTTGTGTCGGATCTGTTGCCAACCGTTGGACACATTCCTTTGCCTTATGTGATGGGATACGATACGCGTCCGCTTTTGACGATGGATGAAAAAGCAACATTTTTAAACACTGCCGCAGATAACAATTACTTTTTGTTTTTTGAGCATGATGCCACCAATGAACTTTGTACCGTAAAACACACTGAAAAAGGTGTGCGATTAAACCAAACCTATACATTTAACGAAGTATTTAATTAAATAATAAAAAAAGAATGAGCATATTTAAACCCATGTATGTTGCTGCATTGGCAACAATCACATTAGCAAGCTGCGGTTCTGTAAAATCTATTACAGGTAAGGCAGTTCCAACAATGGATACCACGGTATCCATTTCACAAAAAAAAGGCGCCATTGGCGAAGAACAATTTAACCATTGGGCACATGCCGATTTGGTTTCGGACACCATTCCGGGAATGAGCCTTGACAAAGCTTATAAATTTTTAGAAGGAAAAAAAGGGGTAACGGTAATTGTTGGCGTTATTGACTCTGGAATTGATATTGAACACGAAGATTTAAAAGATGTATTATGGACAAACACCAAAGAAATTCCAGGAAATGGAATTGATGACGATAACAATGGTTATGTAGATGATATTCACGGATGGAACTTTTTAGGAGGAAACGGTGATCCGGCTCCAGAACAGTTAGAAATCACACGTATTGTGGCCAAATTAAACCCTCGTTTTGAAGGCAAAACCATCGAAAATATAAGCGAAGCCGATAAAGCAGATTTCAAAAAATATCAGGAATATCTAGAGGCTTACAAAGCTTCTTCCTCAAGACACTTTCAAACCTTGGTCCGCATGGAGCAAATAGGGGCAAATTTTGCTGCAGTGAAAGAATATTTGGGAAAAGATAGTTTTACAATTGAAGATTTGCAAGGAATCAATACCGAAGATGAAATGCTAAAAGCACAAGTAGGCGATTTGATTGGTTTATATGGAAGAGGCTTGGATGAAGATGCTTTTTTAGAATATTATGCAACGCAAAAGAAAAATAAAAACTACGATTTCAATTTTAACGGCCGTACAATTGTTGGTGACAACCCGGAAGATATCACAGACACCAATTATGGAAACGGATTTGTGATCGGTTCAAAGGATGAAGAATCTCATGGAACCCATGTTTCAGGAATTATTTTGGCATCCCGCAATAATAACATAGGATTAAACGGGGTGGCCAACAATGCGAAATTATTGGTTGTTAGGGCTGTGCCTGATGGTGATGAGCGCGATAAAGATGTTGCTTTGGCTATTAGATATGCTGTAGACAATGGGGCAAAAGTAATCAACATGAGTTTTGGAAAAGGTTTTTCACCTAACAAAGAATGGGTTTTTGACGCTATTAAATACGCCGCAGAAAAAGATGTATTGTTGGTGCATGCTGCAGGAAACGACAATAAAAATATCGATGTAAAAGACAATTGGCCAAATGATTCTGAAGATAAAATAAATGAAATTTCAGACAATGTAATTACCATTGGAGCAATGAGTTCTAATTTTAATGAGAATCTGCCTGCTTCATTTTCTAATTATGGCAAGCTAAATGTTGATGTATTTGGTCCCGGAGTGCAAATTTATTCAACTGTGCCAAAAGATGAATATGCAAAATACAGTGGTACTTCTATGGCTTCGCCGGAAGTTGCCGGTATTGCAACCTTGATTCGTTCATATTATCCGGAATTGTCTGCAAGTCAGGTAAAACACATCATTATGAATTCTGGTGTTAAAGTAAATTTACAAGTGCTTATTCCTGGTAAAAAAGATGAAAAAGCAGCATTTTCTAATTTATCAAAAGCAGGAAGTATCGCAAATGCCTACAACGCATTATTACTGGCTGATAAAATGGTAAACGGAAAATAAAATTATAATATTCTGTTAAAAAGCACACTCTAAAAGGGTGTGCTTTTTTGTTTAACTGGGATATGTTTATATTGCAACACAAAATAAAACTCAATGAAAAAATTATTAGGCCTTCTATTTTTAATTACAACAATAGTTATATCAGCACAAAATCACAATGCTTATTATTGGCAACAGCACGCAGATTACAAAATGGACGTGGAGGTTGATGCAGAAAATTATCAATATAAAGGAACTCAGGAATTGGCATACACCAATAATTCTCCGGATGTTTTAAATACGGTTTTTTATCATTTGTTTTTCAATGCGTTTCAACCGAACAGTGAAATGGATGCCCGATTGCAGGCTATTGTTGACCCGGACAGTAGAATGGTAAATAATATCGGGACTAAAGAAAATCCGATTTACGAAAGCAGAATTGCCAAATTGAAACCTAACGAAATAGGTTATTTAAAAGTTTTGTCGTTACATCAAAATGGAGGAGCAGTGCAATACAGCACAGAAGGAACTATTTTAAAAGTTACTTTAAATGATGGAATTCAACCAGGAGAAACCGTAAAATTTGAAATGATTTTTGAAGGGCAGGTTCCTGTCCATATTAGAAGAGCAGGAAGAAATAGTGAAGATGGCGTAGCGCTTTCGATGGCGCAATGGTACCCAAAAATGGCAGAATACGATATTGAAGGCTGGCACGCAGATCCTTATATTGCAAGGGAATTTCAAGGTGTTTGGGCTAATTTTGATGTTACGCTTCATATAGATAAAGCATATACCATTGGAGGTACGGGTTATCTTCAAAATCCACAAGAAGTTGGTCATGGCTATGAAGATACCTCGAAACCGTTAATCCTTCCGAAGGGGAAAAAATTGACATGGCATTTTATCGCGCCAAATGTTATTGATTTCACTTGGGCAGCCGATCCAGATTATGTGCACGATATTTTAAAAACTGCCAGTGGCACAGCACTTCATTTTTTCTATAAAAACGACAAAAAATATGCAAAAGCCTGGAAAGAGGTTCAACCTTTAACAGAGAAAGCTTTGGATTATTATAATGAAAATATTGGACAATATCCCTGGAAACAATATTCTGTGATTCAAGGTGGCGACGGCGGGATGGAGTATGCTATGTGTACTTTGGTTGCCGGAGGCGAAACGTTAAATGATATTGTGGGAACTGTTTTTCACGAATTTGCGCATACCTGGTTTCAACATATTTTGGCTACCAATGAAAGCGAACATCCATGGATGGATGAAGGTTTTACTTCTTATATTTCAAGCTTGGCATCTAGCTTAATTTTAGAAGGCGGGGACGGAAAACCATCAGCAAAAGATTACAGAGGCTATTTTTATGCTGTAAAAAATGGCATTGAAGAACCATTGGCAACGCATGCCGACCGTTTTAATACCAACACCGCCTATAGTATTGGAAGCTATACCAAAGGAAGTATGTTCCTGTCGCAGTTGAATTATATTATTGGGGAAGAAAATGTGCAAAAAACAATCAAAAGATATTTTGAAGAGTTTAAATTTAAACATCCAACACCCAATGACATAAAACGAACTGCCGAAAAAGTTTCCGGAATTCAGTTAAATTGGTATTTGAATGAATGGATTGAAACCACGCACACCATTGATTATGCCGTAGCGAACGTTGAAGGAAATGCAGTTACTTTAGCAAGAGTTGGGCAAATGCCAATGCCTATTGATGTTTCTGTGACTTATGTTGATGGCAGTATAGAATTTTTTTACATTCCTTTACGAATGATGCTTGGCGAAAAAACAACCAAAGCAACCCTTATTAAAACTTGGTCCTGGGCACATCCTACTTACACTTTTACTGTTTCAAAAGAGGTGAAAAAGGTTGAAATTGACCCTTCTCAATTGATGGCCGATATTGACCGAAATAATAATGTATTTGAAAATCAGGAAGTTAAAGACTAAAAATTTTAGCATTAAAATTTTTCAGTTAATGCTATTTTATTTTAGGTGTGTCAAGAAAGCGAATGTTAGGATTCCTGAACGTATCGTAAAACACTCCCGGATTCGAACAGACCTTTCAGACTGAACGAACGGACTTCTAAATCCCAACAGATTCAAGACAATTAGTTTGATAATGAAACTGATTGTCTAAGAATCTTTATGGCTTTTTTTATTTTAAATATTTAACTACATCGCGCAGACCATTTCTAAAGAGAATAATTATTCATTAATTAAATACAACACCGTTTTTATTGGCTGCTATAATTAAGAAACGATCAATCAACTATCAGTCTGGGTAAATTTTCGGGCAATCTTGTCAATAGTTCATAATTAACCTGTTCGCTATATTCACTGAATGATGAAACAGTGATTTCCAAATCGCCCTGTTTGCCTATCAATACCACTTCATCACCTTTTTCAACCGAGTTCACCAGGTGGGAAACATCGACAGTAATCATATTCATATTTACCGTTCCCACAACACTCGCGCGCTGTCCGTTGATCAGTACAATTCCCTGATTGCTTAAATTTCTGCTAAAACCATGAGTGTAGCCTACAGGAATGATGGCAATTTTTAAATCGGAGTTGGCAAGATAAGAAGTTCCATAGCCAACAAATTCGCCTGTTTTTACTTTTTTCACATCCATAACCCGGCTTTTCCATGTGATGATTCGCTTTAACGGATTTTGGTTTTCTTTCTTTTTGGTTAAATATTCAATTAAAATTTCTTTGTTGGGGAAAAATCCATACTGAATAATCCCCAATCGAACCATATCCATTTGGAATTTTGGGTAGCGCAATGCCGCAGCTGAACAGGCTGTGTGATATTGCTCGGGAGTTAACCCTGCGGAATTCACTTTTTTCATTACTTTCTGAAAAACCTTTTGCTGTTTATGAATTCGATAATAATTGGCAATACTTTCTGCACCTGCGAAATGTGTGCATAGCCCTTTAAAACACAAATGAGCGCTATTATTTTTTAATAATTGAAATACCGCCGGCAATTCATTCATAGCGAATCCGGTTCTGTTCATTCCGGTTTCCACTTCTATGTGAATTTTGGCTATTTTTCCAATTCTTTGGGCTGCCTGAAGTGCTTTTTCCAATCGATCAGGTTCAAAAACGTAAAACTCGATATTGTTTTCAATGGCCCACTCCAGCTGATAATTATTTATCAAACCCATAATCATAATCGTACTGTTTTCTGTACTTGAATGATGAACACGTAAAGCCTCATTTGCACTAAATACCGAGAAATGATTGATGCCGCAATGTTCGGCGAGCGGGACAAATACTTCAACACCGTGTCCATACGCATTGCCTTTGACAACAGAAGATATTTTTACATCATTTCCAATATAATTTTTTAAAAACTGAAGGTTATGTTTCAGCGCTGATTGGCTGATTTCTAAATGTGAGGTGTGATAGATTTCCATTATAAAATTTGTAAACTAATTTGATGAAACAATTGAATGGCTGTGGGTAAAATTTCGTCTGGAAAATCATAGTCAGGATTGTGCAAGGCCGGACTTTTTTCTCCTGAGCCAATACCAAACATGGCCCCGTTAAAATTTTGCGTGAAAAGGCCAAAATCCTCTCCCCACTTAAAAGGAAATTTCCGTTCAAAAATATCAAACGACAAACTATTTGCTGTTTTTTTTATTAGCGCAACAGCTTTATCATCATTTTGGTTTGCATAAAATTCCTGTGTCCATGAGTAGCTTATGGGCATTTTATGATTTTCAGAAGCTTTTTCAATGCACATAATTAAATCAGCGGTTAATTTTTCCATGATATGCTCTGACCAGGTTCTTATGGTGAGCCTGACCTCGCCATAACCTGCCGAGATTCCATAAGCAATTTCACCCATTTCAATATGAATTGGCGTAATTAACATAAAATCATCTCTATCAGGATCGTTGTTGGAAAGTTTTGCCGATTCCTGTAAAATTTCTGCAATAGCGAGCGCCGGATTCAAGCCGTTTTCTGGCTCCGCGGCGTGTGCTGTTTTTCCGTTTATTTTAATAATGATGCTTTTAACTGCGGTTGTAAACGAATTGTTTTTTACAACAATTTGGTTTAAAGGATATCCGGGAAGGTTGTGAAAAGCAAAAATATAATCCGGCTTAAAGTCTTCAAATTGCAGATCAGAAAAAATTGCCTTTGCGCCTTCACCATTTTCTTCCGCAGGCTGAAATAATAAAAACACTTTTCCTGTTTTAGGTTTTTGTTCAGACAATATTCTTGCCAAGCCCAATAAAACAGTGGCATGTCCGTCGTGTCCGCATTTATGTGACACGCCTTTAATTGTTGAGGCATGCTCAAAAGTGTTTGTTTCCTGTATGGGTAAAGCGTCTAATTCAGCCCTAAACATCATTGATTTTCCTGGTTTTCCGCTGTCGAAAATAGCTACAATACCAGTTCCGCCAATGTTTTCTATGACTTTGGTTGGCGCACATGTTTTTAAAAATTCGGCAACATTTTTAGCGGTGTTGTATTCTTTTCCCGAAACCTCCGGATTGGCATGAAGCATTTTACGAAATGCAATCAGTTCTGTCATTAATTCTTTATTTATTGCTGTTTCCATCTATGTTTTTTTATTATAAAAGTATTCTATTTATCATTATGTGTAAAACTTAATAAGAAAAATTGAGAACTAAAATAAAAGGTTAAATAGAAATCAAAAATTATTAGGGAAGTTTAGTAGTGTTTGGCAAAGGTAGCACGATTTTGGCAGAGTTTTTATATGGAACTGTTAATGATTTCCTATTTATGATATGCATTCATTCAAAAAAAATACTGATTAAAAAGTCGCTAAGTATCAACCTAAGGAAGGGTCATCTTATTAAAATAGCATAATTCTGTTAAATTATTTACCTTAGCCACCGAGCTAACAAAGTTTAAATGTCTGAAACCGATAAACACCTACTTAATCCAGAAAAATGGGTCAGCTTGCATGCTGATTACCTTTTTAATTACACCATTGGCCGGCTTAACGACAGGGATTTGGCCAAAGATTTGGTACAGGACACTTTTTTTTCGGCTTTAAAAGCAAAGAATGATTTTCAGGGAAAAGCAAGTGAACGCACTTGGTTAATCGCTATTCTGAAGCGAAAAATTGTTGATTATTACCGAAAAATAAATTCAATAAAAGGCAAGGCTGAAGTACGTATGAATTTTTACGAAGATGGCGATAGAGAAGGAGAGTGGCTGGAAGAACGTGCTCCAACAGATTGGAGTGGTGAAATTGAAAAAAAGATAGAAAATCAAGAATTGGCCGTAGTTTTAGAAAAATGCATAGCAAACTTACCAGAAAAACACGCCATGGTTTTTAGGATGAAAACCATTCATCATATTGAAACGGAGGCTATTTGTAAAGAACTTGGGATTACTTCGTCAAATCTATGGGTAATCATTCACAGAGCCAGGACCCAGCTTAGAAAATGCATGGAAGATAATTGGTTTAAAAATTAAAATAGCATTGAATATGAAATTAACCTGCGATGAAGCAACAGCAATTTGTGACAAAAGTCAATACAAAGAAGCCAGCTTGTGGGAAAAAATAAAACTAAGTATTCATTTGTTTTTATGCAAAAAATGTGGGCTTTATTCTAAGCAAAATAAGGTAATGAGCACTTGTTACCAAAAATTAAAAGATGTGGAAGGTGTTAAAAAGACCCAATTAAGCCAAGAGGAAAAGGAATTTATAGCGCAGGAGCTTAAAACAAAAACAGCACCAAAGAGGTAAAAATTTAAGTTTTGGTCAGCCTCTTTTTTATACTTTTAAAAATAAAAATAAATGAGTTTTTTACCTGAAAAAATAGATAATTACGTTGTGGATCATTCCCAAAAAGAACCGGAACTTTTACAGCAGTTAAATAAGGAAACCTGGCAAAAAGTGTTAAATCCGCGGATGTTGAGCGGTGGTTATCAGGGCAGAATTCTGTCGATGATTTCCAAAATCATTCAGCCAAAAAGCATTTTGGAAATTGGAACCTATACCGGTTATTCCGCTTTATGTCTGGCAGAAGGCCTTCAAAAAAACGGCACACTTTTTACTATTGATAAAAATGAAGAACTGGAAGATTTTGCAAAAAAATATTTTGAACAATCACCCTATACCTCACAAATAAGGCAATTGGTTGGAAATGCGCTGACCATTTTGCCAACATTAAACGAAAAGTTTGACCTTGTTTTTATTGATGCGGATAAAGCAAATTACAGCATTTATTTTAATATGATTATTGGAAAAATGAATTCTGGCGGTGTTATTTTATCAGACAATGTGCTGTGGAACGGAAAAGTTGTTGCGGAAATTGAGCCCAATGATAAAGATACCAAAGCATTGGTTGAATTCAATAAAATGTTAAATGCTGATGATAGAATTGAAACGATTTTGCTGCCTATTCGTGACGGATTGTCAATTAGCAGGGTGAAATAAGTTTGGGCTTTAACGAGATAAATTGAGAAATTATTTTCCTCTTTTAACTGTTCCGTTTTCGTCTTCTGTTGGGCCTTTAATTTCTTTTTCCGGCGTTGGAGAATTCTCAGTAACATCCTTATCCTTAACTTCTTTTACGGGTGTTGATGAATTATCTTTTACTGGCGTTGATGAATCATCGGCAATATCTGTAATTTCTTTCGCTGTAGTTGAGGAGTCAGCGGTAATATCAGCTGAAGAAATGTCCTTGATATTATTTTTATCGTCTTTGTGCTTATTAAAGTAACTCACTAAATTGCCATCTGCATCTTTTGGCGGATTTAAGGATTTCTCTATATCAGTTTTAACTTTTTTCACGGGGTTAGAGAAATCATCAAAATTATCCTTTATTTTATTGACTTCACTTCTAACCTTCGAGGCTATATCAATATCAAGATTATTTTTTTCGGCACTACTATGTATTTCCCTTTTAATATCGTTGGTGGCATTTTTAATTTGACGCATTCCTTTTCCTAGCTCACGGGCAATTTCAGGTAGTTTATCCGCACCAAATACCATCACAACCACTATAAGTATTACAAAAATTTCGCCGCCGCTAATAAATAAAAACATGTTCAACTATTTAGACAGCAAAGATAATTAAAAAACGGTTCAAAAAAAATGTTAAAGATTTTCAAAGAATTTTAAAAACGAGTTTCACCTGTTTTGTAAACAGTATTAAATAACAATCCATCTTCTGAAAAACCATTAATAATAAATTGGAATTCATTTGAAAACTCATTCGTAGGAACCTTCATAAAAATTTCACCGTTTTCATTTGTTTGAAGATTGTTTTTCCAATCAATTTCTATATAGTTATTGGCTTCTTTTGAATATATATTATAAAAAGGTTTAAAATAATTGTTCACTCTGTCAAAACCTGTAAGCAATATTAATTCTTCATATAGTTTTTGGTCCTCTTCTTCCAAATATTTATGATTTCCTTTTTTTAAATAAATTTTTATACTTCCACCTGTATTAAAAGATCCTCCTCCCATTTTGTTGATATATATTTCATCAACAGCCTGCATCTTTATTGTATTTAAAATATCAACTCTTAAACCCTTGTTAAATGAGGTGTTGTTGCCTGCTTCAAGTTCCTGATCGTCTATATAAATTGAAGGGGAAATACTGCCATCTTGATTTTTAGCTGGGTCTGAAAAAGTTACGGCTCCTGTTCCTAAAGTAATATATTGTTGATCGCCGTATCCTTTAACATACCCTTTAAAAATTAAATATGAAATTACAGTTTCAAACCGAACTTCCATATCTCTATCTACTTTGGAGCCTTTATAAAAACTAGCGCCTATGATATTGCGTTTGTGAGCCATTTCTCTGTTTAATTCAAACTGTGATTTCTCTCTTTTGGGATGTATTGTTTTTAAAATTACCTCATCTAATTGTTCAACCTTAGAGACCTGATTGTAATTGGAATAAATTTTAACTTTAGAAGTGCTATTTACCTTTTCAACGCTTACTAAGTTTTGTTTATACTTGCTCACCAGAAAATTGTAATTAATTATTTCTGGTTTGGGCTCAACTAAAATTAGCTTGTTGGGTTTCAGTAAAGGCTTGTCTTTTTTTATAAGAGATAATTTTAGGGTATCATTTTTAAAAGCAAAAATATTTTTAAATGAAAATTCGTCTTTTTTATTGAATTTACTAAAAGCAATAAATCTGTTTTGTTTTGATAATAGTCCAATATCATATCCTTTTGGAAATTTGGTTGTTTTACCATTTATGGTAAATCCACTTTCGAAAGTGTACAATTCTTTTGGATTTATTTCATTAATTTTTTCTTCTAAAGAATAAGTGCTCCAGCCCTGATTTAATAATAATAGATCTAAATATTCTTTTTCATTCGGGTTGGTGTTTTTAAAATAAAATGAGGGATTTTCAATATTTCCTTTTATATATGGTGATAATAAAAAGGCGCTTTTAATATTTTGCTTTTCTGAAAAAGTCACAGATTCCCTTGGAAGGATTGAAAGACTTAATTGTGCTTTTGTTGGTTTAAAGTCAGAATCTAATGTTTGAATTTTAAAATTGACAGAATCATTTACAGTTTTTAGTTCTTCAATTAAAATAGCAGTTTGTTTATCTGATTTGTCTATAAAAAACTTACGTTCTGCTATAGGTTTATTGTTTTTAAACAGTGTAACAACATTAACTCCATGCAGCATTTTGTCTTTTTCAATATATATATCCTGTTCTTTGATTTTATTTCCAGTGAAGTCTAAAGTAATAGCTTCGTTAATGCTATTGTTTCTGTAAAAAAGTAATGCAAAGGAGTCATGATTTAAAGTAGGTAACGTTTCTTTATTGGTTCTAACGGTCAGCTTTATGTAATCTTGATCTGTATTGTCTAAGTTAAATATAACACCAACTTTAGTTGCTTTTGGCAAAACTATTTTTTTGCTAATGTTATTAAAGTTGACAATAGCTGTATAAGTTTCATTTTTCAGATAAGTGAAACTACACTTACTCATGCCGAAATTATTTCCTTTAAAACTTGTAATTTCAAGCCCTTTCGAATTCATTAATTTTCCTGAGAATGACTGCCCTTTTCCATTAATCAAGGCTTTAATACCAATGGTGTTTTCAGTTTCTTCCAATAAATATCCACTTTCTGGAAAAACCTGAACATCATAGTTATTGCTGTATTCTTTTTGTTCACTTAAATTCTTTAATGAAGGGTTCATAAGTTCAATTTCCTGAATAAAGACATTTTGATCTCCAAAATTCCGCATATAGTTGGTAAACCCTTGGATGTAATATTTTCCAGCAGGATAATTCTTTTTAATTAAAAAATCACCAAAACCAAGCCCATTATCAATAAAAATATTTTTACGATCAATCACATCTCCATTACTATTTAACAAATTTACATGAAGATTTGTAGTATATTCTGAAGGGGTGTTGTTTTGATCCATAGAAACATAACTTGTAAACCAGATGTTTTCTTCATTAAAATAAATGGTTTTATTTAAATGGATAAAAACTTTTTCTCTAAATAAATGATTCTTTTGAAGAGGTACAATCACCGATGTTTGAAAATTCTCTTGAGAAAAGATATAAAAAGGGCTAATTACAAATAATAAGACAAGAAAGAAGTGTTTATTTTTCATGGTTATTTTTGATTAGAGATGAGACTATAATTATCAATATTTAATTTAGTTTTTATGTCATTATTCCAATTAATTAAATTTTGAAAATTTAAACCAGAATTGGTTTCCTTTTTCATCTTCTTTATTGTTATTGATGCTTCCTTAAATTTCTCATCACAAAGCTTTTTCACCTCATTAAAAGTCATATTATCATTAATTTTACCGTCTAATTTTTGCCTGTAGAATTCGTAAATATCAAAAGTTAAATTAAGATAAACTAACATGTTTTTTGAACGTGTGTTTTTATAATGAGAAGAGTTTCTATCAAAAATAGTTCTGGTTGTAAATTGTGTTTTCCCATTAGAGTCTGCGTATTGGTCCATTAAATAGCTAAAATTTAAAGTTTTAGAATTGTCAAAATGACGGCTATGTTTAACAATATCAGCATTAGAATGGTACACCTTGTCGGCTTTTATATTATTCTTTAAATAATCATTGGTATGTTTATTCGGATTTGCTGATTCAGTCACTTCATATTTTATGTTATCCCATTCAAGCCGTTTGTTTTTATCCCATGATATTACCGAGGGTTTTGTGAATTCCATGTCGTAAGTTGGAATTACGTTTTCGAAGTTAATTAAATTCCCATATTCTTTTAAAAAATCCATGGATTTTTCTTCATTAAAACTTTTAGGAAATTGATAATTGGCATTCCAAAAATCAGCGGTGGTTTGCAGCGCTATAATTTTATCATAATCATTATTGAAATGAATATTGTTAGTAAAATAGGGCTCTTTAAAAGATTTATTATAATCGTAAAAGTAGAGAAATGATTTAGACTGGATAATTTGGAGCGCTTCTTCAGATTTATAATACATTGTAAAATTCAAGCTTAAGGACTGAATTTTTTCATAATCAGCCGGGTTAAAATTAATGATCAGCTTTATTTGTTTTGGAGTAATCACATCATTTTTTATAATGGAAGATAAGCCATCTGTTATTGGGTCATTTATATCTAATTCAATTTTTTTGATTGTTAACATTTCTTTATTAAATATAATGCTGCCAATAAAAAGTCGCCCGTCAAATCTTTTGGGAACAAAAGAAATTTTCAAATCCGCATTACTACAAGAACTGCACTCATCAATTTTCACAATATATTTTCTTTTAATTTCACCATGTGTCATGTTTCCAGGATAAGAGGGTAATATTTGGCTGGAATTTTTGAAAAATTGAAAATCCTTTAAAACTTGAGTGTTGTTTAAACTATAAAATGGGAAGGATTTATTTTGACCAAATCGACCACTTTTTATTTTTAAATCTAGTATTCCATCCGACAAACTTTGTTTGCTGTTATAAAATCCTTCAATAATTTCTAGTGGAATACCTCTGGATGATGAAGTTAATGTAAGAAATCCTTTACTTTCTGTAACCAATGTTTTGTGCCGATACTTTTGAATTAACCTATTCAGTAGATTATAGGCGTAATTTTTATTTTTATTAGCCAAAATAAATACTTCCTTTAATTGATTTACATTGGGGGCTAAATAGAGTTTGGTGTTTTTAGTAAAAAATGAAATTGGAGCTTTTTTTGTTTCATATCCTAAAAACCGCACTTCTAAAGAGTCGGTTGGTAGTTTACTTCTAATTTCAAACTTCCCATCTTCATTTGTAATAGAAAAGTAGTTGCTATTTTGGCTTATAACTTTTATGGTGGCATATGGTAAGGATTCATTGGTTGTTTTATCAATAATATAACCTTCAATATAAGATTGGGAAAAACAAGAAAATGAGGCAAAGGTGAAAAGGAGTATTATTTTTTTCATAGCTTATTTTTTTTGCAATAATTGCCTGAGTACAAGTAACTTTATAATCTAATCATTATCAATAATCATTCCTACTTTAGTAAAAATTTAACATTTTACTTTTTTGTAAGCATCCGTTTTATTTCATTCAATTTCATTAAAGCTTCAATGGGGGTAAGCGTATCAATATTGGTGGAGAGAATTTCTTCTTTAATATTTTCGAGCAAAGGATCGTCTAGCTTAAAAAAGCTCAATTGCATGTCGTTTTCTGAAGCTGTTTTCAAGGTTTCTTTTACGTTGGCGTTTGTGTGGTTTTTTTCGAGTTGCTTCAACATTTTTGTAGCTCGGTGGATAACGGAAGACGGCATTCCTGCCAATTTTGCAACGTAAATACCAAAACTGTGCTCGCTGCCACCAGGAACCAATTTTCGCAAAAAAACAACCTTGTCTTTTAATTCTTTTACGGAAACATTGAAGTTTTTGATATGCTCAAAAGTATTGGTCATATCATTTAATTCATGGTAATGTGTGGCAAATAATGTTTTTGCTTTTGACGGATGTTCATGCAAATATTCTGCAATGGCCCAGGCAATTGAAATGCCGTCGTAGGTGCTTGTTCCACGGCCAATTTCATCCAACAACACCAAACTTCTTTCAGAAATATTGTTTAATATACTTGCCGTTTCGTTCATTTCAACCATAAAAGTTGATTCGCCCATGGAAATATTGTCACTGGCGCCAACACGTGTAAATATTTTATCTACCACGCCAATTCGGGCATTTTGTGCGGGAACGTAACTTCCCATTTGCGCCAACAACACAATTAACGCAGTTTGCCTTAAAATTGCCGATTTACCGCTCATATTAGGACCGGTAATCATAATAATTTGTTGCTGATTCCTGTTTAAAACAACATCATTGGCAATGTATTCCTCGCCAATGGGCAATTGCTTTTCAATAACCGGATGTCGGCCGTTTTTAATCTCCAAATCGGTGCTTTCATCCAATAGCGGACGTACATAGTTGTTTTGTTTGGCAACTTCGGCAAAAGAACTTAAACAGTCAATTTGGGCAATCAATTGGGCGTTTAGCTGTATGGGCTGAATAGCATCCATAAGAGAACTGATCAGTTCTGCAAAAAGTTCCTGTTCCAGTTTTCCAATTTTTTCTTCGGCGCCTAAAATTTTGGTTTCGTACTCTTTTAATTCTTCGGTGATGTAGCGCTCGGCACTCACCAAAGTCTGCTTTCTAATCCATTCTTCAGGAACTTTGTCTTTGTGCGTATTGCGCACTTCAATATAATACCCAAAAACATTGTTGAAGGAAATTTTTAAGGAAGAAATTCCGGTGCGTTCAATTTCGCGTGCCTGCATATTGTCCAAATATCCTTTTCCCAATGTTGAAATGGTACGCAGTTCATCCAGTTCATCTGAAACACCTTTCGCAATGGCATTTCCTTTTGCGATATTTACTGGCGCATCTTCGTTTAAAGTATTGGTAATTTTTTGACGAATGGTGGTGCAGCTCTGCAACTGTTCACCAATTATTTTTAAGGACTCATTGTTGCTTTTTTCGGCAGCTTCTTTTATGGGAATTATGGCATTTAATGAGTTTTTAAGCGCAACAACTTCTCGTGGATTCACTTTCCCGGTTGCCACTTTTGAAACCAGCCGTTCAATATCGCTAATTTGCTTTATTTGATAAGTGGTCAGCTCAAAAAATTCATCATTGTCCATAAAATATTTTACAATATCATGGCGTCTTTTTATGCGATTCAAATCTTTTAAGGGAAGTGCCAGCCAGCGTTTCAGCAACCGTCCGCCCATGGGTGAAATGGTTTTGTCAATCACCTCCAAAAGTGTAACGGCATTGGGCGAATTGGAATGATACAACTCCAAATTTCGAATGGTAAACCGGTCCATCCAAACATAATTCTCTTCGGAAATTCGATTGATGACCGTAATATGGTCTAATTTATTGTGCTGCGTTTCCGAAAGATAGTATAAGACCACGGCTGAAGCAATAATGCCCTCCTCAAATTCTTCAATCCCAAAACCTTTAAGGGTTTTAACTTTAAAGTGATTGGTTAATGCCTCGTTGGCGTATTCAGGCTGAAAAATCCAGTCTTCTAAATAAAACGTATAAAATCGGTCGCCAAAAAGCTCGTTGAATTTGGTTTTGTGTTGTTTTTGGACCAAAACTTCACTCGGGCTAAAATTTTGAAGCAGTTTGTCAATATATTCAACGTTTCCTTGTGCGGTTAAAAACTCACCTGTGGAAACATCTAAAAATGAAATCCCAAGCAGTCTTTTCCCGAAATGTACCGCTGCCAAAAAGTTATTGGTATTTGATTGTAAAACCTCATCGTTTAAGGAAACTCCGGGCGTAATTAATTCTGTAACACCGCGTTTTACAATGGTTTTTGTCATTTTCGGATCTTCCAACTGATCGCAAATTGCCACGCGCATTCCTGCTTTTACCAATTTTGGAAGATAAGTGTTCAGCGAGTGGTGCGGAAATCCTGCCAAAGCCGTTTCAGTTTCGCTTCCTGCGCCGCGTTTGGTTAATACAATTCCTAAAACCCGGGATGCTTTTTTGGCATCTTCACCAAAAGTTTCGTAAAAATCACCAACCCTAAATAACAACATCGCATCAGGATATTTCATCTTAATAGCATTGTACTGTTTCATTAAAGGGGAGACTTTCTCGATTTTTGGCGCCAATTTTTTAAGAATTTACATTAGTTTTGCGAAGTTACATTTTTTTCGTTTACATAGAAATGTTTTAGCTTATTGCATCTCAACGACTCAAAGATTAAAAAATATAGAATAGAGAGCATAGACTAAAACAATTAAACGATTGCACGATTAAATAGTTAACCAACTAAACGAATAAACAATAAAAATGCGTAAATTAAAAAACAGCGAACTGGAAAGACTGGATGTTGAGGCGTTTAAAAAAACGGCTAAAATTCCGCTCATCCTAATTCTCGACAATATCAGAAGTTTAAACAATATCGGGTCGGTTTTTAGGACAAGTGATGCCTTTTTAATTGAAAAAATATATTTATGCGGAATAACCGCGCAACCACCGCATAAGGATATTCATAAAACGGCATTGGGTGCCACGGAATCTGTTGATTGGGAATATGCCGAGGATACGTTTGCGCTTATTCAAAAATTAAAAGATTCAAAAATTAAAATTTTGGCCATTGAACAGGCCGTAAACAGCACGATGCTGCAATATTTTAAGATAGAACCAAACCAAAAATATGCGGTAGTATTTGGGAATGAGGTCAAAGGCGTTCAGCAAAACGTGGTTTCAGCTTCCGACCATTGCATTGAGATTCCGCAATTTGGCACCAAACATTCCTTGAATATTTCGGTAAGTGTTGGCGTTGTGGTTTGGGATTTGTTCAAGAAATTTAGATTTTAGTAGCTGGTATTTGGTATCAGGTATCAGGAAATTTGGTTTTGGATTATAAGCTTTTGCCAAATTTAAGCACCAACACTTCTAAATATTACAGTGATTATCATCGTCAAATGTGCTTTGGTCAATTCAATCTACATCATTCTCTATTTTAGAAGTCAGATTTATAAATTCTTGCACGGACAATTGTTCCGGACGTTTGTTAAAGATAGGGTCTTCTCTTAAATTATCGGATAAATTGAGTGTTTTTAAACTGTTGCGCATTGTTTTTCTGCGTTGGTTGAAAGCGGTTTTAACAACGGTATAAAACAATTTTTCGTTAACGGGCAAGGTGTAATTTTCTTTTCTGGTAAGCCTGATTACGCCAGACTCTACTTTTGGAGGCGGATTAAAAACCGTGGGCGGGACTGTAAATAAATACTCAACATCATAAAATGCCTGCGTTAAAACAGACATAATCCCGTACACTTTGCTGCCTTCTTTTTCTGCAATGCGCTTTGCGACTTCTTTTTGAAACATTCCTGAAAATTCAGGGATTTGATGCCTGTTCTCCAGTGTTTTGAAAACAATTTGGGTGGAAATATTATAGGGAAAATTGCCGATAATCGCCAATTGTTCCTCCCCAAAATACTCGGAGAGGTTCATTTTTAAAAAATCTTTTGAAATAATTCTGTCAGCTAATTTTAAATAGTTGGTTTTTAAATATTCCACCGATTCCGTGTCAATTTCAATCACGTGCACGAGCAAATCTTTTTTAAGCAGGTACTTGGTTAAAACACCCATTCCCGGACCAATTTCCAACACATTTTTATAGCCTTTTTCCGTTAAGCTGTTGGCAATGTTCTGCGCTATCTGCTCGTCTTTCAAAAAATGCTGGCCAAGGTGTTTTTTTGCTCTAACACTCATAAATTAGTTTTTAACACTCATGCTAAATTGCTCGCTGATTACTTTTAATTCGGTTTTGAAAGTTACAAATTTACCTTTAAAAAGTTTAAATGCTTCATCCCTTAATCTAACGGCATCTTCTTTATAATAAACCTGTAAAGTTTCTAAACTGTCTGTGGAATATTGGACCGAATAGGTGGTGCCTCCCATTTCTTCCTCAATGATCACCTGACTCATTTTAGCATAGTTGAATTTTCCGGTTGAAAGCATATCGGGAATGTGTTTTTCTTTCATCCATTTCAACCATTCGTCATGAACGGATTCTTCTATGTTGGTGGTAACGTTGTAGATGTACATTTTTAGTTATAAAGTTAAAGGTTAAAAAACCTAAAGCTCAGCGTCTCAGGTTAAAAGTTCAAAGGTAAACTTCTCTGAATAGTGTTGAACGGTTTTTATTAATTTTTTTCTATTGCCAGCCGTCTATTTCCTATTCCCTAATTTATACCATCGCCTCTTAGTTTTCTAAATTTTTTGCGTGCATCCACCACATAAATGCTCGATGGATACTCAAATATAATTTTTTGATAGTATTCTTTCGCTTTTTCAACGGAATTTAATTTGTTTAAATACAGTTCTGCCAAATAATAATGGGCGTCATCTGCTAAAATATCATCTTTATTCAGACTGATTATTTTTAAATAATTGTTTTCTGCATTGATGAACTGATTTGTTTCTTCAAATAGTTGCGCCTGTTTAAACAGCGCTTCATCTTCAATAGGATGCCCTTTGTATTGATTCAAAACAAGCGTTAAAGTATCAATGGCCCGCTTGTTTTTATTCTGAAATGAAAGCAAATCTGCTACTGCGTATTTTTTCAATGCCATTTTTAAACTGTCTTTTACTACATTGTCTGTAATGATCAAATTCAAGGCCAGCGCATCGTTTGCAATCAGTTGCGAAGTGGAATTTTTCAGTACCTTAAGCTGTGATTGTGCCCATTGAAAATCACCTTTAAAATAGGAGGTCTGTGCAATTTTAAACCTTGCTGTTTGTCCGATAGTATGATTTTTTAAATCGTTTTGAACTTGGGTGTAATAAATTAAAGCACTGCTGAATTTGTTGTCAAAAACCAAAATATCGGCCAATTTTATTTTTAAATAGCCTTTTTGAAATTCGTTGACTGGCAATTTTAAGGCTTCTTTTAAAACCGAAATGGCCTGTTCAGGTTCATTTTTTTTAAAGGCCAAAAATTCCGCATAAATGGATTGAATATTTAAAGTGGCCATATTTTTTCCGTATTGGCTGAACAATTGTTGAAATTGGGTTTCAATAGCTTCAGTTGACGCATTTGTTTTAATGTTGATTTCAAGCAAATACAGTTTGGCAATTAACTCAGTTTCTAAATTTATGCTATTTTCCAGCACATAGTTGAAGCAGTTTTTTGTGGCTTCAAAATCGTTGTTTTCAAAAGTGATTTTTCCAAGCGCCACAATGGCTTCTAAATTACCCAAATTTCTTTTATGAAGCGCTTTTTCCTGAATAAATGCCTTGTCATATTCTTTTTGCTGAATAAAAAGCCAGCTTAGCAATTCGTTCCAAGTATTATTAGGATTGTTCTGAGATCGTTTCAATAAGAGCCTTTTTAGTAAAATATTTGGTTCATTTTCGGCATCATCAGTAATAAATTTCCCCATATAATTTTTTGCAATTGACTCATAATTTTCATTCTTTTCAATCAGGTCTAAATAGGTGTTAAACATATTTTCAATCTCCCCTTTTTCGCTATAAATTAAAGCAATTTGAGAATTGTAATTGGCATTCGGATTTGCTTCCGAAGCTTTTTTGTAGGCCAGAAGCGCATAATCCAAGAGGTAATTGTCCTGAAAAGTTTTTCCGATAAAATACCCCATGTTTGGTGATTTTTCAATTGCTAACAAGGCTTTTTCATAATAGGGAACTGCTTTCTCATAAAGGTTTTGCAACTGGAAATTGTAGCCCAACTCCACAAGCAAATATTCCTGATTGGGATAGATTTTCAATTGTTGGACAATAATTTTATCTGCTTCTTCAAATTTTTCCAATTGCTGATAGCAGTCGATCAGGTCGTTTAAATAATTGGTGTTAAAAGGATTTTTCTCATGCAAAGTTTTGTAAAGTGAAGCCGCTTTTTGATACTCACTATTCCTAAAATATTGCAATGCCAATTGCGGTTCCTGCGCATAAATGTGCAGGGAAAAACAACAGATAAACAGGAATAAAGTATTGCGCATGAGGTGATTTTTACATTTTCAAAGATAACCAAACAAGTGTTAAAGTTTTTATAATTAAAGCTGTTTTCTAGGAAGCGCTGTTACAATTTTACTTGTAAAAAGTCTTTTTTAGAAAGAACACTTAAATTTAAGGGTATGAAAGTATTGGTCGAAAATTACGAAACTAAAAAAAATAGCGCATTAAATTTCATGAAAAACGGACAATTGAACGCTTATTTTGAGGCGTTGGTTGAAATGAACAATTACAAAAAACTACTATTTACCGTTTGCGCTAATTGATGTATTCAAATCCGCAATATGGCACTAAAGCTTCAGGGATTTTAATTCCGTCGGGCGTTTGGCAATTTTCCAACAAGCCTGCCAAAACACGCGGCAATGCCAATGAACTTCCGTTAAGCGTATGCGCCAATTCACTTTTCCCCTCACTATTTTTAAATCGAAGTTTCAATCGGTTTGCCTGAAATGTCTCGAAATTTGAAATCGAACTAATTTCCAGCCAACGGTCCTGCGCTGTTGAAAACACCTCAAAATCGTAAGTTAAGGCAGAGGTAAATCCCAAGTCACCGCCACACAAACGCAATATTCTGTAAGGCAATTTCAGTTCCTGCAAAATTCCTTTTACGTGATTTACCATCAATTCCAAAGCAGCGTAAGAATTTGAAGGATGTTCAATTCTTACGATTTCAACCTTGTCGAATTGATGCAACCTGTTCAAGCCGCGAACGTGTGCGCCGTAAGAACCGGCTTCTCTCCTGAAACAAGGCGTATAGGCCGTTTTACAAATTGGAAATTCGGTTTCTTTTAAAATAACGTCCCTGTAAATATTGGTTACGGGAACTTCGGCAGTCGGAATTAAATATAAATTATCCGTGGCGTCATGATACATTTGCCCTTCTTTATCGGGTAATTGCCCGGTTCCAAATCCCGATGCTTCATTCACCAAATGCGGTACCTGAACTTCATCATAACCGGCAGCGGTATTTTTGTCCAAAAAATAATTGATTAAAGCACGTTGTAATTTTGCGCCTTTTCCTTTGTAAACAGGAAAACCGGCACCAGCTATTTTATTGCCCAGCTCAAAATCGATGATGTCATATTTTTTTGCCAATTCCCAATGCGGCATCGCACCTTCGTGCAATTTCGGAATTTCGCCCTCCTGAAAAATGTTTAGGTTGTCTTCTTCGGAAGTTCCTGCGGGCACAATTTCATTGGGGATATTTGGAATTAAGTACAGTAATTCCTGTAATTCGGTTGCTTTTTGCTGAAGATTTTCAGTTAATTCTTTTGATTGATCTTTTAACTGAACGGTTTTTTGTTTTAAAATAGCGGCTTTTTGGGTTTCACCAGATTTAAACAACTCTCCAATATCTTTAGAAAGCTTGTTCAATTCGGACAAAATAGCGTCCAATTCTGTTTGAATGGCTCTTCTTCCTTCATCGGCTAAAATGGTTTTATCAACCATTTCTTCGGCATTTTTAAAATTTCTTTTTGCCAAACCTTTTAAAACAGTTTCTCTGTTTTCTCTAATAAACGCTACCTGCAACATGGTTTTTTACCTTTAAATGAAAGGCAAATTTAAGAAATTGAAGTGAAAAGAAACTAATTAGTTTCATCTGTTTTAATTTTTATTTTTTAGCGGTAACAGATGCGGTTCGCCTAATCATTCCTTTGTATGTCAAAATTTGTCATGCTCGTTTAATTTGATTTAACAGAAACAGTTTCATTTATTTTTGAAACTATTTGAGGCACTTCCTTAATTTTGAAATGGAAGTCTATTTTAAACGATTTTTCAGAAGCTTTCGAGATTTTAAATTCCCCTTTTTTGATTGGATAATAGCCAGTTTCCCCTTTGCAATAACACAAACGGCCAAAATGTAATTTTATATTTTGAAGCGCTTCATCGGTCAATGTTTTTTCTGAAACAGTTGCATCTAATTCGGCAAGAATAATTTCGGTATAATTGCTGTCTTGGGTATTTGGGATGGGATTTTTAGTGTAGATAAATTTAAAAATTGTTTTATCACCTTCAGAAATCACCGGATATAAATTACCGAACTCATCCTGTTCAAATTCCAATGAGGTGTTAGGCAGCAACTCAATGGTGCAATCTCCATTTTCGGGACAATTTAAGGTATTTACCAAAATGGCTTCATTAACCACAAAATCGGAGGTTGCATTTTTGGTTGATTTGCACGAAATCAACACTAAAATAAGTAATGGCAGGAGATTTTTCATTTGTCTAATATACGCAATTTATTATTCAAAAAATATGCCGTTTATAATTTGCATGGACTTTTGTTTGTCTTCCTGCAATTGATTTATAAGGTTTTCAACGTTGTCAAATTTTTGTTCGTCACGTAAAAATTTCAACACATCAATTTGAATTTTTTTGCCGTACAAATCTTTGTTGAAGTCAAAAAAATGAATTTCAATGGTTTGCTTTTTTCCTTTTACGGTAGGGTTGAAGCCAATATTCATCATGCCGTAAACGGTTTCATTTTCCAGTTCGGATTTAACGATGTAGGAACCGGTTTTCGGCAACAATTTATAGGTTTCTTTTATTTCTAAATTTGCGGTTGGGAATCCAATTTTTTCTCCTAAATTTTTACCTTTTACCACTTCTCCGTTTAGCATAAAATGATAACCCAAATAGCGGTTTGCTTCCTCAATGTTGCCAAGTTCAATGGCTTTTCTGATTTTTGTTGAACTGATGGCGATATGGTCAATTTCTTGTTGGGGTATTTTGTTTACATCAAAACCAAAAGTTTTTCCGTAGGTGGTTAATTGTTCAAAATTGCCCTCCCTGTTTTTTCCGAAGCGATGGTCATAACCAATGATTAGGTTGGCAATATTAAGTTGATTAACCAACACTTTTTTTACAAAATTAAATGCTGTTTTTTCGGCAAAATCTTCTGTGAATTCTTGAATCACCAATAATTCCAGGCCTGTTTTTTTTAACAATTTAATACGTTCATCGATGGTGTTTATCAATTTAATATCTGAATCTTTTTGCAAAACCATTCTGGGATGCGGAAAAAAAGTTAACAAAACAGAAGAAGCATTGCTTTTTTTTGCGCTATGAACAAGATTTGACAAAACTTTTTGATGGCCAATATGCACACCGTCAAAGGTGCCAATGGTAATAAAAGATTTGTTTGTTGATGTATAGTCAGATAAATCGGTATAAATTTTCAAAATTGAAAACAGGTTTGGTTATTTATGGGGTACAAAAATACTTTAATTAATTAAAAGGGGATTGATGTGCGTAATTAATTTGGTATTATAATTGTACACAACAGATTATCATTCTATATTTGTGAATTGAGCATCTGACATTATCAAAATAATTAATGAAATGATTATAAATGAATCGTCATATAATTACTGATGATATTTGAGAATTCCTAATGGCCTTTTAAAAATTATTACTCAAGATGAAACAACATTATAAAAAGCAGTTTTTTTTAACACTTTCTTTGTGTCTTTTAATTTTTGCTGTTTCAGCGCAAAATTCCGATGATTTATGGTCTAAAAGCACTGGTTTTCAAAAAAGCACTTCTAAAAAATTAACCAGAAAATCGATTCCAAATAAATTTGAAAGCTATGAGTTGAATTTAAACCAACTCAAAAATAAGTTAAGCAAGGCGCCTAAGAGAAAAGGGAAACTAGAAAAATCGAACACCATCATCAGTTTTCCGAATGAAAAGGGGGTATTGGAAAGCTATCAGATTTTTGAAGCTTCAATCATGGAAGAAAGTCTGCAAAAACAATATCCGAATATCAGGTCGTATGTTGGAAAAGGCATTGACAATCCAGGATCTGTAATAAGATTCAGCATAACGCCTTTGGGCTTGCATGCCATGACTTTGAGAAATTCGGAAGGAACCGTTTATATTGATCCATATGCCGAAAACGATGATTCCTACATCGTTTATTCAAGTAAAAATTTACCTTCCATTGCACCCTTTGAATGTAAATTTGACGATGTAAATACTTTCCAAAAAACAAGCGCAACAACTATTTCGGCTAAAGCCCAAAATGCCAATGACGGGAAATTAAGAACCTTCAGATTGGCTGTTGCCACAACTGGAGAATATTCTCAGTTTCATTTAGACAGGCAAGGAATAAGTTCCACAGCGACAGATGCCATAAAAAAAACGGCAGTTTTATCGGCAATTGTCACAACGATGAATAGAGTGAACGGCATTTTTGAAAGAGATGTTGCCCTAACAATGGTGTTGGTTGCCAACAACACGGAAATTATATTTTTGGATGCTGCTACCGATGGTTTTACAAATGACGATTCAAATAAATTAATTGACGAAAGCCAGACGGTTATTGATGCTAATATAGGTGATGCAAATTATGATATAGGACATACTTTTAGCACCGGAGGTGGTGGGCTGGCGCAGCTAAATTCGCCTTGCAATACTGGATGGAAAGCCAGAGGAATTACAGGTTCTTCAAGTCCAACAGGGGATGCTTATGATATCGATTATGTTGCCCATGAAATGGGGCATCAATATGGTTCCCATCATACTTTTAACGGAGACGCTGGGAATTGTGCAGGCGACAACAGAAACTTAGGTACTGCGGTAGAGCCGGGAAGCGGTTCAACCATTATGTCGTATTCAGGACTTTGTGCTCCACAAAATGTACAAAATCTGGCTGACCCCTATTTTCATTTGGTCAGCATTCGGGAAATATGGTCAAATATTTCAACGGGAAGCAGCACTTGCGCGGCTATTTCCGTTACGGGGAATGCAGCTCCAACAGTTAATGATCTGCCTAATTATACGATACCAATTTCTACGCCTTTTGTTTTAACAGCCAGTGCATTTGATAGCAATGGGGACAATTTAACCTATACTTGGGAGCAGTTGGACACAGAAATTACCACATATCCATTGGTTTCCACCGCTACTGGCGGTCCGGCTTTCAGATCTATTCCACAAACTGGTTCCCCAAAGCGCTATTTTCCTAATCAATCTACAATTATTAGCGGAAATTTATCAAATGAATGGGAAGTATTGCCTTCTGTTGGCAGAACGATGAGATTTGGGGTGAATGTTAGAGACAATAACAGCGCGGGTGGACAAACTGCAAGCAAGGAAACGCTTGTTGCTTTTACCGGTGGCGCAGGACCGTTTAAAGTAACTTCTCAATCGATTGATGTTACTTGGGATGCCGGAACATCCCAAATTATTACTTGGGATGTTGCCAATTCCAATTCGGCACCCGTAAATTGTTCTTTTGTAAATATTCTTTTGTCGACCGATGCTGGGAGTACCTTCCCAATAACCTTAGCTTCAAATGTGGTAAATGATGGATCGCATGAAATCGTTGTTCCGAATAATACAACTAACCAGGCTCGAATTAAAGTAGAAAGTGCAGGCAATATTTTTTATTCGGTAAACACTAAAAACATTAAAATTCAAACTTCTGAATTTATTATGAAATTTGATGCCTTTTCAAAAAACGTATGTACCCCAAGCGATGCGGTTTATACTTTTACTTACAATACTTTTTTAGGATTTAATGAAGTGACTACTTTTTCTGCCACCGGAAATCCAGCAGGTTCAACAGTTGCTTTTAATCCGGCTTCAGCAACCGCCGACAACTCAAATGTTCAAGTGACAATCAGCGGAATTGCGATTGAAGGAAATTATGATGTATCTATAATAGGAACATCGGCTTCCGTAACAAAAACAACAAACGTAAATTTAGGTGTTTATAATGCTACGATTGCCGCACCAACTTTAGTTTCTCCTGCCAATAATGAGATAGATGTCTTAAAACCTTTTTATTTAAATTGGGATGAAGATTTGAATGCGACAAATTATGATGTCCAAATCTCTGAAGATTCCGGTTTTGGCGTTATTTTAGAAGCTGACAATGTAAATATAAGCACTTATATTCCTCAAAATTTACAAGCTAAAACGGCCTATTTTTGGCGGGTTAAATCGAAGAATGATTGCGGTGAGGGCGCTTTTTCAGACATATTTAAATTTACGACGGAGAACAACATATGTGACACCAATAATGCTTCTGACGTTCCGCTAAATATTCCTGATAATAATTCTGCAGGAATTTCTTCAAAAATTCTTATCACAAACAATAAAATTATAAGAGATGTGAATGTTACCGTAAATATTACGCATCCTTGGATAGGAGATCTGGATTTAATGTTAATAAGCCCTAGCGGTAAATCGGTACTTTTAGTGGCCAACAGTATAGATGACGGACTTAATTACACAAATACGGTTTTTGATGACGGCGCTTCTTTATCAATTAGTTCGGGAGTTGCTCCTTATACAGGGACATTCAGGCCAGAAGAATTGTTATCAAGTTTTAATGATGAATTTTCTTCTGGAAACTGGACTTTAAAAGCTGTGGATTCAGGACCTGATGATTTGGGAACAATCGATAGCTGGAGTCTCGAAATTTGTGGTGTTCCCATAACTAATGATGATGACAATGACGGAGTACTGAACGATGTTGATCAATGTCCGAACACAACTCCAGATTCCGCAGTAAATGCTTTAGGGTGTTTTATTTTACCAAGCAATAATTTTACGGTTGAAGCTACCAGTGAAACCTGTCCGGGTAAAAACAACGGACAAATTAAAATTACGGCATTGGCTGCATTAAATTACACCCTAACAATTAACAATGCTCCATATGATTTTACAACAGCAACAACTTATACCTCTGCAAATTTACCTCCAGGAATTTACAATATTTGTATTGGTGTTACAGGGGAAACTTATACGCAATGTTATGATGTTCAGGTTGCTCAAGGCACGACAATTTCAGGAAAATCGAGTGTTTCATCAGGCAAAGCTTCTGTGGAAATTGAACAAGGAACTGCGCCATTTACTATTTTTATAAACGGGCGGGAACAATTTGAAACAAGCGCTTCTGTATTTTCTGTTGAAGTAAAAAAAGGCGATGTTTTGGAAGTTAAAACGGCTGTTTCCTGTGAAGGAATTTATTCAAAAACCATCGATGCATTTGAAGCTGTTTACGCATATCCAAATCCAACAAATGGTGCTTTTGAAATTACAGTTCCAACCGCGCAAACTGAGGTAGTTATTGAATTATACTCCATGCTTTCACAACTAATTTCTGTAAAAACCTATCCGGTTGTTTATGGAAAAGTACAGTTAAGCCTCGAAAATAAACCAACGGGATTGTATATCGCAAAAGTGCTTTTAGACCAACCTGTTTCTATAAAAATTATTAAGCAATAATAACCAATAATAACCATGAGAAATCTTTTATATATCGCAGCATTAAGCATAAGTTTATGGTCATGCGGCGGTGGCGGAGACAATCCGGCACCGGTAAACAATGCCCCTACCACACCAAGTTTGGTTGCTCCAACCAATAATTTATTATGCATAGACAATCCCGTTACTTGTCAATGGAGTGCGTCCACTGATAAAGATGGTGATGTGATAACGTATCAAATAGAAGTAGCAAAAAATAGTGCGTTTACATTGGATAAGCAAACATTTAATAGTCAATTAACAACACAATTGGTATCACTGGAAGAAGATATTGCCTATTACTGGCGCGTAAAAGCAACAGATGGTGAAGCAAGCAGCGGCTATTCTTCAGTATTTAAGTTTTATACCTATGGAGAAGGCACTATAAATTACTTGCCATTTTCACCAGAACTTGTAGCTCCTGAATTAAATTCAGTAGTACAAACTCCCACAGCTAATTTACAATGGACCGCAGATGATGTTGACACAGCAGATACATTAACATATGATGTTTATTTTGGAACTGATCCGACTCCAGTAACATTAAAATCAGAAAATCAGAGTGCAACTAGTTTTGAGACAGATACACTTGCTGCTTCAACGACCTATTATTGGAAAGTGGTTGTGAATGATGGCCAAGGCGGACAAACTATTGGGCAGGTTTGGCGTTTTACGACGGATTAGAATTTTGGTATTTTAGTGTGTTAGGATGTTGGAATTTGACTTCGTCACGGGTGAAGATATTTTGGAAAGACTATTTGGCTCTATTTTGAACTTTTTAAATGCAACTCTGCGGTTTTTCTTTTTAATTTTCAATTGTTGGTTTTATAATCTCTAAAAAAACATCAATCTGTTCGTGTTTTTTCTTAAGGTAACTCAAGTAAAAATTATCAATACATTTGAAGCTACAGGAATTAATTTAACTAAAGATCCAAAATTTGTGAAAAAACTACTCATTAATTTATTACTATTGCTATTTGTTGTCCCTTTTTACGGACAAATTCAACCCTATTATAACGGTTTAGATTTAACAAAAACGGGGAATGATTTGTTTTTAGAGTTATCGGGCCATTTAGCTGCAACGCATTCGGGAATTCCTTATACAGGCTCACCAGTTGATGTTTGGGATGCTTGCCAACAAGCGGATGAAGATCCAGACACTAGTTCTAATGTTTTATTGATTTATGGTTATGATAATACGGATGGTAATTTTTCTACAGACAGAACACGATTAAAATCAGCAATGGCAGGTTCAACATATGTTCCTGGAATGTGGAACAGGGAACATGTTTTTGCAAAATCTTTGGCAAATCCGTCTTTTGGTACAGACGAACCTGGTCCCGGCACGGATGTCCATAATTTACGCCCTGCTGATCAAGAAAGAAACTCAGAAAGAGGTAATAATAAATTTACGGATGGAAGCGGCAATTCACATATTGTCACAAGTAATGGAGGTTGGTACCCCGGTGATGAATGGAAAGGGGATGTAGCTCGCATTGTGATGTATATGTATACCAGATATCATGGTACTGGCACTCAGGTTTCAGAAACAAATTGTTTGCCCATAAATGTGGGCTTCGGAACAATTTTAACGGTTGATCCTAATATGATTGATTTATTTTTGAAGTGGAATGCTGAAGATCCTGTTTCAATTTTTGAAGCGGATAGAAATGACGTGCTGTTCGGAATTCAAATGAATAGAAACCCATATATTGATAACCCTTACCTGGCCACTGTAATTTGGGGAGGTTTAACAGCTGAAGACAAATGGTGGGCTAACAATTCATCCGATATTGTGGCGCCAACGGCACCAACAAATGTAATAGCTTCAAATATAGACATTAAATCCTTTGATCTAAGTTGGGATGCTTCCACAGATGATATTGACGTATATGATTATTTAATTTATTTAAATGGCGTTTATTTAAAATCAACCAGCTCAACTTCAACTTCAATCACAAATTTAAGTCCAGATACAAGTTATACTATAACAATTAAAGCGAGAGATGCAGCATCAAATTATTCTGTACCAAGTGCCATACTGAATGTCTCTACTTTAGTTGGGCCAAAAATTTTATTGGAAGAATTTTTTGAAGATTGCCCAAATGTAAAATTCTTTGCCTATAATGAGGCCAGCGACAAAGATTGGGAGTGCACACCTCAATTTGGAGAAAATAATTCAGGTTCTTATGGAATCAATGGCTACCAAGAAGATGTGGCAAGCAAAGATTGGTTAATTGCCAATAATCCAATTGATTTTGATGCTGAAACGGGTGAAAAATTAAGTTTTTATGCCGATGCAGCTTATGGAACCAGTCTGTTAGAATTGGTATATTCATCAAATTATGATGGTTCAGGAAATCCAAGTGGTTTCACCTGGACACCTGTGCCTAACGTAACTATTCCAATGAAGGCAAACACAAGTGAAACAGAAGAAGTCTTTATTTTTACAGATAAAGATATTAGCGCTATTTCCGGATCCGTTTATTTCGCTTTTAAATATTATTCAGATGGTAATCCAACGCGCTGGACGGTTGATAGTTTTGAAATTACTGCGGATACCGATAATCCTGATAGTGATAGTGACGGCATATTAAATGGCAATGACAATTGTCCTACTATTGCGAATGCAGATCAGGCAGATACAGACGGGGATGGAGTAGGTGATATATGCGATACATGTACAAATACGCCAAATGGAGAAGCTGTAAATGGAAGTGGCTGTTCTCAAAGTCAGCTAGATGATGACAATGATGGTGTTATGAATAATTTAGACAGCTGTGCAAATACACCAAATGGAGAAGCTGTAAACGGAAGTGGCTGTTCTCAGAGTCAGTTAGATGATGACAGTGATGGAATTACGAACAATATTGATCAATGCCCTGACACAAGTCCAAACGCTTTAGTAGATGCGGCAGGATGCTTTACTTTGCCTTCTAATAATTTTTCGATAGAGGCTATCAGTGAAACCTGTGTAGGTAAGAATAATTGTAAAATATCAATTTCATCAAATGAAGTAAATGATTATGTTGCAAAAATTAGCGGAATTCAAACTGATGGCGTAACACCAATTAACATCCCCGATGAAATCTTTACAAATAGTTTGTCTCTTGACAATTTAAAACCGGGAATTTATACTATCTGCATTGGCGTTACAGATGAAACCTATTCACAATGTTATACCGTTCAGGTTGAGCCGGGAGCAACTGTTTCCGGAAAAACGAGTGTTGTTTCCGGGAAAGCTTCCATTGAAATTGCGCAAGGAACTGCGCCATTTATCGTGTTTGTAAACGGGAAAGAACAATTTGAAACAAGCGCGCCAATATTTTCTGTTGATGTAAAATGCGGAGATGTTTTAGAAGTTAAAACTGCAATAACTTGTGAAGGAATTTATTCAAAAACGATTGATAACATCGATACTGTTTTTGCTTATCCAAATCCAACCCAAGGCACCTTTGAAATTATTGTTTCAACCATGCAAAAGGAAGTGGTTATTGAATTATATTCCACTCTTTCACAAATGATTTCCGTAAAAACCTATCCGGTTGTTTATGGAAAAGTTCAGTTAAGCCTTGAAAACAAACCAACAGGACTATATATCGCAAAAGTGCTATTGGAAGAGCCTATTACCATAAAAATTATAAAACAATAAGAAATCTTATAGCTATTGCAGCATTAAGTGTATGTTTTTATGGTCGTGCGGAGGTGGTGAAACACCAACTCCTGTAAATACAGTATCAACAATTGCAACGCTGGCTTCTCCTGTTAATATTTCATTGTGCACAGAATAAAGGTGTTGAATTTTCAATGGAATGCTTCAACAGACACAGAAGGGGGGGGGTATGATCACTTATGAAATATAGGTTGCTAAAGACAATCTTTTTTCCCTAATTGAACATACGTTCTCTCCAACCACCAACAGTAAATCAATTACTTTAGAAAAAAGGGGGTTCCAATTACTGGAGGGTAAAATACACAGACAGTAAAAGTGCTGCAAGCAACTATTCTGCAAGAAGGTTTTGGAATTATAAACCACTGGCTATTTTGCCGGTTTTGGTAAGTCTGACTTTAAAAGAAGTTGTTCATGGCGCTCCAAAAACGACGGCGCTGGCATGGGAAGCAACCGAGCAGACAGTAGCTAAATAATAACCTAACCTTACACCTCAATTACAGTATATAAGTTACCACGTACTTGTGCACTACCATCATTCTGACATGAGTAATAGTCACAAATAGTAATTAATTAAATTTTAAGTTTAACTACAATTTTATATACTGACATTCTATTAAGCGAGTTGGATATTTTTTTAAGTTATTGTGAATAACCTAAATTTTGTAGAGACTTTAATAAAAGGCCTTAATTTAATGATATATTTATATAAATTTGTTAACTGAATAAAAAAGACCGTCTAATTAGACGGTCTTTTAAAATTATAATAAGTTTATTTTATTTATTGAAGAATATATTCTCCACCAGATAAAATTACTTTCATTTCCCATACAGCAGCTGCACCGGTATAAACATCATATTTAACAGCAAATTTTTGTCCTTCTTTCATTCCTGGGAAGTTGTTAAAAAGTACGATGTTGATGTAAGCCAGTATTTCAGCTTCATTTTTATAGTTAGGTTCACCTTCTCGAACATCAATATTATTATAATAACCAGGGTCACCATATTCAGTCCCTAAGGAAGCATAGTCAGCTTGCGTTAATGTGTATTTAATTGTATTGTCTGGCACCCAAACAGTTCCATCGTGGCCAAATTTAATAGTTTCTTGAGCAACATTCGTATATGGAGCCCATTTAGATCCATCAAATATATAATTATTAACATAACTTTTTGTAATACCACCACCTTTGTAAAGTTCATACATGGCTTGTACAATGTCACCAGCAACTTTTGGGCTGAATTTAAAGATGTCTGGTAAAGCTAAAGGTATTTTTAAAGCAGCTTCATCATGGCTTGAAAAATTTGGATATGATTCACCCATAGCCAAATATTCGTTTTCAGTAAAACCAGTGAATTTAGTCCAATCTCCATTTTCAAATAAGAAACCATCAGTTTTTGTAGTTTCCCCTCCTGCATAAAAACGGTATTTTAATGAGTGAAATTCACCTTCACTTGGTGTTGGATAAGTAGCATCTAAATAATCATAAATATAATAACTTTGATCAAAATTACCATAAGTTCCTCCAGTAATATTATTGTGTTCAGCATCTGTTAATTCATAAACCTCACCACTAGGAGAACTCATAGGGTTATACCATTTAAAAGTAACTGTAGCTAAAGAACCATCTCCCCACACAGGGTAATTGTTCTCTAATAAATCAGGAATCATTGTTTTAGCATCATCAATATTATTAAAGCTGCCGTATCCTAATTCTAAATAATCATAATCATCATCAGACATTGTAAACGTAGTTTCACCTACTATAATATTTTCTTGAGCATCAATTTCAGCATAAATATCATCCATAGGGTTACAGCTATTAAATAGTAAGCCTACACCCATAATTAAATAAATTATTTTTTTCATCATTATATATTTTTAAAATTTAATTTTAGCACTAATATTGAAAGTTCTTCCGTATCCATACCATACTAAAGCAGTTTGGCTAACAGAACCAGCACCATCTCTAGCATCAGATATGTATTGAGTGTCAAACACATTATTCATTCTTCCTGTTAAAGTTGTGTCCAATCCGGCAATTTTAAAACCGTGTCTTAAACTCATGTCAAAGGTCCCGTAATCAGGTAATTGCCAAGCTTGTGGGCCAACAGAACCTCTGCTATTTGGATCGTAACTCGCATATATATCAGCAAAGTAGTTGAAATCCATAGTGAAATGTGTTTTTTCCATTAACTCATAATCAAAACCTAAAGCTGCTGTTGTTTGTGCGGATTCAGAAACTTTTAATCCTGCAATAAATAAATTTACTGTTGAAACTAAATTTTGTTGGTCATCAAAGATTTGAACATTTTCAACATTATTATCCCAAGTCCAGTCTCCTAATGAAAGCATCCCTGTTACAGTTAATTTATTAGAAGCTCTATAAGTCCAATCTAATTCAACACCCTGGTGTAATGCATTTACACCTAAAATGTTTGCACTATTAAAAGATCCGTCAGGATTTTGGAAACTTCTAGTAAGTGTTCTGTCCTTCCATTCAGTTCTGTAAATGTTTATATTAGCACCAAATTTTGCGCCTTTAAAACCATATCCTAATTCAGCACTAAATATTTTTTGGTTTGCAGCATCAGCATTGATATGCTCATTATCATAATTCAAGAAAACAGCGTCAAATCCCGGGGCTTTTTCAAAATATCCAATATTTGCAAATACATTGTGTTCATAATTAATATTGTAGTTAGCACCACCTTTTACACTATAACCAGTAAAATTATATTTATCAGTTGTTTGAAGAGGATCATTATCTAAATAGTTAAAATAATCTACTCTAACATAAGATGTATTAGAAAATGCAGCAGAAATAAATCCGGCTAAATTATCTTTATCATATTCTAACTGTGTAAATAAACCTTGCCAGTCAACTTCACCATCATCCCAGTAATCACGTTTGTCACCCACTTGTAAAGCTGCATTAGGGTTGTTTACATTGTTGTTATCTAAAGCATAATCGGCACCTAATAAATCTGTCACTTCAGAGAAGTGTTTACCAACATATGATCTTAAATCAACACCACCAACAAATGATAAATTATCTGTTAACTCTGTTTTAAGTGTAGATAAAGCTCCAAACCAACTATGGTCATTTCTGGAAGCTCTTAAATAAGCTTCAGCTCCTAACGAGCCATTTGCACGGTTTAAAGCTACAATGTTATCAATATCAATTGGTTGATCTGCACCACCAATTCTTTGGTTGAAAAGACTTGTGTTGCCAGCAGTACCACCACCACCTCCTGAACCCCAAGAAGCATATAAAGCAGTAGATAAATTTGTTTTATCACTAATTGTCCAGTAATGGTTTAAAGAAGTTTGTGATTTATGATAGAAGTTGTCTTCTACATTCACAACGTTACCATCTCTAAGACCCCAGTTTGGGTTAAATTTAATCCCACTTTCTGCATTTCTATATTCGGAAATTAAACTTTGATTTTGTCTTTGACCGTGCCACTGTGGCGCTCCAAAAGATGTAATTGCCAACTTATGATTATCATTAATTTTTTTTGAAATGTTCACAAAATAGCTATAACCTTCGAACTCCGTACCATCAACATAACCATCTCCTTTCGTTTTTGCAGCAGAAACTGTAGCAGCAAAACCATTATCCAATAACCCTGTTGAAACTGTTGCACCATATTTTTGGTAACCATCATTTCCAACACTTGTAATTATATTTCCTCCATTTTCTACATCAGTAGTTTTAGATAAAATATTTATAGTACCACCAATAGAAGGTACAGCTACTTTAGAAGCTCCTAAACCTCTTTGTACCTGCATAGCGCTTGTTACATCAGCCAATCCAGCCCAGTTACTCCAATAAACTCTACCGTTTTCCATATCATTAACTGGTACACCATTAATCATAACCGCTACGTTTTCTGAGTTAAACCCTCTTAACGTTAAACCGCCATCTCCAAATCCACCACCAGATTTAGTTGCATATACACCAGGTGTAGATTTTAAGATTTCAGGAAATTCTTGAGATCCTAGTTTGTTTTCGATAAAATCAGCCCTAATTGTTGAAACTGCCACAGGTGTTTTTCTGTCAATAGCAAATGATGTTGCTGTAATTACAATTTCGTCCAATGTTTGAGAGGAAGGTTTTAATGCAATTGTGCCTAAATTAGCAGTTCCATTAAATGCTACTGAAGTTGGTTCATAGCCAACGAATGAAACTTGTAAAATACCGCTAGAAATGGAAGTTTCCAAAGTGAAATTTCCATCAAAATCGGATGAAGCTCCTGTTTGAGTCCCTTTAATAACTAAAGAAGCGCCAGGTAGTGGCAGATTTGTTTCATCAACAACCTTACCTGTAAGTTTGGTTTGAGCGAAAATAGTAGAAGAACTAATTAATAGTACTACCATTAACAAATTTTTAAATTTTCTCATTGTTTAATTTTAAGTTGAATTAAATGTTTGTGCAAAAATGGTGAATTTTAACAAATGAATCTTTACCAAATTGTTAAATCTTAACAAAATTTTAAGACAAATAAATGTAGTGAAAAACACCTTTAAAACTGGTCTATGTTATTTTAAATATTAACATTTTATTAACAGATATTGAATTTGACATAGGTTGTCTTTATTAAGACAAAAGGCAATCAAATATTAATTTGTTTGAAGAGTTCAAATATTGAATTACATATAGTTATGAATAAATACTAAAAGGTCTATTACATAAAATAAGTCATTTTAGGCATTCAAAACTTCATGAATTGATTGTTTCCAACAATTATTATTTTTGAAGATATTTATTGGCCAATTCTTTTCCAAGTTCAACGCCAAATTGATCAAAACTAAAGATATTCCAAATAACTCCCTGCACAAATATTTTATGCTCATAAAAAGCAATTAAACTTCCCAAAGTTTTGGGTGTAAGTTTGTTTATTAAAATGGTAGTGCTTGGCTTATTTCCTTCAAAAACTTTATATGGCAACAATGCTTCTATTTCATTCATTTTGCCTTGCGTTTTTAAATCTAAATGCGCTTCTTCTTTTGTTTTTCCTTCGGCAAGTGCCTGAGTTTGCGCAAAAAAGTTAGCCATTAATTTGGTGTGGTGCTCTGTATTTCCGTAAAGCGATTCTTTAAATCCAATAAAATCGGCCGGAATTAATTTGGTTCCCTGATGCAGTAATTGCATAAAAGCATGTTGGGCATTTGTTCCTGTGCTTCCCCATATCACATTTCCTGTTTGGTAAGTCACTTTTTTTCCATTTCTGTCCACACTTTTACCATTACTCTCCATAATGGCTTGTTGAAGGTAAGGTGCAAATTTACTGAGATACTGCGTGTAAGGTAAAATCACTTCAGTTTCTGCGTTAAAAAAGTTTGTGTACCAAATGCCTATGAGGCTTAAAACTACCGGTGCATTGTTTTTAAATGGGGTATTTTTAAAATGTTCATCCATTTCAAAAGCCCCAATTAGCAACTCCTTGAAATTATTGAATCCAACAGCCAAACTGATTGACAAACCAACAGTACTCCATAATGAAAATCGGCCGCCAACCCAGTCCCACATAGTGAAAATATTTTCTGTGGCAACACCAAAATCATTCGCAGCCTTTAAGTTTGTAGAAACAGCGACAAAATGTTTTGCAACATCACTTTCAGAAGCAGTTTGTAAGAACCATTTTTTTATAGTTGTTGAATTGGTAAGCGTTTCTTGTGTGGTAAATGTTTTTGAAACAATTACAAATAAGGTGGTTTCCGGATTTAAAGTTTTTATAACTTCCTGAACGTGGTCACCGTCAATATTTGAGACGAAATGGACATTTAAATGGTTTTTGTAATATTTTAAAGATTCAACCACCATATCCGGTCCCAAATCTGATCCGCCAATACCAATATTTACAACATCTGTAATTGATTTATTTGTATAGCCTTTCCATTCTCCGGAAACAATTTTATCGGTAAAAGACTCCATTTTTTGTAGGGCATCTTTTATGTCAATCATGATGTTTTTTCCATCAATTAAGATTGCTTTTTTTGATTGATTTCTTAAAGCAGTGTGCAACACTGCCCTATTTTCAGTTTTATTGATTATTTCTCCTGAAAAATAGGATTTAATGGCACTTTCCAAATCAACTTCATGAGCCAGTTCCAACAAATATTTTAGCGTTTCTTCCGTTATTCTATTTTTTGAATAATCAAATTCAAAGTCATTAAAATTAATGGTGAATTTCTTTTTTCGATCCAGGTCATTATTGAATAATGATTTTAAATGAACTGAATTTATATTTTTATAATGAGAAGTTAGTGATTGCCAAGCTTTTGTTTCTGTTGGATTGATATTTTTCATGGTCTTAATCTTATGATTTAATACTGCTTATAAAGTTAAAATATGGTTTTTTTATGAGGGTATTCTATGGAATCCAATTGGGTTTTTATTGGATCAATAAATTTAAGGTAAGCTGGTATTTTATTTTTATTCATAGGTTTAGAGCTGGGTAATTTTTCTTTTAACGGATCAACTTGCACCCCGTTTTTCCAAAAACGATAACATACATGAGGTCCGGCCGTGTTTCCCGTCATCCCAATATAACCTATAACATCTCCCTGTTTTACATAATTCCCAACTTTAACTGCGCGTTTGCTCATATGTAAATACTGGGTAGTATAAGTGCTGTTATGACGAATTTTAACGTAATTTCCGTTGGCGCCTCTATAACGAGACTCAATCACAGTTCCGTTGGCCGTACTCATAATAGGAGTTCCAATTGGAGCCGCATAATCGGTACCTTTATGAGGTCTAATTTTGTTTCCGTAATAAGCAATGCGTCTTCGTAAATTGAATTTTGAGGAAATTCTACTGAATTTTACGGGCATTTTTAAAAATTGTCGACGCAACACATGGGCTTTATCATCATAATAATCATAAGTTTTGTGGATTGAGTCAACCATATAATTAAAAGCATAAAAAGGCTCATCATTATGTTCAAAATAAGCGGCTTTTATTTTTCCGATTCCAACAGGGATCGTGTCTTCTAAGTAAAACTGTTCGTAGATGATCCTGAATTTATCTTTTTTTTGAAGTTTGGAAAAATCAATAGACCAGGCAAATATATCATCAGCCATTTTATAGGTTAAATAAGGATTTAATCCCTGGCTTTCAATGGCATGGGAAAGGTGGGTAGTAATAATCCCGGAAGCGGTTTTAATTACTTTTGTTATTGGCTTTTTTCCATTATGGACTGTGATTATGGAGTCTTTAAAATCAATAACTGTATAGTCAATAAGGGAGCGCCTGTATATAAAAACTTGTGCTTGTTGGGTAGAATCTTTTTTCGCCAAAATGGTGTAAGGCTTTCCTGCTCTTAGGCTTCTGATGTTGAAAGAGTCTTTTGTTTTATTGACAATTTCATATATTTTTGAATAGTCAACTTTGTTTTTGGTTAATATTTCACTAAAATTTTCGCCGGGTTTAATGGTGTCATTTATGACCTTATAATCGTTTAATTTATAACCAAATTCATATACGAATTTTGGTTTTGGTTTTTGTTTTAAAGGGATTTCAGGTTTTTCGTCTTTACAGGCAATAATTAAGACAACGAATAAAAGGGCAAATAATTTTTTCAACGGACTCTGTTTTTACAATTAAATTTGATTGAACAAATGAATTGCGAAAATACAATTTAATTTCAAAAAATTATGTTAAAAGGGTGCGCTAAACCTTTAAATTGGTCAAGATCGGCTCTAAGAGAACCAACCGCAAGATCTGCTTTAATAAGGAGCGGAATTTTATTTTCGTCATCACTAATCCAAATGGTTAGGCTTTCCTTTTTCTTGAAAACCCGTCCTGTCTGAACCATCGGCTTAAATTTTAAGGATTTAACTTTTCCGAATTTTGTTTTTATAGTCTCTTTTCCTAAAAAATGTAATTTAAAATTGGAGACTTCTTGATCGATAAACATTTTTAATTCAATCTCATCTCCAACTTTCAAATTGGTTAAATTTTGATTTCTTAAAAAATATAAAGCCGACAGTAAGTCTTGAATATCGTCGCCAATAGGGTGTTTATCTACGGTATTGTGTTTGTAGTTTTTTACAATAGCCTCATTTTTATCGTGATAGAATAAAATCTCTTCATCTTTGGTGTATCCTCCTTCATCAATTTTCCTGATAAAGCGATACGGCAACAAAGATTCTTTATACATATAGGTTTGATAATCATCTTTTACATTAAAAAACAAACCTACTATTCCTGTAGATTTTCCTTTTCCAAGAATATGGAACGCCTCTTTTTCATTGTTTGTGGTTTCCCTTACTTCCATTGTTGAAAAACCCGCATTTAAAAAATTGCTATAACTCATTTTAAACTTTAGCCATTCCCCTTCTTGAAAAGCGAAATTTTGTGGAGAATTTTTCGCCTTTGAAACAGTTTCAATCGATTTTACATTCGTTTTTTGAATGGTTTGACCAATTGAAGTAAAGGCAATTAAAAAAACTAACAAGTATGTAATGTTTTTCATCTATTGATATATAACAGTTTGTTTCTGTAAAAATACAAATATCACGCCAAAAACAATAAAAGGGTCGCTCGCGTGTCTTTAAGCTATTGTTAAATTGATAAAATTATAAGGTTCCTCTGCGCTCTTGTTCTGCTTCAATGGATTCAAACAAAGCTTTAAAGTTTCCTTTCCCAAATGATTGTGCGCCTTTTCTTTGAATAATTTCAAAAAAAAGTGTAGGTCTGTCAGTTACGGGTTTGGTGAAAATTTGCAATAAATAACCTTCATCATCCCTGTCAACTAAAATTCCAAGATCTTTTAATGCTGCCAAATCTTCATCAATTTCTCCAACCCTGTCCAATACGGTGTCGTAATAAGAGCCGGGAACATACAAAAATTCTACACCACGAGCTGTCAATGCTTTTACAGTTTCTAAAATATTGTTGGTCGCAACGGCAATATGTTGCACTCCCGGACCATTGTAAAAGTCTAAATATTCTTCAATTTGTGATTTTTTCACGCCTTTTGCAGGTTCATTTATGGGGAATTTTACGCGACCATTGCCATTGGTCATTACTTTACTCATTAATGCCGTATATTTTGTTGAAATATCTTTGTCGTCAAAAGTAATTAAGTTGGCAAATCCCATAATTTCATTGTAAAATTTCGCCCAAACATTCATTTCGTTCCAGCCTACGTTGCCAACCATATGGTCTATAAAGCGCAAACCAACATCAGCTGGATTGTGGTTTGAATTCCATTTTACAAATTTCGGCAAAAACAAACCGTTGTAATTTTTTCTTTCAACAAAAATGTGGACGGTATCTCCATAGGTATGAATTCCGGAACGAACAACTTCGCCATTTTCATCGCTTTCTTTTGTTGGTTTCATGAATGATTTGGCACCTCTTTTGGTGGTTTCTTCCCAGGCTTTTGTGGCGTCTTCCACCCAAAGCGCCACCACTTTTACGCCGTCGCCATGTTTTTCGAGGTGGTCAAAAATTTCCTGGTTATTTTTGTTAGGCATTGGTGTGGTTAACACCAGTTTAATTTTATCCTGAACCAAAACATAACTGGTCCTGTCGGTTAAGCCAGTTTCCAGTCCGGCATAAGCCAACGATTGAAATCCGAAGGCTGTTTTGTAGTAATGCGCTGCCTGTTTGGCATTTCCAACATACATTTCTACATAATCAGTTCCCAATAATGGCAAGAAATCTTGTGCTTCCGGAAATATTTTTTCCAACCCGTAGTTGAAATTTTGTTTTTGTTTTAGATTGCTCATAATTTATTTTTTTAGAATAGAGAGAATAGAATAGAGAGAAAAGACTAGACTAATTCAGGTTATTTTGAAATTCTTCTATTTTGTTTTCCAGTATTTTTAATGTTTCTATGTTGATGTAATTTTTGTGACTTGCAATTAATAATTTGGGTACCAAGTTCAAAAGAAGAACCTAGAGAAATATTGATGAAATGAGAAAAAGACTTATCAGTTCTTGAAGAACCTTCTGCTATATTGCTTGGGATTGAAATAGAGCATCTGCTTAATTGTGAGCTTAAATCAAACTTTTCATGTGTTGGGAATTCACTTATGATATCAGAAATATCCTTTGAGATTTCTAAACCCAATTGCCAAATTTTTAATTTTTTATAATTATGTCTTTTCATAATAATTAGAGTCTTTTTCTTTTAGTCTATTTTTTAATCAACAATCCAAGATTTATAATAATCATCCACCTGCAAATTCAAGGCTTCTTCGGTAATCATTACCGGTTTAAAAGGATCAATCATCACGGCCAATTCTTTAGTGAATTTTTTTCCGATGCTTCTTTCAATCGCCCCGGGATGCGGACCGTGTGGAATTCCTCCGGGATGCAAGGTTATTTGTCCTTTTTCTATATTGTTTCGGCTCATAAAATCGCCGTCTACATAATACAATATTTCTTCGGAATCTATATTGCTGTGGTGGTAAGGTGCCGGAACCGATTTTGGGTGATAATCGTACATCCTTGGCACAAATGAGCAAACCACAAATCCTGCTGCTTCCCAGGTTTGGTGAATTGGCGGCGGCATATGAATACGGCCGGTGATGGGTTCAAAATCGTGAATGGAAAAAGCATAAGGATAATTAAATCCGTCCCAGCCAACGGCATCAAAAGGATGATTTCCATATAAATACTCCCAAAGCACGCCTTGTTTTTTGATGAGGACTTTAAAAGCGCCTTTCTCATCGTGAGTTTGTAAATTGGATGGTAATTTAAAATCGCGTTCACAAAATGGGGAGTGTTCCAATAATTGTCCGAAGTTATTTCGGTAGCGTTTTGGTGTTACAATCGGGCTGAATGATTCTATATACAGCAATCGGTTTTCCTGTGTGTCAAAGTCTATTTGATACACGGTTCCTCGAGGAATAATCACATAATCACCGTATTTAAAGGAAATATTTCCGTACATCGTTTTTAAAGTACCAGAACCAATGTGCACAAAAAGCATTTCATCCGCATCGGCATTTTTATAAAAATAATCTGATGAAAATTCTTTGGGAGCGGCCAAGCCAATATGCAAATCGCTGTTTACAAAAACTGTTTTTCGGCTTTCCAGATAATCGGCTTCAGGTTTTAAGGAAAAACCTTTAAAACTCAAAGCTTTCATATTTTTGTCGATGGCTATTTTTGGGGTAACATCTTTTACTTTTTTGATTTCCGTAACCACTGTGGGCGGATTCAAATGATAGATTAATGACGACATTCCTGCGAAACCTGCGGTTCCGAAAAGCTCTTCCTGATACAATCCGCCCGTAGGTTTTTCAAAGGTGGTATGACGTTTTGGTGGAATTTTACCTAATGAATAATATCTGGGCATAGTAGTAGTTTTTTTAGTTATGAATTCCTTAAAAAGGATTGGTATTTTTTTATGAATTTTAATCCAAATGATTTTCATCGTTTTAGGATCAAATCATAAATATTAAAGTTACAAAATTTTAGCTTGCAACTTTAACCATGAATATTTTTTACTCAGGATCTCTCTTGATTAAGAATTTTAGAAGTAATCATAATTCTTCCCAAGTTGTTTGCATACTTTACAAATATAAAAATATTTTTGAGTGTTTGATGAAATAAAAAAAGAGCACGTAAAGTGCTCTTTATCAGAATATAATTTTTGAAAACTAAAAAGGAATTCCGTTAACTTCAATAATCTGTGTAATTTGAGGAGCGTGTCTTTTAATGGTTGCTTCAACACCGTTTTTTAAAGTCATCTGATTTACGGAACAACCCAGACAGTTGCCTTCTAACTGAACGCTAACAATATTATTGCTTATTTCAACCAATGAAATGTTTCCGCCATCAGCCAGTAAATAAGGCCTGATTTCCTGCAATGCGTTTTCAACAATAATTTTAAGTTCTTCCTCTTTCATAGGTTTTTTTATTTCTTTATTTTGTGCTGCACCCACTCATTGTCGTAATTCTAACAATTTCAGTTGGTGGCAAATCATTGTTTCTTTTCACCAATTGAGACAATGCATTTTTAGTAATTTCTGAAAAAGCAATTTCTAAAGGCGTATTGTCCTGAAGTGCTACCGGATGTCCAACATCGCCAGATTCTCTAATGCTTTGCACCAAAGGTATTTCTCCTAAAAAGGAAACATCAATGTCTTTTGATAAGTTTTTTGCGCCATCTTGCCCAAAAATATAATATTTATTATCTGGAAGTTCAGCAGGTGTAAAATAACTCATATTTTCAACAATGCCCAGAACAGGAACATTGATACTTTCTTGTTGAAACATCGCCACGCCTTTTTTGGCATCGGCCAAAGCAATACTTTGCGGCGTACTCACAATGATAGCACCCGTAACGGCAACTGCTTGTACAATTGACAGGTGAATATCGCCGGTTCCTGGAGGTAAATCAATCAATAAAAAATCAAGTTCACCCCAATATGAATCAAAAATCAACTGGTTTAATGCTTTGCCCGCCATTGCACCACGCCAAATAACGGCTTGGTTGGCATCAACAAAAAATCCTAAAGACAATATTTTTACGCCGTAGCTTTCAATCGGCTGCATTTTTGAACTGCCGTCAATTTCAATTGACAATGGTTTTGCATGCGCCACATCAAACATTAAGGGGATGGAAGGACCGTAAACATCGGCGTCTAAAATACCCACTTTAAATCCCATTTTTTGCAATGAAATTGCCATATTTGCGGTAATGGTAGATTTTCCTACACCACCTTTTCCTGAAGCAACAGCTATGATATTTTTAATTCCCGGAATTTTAGGTTTCCCTTTATCTGCAGGTTTTTCTGAAACAGTCGCGGTTACGTTAACTTTTACGTCGGCTTTCACGTCCACGTGTTGGTGAATCGCTTTCATAATTTCAACTTCCATTTTCTTTTTGGCCTGTAACGTTGGGTTTCCGATGGTTACATCAACAATAACTTCTTTGTCAAAAGTTACAATATTTTTAACTGCGCCACTTTCAACTAAATTTGTTCCTTCACCAGGTGCGGTAATGGTTTCAAGTGCCTTTGAGACTTCTTTTTTTGTATATGCCATATTGTTTATATAAAATCATTCTAAACAACAAAGATACAGAGTTCAAATGAATTCACAAAGTCGCAAAGTTGCAAAAGCTCCATAACCACCGAAGAGCGAATTAAAAAGTTTAAAATTCAAGGTCCAAAGAAAAAATATATGCAATAAATCCAAAGCTTTTCAGCGTGAGGACAGGGGTATTCTATAAAGTGAAAATCCAAAATACTAAAATACCGATAATTATTCCAATTCCTTAAATGGATCCCAAAAAATGTCATTGAAGTTTTGAATTTGACTTTCCTTTACAACAATTCCCTCGCTTTCGAGTAATTGTTGCATTAAATTGGTGCCGTCAAAATGAAATTTTCCTGTTAACAATCCATTTCTGTTTACCACCCTATGCGCCGGGATATCGGCGTTGTTGTGTGATGCGTTCATCGCCCAACCAACCATGCGAGCCGATTTTGCAGCCCCTAGATATTTTGCTATAGCGCCATAACTGGTAACCCGGCCAAAAGGAATCTGTTTTGCAATTTCATACACTTTTTCAAAAAAATTGCCAGAAGTTTCCATTCGTTAAATAAGTTATAAGTTATAAGTTTGAAAGTTTTAAGTTGAAAAGTTATTTTTATTTTTTCAACCTTTGGCCTTTTACCTTTAGACTTTATATTTTTTTGTCTCTCCTCTATATTCTCTTTTCTTTCAAACTTTCCAACTTATAACTAAGTAAGTTAATACCGAAGCCTAAATTTAATGTAAGTAATAGGCTTTCCTTTTTCCAAATACTGGCTTTCATAAAAAGTCTGTGTTGAAGTCACTTCTTCCGGCGTATGATAATTTTTATAAATATCGTGATGGGCATAAATAATTTCATGACCTTCGCCGTGAAGTAAGCCCAAGGTGTAACCGTGCATAAATTCACTGTCCGTTTTTAAATGGACAATCCCCCCAGATTTTAAAATATGGTGGTATTTTTTTAAAAACTCAGCATTGGTCAGCCTATGTTTGGTGCGCGTATATTTAATCTGAGGATCTGGAAAAGTGATCCAGATTTCGGAGACTTCTTTTTCATTAAAAAGCAAGTCGATGAGTTCAATCTGAGATCTTAAAAAAGCAACGTTATTCAGATTTTCTTCTAAAGCTATTTTGGCTCCGCGCCAAAAACGCGCTCCTTTAATGTCTACGCCAATATAATTAATGTTTGGGTTTTTACGGGCAAGGGCGATGGCATATTCGCCTTTTCCGCAGCCCAATTCAAGAACAATCGGATTGCTGTTGTTAAAAAGTGTGTGCCAATTTCCTTTTAGGGAGAAGCCATCAATAACTTCTTCTCGTGTTGGTTGAATGACATTGGAAAATGTTTCGTTTTCACGAAATCTTTTGAGTTTATTTTTGCTTCCCACAGGATTTGCGTTTCGTTAAAAAAAGAAAATGTGAATGAATTTAAACAAGAAATTATTCTTCTCTAGCTTTATTGTGACTATTTAATTCCCCTAACCAATAGAAAAATCCAACAAACCCAATGGCAATAAATATCCAGCTTGCCGTATTTTGAACCCACCAGTTATCCATAAACCGAATACTGTTGAAAGGCACAAATAAAACATTTTGACAAAAGTCAGCTATCGCTTTAAAAATATTGTTTGCAATCATAACTTATTTATATTTACAGGCAAAAGTATAAAATATAGCAATGATAGCAAATTTTTTCAGTAAAACTAAACCGGCAACTGTATTTAGTATAGGAGCTATGCTGTTTATCTATTATTTTACTGCCACTTTTTTGTTTCATTCGGGAGAATTGTCCTTGCAAATTTTGGTTAAAAGGACTGGTTTTTTTGTTTTGCTTGCTTTATTTCTGCTGATTGCAAATTTTATTGTCAAAAAAAATAAGCTGACAAAAGACAATTCGTATGCCTTACTTTTAATGGTCTTTTTATTGGGGACCTTTCCCGAGGCCATGTTTTCTTCCGGCATCGTTTTGGCTAACATTGTTTTGCTGTTGGGTTTCCGAAAAATTTATAGTTTGAGATCTGGATTAGGTACCAAATTAAAGCTTTTTGATGCCTGTTTTTGGATTGGTATTGCAACATTGATTTATTCGTGGAGTATTTTCTATGTGTTATTGGTGTATGTTGGCATGATCGTACATCAAAAACTAAGGGTTCGAAATTTGTTTATCCCTATAGTGGGTTTTGTAACGCCGATGCTTATTTATTTTACCTATTGTCTGTATTTTGAAACTGCCGCTTTTTTTTATGGAAGGTTTAATTATGAAATTAACTTGGATTTTAGTTCGTACACCTCGTTAAAATTATTTATTCCGCTTTTATTTTTATCAATGGTGTTGGTTTGGAGTCTTTTCTGGGTGACCCCAAAAGTTGTTTCAGTCAGAAATAAGTTTAAATTCTCATGGGACGTTCTGATAAATCATCTTTTAATTTCGGCAGTAATCATTCTTTTAGCACCAACCAAAAATGGTTCTGAATTATTTTTCTTTATTTTTCCTTCAGCAGTCATTATTTCAAATTTAGTGCAACTTACCAAATCCAAAATTTTAAGAAATGTGATTTTATATGCATTTCTGTTAATTTCGATTGGCTTTTATTTGGATAATTTATAACCATAAGATAAATCACCGGCATCACCCAAACCGGGAACAATATAGCCTTTATCGTTCAGCTTGTCATCAACAGTTCCAATCCATAGTTTTGTATTTTCAGGGAAGTGTTCTTTAACATGTTCTATGCCTTCTTTGGATCCGATAACACAAGCCAAATGAATTTCTTTTGGTGTACCATGTTTTTTCAAGCCTTCGTAAACGCTTGTGATAGACTGTCCTGTAGCCAACATAGGGTCCACTAAAATTAAAATTTTTCCATCTAAATTAGGCGATGCAAAATATTCAACAACAATTTCAAATTCGGTCTCATTGATATGTTTTCTATAGGCGGATATAAATCCGTTTTCAGCCTCATCAAAATAATTTAAAAGCCCGTTATGCAATGGCAATCCGGCTCTTAAAATGGAACACAATACAATATCTTTTTTTGGAACATTCACTATTTTAGTTCCTAAGGGCGTTGAAACAATGGTGTTTTCAAATTCTAAAGAATGACTTAATTCATAAGCTAAAATTTCACCAATCCGTTCAATATTTCGTCGAAATCGCATGCTGTCTTTCTGAATTTCGGCATCTCTAATTTCTGCGATAAATTTATTTAATATTGAACTTTTTTTGTCTAAAACGTTGATAATCATAAGAGCTTATTTTCAGCAAAAATAACATTTAATAATTATAAAATAAGCAAGTTTTTAGTTAATTTCCAAAAACGGAAATTGCTTAAATAAGCAATCAATTTAAAGCTTTCGAAATTTCATTAATCACCTTTTTTGGTGAAATACTTCTCATAACATCTTCATAACCTTCAGAAATTTTATTGCCATAAATGGAACAAGGTATGTTGGGGTATTTTTCCAAATCGGGTAAGATGGCATTTTCAAAGGGTTGGTTAAAGGGGGCGAATCCGGCAAAAGGATGCGTAATTCCCCAAATGGTTATCGTATTTATACCCAGCATTGCCGCAAAATGCGCATTTCCGGAATCCATGCTCACCATAACATCTAAGTTTGAAATAAGCTTTAATTCTTGGCTGAGGTTTAGCTTTCCTGCAACATTTTGAGTGTTTCCAAATTTGTTTGCAAGGCTTTCCAAAAGTTCAATTTCTCTTTTGCCTCCGCCAAATAGCATAATTTTCACAGGTTGTTTAGACAATTCAGCAATAACTTCTTCCATTAAATCTATTGGATACATTTTAGAATTGTATTGCGCAAAAGGCGCGATACCAATCCACTTTGTGTTTTTTACACCCGTGATTTCGAGAATTTCAGGAGAAAGTTCTTTTTTTGGTGGGAATTTTGGGTTAGAAAGATCCAGCTTAAATCCTAAATTTCTAAAAACGTCGGCATATCTTTCGTGGGTGGATTTCAGCTGTTTAAAAATTTTATTTTTAGCTTGGGTTAAGGCGTGTTTTTCATTTCGGCCTTTATCAATAAAAGAAACTTTGGCCAATAAAAGTTTAAAAAATGTTCTTAATATTTTAGAACGCAACACGTTATGCAAATCGGCCACGGCATTTATATTTAGCGATTTTAATTCTGTAAAAAGTTTGTAAATTCCGAAAAATCCTTTGTGTTTTCCGTTAACTTCCGCAGCATAAAAAGTAACATTTTTCAGATCGACAAACAATGGCTTCAAAAAAGGTTTTGAAAGCACGGTTATTTTTAAGGTCGGATGTTGTTTTTCCAAAGCACTTAAAACAGGAACCGCCATGGCAACATCACCCATTGCAGAAAGTCTTATAACTAATAAATGCTGTGTTTTCGCCAAAATAAATTGAATTGTTGGTTATTTTAAACAAAAGTACACAATAGTTTTAGTTCAAAAAATACATACCATTACTATTAAAAATTAATATTACATACTTTAAATTGTGTAAATTTGCTTAAATTTTATTACCAGATGATACATTCAATGACCGGTTACGGTAAAACGGTACTGCAGCTTCCAACCAAAAAAATTACGATTGAATTGAAATCGTTAAACAGCAAAAATTTAGATTTGAACATTCGGGTTCCTGGCTACTACAGAGAAAAGGAACTGGGTATTCGCAAACAATTGGCTACGGAACTTGTTCGGGGAAAAATAGATTTTTCAATTTATATTGAAGACAATGGAGGAGAATCTTTATCAAAAATAAACGAACAGATGGTTAAAGAATACATGAACCAATTGCGGAATATTGTGGATTCTGATGAAATTGAATTGTTAAAAATGGCCATTCGCCTGCCCGATTCTTTTAAATCCCAAAGAGAGGAGCTTGATGATCAGGAGTGGAGGCAAATTGAGAACGGCATACTTGAAACCATTGAAAAAATTAATGACTACCGTATTGATGAAGGGAAAGCATTGCACGCCGATTTTGTGTTGCGCATTTCTATTATTGAAATATTGTTGGAAAGAATTATTGAATTAGACCCAATTCGTATTGAAAAGGTAAAGGAAAAACTCAGAAAATCTATTTCCGAACTGGAAACAAAAATAGATGAAAACAGGTTTGAACAAGAACTCATTTATTACATAGAAAAACTGGACATTACTGAAGAAAAAGTGCGCTTAAAAAACCATTTGGAATATTTTATCAAAGAATTAAATGAAGAAGTTTCAAACGGTAAAAAACTGGCATTTATAACTCAGGAAATTGGAAGGGAAATTAACACGA